>Ga0157363_1000266_pt1 | contig 40715 bp, 34 predicted proteins | sample AttsexASBM1_FD_111477 | JGI IMG/M metagenome (GOLD analysis project Ga0157363, IMG submission 111477) | Fungus gardens microbial communities from leaf cutter ant in Ribeirão Preto, State of São Paulo, Brazil - Atta sexdens ASBM1 | ecosystem: Host-associated > Fungi > Mycelium > Unclassified ... | reverse complement strand
GCCTCCACTGGCTTTGCCTCCCGCTTTGCCAGCTTCTCTTGCGCGTGCCGGATCGTTAGCAAAATTCCCTGCACCGCCTCTGTAGCTCTGTTGTTTCATAGGAAGACCTCATATCAATGTTCCGTGAGAGATAAGGACTAGCTAGTCACTCCATAATTTTAGTGCGCGATTGCGGCTTCGCCAGCGCGGGATAATTAATATTTTGTAGTCTTTATCGCACAAAAAAAGAAATGTTGTCCGATTTAAAATAGCCACTAATCACGATTAAATGGTTTTTTAATTGTTTAAGTAATAAACATGAAAATATTATGTGTTGAAGCCAATTTCTGGGCCGCATTTGGCTTAGAAAAGTTATTAATATCTGTAGGTTACCAATTCATATCATGCTCATCTTTAAGTGATGCAAAAAAAATATTAATCGATCAATCTATCGAAGTAATGATTATTGAGTTAAAAACCGAAGCGGATGATATTGAATCTTCCTATGCGTTTTTACGCCTGTTGCAGGCACTTTATCCTTGTATCCGCGTGTTGGTACTGACCGACATTAATGATGCTGCGCTGCTTAATTTTCTTGCCCATGAATTTCACTCGGTTTTATTTCTGACAAAAAGATCCTCATTAGCCAGCATTGTTCAAAACGTCAGTACACTTGCTGAGAAGAGACCGCATACATCAACACGCAGCCGTGTTCCTTCGCTCTCGCTGCAAGAATTTCACATGCTGAAATGGCTTGCCCGATACAGCAGTCAGCAGGACATTGCCTTGCGTGTCAGACTGAATAACAAAACCATCAGTCACTATAAGCGATCGATTTACACTAAACTGAATTGTGAGAATAATGTTCAGTTTCATCATCGACTTACGCAATACGGCTTTAATCGAACCCATGTCGATTAATACCTCTACTGACTGTATCCCTCGCTCATAACGCCCTGTTATGCCCGGTCAGTAAAGGGTGCTTTTTGCCTGAGGCTTGAGAATTCCGGCCCGCAGGAGGAAGATATTCCCCTTTGCCAGGGCCGGGAATAGCCATGCTGATCACCTCCGAAAACACGCGCACTTTTAATACGGATACCCGACTCGCCTGCACGCTGGCGGCTGTGGCGGGTGCGCTAAACACAGCTGCATTTGAAACCGTCGGTTTTTTCTCTGCCAACATGACGGGCAACGTCTCGTCACTTTCCGATCATCTGGCGAAAGCAAATCTGCATGTCGGATTGTTCTTCCTGCTCATCGTGCTGCTCTTTATAGCGGGTTCTTCTGTCTCGACCCTGATTATCAACTCCGGACGCAGGCGACAAATTCGCGGGATTTATGCCATCAACATCCTGCTGGAAGGCGTGGCATTATTCGCGCTGGGCGTCATTGAGAGTTGGTTCAGCTTTAGTGAATCGGGCGTATTGCTGGTGCTCAGTTTGAGTTTTTTGATGGGATTACAAAACGCCGTGGTGACCCGGATTTCCAACGCACGCGTGCGCACCACCCATGTCTCCGGTACCGCTACCGACATTGGCATTGAGTTGGCCATGTTGTTTGATGTTCTACGCCGTAAAGAATCCCCGAAAGATGCGCCGCTCTATATCGAGCGTTTAAAACTGCACTTCTTCACGGTGATGGCATTCCTGTTCGGCGGCGTGCTGGGTATTCTGCTGCTGAACGCGCTGAGCTATAAACTGTTAATTTTGATTGGTGTGATGCTATCTGCCCTCGCTTTGTCAGCATTACAACGTGCCGGGCATGCGCTGCACTCCTGAACAATAATTGACGCGCTTCACATATTTCAGCGCGATTTTTGAAAACTGCTTGCTACTTTTTGGCAATGCTAAGCAAGATAACCAGCGTTAAGGATTGTTACTGTTCGGCAGGCAAAACCTGAGGCGCGCCCTTTCTCGATAGCAGAGGGCGCGCCTCAGGTTTTTTTTTGCGCGAAATTCGATGCGTTTTGCAGGAGAAAGGAAGATGCAATATCAGGAACTGGCAGATGACATTGTGGCTGGCGTGGGGGGAAAAGATAACATTATCAGCTTGATGCACTGCGCAACGCGCCTGCGCTTCAAATTAAAAGAGAGCCAAAAAGCGCATACCGCCGAGTTGAAAAATAACCCTGGCGTGATCATGGTGGTGGAGAGCGGGGGACAGTATCAGGTGGTGATCGGCAACCAGGTTGCGGAGGTCTACCGCGCGTTAACGGCACGCTATGCCCTCGATCATGCCGATAACGTGGAGGACACTACGCCACAAAACCTGTTTGCCCGTTTTATCGACTTGGTTTCCGGCATTTTTACACCCTTTATTGGTGTGATGATTGCCACCGGCATCATCAAGGGACTGCTGGCGTTGGCGCTGGTGCTCGGTGTGATGGACGCGAGCAGCGGCAGCTACAAAGTGCTGTTTGTTGCCAGTGATGGACTCTTTTACTTCTTGCCGATTCTGCTCGGCTACAGCGCCGGGAAAAAATTTGGCGGTAACCCCTTTGTCAGCATGGCGATTGCCGCAGCGCTGGTACATCCGTTGATACTTGAAGCGATGCAACAGCAGCAGGCAGGAAAGCCACTGACCTTTGTCGGTATCCCGCTGGAAATACTCAATTACAGCTCCTCGGTGATCCCGATTATCTTTGCTGCGTGGGTCTCAAGCCTGATTGAGCGTTGGGTACATCCGCGTTCACCCGGTGCGGTGCGTAACTTCACTACGCCGCTGGTGTGCTTGCTAATCACCGTACCGCTCACTTTTCTGGCGATTGGCCCGGCAGCCACCTGGCTCAGCCGCTTGCTGGCGGAGGGCTATCTGTGGATTTACAGCCTCAGCCCCATGGTTGCAGGTGCGGTGATGGGCGCCATCTGGCAAATCTGTGTGATATTTGGTTTGCACTGGGGACTGGTGCCGATCATGCTCAACAATCTGGCAAACTTCGGTCACGACACCCTACTGCCATTACTGATGCCGGCGGTATTAGGACAGGCGGGCGCGACATTGGGGATCTTCCTGCGCACGCGTGATATCAAACTCAAAGCGATGGCCGGATCGGCATTCACTGCCAGCATTTTTGGTATCACTGAACCCGCAGTGTATGGCGTCACGCTTCCACGTCGACGTCCTTTCATCTTAGGCTGTATTGGTGGCGCATTGGGTGCCGCCATTCTGGGTTTCTGGCACACCACCATTTACTCCTTTGGCTTCCCCAGTATTTTCACGTTTATTCAGGTCGTGCCCAGCACGGGTATTGATGCCAGCGTGCTGGCGTCCTTTGCCGGTGCGGCGGTCGCGTTAGTTTTCGCCTGTGCCATGACCTATGTGTTTGGTTTACGAGAGTTAGCGCCACAACCCGCTGTGGCTGAACCCGTTGCCGTTCACGCGCCTGCAACATTAACGCGCCGTGAAAGCGTGGTGAGCCCGATTGCGGGTGACGTGTTGCCGCTGGAGAACGTCAAAGATGAAACTTTCGCCAGCGGTTTACTCGGCAAGGGCGCGGCCATTCTGCCGCACGTGGGCCGCGTAGTATCGCCGGTCAATGGCGTAGTTTCCTCCATGTTCCGCACCGGGCATGCGATTGGCCTGACGTCAGATCAAGGCGCGGAAGTGCTGATTCATGTTGGACTCGATACCGTCAAACTCGACGGGCAATATTTCCATCCTCAGGTACAAAACGATCAGCCTGTGAAAGTGGGCGATGTGCTATTGGAGTTTGATATCGAGGCGATCAAAAACGCTGGATTCGACCTCACCACACCGGTGCTGGTGAGCAACAGCGATGAATTTATTGATGTAATAACCCTGAACAACAGCGCAGTGAGTGAAGGCTCGCCGCTGCTGGCCGTGCTGAAATAACCAAGGAGCAAGTAAATGACTACACGTTTCCCGGATGCATTTTTATGGGGTGGCGCCGTTGCCGCCAATCAGGTGGAAGGTGCCTGGCAGGAGGGCGGTAAAGGGCTATCGACCTCGGATCTGCAACCCAAAGGTATTTTTGGCGCGCGCGTTGAACGCAGCGGCAATGATTTTGGCATCAAAGACACGGCGATTGATTTCTATCATCGCTTCCCGGAAGACATCAAGCTGTTCGCAGAGATGGGCTTTACCGTTCTGCGTACCTCGATTGCCTGGACGCGTATTTTCCCGCAGGGCGATGAAGCTCAGCCAAACGAGGAGGGGTTGGCCTTTTACGATCGTTTGTTTGATGAGATGGCAAAGTACAACATCACTCCGCTAGTGACGTTGTCACATTACGAAATGCCATACGGTTTGATCAAAAAATATGGCGGCTGGGGCAATCGCATCACTATTGATTGTTTTGAACGCTATGCGCGCGCGGTATTCACTCGCTTCCAGCATAAAGTGAAGCTGTGGCTGACGTTCAATGAAATCAACATGTCATTGCATGCGCCCTTTACTGGCGTTGGATTACCGGAAGAGAGCGATCAACAGGCGATCTATCAGGCGATTCATCATCAGCTGGTGGCGAGCGGCCGCGCCGTACAAGCCTGCCATGAGATTGTTAAGAACGGTAAGATCGGCAACATGCTGCTGGGTGCGTTGCTCTATCCGCTCAGCTGCCGTCCTGCCGATGTGTTGGAAACGTTGCAGCAGAATCGCGAGTGGTTATTCTTTGGTGATGTGCAGGTGCGCGGTGCCTATCCGGCTTACATGAAACGCTTCTTCGCCGATCGCGGAATCACCGTCAGCATCACGGATGAGGACAAACGCGACCTGCGCAACACTGTGGATTACATCTCCTTCAGTTATTACATGACCGGTTGCGTCACCACCAATGAAGAAGAGAACCAGAAAGCGCAGGGTAATATCTTGTCGATGGTGCCGAATCCGCATCTCGCCAGCTCAGAGTGGGGATGGCAGATTGATCCGGAAGGTCTGCGTATTCTGCTTAACATCTTGTACGACCGTTATCAGAAGCCGCTATTTATTGTGGAAAATGGCCTGGGTGCCAAAGATGTGGTTGAGGCCGATGGCAGCATCAATGACGATTACCGCATCCAGTATCTCAATGATCACTTAGTGCAGGTGCGGGAAGCGATTGAGGATGGTGTGGAAGTGATGGGCTACACCTGCTGGGGAGCGATTGACCTGGTCAGCGCCTCTAAAGCCGAGTTCTCGAAGCGTTACGGTTTCATTCACGTTGATCGTGATGATGCGGGCAACGGCACGCTGGAACGCTCGCGTAAAAAGAGCTTCTTCTGGTATCAGGATGTGATCCGTAGCCACGGCGCGGCATTGAAATAAACCCGCTAACGGGCGTGCTGGCGCCCGTTTTTACGCCTCGTCGGCATCTTCCTGCAACGCTAATGTCTCTTTGCGAACTCGCTCAATATGGATGGTGAGAAACATGCGCTCTTCCGCCGAGAGGGCATAGAGATATTTTTGCTGGATATGGCTGTCGATCTTCACCGCGCATTGATAAGCAATCGGATATTTGTCGCGCACCACATCATGCAATGACTCATCTTCACTGCACACGCCGCGTTTGCCCAGCATGCGCTGGGCAAAAAACTTCAAATGGTTAACGAAGCGGTTATAGCTCAGGCTGTCGGTGCGGTAATCCAGCTGCAACCGATACTTCACGATATGCAAAATCTCCTGCATAAATTGCGTCACGTGAGAGACATCGGCAAAGTTGCTGCCCAGTTGCGCGTTGACTAAGTGCAGGGCGATAAAGCCTGCTTCATCGTCAGGCAACGCCACCCCGAGGCGTTTGTTGATCAAGGCCAGTGCTTCCATGCCAATCGCGAACTCTTTGGGGTAGAGCGTTTTGATCTCCCACTTCAATACATTACGAATCGGAATGCCTTGCTGATGGCGTTCAATCGCGAAATGGCAGTGATCGCACAGCGCAATCGAGAGGCTCTCATGCAGCGGCTGACCCAACTGTTGACGTGCGCTGGCGATGATTAACTCGCTGGTTGTGATGACTTCCAGCGGGATATCAGAAAGCAACTCGCTTAGCCTTCCTGTCAGGGTGTCACTCTGCAGTGCGAAGACTTTTTCAATCTGCTGCGCATCCAGCGCATCGCCCACACGCTTCTGAAAAGCCAGCCCGCGACCCATCACGACCTGTTCTTTGCCGTTCTCGCCCAGTACGACCACGACATTGTTATTGAGGATCTTCGCGATTTTCATTTTTATCAGCCCTGAAAAAGAAAAAACCTGACCCACCGGGAGGGCGGCGTGTCAGGTTTTGCCTGCGTTTGTGCGCAGTAACAATCTGGCGAGATCATAAGCCGCTCTGTGATTCCGACAAGCATACTGACCGTTAAATGTGAGACACGTCATGTTTTATTGCGTCGCGAAGCGATGGAGGAAAAACAGGGCAATGGCCCCTGAAGCCGCATCTGCACTGATGTTGTGCAAACTGTAAGGATATTCGCAAGGAAATAGTAAAGAAATGATCAGGTTTTCTTAAAGGTTTGCGTTAAGTCGCCGATAGTACCGTAACGTCAAAATAACAGGAGTTACGTACATGGCCGGGATTTCAACTTTAGGTGTGGGTTCAGGACTGGGTTTAAGTACCATTTTGGATAAGCTGACCGCCGCTGAAAAACAGTCACTGACACCGATTTCGAAGCAGCAATCTGCCGCCACGGCGAAGCTTTCTGCTTACGGCACACTTAAAACCGCGATTCAGGCTTTTCAGACGGCTAACACCAAATTAAAGGATGCGAGTCTCTATACCGCGACCAGTACCACTTCCATTTCGAGTGCATTTAGCGCGGATACCAATGGCAGCGCGCTGGCAGGAAAATACACCATCAGCGTGGATCATCTGGCGCAATCGCAAACGCTGACCAGCGATGCGAAAACCGATGTCAAAGCGGCTCTAGGCAGCGATGCGGCATCGCGTACCCTGAAATTTGTCACTGCGGATGGCAAAGAGAAGAGCATTTCGTTAACCAAAGATCAGACATCCCTGACAGCGCTGCGTGACACCATTAACAAGTCCGATGTGGGGATCAGCGCCAGTTTGATCAAAGTGTCAGGAACAGAATACCGTCTGTCATTAACCTCGAAGGCGACGGGAACCGACCACGCAGTGACCTCTTTAAGCGTAACGGGTGATGATACGCTGCACGGTTTTGTTGGATTTGATAAATCCGATCAAGCTAACAGTCACATGGTTCAGAGTGTGGAAGCGCAAAATGCCAGCCTGACCGTCAACAATGTGGCAATTCAAAGCAGCAGCAACACCATTGAAGACGCCGTGGAAGGGATTACGCTCAAGCTGAACGATCAGACGACCGGCACTCAGACGTTGACCGTCAGCGCTGACACCAGCAAGGCGAAAAGCGCCATCACCGATTGGGTGAATGCCTACAATTCGCTGCAAGATACGATGGGCAATCTTACCCGCTACACAGCGGTGGATGCGGGTAAAGAACCGGACAGCAAAAACGGTGCACTGCTGGGTGACGGCACGCTGCGTAACATCCAGACCCAGTTAAAGAGCATTCTTGCCAACGCCTCCGGTTCGGGAGTTTACAAAACGCTCAGCCAGGCGGGTATTACCACTGATCCCACCGATGGGAAATTGAAGCTGGATGCGGACAAACTTTCCAGTGCACTGAAAGTCAGGCCTGACGCCATTCGTGATATGTACACCGGCGATGGTAAGAAAACCGGCGTCAGCACGGTATTGGATACCACTTTTACCGCGTTTCTCAGCAGTAAAGGCGTGATTCAGGGGGCGACGGACAGCATCAGTAAAAAACTGAACCAGCTGACCGATCAGTACAACACCACCAGTAAACGCATTGATGACAAAATCGCACGCTACAAAACTCAGTTCACCAATCTGGATAAAGTGGTCAGCGTACTGAATAGCACCAGCAACTATCTCACACAGCAGTTTGATAATATGACCAGCAGCAACAGCAAAAAATAATTATTCCCCGCCAATAGCGGCGTGTCAGGGCACTTTTCGGTGCCCTACTGATTAACATCGTCATCGATTGACGTTGCATCATATTCGCCTAATGGATAAGTAAGTGCTAATGTGTTTGGTGTCCCTATCTTTTGCGGAGTGATTCCATGCGCGACAGTAACACCGAACCTTCTGAACCGGCAGCACCGCCACTTAACCCATCGCTGATGGAACATCTGATCAACGCACGCAAGATTTTCATTACCGGCACCGTGGATGAAAAAATGGCCAAAGAGGTGATTCAGCATCTGCACATCCTCGCCGCTCTCAGCGATCGACCGATCACGATCTTCATCAACTCTCCTGGCGGTCATGCTGAATCGGGCGATATGATTTTTGATGCCATACGCTTTATCACACCCGAAGTGATCATGATAGGCTCAGGCTGTGTCGCCAGCGCAGGAGCGTTGATTTATGTCGCCGCCAACAAAGCAAATCGCTATGCGTTGCCCAACACCCGCTTCCTTCTGCATCAGCCTTCCGGCGGCATGCAAGGCCCCGCCAGCAATATGCAGATTTACAGCAATGAAATCGTGCGCATGAAAAATCGCCTCAATCATATTTTCGCGGATGCCACCGGTCAGGCGATTGAGAGAATTGAGCAAGATACTCAGCGCGATTTCTGGTTGAGTGCGGAGCAAGCGGTGGAATACGGTTTAGTGTCAAAAGTGATCGTCACCGAGCAAGAGATCGCTGCGCATTATCTTGCTGCTTAAATAAGCCAGTGCTAATGTCATCAACATGATTGAAAATGCGATATTCAAAGCACTGGCGGATCCGACCCGCCGTGCCATATTTGAAAAGCTGTCGGCGGGGCGCATGAATGCCACAGCGTTGCGCGACGGGATGGAGATCAGCCAATCGGCGATGTCTCAACATCTCGCGGTGTTACGGGGTGCGGGGCTGGTGCGTGAAGAGCGGCAAGGGCGCTTTGTGAACTATGAAGTCGACCCGGTTGGCATGACGTTTCTGGTCAACTGGCTAGCCAAATATCGCGCGTTTTGGCCGACACGCATTGATGCCCTGAAAAGTTTGCTGAAGGATATGGACCAATGAGTAAAGCCGAAAAATCCAACGAACTGGTACAAGAATATCAACTGGATGCGCCGCCTGAGAAAGTGTGGCGCGCTATCAGTATTGCGGAGTACCGGGAAGCCTGGCTACCCAACGCCGTATTAACGCAGGCTGAACCTATTGCCAGCGATCCTGGAAAATCGATCCATTACCGGTTACGTGATGACGCGCCACCCTATCTGGAAAGTGACGTGATGTTTTTAATCAGACCATATGAGGTGGGCGGCACCCTGTTAACTATCGTACATCGCCTGAATGAACTGCACTTACCAGCCGCTAACGATGATGGGATTACGCTGATGCTGGCGGCATAGCGCTTAAAAAAATTGATTAATCATCGAAATCAACATGGGTTTTAAATTGCTCAATTCTTCCAGGTGAGCGAGCGAGAGCGACTCCAGTAGTTGCTCCGCTTCCACTGTTAATCGCATAAAGGTCTTTCGCTGATCCATTGGATCTGACTCCCGCAAGACGAATCCTGCCTCTTCTAGGCGACTTAATAATCCTGAAGCGCTGTGCGGTTTCAACATCAATCTTTCAGCCACATAGCCCACCGTGGCATTACCCAATGCGGTCCCGCGAATAGTCAGCAGCGCCTGATGCTGTTGCGGCGTCAAGCCCACGCTGCGTGCCTGAGTTTCGCTAAATGCCATAAAAGTCCGCAAGGTCGCGCGGAAATCTGCCAGTAACGCATAATCGGCGTCGTTCATTTTGGGTTGTGACATGTTGAAAACCTTTCAATGTTGAATTTATATCGTAATGCGATGTAAATTGCGCATCTCAATTATGTTACCAGGAGCAACATTATGCGGGACACGCTGTCCGATGCCCCACATCGACCCAAACTTTCTGACCACACAGTGACGAGGCGCGTCATTATACTCGCGCTGATGGGCATTCTGATAGGAACCGGCGGCGCGTTTGGTGCCATCGTTTTACTGCATCTCATCGCCTTGATGACCAACCTTTTCTGGTATCACCAGTTCTCGTTTGCTGAGCACATCATGCCGGGTAATGCTAATGCGCTCCACATTGTGGCTGCTCCTGTGATTGGCAGCCTGATCATTGGTGTCATGGCGCGATTCGGGTCAGAGAAAATTCGCGGCCACGGTATTCCCGAAGCCATTGAAGCCATTCTTTATGGTGAAAGTCGAATGTCACCTAAGGTGGCGGTGCTTAAGCCTCTCTCCTCTGCGGTGTCGATTGGTAGCGGTGGTCCATTTGGTGCTGAAGGGCCGATAATTATGACGGGCGGCGCTATCGGCTCTTTATTTGCTCAGTTATTTCATCTCAGCGCGGCGGAACGTAAAACCCTGCTGGTGGCGGGCGCGGCTGCGGGCATGACCGCCATTTTCAATGCTCCTATCGCAGCAGTATTACTGGCGCTGGAGGTGTTGTTGTTTGAATGGAAGCCACGCAGCTTTATTCCGGTGGTCAGTGCGGTGCTGGTCTCCTGGTGTTGGCGCAATGCGCTGATTGGCACTGGCGCCATTTTCCCTTTCCAGTGGGTGACGCATCTGCAACCGATGCAACTCATCGTGGCGGTCGGTATAGGTGCGCTGACTGGGGTTATCGCCGTTGCGCTGTCGAAAAGCCTGTATCGGCTGGAAGAGTGGTTCCATCAGTTGCCTGTCCACTGGATGTGGTGGCCTGCACTGGGTTCAGTGTTCGTAGGGATTGGTGGCATTCTTCAGCCACGCGTTTTGGGTGCCGGTTATGTCAGTATCCAGAATTTGTTAGATGGCTCGCTGGCAATCAACATCATTATTTCGCTGCTACTGGTAAAAAGCATCGTCTGGCTGATCTCGCTGGGTTCAGGGACTTCTGGTGGCGTAGTCGCGCCGTTGCTGATTATTGGTGGCGCGGTGGGTGCGATGGTGGCCCATCTGTTGCCCGGCTACGGTGGCATGCTAGTGATGGCAGGTATGGCGGGTATTCTCAGTGGAGCCATGCGTGCACCCTTGACCGGTACCCTGTTTGCTGTGGAAGTGACAGGCCATTTTGACTTATTGCCGCTGGCATTGGGTGCTGCGGTAGCTTCGTATGCCGTCAGCGTATTAATGATGCCTCGCTCGATTTTTACAGAACGTCTTGCTCGCCGTGGACACCACATTGTGCAGGAATATGCCACCGATACCCTGGAAACAACCAAAGCGCGACAAATTATGTCCTTAGCACCAGCAACTTTGCTGGACACGACACCTCTGGAGCAAGTGATCGCCATCATGAGCGATGTGCGTGCGCATCACCACTATCCGGTTGTGGATGCGCAAGGGCGCTTTATCGCGGTGGTTTCACGCAAAGAGATGGTTCACTGGCAACGCCTGCAGCATGCTGCCGATACGACTTTGCAGGCGTTGATGGGTGAACAACCGCAAATGAGCGCTGATCCTAATACTTTGTGCAGCCACATTGCCGACTATCTGTACAGCGAGGAGGTAGGGATGGTGGTGGTTACCGATGCAGGATCTGGTCGGGTAAAAGGGGTGATTACACGTCATGATATTTTCCGCGTGCGTTATCTGGCACAACAGGCGGAGAGTTTCAAAGTGCGATATTTTGGTCCGCGTAAGTCAGCTTAAAAAACGCGTAATGGCGGCCCGAAGGCCGCCATCATTAAACGGATTGATCAGCTTTATTAAGATCACGAGATCCCGCCGCGCCAGCACAAAACAGCGCCAGCAGCACCATCACTAGCACCGGCAGCATCGCCATACGCAGTCCGGCATGTTCACCGATGAAGCCCAGGCCTGGCGGTCCCACCAGAAATGCCAGATAGCCGAGGGTTGCTGCGATGGTTACGCGAATCGCACTGTTTTTGCCATCGCCCGCGGCCGAAACGGTCAGTGGGAAGCCCAGCGAGGCGCCAATTCCCCAGAACAACACTGCCGCTGCCGCCAGCCATTGGTTGTTGGAAAAAATCACCATTGCCAGACCCAAGGCGGCTGAGAATGCGCTGGCGCGTAATACCAGCACACGGCCCAGGCGATCCACCACATATCCGCCGAGGAAACGACCCACCGTCATGCCCGCAGTGAAACCCGCGTACACCAGCGTGCTTTGCGTGTGATTGAGATTATGACCATCGATCATCAGTAACGGCAGCCAGTCATTGGCAGAGCCTTCTGCCAGCGCCATCGCCAAAATCACCACCCCAAGGATCAGCAGTTGGCGATCGCGCAGCTCGCGTCCGACCTGAGCGAGGAAGCCGCCGCTGTGCGCCTGTTCATGTCGTTCGCTGTCGCTGGTGGCGGGTAAATGACGCAGGGCTGCGGAGACAATTAGCAGGTTCACCAGCACCACGAAGGCAAAGTGCCAGGTGATGCTGACATCAACTGCCGTCATGGCAAGTCCTGACAGCGCGCCAATCAGCGTGCCAAAGCTAAAGAAGCCGTGAATGGTGGTCATGATCGATTTGCCAATCAGACGCTCAAAGGCAGCGCCTTCGACATTTATTACCACATCAATCAATGCGGTACCGCCGCCCAGCAACACCAGGCTGGCGAAGACACCGTACGCGCTGTGCAGTAGAAGGGCAGCTAACATGACAGCGACGCCACTCAACAGCAGCACAAAGCCATAACGCATGACACGGCTAGTGCCAAAGTGGGTGATGAGTTTTCCTGCCAGCAGAACGCACAGCATTGAGCCACAGGAAAAGCCGAACAGGATCATGCCCATCATTTCAGTGGAAGCATGCAGAATATCGCGCATGTAAGGCGTACGACTCACCCATGAAGCCCAGGTGAAGCCCGGCAAAAACATCAGGCCGTAAATCGCCCATTTACCGCGTAGCTGTTGCTGTAAATCCATATTTTCCCCCATCCATAAGTTAGCGGAAAGGGTAACAGAAAGGCTCCCCGAGTGCGCGAAGCGGGGAGAAACAGTGATTAAAAACTCTGCCAGTCGGCGTCATTAACCACCGCTAAACGCTGTGGCTTGGGGTGCGATGGCGTACGGATGATGGTCTGTGGAACGTCAATGACATCGCTGACATGGAATTTACCGACCAGCTGATTCAGGTTACCCGCCTGCTCTTGCAGCGATTGCGAAGCGGCCGCGGCTTGTTCCACAAGGGCGGCGTTCTGCTGGGTAACATCATCCATCTGATTAACCGCTTGCTGCACCTGAACGATGCCCTGGCTCTGCTCCACGGCAGCCGCAGCGATCTCACTCACCAGTTGACTCACCTGGTGAATGGCATCATTCATCACGTCCATATTGCGGCCCACATCACTGGCTTGCGTGGCACCCGATTCGGTTAAACGATGAGATTCCTCAATCAGCACTTTGATCTCGCGCGCTGCGTTGCTTGAGCGCTGAGACAGGCTACGCACTTCACCGGCAACCACCGCAAAGCCTTTACCGTGTTCACCGGCGCGCGCTGCTTCAACCGCCGCGTTCAAGGCCAGAATGTTGGTCTGGAAAGCGATACCTTCTATGATCGAGACAATCTCAGTCACTTTGCGCGAGCTGCCACGAATCTCGTCCATGGTCGACAGCATGGTGGTGAGCGAGGTTCCATTTTTCTCTGACAGCGCGCTGGCATTGGCTGCCAGCTGGCTCGCCTGATGGGTGTTGTCCGCCGTTTGGCGCACCGTCTCACTGAGTTCCGTCATGCTGGCAGCCGTTTGCTCCAGCGATGCCGCTTGCTGTTCGGTGCGTGAAGAGAGATCTTCATTGCCCGCTGAAATCTGCACCGAAGCGCTGCTCACGGACTGAGACGCTTTACGCACTGAAGAGAGGGCTTCAGAGACGCGCTGCATCAAAATATTGAAGGAGTGTGCCATATTGCCCACTTCATCTCGCCGGCTTTCATCGGCGCTTAAGGTCAGATCGAGGTTCTCGCTGGCAGCCAGCATGACCTTGCCTACCGCGCCCAAACTGCGGCGAATACGCATCACGGTAAACAGCGAGAACAGACCGAAGATCACCACTGTCGCCGCAACACCTGCAACGGTGGCCCAAAAGACAAAATGGAAGGTGCTTTGATTGGTGGCGCGCAATGCGTCGCCCGCAGTAATGTTGAGTGCCTGTTGAGTTTGATAATCAGCGATCATCTGACGAATGGCGGCACCCACACCACTATCTCCTTCCAGCAAACTCAGGCTCACATCATTCTGGTGAGCACGTGACGCTGTGAGAAATGCAGGTAACTGCAATGCAACGCGCTGGATATTATCAAAAGCGACATTAGTCAGGCGTTTGTCTTCCTCATTTGAAATATCGTTCGCCATGTAGTAATCGGTCAGCGCTTTCAGTCCATTGATTTGCTCATCGATCTGTTTTTCTACGGCAGGCATGTTGCTGTCGTGAATCTGGCTCTGGTGTTTGTACAGCGTAATGGCCAGCTGGTTACTTTGGTCGATCAATTTGCCGATGTCCTTAATCGAAGGAATGGCGTTAGTTTGCACAAATTCAAAACGGTCCTGAAATCCTGACAGTAGCGAGAGTGCAAGAATCGCCTGCAGGATGATGGCGCCAAACAACATGGAAAGGGTCAGCAAGAGACGCTGGGAGATGTTCATCTAATTATCCTTAATCTAAAAGCACCCCTGGTTCAGGAAAATCAGGGAATAGGGCAGATTAATAACCATCGGCAGAATGCGAGATTTAGTTAATTATTTTTTAGCGAGGAGTGATGGGATCGAAAAGTTCGGAGTGAAGGTGCAACATTTTTAACCGATCAGGCACTAACGCACAGTGCCAGTAAAAAGTAGTGATTCCTGATAACGGTGATCATCGTGCCGCTGTTTAGACTCCGCAGCGGCACGAGTTGACATTTATGGCCTTCTAAATAGCGCCATGCTGCGGCCTTCCAGTTCAAAATCCTTCTCTTTGGTAATCACCAGCCCTTTTTTAGCGGTATCGGAGGTGGTGAGTTCCAGTACCCAGCCGCCTTCGCCAAATTGTGGGATGCGGAAGGGCACGTTGCCTTCAAACGGATTGAACAGCATCAGCACATCGTGCCAGATACCTTCTTCGGTTTGCAGATCCGGACGACCGATATAGACGCCAAGCGTGCTGCCCTCATCCCATTGGTCTTCCTGCTGGAAGCCGCCGCCAGCGTTAAACCATTTTATGTCCATACCGTCGCGCCAGTTTTCACGGCGCAGCAACGGCTGTTTCGCCCTTAACGCCAGCAGATGTCGAGTGAATTTGCGTAATGCATCCGCGGACTCCGGCAAGTTTTCCCAATGCAGCCAGGAGATTTCACTGTCCTGACAATAACCGTTGTTGTTGCCCATCTGACTGCGGCCAAACTCGTCACCCGCCAGCAGCATCGGCGTGCCGTGTGAGAACAGCAGCGTCGCGAGGAAGTTACGCTTTTGCCGCTCACGCACCGCATTGATGCCTTCGTCATCGGTCGGGCCTTCCGCGCCGTAATTGTACGAACGATTATCGTTATGACCGTCATTGTTATCTTCACCGTTCGCGTCGTTGTGCTTCTCGTTGTACGACACTAAATCATTGAGCGTGAAGCCATCGTGTGCGGAAAGGAAATTGATGCTGGCCCACGGACGGCGGCCACGTTGATCATAGAGATCGCCTGAACCGAGCAGGCGTGCAGCAAAGTCGGTTGAGACGTTGTCGCCTTTCCAGTATTCACGCACCGTGTCGCGATATTTATCATTCCATTCGGCCCAGCCTGGCGGGAAGCCTCCTACCTGATAGCCGCCGGGGCCGATATCCCAGGGTTCGCCAATCAGTTTCAATTTCGACAGTACCGGGTCCTGCGTCATGGCATCAAAAAAGCCGCCACGCTGGTCGAAACCTTCCGGTTCGCGCCCGAGAATGGTGCCCAAATCGAAGCGAAAACCGTCGATATGCATCGATTCCGCCCAGTAGCGCAGAGAATCCATCACCATCTGCAACACGCGTGGATGGGAGGTGTTCACGGTGTTGCCAGTACCGGTATCGTTGATGTAGTAGCGATGCTGATCCGGCAAGGTGCGGTAATAGGAGAAGTTATCGATGCCTTTGAACGACAGCGTCGGACCCAGTTCATTGCCTTCCGCCGTATGGTTGTAAACCACATCGAGGATCACTTCGATACCGGCATCGTGGAAGGCGCGCACCATGTCACGAAAGCCCTGAATGCCACGCGGGCCAAAGTAGCGCGAGGCCGGGGCAAAAAACGCCAGTGAGTTATAGCCCCAGAAGTTTTTCAGTCCTTTATCAAGCAAATGCTGATCGTCCGGGAACCAGTGCACCGGTAGCAACTCAACCGACGTGACACCGAGGCTTTTAATGTACTCGACGGTGGCTTTGTTGCTCATGCCATCGTAAGTGCCGCGCATTTCAGGGGGCACTGCCGGGTTCAACTGGCTGAAGCCCTTAACGTGTGTCTCATAGATAACGGTCTGCGACCACGGGATAACCGGGCGATTGCGGTCCTGCCAGTCAAATTCGTTGGGATCGATCACCCGACATTTTGGCGTAAACGGTGCGCTGTCACGTTCATCGAAAGTCAGGTCTTTATCTTCATGCAGCAGGTCATAGGCAAAATGCGCATCGTTCCACTGGATGTCGCCGCGCAGTTCACGAGCATACGGGTCGAGCAGCAGTTTGTTGGCGTTGAATCGATGGCCGTTTTCCGGTTCAAACGGGCCATGCACCCGGTAGCCGTAAAGTGCACCGGGCTGCAGACCGGGAATGTAGCCATGCCAGACTTCATGGGTATTTTCCGGCAGATCAAAACGCGCGATTTCGTGCTGACCGCTCTCATCGTAAAGACACAATTCCACACGCTCGGCGAACGCTGAAAACAGGGCAAAATTGACGCCCTCGCCATCATAATTTGCGCCAAGCGTTTGACCCGAACCCGCGATAATTTCTAAAGGCTTTGCGTTAGACATTCATTCCTCTCCATCCCATGAACAGAAATACAGGCTTGTTATTAACTGGCAATCAGCACCAGTGGCGCGTAAGGCGGTAAGTTATCTAAAGAAAGTTGTTCGTTAAGCGCTAAGGTTGCACCACTTAACAGATTGCGATAGTGCCGGTGGGCCAGTGACTCAGGTAAGGGAATGGACGTTTCAGCCCAGGAAGTGCCCTCCAGCATTAATCGAGGCACCACAACGATGAGGCTGTTTTCACTGTCCTGTCGCGCATAGGCAATCAGGTGCTCTGGATGCGCGCCTGTGGCGTACAACGGTTGATAATCGCCGAAACGGAATAGCTGCGGCTTATCCAGGCGCAGGTGTAATAAGCATGCGATGACCTGCTGTTTGAGTTTGCCGCTGCGCCAGTCAGAGGGCTGAGTGACATCAGGACGGCTGCGATCAACAAGTTGCGCCTCCAGCACGGCGTAATCGGGCTCACGGCGGTTATCGGGATCGACGAGGCTGAAATCCAGCGCTTCGCTGCCCTGATAAATATCCGGGACGCCTGGTGCGGTGAGCTTAATCACGGTCTGTGACAGGCTATTAACCAGGCCGGCATCAACGAAAGGTTGAATGGCTGTGACGAAGTCCGTCAGGAAAGCTGAATTTTCTGCAGATAGCAGATGTTTTGCATATTCCAGCACCGCCTGTTCGTAAGTTTCATCGCCATCCGCCCAGTCAGTGCGCAGCTTGGCTTCACGCAGCGCTTTTTCCACAAACGGTAAAAAACGTGCCTCAAGGGTACGCAACCCGTCGTGGTCATCTGGTCGTAAGGTCGTGGGCCATGCACCGGCCAGCGCCTGATACAGCATCCATTCTACCGCCGGTTCGGGGGCCGGGCCTTCGTTCAGGGTGAGCACTTTGGATTGATTCAGCTCCCGCCAGCGCGTGACGTTCTCTGCCCAGAGTGCGGGCGCTTCACTCAAGGTATATAGCCGGGCACGGGCATCTTCTCCGCGTTTGGTATCGTGGGTTGACGTCGTCGAGAGGGCGTCGGGTTGTTTGTGCAGCCGGGTTTGCATCTGCTGGTGGAAGTGTTCCACAGAGAAGGGATGTGGCAGCGGCTCAGCGCCCACTTCGTTGATGGCAAGAATGGCGTGATTACGAAAGAACAGTGTGTCCTCGACGGATTTTGCCATCAACGGGCCGGTGAGCTGCTGGAAGCGGGTACGGAATTCAGCGGCATCCTGTTCACTTTGTTCCGATATCGCGCCCAGCAAAATGGCCTGCAGGAAACTCAATGCAGCGGGAAACGCACTAAACTTCACGGCTTCCAGTACCTGTTGCAGCAGCGCTTCGCCCGCCAATGGCATGCCCGCCGGGCGACCATAGGTGCGGTAAACCGGGAAGGCGATCAGCATCTCGCGCAGGGCGACATGCAACTCTGCTTCGCCAAAATTACGCTGCTCTGAATGCGCCACGTCTGTCGCTAACGTGAGCAGGCGTGAAAATTCACCAGCGAAGTTACGGTCAACCATCAATTCACGGGCGGCGCGCAGACCAGCACTGACATCATTCCGCTCTTCGGTGACGGCTTCATAGGCCAGATGCAACGCATCAATCTGGGTATCGTCGATCAACGCATGTGAAAGCGCAGCGATAAACTCATAGCCAGTGGTGCCGGAAATGGGCCATTCAACCGGAATCTGCTCTTCTTCTGCCAGAATCTTCTCTACCGTGATGTAGCAATCCGCACCTGCGGCTTGACGCAAGCGCTGAAGATAACCCTGCGGATCGGCCAGACCATCAACGTGATCGACACGCAAACCACTCACAGCACCGCTGTGAACCAGTTCCAGAATCAGTGCGTGTGAGGCGTTGAACACGGCTTCATCCTCGACCCGCACGCCAACCAGACCGGTGATTTCAAAGAAGCGTCGGTAGGAAAGGTCTTTACGTGCATCGCGCCAGTTGATCAGCTGCCAGGGCTGCTGTTGATGCAATTCGGCAATCGCTGCGCGATCGTTGATGGCCAGCACCTCATCGGCACGACCTTGCCAACTGGCCGGCGTTAGCGGATAGAAGCTGTCGTAGTAAGCCAGCGCCGGATGCCCGGTTTGCGGATGGGGCTTAATGCTCAATTCGTCGTTTTGCAGCACGCGTTCAAAATCTTCGCCGAGGAACGGCAACGTCAGGCGACGCGACCAATCGATATCGAAATAGCGCGCATACTGACTGTTTTCTCCATGCTCAATCACATCGCGCCACCAGGCATTTTCCAGTGATGCCGCCATATGGTTTGGCACGATATCCAGAATTAAACCGAGGCCGGCCTGCTGTAACGCCGCCGACAGTCGATTAAAGCCATCACGTCCGCCCAGCGCAGGGTCGATCTCATTGGCGTCGGTGACATCGTAGCCATGCGTGGAGTCCGTGGTGGCAGTGAAAATAGGTGAGGCATAGAGATGGCTGATACCGAGCCGCTGCAAATAAGGTAACAAGGTGATGGCGCGGTCAAAGGTCATGCCGTTGCGGAACTGAATACGGTAGGTCGCTGAAGGAATCGTCATGCTTTTTCTCCCTTTGCCAGACGCACCACAATGGCATGTTGCGGCAACACATCATTCTCCTGCGGCCAGGCAAAGAGGGTTTTGCCTGCCATAGTGGGTAAGGGCTGCGCTTGCTTGCTGATATTCAACGCCAGCGAGAGTTCACCCTGCGGTAACTGCCAGCTCACCGCGATAAAACCTTTGGCCGTTTTCAGCACTTTGCCACTGTGACCGCCCGCCGTGGCGAGCAGCGGCACAATGTGGCGCTGACGCAATGCCAGCAGTTGCTGAGTGAACGCCAGCCAGGCTTTGCCTTTCTCACTCTCCAGCTTGCCCCAGTCGAGTTTCGAGCGGTTAAAGGTCTCTTTCGCGTTGGGATCGGGCACGCTGTCGTCATGCCCCGCATGGCCGGTAAACTCGCGGGCGCGTCCTTCACGTACCGCTTTAGCCAAATCGCCATGAAAATCGGTGAAGAACAGGAACGGGTTGGTTTCGCCATACTCCTCGCCCATAAACAGCAGCGGGATATGCGGTGACAGTAACAGCGTGGCCAGCAGCACTTTGGTGCGGTCGGTGCCTGCCAGCGTGATTAAGCGGTCACCCTGCGCACGATTGCCGACCTGATCGTGGTTCTGGATGAAATCGACAAAAGCGACTGGAGGCTGTGCCGCACTGGGCACGCCGCGCCGTTGACCGCTCTGCGGCGAGATCTCTCCCTGATAGGCAAAACCTTCCGTCAGAATGCGTGCAATCAGCTTTTCCGGTATGTCAGCGAAATCCTGGTAGTAGGCATGGGTTTCACCGGTGGCAAACACATGAATGGCATTGTGGAAATCGTCATTCCATTCACCGGTAAACAGCGGTGCATGGCCCTGTTTGTCACGCGGGTGCAGGAAGGTGACATTGCGTGAATCTTCCGTGGTGAGGTGGATAGGGCGGTCCGTTATCTCACGACGAATACGTTCAGCAATCTCAATCAACGCATGTTTGCTGGAGGTATCTTCGATTTGATCGATGGCATCAAAGCGCAGGCCATCGAGGTGATATTCCTGCAACCAGTAGAGTGGCGCTTCAACGATGTAACGACGTGCAGCATCAACATCATAAGCGATGCCTGCGCCCCAGGGTGTCATGCGCTCTTTGTGGAAGAAATCAGGGGCCAGCAGCGGCAGATAATTCCCTTCAGGGCCAAAGTGATTGAGCACAATGTCGAGCACCACCGACAGGCCGAGCCCATGTGCAGCATCCACAAAGGCTTTGAAATCATCCGGCGCGCCGTAAGCAGAATGCGGTGCGTACAGCAATACGCCGTCATAGCCCCAACCGCGATTGCCCCCAAACTGCGATACCGGCAGCACCTCAATCATGGTAATGCCAAGTGCTTTTAAATAGGGCAAGCGGGTAATCGCGGCCTGGAAAGTCCCTTCGGGAGTAAAGGTACCGATATGCAGTTCGTACACCACCGTTTCTTGCCAGGCGTGTCCATGCCAATCCGTGTGCTGCCAGGCATACTGGAGAGGATCGACTACCACGGAAGGGCCATTGACCTCGGATTGCTGCGCGCGAGCGGCGGGATCGGGCACCACCGTGCCATCCGACAGTACGAAGTTGTAAGTCGCACCAGGTTGTATGCCACCCAGTTGCAGTTGATACCAGCCATCGTCGGAGGCTGACATAGGTTGATCGCCATCGGCGAGACGCAAGGTGATCTGTTGCTGACCCGGTGCCCACAAGCGGAATAGCACGCTGCCATCTGCCTGAATCTCAGCTCCCCAGGATTTCTCAAATGATCTGAATTCCATTCAATTGCCTCGTTTAACCCTCGCAAGGGCAATGGACGACATCAAGCGGTACACGTTCCGTTTAAAGATGCAGGCTGAGTACGATTTACAGTGGGACGACACGAAAAGACTGATAACAGATCATAGTCGATATTTTGCGCTTTTCTGTCGCGAACAGATGGGTTTAGGAAATTATTGACGCCTTGCGCTTCGCTAATCAGGGAGGTGAATAGAAGAAAGGCGACCTGATGGCCGCCTCGAAGATTATGCTGGTTTGTGCTGCTGGACCTTGCGGCCGCGCTGCTTACGTAATTTATCAATCAGCTTATGCGCCTCCGCTTTGGTGGCGACAGCAGGTGAAGAGCCTTTCAGCGGTTTACGCGCGGTTTCACTCAACGTTAGCACGGTAATCAAGCCGACAATCCCGGCGCCCATCATGTAATAAGCGGGCATCATCGCATTGTGCGTGGTGTCCACCAGCCAGGCAGTGATCAACGGTGTGGTTCCGCCAAACAACGACACTGACAAGTTAAAGCCAATCGCTAATGCGCTGTAGCGAATATCGGTGACAAACAGGGCTGGTAATGTGGCGGGCATGGTGCCGCTAAAGCACGTATGCAATAAACCTAATACCGCCAGACCGGCAAATACCAGCATCATATTGCCAGAACCAATCAGCATATAGCTGGGGATAGCCAGCAATATTAAGCCCAGAGCCCCTAATCCAATCACCGGTTTGCGACCAATACGGTCGGTTAAATGCCCCCACATTAACGTCAATGGCATCATGATAAACATAATAACCATCACCAGCATTAGGCCGGATAATTCACTCATGCCTAACACACCGGTTAAATAGCTGGGCATATAGGCTGTTAACATATAATTGGACACGTTGAATAGCAGCACCAGACCAATACATTTCAACAGCGGTTTACTTTGTACACGCAGCATCTGTAACAAGGTGAATTGAGGCTTATTATGCTCAAGCTCTTCGCGCTTATCCATATGCTCTTTAAACGCCGGCGTCTCTTCCAGTTTCAGGCGAATATACAGGCCAAATAAACCTAAAGGTGCGGCCAGGAAAAACGGAATACGCCAGCCCCAATCCATCATTGCTTGATGCGGTAATAGTGCAATCATGCCGGTGACCAGACTGGCACCGAGCAGATAACCCGCCAGCGTGCCGAACTCAAGGAAACTGCCCATAAAGCCACGGCGCTTATCGGTGGAATATTCTGCGATAAAGGTCGCTGCACCACCGTATTCGCCGCCGGTCGAGAAGCCCTGCATCAGGCGAGCGGCCAGCAACAGGATCGGTGCCGCGATACCAATACTGGCATAGCTGGGAATCAGGCCGATACAGAAGGTGCCAATCGACATCATGATCATGGTGAAGGCGAGCACTTTCTGCCGCCCAAAGCGATCACCTAAGGGACCAAAGACCATGCCCCCGATCGGACGAACTAAAAACGCGGCGGCAAAGGTGCCGAAAGAGGCGATTAATTGCGCGGTATTACTGGCACCAGGAAAAAAGACCTGGCCAATAATCACGGCAAGATAGCTATATACGCCAAAATCAAACCATTCCATAGTGTTGCCTAATGCCGCAGCACTCACAGCGCGTTTTAATAATTTGTTATCGATGACCGTAATATCATTAACGGTTAAGTCAGATTGTTTAGAAATCGTTCCGGTGCTCATAAACCTCCATGAGTAAAATTAGAGCGATCTTATAGCTTTCGCAGCCGAACAATTCACCAATGGAAATGAAAGCTATAAGAAGCTGAAGGCGGACACCTTAGGTAAACTTTCTAAGATGTGCAAGTTTGTGACATATATCCTTGCATTAAAGCGTAGCGATGAAGGTATATTCTGTCAAAGTGCTTGAGGGGTGAAATAATTGATTGTGTCGTGGGGGCGGGGGTGGGTTTTATTCTGCGCTATATTATGCGGTGACACTGTGCTAGTGAGTTAATTATGCTGCAGTGATTCACGCTGCAGTGATTCACGCTGCATAAGATTCAGCGGCACAAGGCGGGTGTAGGAAAATCATTTGAACAGCGCATTCACGATGGAGGTAAATACTGACCCTGTAACGAAAGCATGATGAGTAATATTGTCTTGATTTTGGACATCCGCTAACCGCTTTAACGCCGCTTCTGGCGTCGCTGCTTCGACCTCTTCATTTATCTTTTTATAGCTTTGTGAAATGAGCATTACGGCGCTCTCGACATCTGTTCTTTCAACAGTGGCAACGACCTGATCTTTTTTATAGAAAATGTAATCTGGCATGGTCAAATTCCCGTGTAAACATGCAAGTGCAGCGCTTGATACTTGATGTCCACTACTTTAGCAAACCCTGGCTGATTGAGCTAAGGCGGTGAATGCCATTGCGGTTGCGATCAATAATTCTCTGTCCGTTTCCAGCGAGCAAGGATGGGCTCGATAACGTTTACTGCTGATGAACCCATGTTATTAGCAGGAGGCAGTATGCATTACATTATTAGCGGATTGAATAGCAGCGATTTTGCACATTTATACGGTAAGGATGATGAGTACCTGGCACAGTACAGCGCACGCCGAGTGTTAGCTAGCCAAGCCTCGGCTTTGCCAGATCATATTGGCTTGAAGGATGTTCCACCAGGAGCTCATGCAATCTTGCTTAATCACACCTATCAACCCGCGCAATCACCATATCAGGGAAAACACGCAATTTTCATTCATGAAGGTTGTATGCAGTCCGGCATCTTCTACAGCGAGATCCCGGAATATCTCGCTAAGCGTCAACTCTCACTGCGAGCCTTCAATCTTGAGCACTGCATTATTGCGGCAGAGCTGGTGACAGGTGATGAAGTGGAGCCAACCGTTTTAGATCTGCTACAGCGGCCAGAAGCCGTGTATATCCACGCCCATAGTGCGCGATTTGGCTGCTATTTGGCGGCAATCCACAAGCATCAAGACTAACTCTGCCTTTGACGGCCTGCACCAAAGCCATAGCGCTGACGCTGGTGCGCTGGTGTGGTGTAGCCGAAAGCCAATAGCATTTTCCGCCCGTCTCCGTATTAATGACCTGCTTAGCATCCTAAGGGAGCGAAGCAGGTTTTTCGTTTTAAAGACCTGTCTTCGATCACAATTCAATCTACAGTCACTGGCGATTTTGTGATTGGCTCCGCATCCCCAATCACCGGACAGTTTGCTTCGCAGCGTTTCTGATAGTTTATATTGTACAACCTGGTTTTACAGAATAAAACAAAGCATCTTCTCCTGATAACCATAATCAGACCCTGCGAGGAAAGAATGACTGAACAAACCCTGAAACAGACGGCGGTCTCGGCGCTGGAACGCGAAACCATGCGTCGCGTGATCTGGCGCATCCTGCCGTTCCTGGTGGTGAGCTATCTGGTGTCTATTATCGATCGCGGCAATATCGGCATGGCCGCTCTCCAGATGAATGAGGATCTTGGTCTGAGCAAGGCCGCCTTTGGTTTCGCCAGCAGTCTGTACTTCGTGGCGTATTTCCTGTTTGAGGTGCCCAGTAATCTGGCGATGCAGAAGTTCGGCGCGCGCTTGTGGATCCCGCGCATCATGATCAGCTGGGGCATAGTTTCAATGTGTATGGCACTGGTGGAAACCTCTTCGTCTTTATATGTGCTGCGTTTTTTACTTGGTGCGGCTGAAGCCGGCTTCTTCCCTGGCGTGGTGTTGTATCTGACCTGGTGGATCCCTGCGCGTTATCGCGCGCGTATTATTGCCTCGTTTATGGTGGCGATCCCGCTGGCGAACTTTATCGGCTCACCGCTTTCTGGCTTGATACTCACACTCGACGGATGGATGGGACTGCGCGGCTGGCATCTGCTGTTCATTATTGAAGGATTGCCTGCCGTATTGCTCGGTATTGCCGCCTATTTTGTCCTGAGCAATTGCCCACACGAAGCGCGCTGGCTCAGCGGTGAGCAGAAGCAGTGGCTGGAATCCACGCTGCAGGCCGAGCGCCAGAAGCAAAAAAATATCGGTCATATTTCTACCTGGCAATTACTGAAGCACAAGCATATCTGGCTGATGGCACTGATCTATTCTGGCGCATCATCAGCCGGCACCACCCTCAGCGTCTGGTCACCTCAACTGCTGAAATCATTCCATCTTGATAATCTCACCACCGGAATGCTCAATGCGATTCCTTATGGTTTGGCGTCGATATTGATGATTGTGTGGGGAAGAAGCTCAGACCGCACGGGCGAACGACGCTGGCACACGGCATTAACGTTGTTCATGATCGCTGGAGGGATTTTCGCCGCGTTTGTCAGCCTTTCGTTACCGGCAACCATAATTATCATGTGTCTGATTCTGGTCGGCGCTTATTCTATGAAAGGGCCATTCTGGGCACTGGCGGCGGGCTGGATGAGCAGTCAATCCGCTGCGGCAGGGCTGGCGGCGATAGGGGCGATCGCCAACCTGATTGGTGGCGCGGTAATGGTCAATGCTTACGGCATCATCAATGAAAAGACCGGTAGTCACACTTTGGCACTGTTGCCTCTGGCTGCGCTTTGCCTGGCAGGGGGGATTGCAGTAGTGCTGATGGGGCGTAATCTTTCGCAAGGCCAGAAGGCGGAAGGTCGCTTGTCGAGTCACTCATCCTGAACTGACTCAGTGTGAGACTTCCGGGCACACTGTGGTGAGCCCGGAAGCTATCTGACACAACGATCAGTTATCGGTTGTCAGTGCGTCTTCACCGTATTGCGCACTGCAAAACGGCTTTGATGCACCCAGTTTTAAAGAGAGTCGTGCGGCACTCTGGCTCATTTGCTGCGTCAGGCCATCATCACGGCGCGATTCCACCAGGCGCGAGGCCGGGCCGGTTAACGCTAAGGCAGCAATCAATTTATCGTTCACGCCAAATACCGGCATCGCGAAGGCGGCTGTATGCGGATCGCGTGCGCCTGAGGTATATAACGGCAGGCGTGGATGCTTATCAAACAGGGCTTCATTGAGCCCCCAGAAGCGCAGCACCTGACTAATCGCAGACTGATCGAGCGGGAAAATCGTGCCGGGCAAGCGGCTGTGTCGTAATCCTTCCGAAGCCTCGGCGCGGAATAAGCACATGCGCTGGCCGCCTTCAATCACATACCAACTAGCACTCTCATGGGTAGCCAGCGCCAGTTGTTGCAGCTCGGGCTGTACCACGCTGGCCAGATGGAAAGATTGCTCATACAACTTGCCCAGATACAGCAAGCGTGGTCCCAGTCCATAGCTCCCATTTTCATGGCGCACCACGTAGTTCATTCGTTCGAGAGAATTCATCAGGCGATAAACCGTGGTTTTGTGGTAACCCGACGCCTGCGACAACGCAGTCAGCGTCAGGCTATCGTCGCCTGGACGGAAACAGTCCAGTAGCGCTAGCGCCTTCTCCACCGCAATAACGCCTTCATTTCCCATGCATTCCTCCTGTTTTGAACGACAACGAGTGTACCTGAATTTTTGTGAGTCACCTCGTGTTTACGTCACAAACGCCGATAAGGCTATGGCTAAATCTGTCTCGCACTGGCTATAGTTGTTTTATATTGTACACACGTGTTTTACATAGTAAAACATAGCGAGGAAGAGATGAGCATTCACACTACTGCAATGATCCAACGAAATATCAGCCGCGTGACCCCGGAAGAAGTGCAACAAGCGGCTGAGTATCAGGCGGCGATCCTGGCTGATGTTGCCGGGCGTCGCGGCACGCTGCACGGCCGAATCAAACCGCTTTCACCGCAGATGAAAGTGGCGGGTCCGGCCATCACCGTTGAGGTACGTCCGGGTGACAATCTGGCCATCCATGCTGCACTGGCGATTGCCCAACCGGGCGATGTGATTGTGGTGGATGGCAAGGGCGACCTCAGTTGCGCGTTGCTGGGGGAGATTATGGCGACCCAGGCAGAGGCTTCCGGCATCGCGGGCATCATCATTGATGGCGCAGTGCGAGATGCCGATATGCTAAGCAAGCAGTCATATCCGGTGTTTGCTGCGGGATTGAATCCTTGTGGCCCCACCAAACTGATTCCGGGGCGCGTTAATCATCCTATTTCCATTGCCGGAGCTCAGATTCAGGCCGGTGATTTGGTGGTGGGTGATGTTGATGGCGTGGTGGTGATACCGCGTAATGAAGTACAGGCCATCATTGCCTTAGCGAAGAAAAAGCTGGACGGCGAAACCCAGCGCATTGCCGCTATCCGAGCTGGCGATGCGCGCGCGCCATGGCTTGAGAAAGCACTGCGCCAGGCAGGTATGCTGGCAGAAGGGGAGACGCTGTGATGGCTAAAGCCCCTGTCATTCTGATTACCGGCAGCGATCTGGCTGCCGACGCGGTAGCCATACTTCGTGAGTTTGAGTTGGTCTTTGCGGGAAAACAACCCACTGAGACGCAGTTGATTGACCTGTGCCACCAGCACAATCCGGTCGCGATTCTGGTGCGTTACGGCAAGATCAACGCCGCCGTGATGGATGCCGCACCGGCCTTGCGGGTGATCTCCAAACACGGCAGTGGTATTGATGTCATTGACCAGCAAGCCGCCACCGCACGACAGATTCGTGTCTGTTCAGCACCAGGAGCTAATGCCGCGGCTGTGGCGGAACATACCTGGGCATTGATATTGGCCTGCGCCAAATCTGTGATGCCGCTCGATGCGCGCCTGCGTGCAGGATTCTGGGATAAATCGACACACAAATCGATTGAGCTGGAAGGACGTGTATTAGGGTTAATTGGCTTAGGTGCGATCGGCAGTCGCGTGGCTCGCATCGGGAATGCAATGGGCATGCGGGTCGTGGCTTATGATCCTTTTGCGCGTGAATTCCCCCCGGCCTGTGAATCGGTTAATAGCCTTGAATCACTTCTGGCACAGGCTGATGTGGTGTCGCTGCACTGCCCACTGACAGAGTCCAATCGTGAAATGATCAACGCCGACACGCTGGCGAACTGCAAGCCCGGCGCAATCCTGGTTAACACCGCGCGCGGCGGGTTAATCAACGAGGCGGCACTCGCTGATGCGCTGCAATCAGGCAAGTTACATTGGGCAGCATTGGACAGTTTCAGCGCTGAGCCGCTGACCGCGCCGCATCGCTGGCAGGGCATCAGTAACGTGATTCTTTCTCCGCACATTGGTGGCGTGAGTGATGCTTCTTACATCCGCATGGGAACGGTGGCGGCACAGAATATTTTGCAGGCGCTGGCAGATACGCCGCTGGAAGAGGGCGTGTCACCATGATCAGTCTGACTCAACCAGAAATCCGCCAGGCCGAGGTGTTCAGCCGCTTGCCCGACCGATTCAGAAAACCCGATCCGGCGAATGCCTGGTCAGCCGCCAATCGCGGTGGTCAGGCTGTTGACTCCTTTCTGGAAGGGCCTGTCTGGCATCCTTCTGGCTGCCTTTACGTCACCGATATCCCGTACGGCAGAATCTTTCGGGTGGATAGGCAGGGCGAGTGGGAGTTGATCGTTCAGTATCAGGGCGAGCCCAACGGTATGAAGTTGCTGGATGAGGACACGTTGCTGATCACCGATTACCAAAACGGATTGATGAAACTCTCCCTTAATGACCGAAGTGTCACGCCATGGCTGACGCGTCGCAACAGCGAGAGTTTTAAAGGCGTCAACGATCTGACGTTTGACCGTCATGGCAATCTCTATTTCACCGATCAGGGGCAAACGGGTCTGCACGATCCGACGGGACGCGTATACCGCTTATCGGTGGATGGGCGTCTCGATTTGTTGCTGGATAATTGCCCGAGCCCAAACGGGCTGGTGCTATCGCCGGATGAGAGCCTGATGTATGTAGCGATGACGCGGGGAAATTGTATCTGGCGCGTACCGCTGCAAAAGGACGGTTCGGTGAGCAAGGTCGGGCAGTTCTTCACTTCACACGGCCCAAGCGGACCCGATGGACTCGCCATCAACACCGAAGGCGAATTGCTGATTGCCAATCCCGGATTAGGCCGTCTGTGGTTATTGAATGCGATGGCGGAACCCATCCAAATCATTATCAGCCCAGCGGGTCGCTCAACCACCAATGTCTGTTATGGCGGAGCCGAGCGCCGGCGACTGTTTATCACCGAGTCGGTCACTGGCTCAATCCTGACCTGCGACATGGCTGTTCCCGGTGCCGCGCTGTCAGGTCGTTCCACTCCAGCAAGCTAACAACAACAGGTGCCACAGAGCACCATGGAGCATCGCATGACCCTGCATACCTTACCTGACGCCATGCCAGGCGCGCCCGCTGCGCCTGAGAAAACCCTGAATCCCCAAGAAATGGATCGCTGCGAACACGCGGCGGCCAAAGCATTCAGGCGAATCCTGCCTTTCATCTTTATCTGTTACGTGATCAGTTATCTGGACAGGACCAATGTCAGCTTTGCCGCGCTGGGCATGAATGCCGATCTAGGGATAACGGCGGAGCAGTTTGGTTTTGGCGCAGGGATGTTCTTTATCGGTTATTTCCTGTTTGAGATCCCCAGTAATTTGATTATGCAGAAAACCGGGGCACGCATCTGGATTGCGCGCATCATGATTTCGTGGGGGTTGATTTCGATGGCGACGGCGTTTGTGACGGGGCCAACCAGTTTTGCCGTCGCGCGTTTTTGTCTCGGCATGGCTGAAGCAGGCTTTACGCCAGGCATCTATCTGTTTTTCACTTACTGGTTTCCCGGCACCTGGCGAGCAAAAATCACTGCTGCGTTTTTGGTGGGCATCCCGGTGGCAAACATCATCGGTGCCCCTATTTCGGGGGCGCTGATGCAGATCACCAGCCATGAACACATCCGTAACTGGCAGTGGTTGCTCTTGATCGAAGGCGTGCCAGCCGTGTTACTTGGCATCGCGTGTTTGTTCTTCCTCGACGATAAACCGGCTAAGGCGAAATGGCTGACTGACGATGAAAAAAGCCTGTTGCAACGCAGATTGGATGAAGAACAACAGCGCATCGCTGACAAACATGGCGACAGCATGCGGCACGCGATGCGTAATCCGCTGCTGTGGCTGCTGGCATTGATCAATTTTTGTGGGATAGTCGGTTCGATTGGTGTCGGCTTGTGGATGCCACAGATCATCAAACAGATGGGCGTCAGTCACACAGCGACCGGTTTTCTCACTGCTTTACCGTACGTTTGCGGGGCACTCAGTATGTTGTTCTGGGCACGAAGAGCAAACCTTTCACCACATCGCATTCGTTGGATCAGTGGAGCGTTGGTGATGGCTGCCATAGCATTATCTTGCAGCGCGGTGGTGTCAGAACCGGTGCTAAAAATGCTGGCACTTTGCATCACTGTCAGCGGCATCCTGGCCTTTCAGGCATCGTTTTGGGCGCTGCCATCGGGTTTTCTAACCGGCAATGCCGCAGCGGCTGGGTTGGCCGTGATTGTTTCAGTGGGCAATCTGGGCGGTTTCTTTGGCCCTTCACTGATTGGATACGTTAAACAGATGTCAGGCGGCTTTATGTGGGCACTGCTAGCAGTATCGGCAATATTGCTATTCGGCGCACTGGCGGTGGCTCAGGTTCGCGATCCTTACAAAAACGCCTCATGAATGACACAAGATTGCCGCGCCCTTCAGGGCGCGGCAAGGTAACTTAGGTGCCGGTATGGCTCTGATATCCCACCGGGTTACCGTTGTCGTCAAACACCTCATAAATCACGCTCTCACCCACCTGAACCGGTTGCGCTATTGGGAGGGTGACCGAACCAAACGGCGCCACCAGCATATCATCCACTTTAAGCTTATTGGCAATCTGTAATCTTAAGCTCATATACCACGCCGTTGGATTCTCTAGTGTTAGCTGGCGTTCGTGCACGATAAAACGCAGCTTCTGCACATCTTCAGGCTGAGGCACGCCCAGCGCCGCCGGTCGGATAAAAACCTTAAGCCGCAACCGCAGCGGCAACAGAATTTTTTGTTCAGCGGCGCTTGTTTGCCGGCTCAGGGCAGGAATCTGATAAATATTCAGCCAGTAAAGGCTCTCACGATCCTCCGGTAATGACTGACGCGACGTGAGCACCAGACGAATTGCACGCTGCTCATCAGGTGCGAGTTTCATCATCGGCGGCATGGCAAAAATGGGTGCCGTGCTCAGTTCCGGAGACTGCATCAAATCGCCGTCATCGCTCCAGATTTGCACCACAGATGGGGATTCTGCGCCATTTTTGAGGTTCAGCGTCTGGCTACTCTCACCGGCATTAAAAATGATGCGTGTTCTATCCACATTCACCACGGCCATGGCGTGAGCAGCGAATAACAGGCTGCTCAATGCCATTGTGTTACTGAAAACTGACCACCACTTGCAACTGCGCATTGACTGTCCCTGCTGTTACTGTTTGTCCACTTATGGCTTCGAGCGAAGCCAAAAAATCACCGCTGTAAATATTGCTGCTACCGGAAGAGACCAGCGAGGTGAGATCCGTATAGGCATACCAGCCGCGCGTATTCCCGGTGCCGGTGCTGGCGAGGTTAGGTAATAAGTTAATGGCAGAACCACTGGCGTTATAAATTTTGATGCCCACACCCGAGGCCACGCCGCTGCTGCCATATTGATTATCCAGCAGCCAGGTCAATCCGCCGCCGCTGGTGGTCAAACCCAACTGTGTCGCTTGTGACACCGCGTTAGGTTGATTCACCAGTAAGCCCATCGCGACATTGGCGGCAGTGCTGGTGGATGTGCTGGTGCTGGATCGCGCGCCCGATTCGCACTGCAGCGAGATCGAAAACGGTACCTGACTGCTACCGCCTGCTTTGAGCGCGTTCACACTGATGGTTGGCAGCAGCACCACAGACGGGTAGTTCTGGACTTCACACAACGCGCCCCGCACATAGGTCACGTTGCGATACGTACTCCAGGCGGCGGGCCAGTTGCCGTAAAACCCGTACCAATAGCTGGCGCTGTCCTGGCCTACTGCCAGACTGTTGGTGTCCAGACCTGGGCCTTTAAATGCAATATAGCCGCGCGGCTGCGTCCAAAGATCGCTGTAGCGATTATCGCCATTGGCGTAATAGCTGGTTGAACTGATTTTGAACATTTCGTACAACACGTTGCTAAACGCGCTGGCCGGAATGTAAAGGTAGGTGCCGTCAGAGTACCAACTGTCGGCGGTAAACTGGCGTGACTTCCAGTAGCGGCTGTAATACTCACCGGTGGTCAGATTGGTCATGCGCACTGCCACGTTTTTCGCCACGTCGTAATAAGCGCCGCTAACCTCGCTGCTGGCATACATGCCAGCATAGGCGCTGTCACCGTTGGTGGCGTACATCTCATATAAACTGCCCGCATCCGCTACTGCACAGCGGTAGAGGATCTGTTTCGGGCTGTAAGCGGTGTTGCTGGCGGAGGTGAGAAACGAACCGACTGAACTGGCCAGCAACGATCCTGCGGGCTGAAAGGATGTGCCGCTGTTGATGCTGATCACCGATGGCAAACCCAGGTTGCCTGAACAGGTATCACAGGCACCCGTCCAGGACGATGCGGTGTAGCCGGCTGCCAGAGCGGCGATTGAAAGCGATGAAGTGCTGGTGACTTTGATGCAGTTTGCCCATAACGTCAGCGGCAGCATCAGCAGCACTACGAGGAGATATTTAATTTTCACGAGTTATAGCGTCCTGCAAATACCATTGAGGAGGATGAGCGCCTGTTGCGTCTTTCCGGTGATTTGATAATTGACGGCGCAGCGTTGGGTTTTGCCATCCCAGCTGATTTGCAAACTGCCGGAGTCATGCGGAACGCGTGCGTAAAGCTGGCTTCCCTGACCGACAACGCCAATCACGGTGTTGGAGGCATCACGCACTTCGGCGCCCATCGGCGGTGCCATCCCCTCGGTGGTATTCAGTGAAATCAACACCGCGGTGCCGCGTAAGGTGGCAAAACTCACCTGACTCACGGCACCGGCATAAGGAACCACACGCTGGCTTCCGCCGTTTAACTCAGCATCGGCGCGCATGTGCAACGTATTGAGGCTGACCGTGTTTTCACGATAAGGGGTGAGCGAGGGCAGCAGCGCATAACCGTTGTAGTCAATGACGGCTCCTTGTCCGTTTTGTACCGTCGCACCTTGGGCGCCCTCGGCATGGATCAACGCGAACGTATCGCTGGTGTAAGGCCCCGCAGTGAGACCGCCACGATGCAGCAGTAAAGTGCCAGACATGCCTAAACCGACCTGCCGATAGTGATCTCCCTGGCCGTAGTTGGCGCGGACTGCGCCAAAACGGGTGTTTTGCTGCAGGTTGCCCCCAAAGGAGCTGGCTTCTCCGTTGACGCCATTGCGGTAATGCTCAGTTCCTCCGTAGAGCGAATAGGAGAAATCGCGCTGCTCGCCTGCCGAACCTGTTAGTGTCGCCATCGAAGACTGGCTCTGTTTTGACTGGTTGTAGTTGTAGGCCACAGATGAAAGACCCGCACCCCAGTTAAGCGGTACTGAAATATTCACTGAAAGGGTATTTTCGCTGTAGCGCTGCTGACGGCTGCTGTCGAGATTATCGTTGACGCTCACATTGCCTTGCTGGGTATTCCACCAGGTGCGTTGACGCGCCACATTGATACCGTAACTGATATTGCGCCAGCTGTTGCTATAGCCGAACTGCAACTGGGTGATACGCGACTGGTTGTTGTAATAGTCGGCGGTGCTGGCGCTTAAACTGACCAGGCCATACGCATCCATTGATTGGCTGAGTGTCGCCGATAAGCGATTACGCTGGTTGAGCGAGTCTGAGTAGTAGTTGATGTCCGCTTGTTGCTGGCGTCGAACCCCTAAAACATCCTGCAGGTCGCGAAATCCACGAGTCGAATATCGATAAGCGGCCAGGACCAGGTTGGTGCCGGTCTGAAAGGTCTTGCTATAACTCAACTCGGCACGCCAGCCGGAGGTGCGCTGGTCATTTTCGGCCTTAGCCTGGGAAAACGTGGTGTTCAGACCCATCGCACCGATTCCGGTTGCCCAGACACCTCCCAGAAGCCACGCCTGGTAATCTTCCGCCAGCCGTGAACCGACGGTTGCCGTCAAACTATTACTGACGCCGCGCTGCATCACGCCCTCAAAAAAAGCGTTATTCACAGCGTAATATTGGCGCACACGGCCCAGCGCCAGCGAGTAATGCCAATTGCCCGGACGAACCGAATCAGGAACCGAGGAGTAGGGCACCGTAAAGGTGGCGATTTTACCGTTGGCTTCTATCACCTCGACTTCAAAATCCCCCTGACTGCGGGTGTTGTTCAAATCATCAATGATAAACGGGCCAGGCGGCACCACGGTTTCATAGATGACCTTGTTCAACTGTTTCACAATCACACGGGCGTTAGATGAGGCGACGCCTCGAATTTCAGGGGCATAACCGCGTCTGCCTTGCGGCCACATACGTTCGTCAGTGGCGAGTTTTACGCCATTAAACGGCAGGCTGCCAAACAGCGAGCTGTCTGTGTAGCTATCGCCAAGGAAAAGCTGGCTATTGATCGACGTCAGTGGCCGTTGCACCCAGGTTCGTACCTTGTTGTAGCGATAGCTGCTACCACCCACACTGCTGCTGAGATAGCGAAGATTGCCCTGATGACGCAGCTGCCAGTTGGCGACATTAGTGCCTGCGGTAATTCCGCTCCACAAATATTGATAGCGGTAGGCGGCCGCGCTGTTTTCCGTCCAGGTGTAATTGGTGTTGTGGCGCAGAAATAACGCGGTCATCCCGCCATCCCACTGTTCGGGCGGAATATAACCACGCGGCGTGCGCTTAAGCGCTGACAGGGGCAGCGTGATATTCAGGCGTAACGCGGCGGCATCAAAAGCCCAGCTCCCTTGTGGCGTCCAGTCAGCAAGCGGGGCGCACTCGCGATCTATTGGCTGTGCTGGAACCTTTTTTAACGGCAACATTTTCACCAGCGAAAAGGGTAAGCATGGCTCGACCTCTTTTCCTTGTGCCGGGGGCAAAAATTCCAGCTTCACGCTGGATGACACGAGGGCATTATTGACATAAACATCGAGCAGATAATGCCCCGCGGTCAACTCGCTTTGGTTGAATTGCGCGATGTTCTGACCGAAGGCTGAGCCTTTAAACAGCGACGGATCGAAATAATATTCTTCACTGTGCACGGATGTTGAGAAATAGAATGAAACAGTCAGAAAGAATAAGGGGAATTTCAATTCATTGGGAGTTGATGGGGTAATTTTCACTTATTCTGGCTCCCTGATCGTTAATCGCGTCGAGTTTGACGCTGCCTACACCCTGTAAGCGTTGTTTGGTATGACTGAACCAGCAGGTATGCACGGAGAACGGGGCAACCATTACAGGTTCACACTCATAATTTTTTCCCGCGATACGCAGGGAAATAGCGACGAATGAAGCATGCCAGGGCTGTGCATTATCGATCTGTAATCCGCTGCCTTTATGAGGATCGATTAGAGTGCGGACTTTAATACCCGATAAAATATTGCCCGGTTTGCCTATTACCGCAGGGCGATAAAACAATTTCACCCGATTGCGCAGCATGACCGTCATGGCATTCTTATCGGCGGCAGCCTGTGATGCGGGCGGAATTTGCAGCATGTTAAACCAGTAAACGGACTCTCGATCCTGAGGCAGTTTGTCTGGCTGGCTGACGACAATACGCGCGACCTGCCCTGATTTCGGCTGAATACGAAATACCGGCGGCGTAGTGATAAAGGGCACGCGATTAATCTGCTGTGGTTTGGCATCCATATCACCCTCATCAAACCAGGTCTGAATAACATAGGGAATGCTATCGTCGTTTTTAAATTGGATATTGATGGAGCTGGCGGGTGCCGGATAAATAATCCGACTGCCCAGCAGCGTGACGCTTGCTGTTGCCGTCGCTGACATCACGCTGAGAAATAACGCGCCCAGGGCATTGCGTAAATACATACAGACAATCTCATGGCATGCAGCGCACGCCCGGATATCCGAACGTACGCTGATTAATTATTACTGGTAAGTCACCGCGTATTGTAATGAAGCAGCCACGGTTCCGGCAGCGGCGACACCATTGGCATAATATTGCGCGTTATAAGTGGCCGAGGATTCGGTCTCATCGGCGGCAAGCGTCAGGTCGCCATCACCGGTATAGCCGCCCGTCAGGTTAATCACCGCGTCTTTACTGTCCACCAGTTGGACCTCAACATTTTTTGCGGTGCCGGTATTCGCCAGGTTGCCATTGGCCGTCACGTTATTACCGACAAACACCGTTGAAATTTTTGTTGAGGAAGCTGAGTTGCCGGTACAACCGGTCAAACCTACGGTAAAGGCGGTTTGTCCGGCGACATCACCGCTGGCAGCCAGATCGGATTTACTCACGGTGGGCATCAGCACCACCGGTGAGGCCGCATTGCCATTCACCGAGATGGAACAGGTTTCATCAGCCACTTCACCCTGGAAATTAATGGTGTTATCGGACGCTGCAACGGCAGAGGCCGAGAAAAGGGCACCGGTGATAACCAGTGAAAGCAGTGTTTTATGTGTTTGCGTCATTTCGTGTAATCCTTTTACTTAGTGACCCGAGATCAGCTGATTAAGGCTGGTACCGGTCTTTCGTCGAATCGAATCTTTGATGTTGTAAATTTTTTTCATCTCATGGTTCATTGCTATCGAAATGGCAGAAAGTGAATTCCCTTTTAAGGCTAAATCCAGAAAGGTCACTTCCTCATTCGACAGTGCATTAACTCTCCTTGTTGCGCCTCCTTTTAAACCATAATAGGTACTGTTTATCACTTTCTTGATATCCTCTAACCGGTCTTCACAATAAATAACGGAGTGGATTCCCTCTCTCTTTATCCAGTGTGCAGCCAGAGCGGCCAGCGGTCGATCGGAGACCAAAACGATGGTCAGTCCGGTGGATTTCAGATAATCAATCCAGTTTTTATTGGTGAGATAACGTAAGTTTTCTCGCGAAAAATCAACGAATATACATCCCCGGCAAAACACACTTTCATAGCGGCCAGCGACTAATGAAAGTACACCTTTAATCAGGAAATGATTGTTCCCCGGCCAAATCGCAATTTTTTGTATTGGACAGCGATTAAGAATATCGTTGTTTCGGTTCGTCAGCTGGCAGCCATATTTGCAACTGGCACAGCGTAAGTCCTCTCGTGTGGTATTTTTCATAACAAACTCATCCGCTCCTGTAAGAGCTGCGGATATCCTGGCAGAATAATTGTTTTTATTCAACGAGTTAAGAAAATCAGTCATTTCTTACCCTCAGAAAAGTCTTAGGTTGTACGGGATGGTGATTTTTAAAATTCCATTGTCTTTTCTCAACTTGGCATGATCGTCATCGTTTCATACCCCTATAGAGTTAAGAACTTTCTAAATCCCCCAGGATTAATGGTGAAAATCGGCTTTTGGGATCAAAATTTAGATAGCATTAATTGCTAAATAATTGGATGTTCGTCAGTGTTGAGCCTGATTATCTTTGGTGTGAAAAGTGAGAATTCAGGATTTTTTAATTTTTATTTGATGTAATGAAAACTGCCTCTGGTCTGTGGGTTGTGATGCGGCGAGGTAATTGAGTAATGAAGTTCACCTTGCGGAAGGGGATATTTATTTCTCTTAGGATTATTCTTACACCTAATGCAGGGTGGATTTGATCTTAAAATGTCCGCGCGGAGAAGATTTTTACATATCATTAGCAATCTTGTGACCGCTTTGATTAGTGCAATTAATCAAAGCGGATGAGGGTTCAGCTTACTGGCTATGATTTATCTACGAAATATTTTATTTGGCTAAATCAATTGTTAATTCCTGGTGTTTATTTAATTGATAAAAAACGACTGTGCATTTAGGAGGGCCAGGCGACAAATATTGTCTGGTTGAGGTTACGTTATGAATTAACGCTGAATTATGAGTCGGGCCAGCGACATTCGTCACTCATGGTTTGCGCCAAAGCGGCAGCAGCGTGCGAGAGCTGGTGCTGTTTCAATCGCAAAATGCCCACTCGCCGCTCAATCTGCGGCGAGACCAGCGGCACACAGACCGCACCCAACTCGCGCATCTGCTGAATGCAGAGTGCAGGCACCGCGCTGGCCCCCAATCCACTGGCGACCATTTTGCCCACGGTGACCAATTGATGACTTTCGTAAGCGACGTCGAGTCTTCTTCCTGCCTGTGCCAGTGACTGCTCAAGCAGCAGACGCACCGCCGAAGGACGCTGCAAGGTAATGAAATCCAGATGCAGCAGTTCTCGCCAGCTGAGCTGTGGCTTATCCGCTAACGGGCTATCAGCGGGCACCACGGCAACAAAGCGGTCGCTACCCAGCGGGGTGAAGTGCAGCGCATCGGCCAGTTCGGGCTCAAAGGCGACACCCATCTCCACGCGTCCCTCCTGCACCATCTCCAGCACCGTTTCATTGATCACGTCATGCACCGCGATATTGACGCCGGGATAGCGCTGGCGAAAAGCCTTCAGCACCGCAGGCAGCAGGTTGCCAGCAAAAGAGGGCATGGCGGCAATCGACACTTTCCCCAGTTGCAGCGTAAAACGCAGGTGCATCGCTTCTTCGGCATTTTCCCAATCCGCCAGCAGCCGTCGTGCCATGGGAAAAAAGATCTCACCTTCCGGCGTCAGTGATACGTGGCGGGTGGTGCGCATAAACAACGGTCCACCCAACGCTTCTTCTAATCCGCTGATCGCCAGGCTCAGCGCCGGTTGCGAAATCGCCAGACGTTCGCTGGCTTGGGCAAAACTCAAAGTGTGAGCGACCGCTAAGAACGCGCGTAACTGCTTGATAGTCATTTTCATTTTGCTTTTTGTTAACTTTATGTAAAACAACGATTAACAGAATATTAATAAAAAAAGTAAATGAAAGGCCAATAAAAACAAAATTAACAAATCATTTTTGTGACGCGAGGATGGCTTTATTCGGTGAGCTGAGGAGATGTACAGCAATGGCAGGATTAGACAAACGCGTCACCAGTTATCAGCAGGCGCTGGCTGGATTGCAAGACAACATGACGCTGCTGGCGGGGGGATTTGGCCTGTGCGGCATTCCAGAAAATCTCATCGCCGAAATTCGTCAGCAGGGCATTAAGGGGCTGACCGTGGTCTCGAATAACTGCGGCGTGGATGGCTTTGGCCTCGGGCTGCTACTGGAGAATCGGCAGATCAAAACCATGATCGCCTCTTACGTCGGTGAGAACGCGCTGTTCGAGCAGCAGATGCTGAGCGGTGAGCTGGAAGTGATTCTCACGCCGCAGGGTACGCTGGCGGAAAAAGTGCGCGCAGGCGGCGCGGGTATCCCCGCATTTTATACGGCCACCGGCTATGGCACGCCCGTGGCAGAAGGCAAAGAGGTCAGAGAATTCGATGGGCGCCACTACATTCTGGAACAGGCGATCCGCGGTGACTTCGCCATCGTCAAAGGCTGGAAAGCGGACTGGTACGGCAATGTGATCTATCGCCACACCGCGCAGAATTTTAACCCACTGATGGCGATGGCTGCCCGTGTCACGGTGGTGGAAGTTGAAGAGATTGTGGCGCCAGGTGAACTGGATCCAGCAGCTATTCATACGCCGGGCATTTATGTCGATCGCCTGATTCAGGGCAACTTCGAGAAACGCATTGAGAAACGCACCCTGAGTGAAGGAGGCGCACATGCTCACGCGTGAACAGATGGCGCAGCGCGTGGCACAGGAGCTGCGCGACGGCGATTACGTCAATCTTGGCATTGGTATGCCGACGCTGGTGGCCAACTACGTGCCTGAGGGCATGGACGTAATGATGCAGTCGGAAAACGGATTATTGGGCATGGGGGCGTTTCCCACCGAAGCCGAACTGGATGCCGACATGATCAATGCCGGCAAACAGACGGTGACCGCAAGAAAGGGTGCGGCAATCTTCGATTCGGCACAGTCTTTCGCCATGATTCGTGGCGGCCATGTTGATCTTACCGTGCTGGGCGCGCTGGAAGTGGACGTCAGCGGCAACATCGCGTCGTGGATGATCCCCGGAAAAATGGTCAAGGGCATGGGCGGTGCGATGGATCTGGTGGCGGGTGCGGAAAACATCATCGTGATGATGACGCACGCATCAAAGCATGGCGAATCAAAACTGCTGTCCGAATGCACTTTGCCGCTTACCGGCGTCGGCTGTATTCGTAAAGTGATCACTGAACTCGGCTGGCTGGAGATTGAAGAGGGCGCTTTTGTGCTGCGTGAGTATGCGCCGGGCGTCACGCTCGATGAGATCCGTGCAAAGACAGCCGGGCAATTACGCATCGCCGATGATGTCCGTGAAATGCGTTTTTCCCAGGAGGCATCATGAACGAATGTGTGATTGTGGCAGCCACCCGCACGCCCATCGGCCGTTTTCACGGTGCGCTGGCTTCTCTTACTGCAGCAGAACTGGGCCAGCAGGTGATCGCTACACTGCTGAAACAAACCGCGCTCGATCCTGTGCTAATCGATGAGGTCCTTATAGGGCAGGTACTCACCGCTGGATGCGGGCAAAACCCTGCGCGCCAGGCGGCTGTGGCGGCGGGTGTGCCTTATAGCGTGCCAGCCAGCACGCTGAACATGGTGTGTGGCTCAGGGCTGAAAGCG
>Ga0157363_1000265_pt1 | contig 40726 bp, 40 predicted proteins | sample AttsexASBM1_FD_111477 | JGI IMG/M metagenome (GOLD analysis project Ga0157363, IMG submission 111477) | Fungus gardens microbial communities from leaf cutter ant in Ribeirão Preto, State of São Paulo, Brazil - Atta sexdens ASBM1 | ecosystem: Host-associated > Fungi > Mycelium > Unclassified ... | reverse complement strand
TTGCATTAAGTGCGGCTTTCCTGCAGATGAAACACCTCGAGACAGGTTTTCGGAAAATACTGGATTTGTGTGACTGTCATCACTCCGCGAGGCACGCTAAAATAATCGCTTCTCATTTAGCAAAAGGTTTTTCGTCACGATGTTTTCGCGTTTCACTCTGGCCGCTCTGACGGCCGCACTCATGCTTACCGGTTGTGCACGCCACGCCGCAGAAAGCAACGCTACGGCGCAAGCTGACGCTCCAGCCGCTGCCCCCATCGAGAATGACAACATTCCTTCGCAGTTTGAAAGTGGCCCTACGGTGATTAACGTATCGCATTTGGTCACCCGCACTGATGACGGCTCATCCGTTTACGTGACGGTAGATGGTCAGGATGCCGGGCTGTTGCAGAAAGGCGAGAATAAAGAGATTCGCGTTGCTGAAGGTAAACACCAGATCGGTGGTTACGTTCAGACGCTGTTTGGTTTTGGCAAGGTGACCATCGCGTCGGTGGATGTGACCACCGACACCAAAGGACCGAAAAACGTGGTCTATTCGGTGACGCGTCAGAAGCCGACCTTTAGCGAAACGCAGGCCGCTGCGCCAAACAACTCCTGATCTGCAAGCGGTGCTGCTCTCGCCAGCACCGCCCCCGTTTAATTCCGGCTAAACACCAGTTTTAATCCCGCAACGGCGAAGCAGCACGCCAGCAGCGCATCCAGCCCACGGCGGATACGGCGATAAAATGCCGCCATCACCGCAGTGGAGAACAACAGCGCATAGCCGTAAAACACCAGCACGCAGATCGTGGCACATCCTGCGATGATCATCGGCAAAGTTGAGGCCGCTGCATCTGGTTTCAAAGCCACCGACATGATCGCCACCCAGGTCAAAATCGCCTTAGGATTGCCAACGTGCATCAAAATACCTTGACGAAACAGCCTGATAAAGGCGACTTTGTCGCCGCTGGCGCTGAATTCATTCGCATCAGGACGGCGTAACGCGGATTTTCCCGCCTTAAAAGCCAGCCACAGCAGATATAAACCACCGCCGATTTTCAGCACTATCAACAGCTGAGCAAAGGTTGCCAGCACGGTTAACACGCCACAGGCCGCCAGCAGCGCCCACATCATCGAACCGCTGATCACCCCACTTGCCAGCGCCAGTGCGGCACCGCGTCCTTTCTTCATTGCCGTGCCCATAATCGCCATATTGCTCGGGCCCGGGCTGGCGGTGGCAACAAAATAGGTTGTGTAGATCAGAATCAATTCGTGTGAAAGCGCCATGTCGTCCTCTGCGATGAGATTGTCCTGCTTTTGTTATATCGCCTGCATCGCAGAATGACTACTGCTGATTCCGTCTTAAGAAGGGATCGCCCTGGTGTAGCTGCGACTTTTCACTTTATAAAGCGTGAAAATAATCGAAAGCGTGGCAATCACCACCAGAATCAATCCGGGGCCAATCAGCGAACCGAAGCCTAACGCATTGAAGATTAGCAGGCCGACAATGCCACCGGTGAGGAAGGAGAAGATGGTCACCAGATGGGTATTCAGTTGCTGCTTAAAAGCACGAATGTTTTTCGAGGGATCGCGACGTAATAACGCAACAAATACTGAACCGATTGAAATGCCTGCATCTGTCAGCGTGCCGGTAATATGGGTAGAACGAACGCGACCGTTGGAAAGTTGCGTCGAGGTGGAGTTATGTACGCCCATCAAAAAGGCTAATAGCAACAATATCTCCCCGTTATTATTCGACGAGAAATAATAGATTTCGAACAATGACGTCATAATTAACAGCACACCTTCCACCAGCAGAATGCAGCTAAATATGGTGCGCAGCCCATTAATCACCCCAAGCACCACCGAAATCCTTGCCACCACCGCGCCGGTGACAAAGGCGCCAATCATGGCGATGAATACCTTGAGGTTGCGAATATCCATCTCATTCAGATCGCTGGAAATTTGCGCGATATTGCCGGACATGTGTGAGGGAAAAAAACCAAAGGCGGCTAACGCCATAGCGTTCAATAATCCTGCTGATGTAGCAAGGCACAGGGCGAGATTACGATCTTCAACGTGTGTTCTGGTTCGCTTCAGTTTTATCAGCATAATTCACCCTTGCTCATGGAGAGTATTGTGATAACGCAATGCGTCAAATCTGGTGTTCGCCAGTGAATAAGTGAAGCACAAAAATCTTAAGAGGATCTTAATAACTTTCAGATATAGAAAAATCCTATTATGGGTGTAAAGATATCTAAGGAAGATTGCCAGTTGCGTTATCTCTGTTTACTTTCGCCTGATGTCTTTAATTTCAGAGAAATATCACAATGACCATTTCTGGTGCTCAACCTGAGCAGCGGCGCGCGCTACTGCTGGTCAATCGTCGGGCACGCCGTGGTGCGCAGTGGGCGGATCTGGCACATCAGCAATTATCGGCAGCAGGCTATTCCCTGATTACCCCGCACGAAGATGATGAACGCAGTTACAGTGAATTGATTCTGGCGCATCAGCATCAGGTGGATGTGGTGATTGTCGGCGGCGGCGATGGCACGCTGAATGCAGCGGCACCAGGGCTAATGCAATCCCGCTTGCCGCTGGGCATTTTACCGCTCGGCACGGCCAATGACTTTGCCCGTACATTAGGCATTCCTTTTAATCTGGATGCAGCAATCAACATCATCGTCACAGGTCACACGCGGCGTATCGATCTGGGTGAAGTCAACGGCCATCTGTTTTTGAACGTGTCCAGCGTAGGCTTCTCCGCCAGTCTGGCACGCAATCTCACCGCAGCAGCCAAGAAAAAGTGGGGCACAGCAGGTTATGCGCTGGCCGCATTACGTCTGCTGCGGCAAAGCCGCCCGTTCAGCGCCATGCTGCATTATGATGGCCAGCAGGAAGCAATTAAAACGGTGCAGTTTTCGGTGGGTAACGGCCGTTTTTACGGCGGCGGGATGACGATTGAGAAGGATGCGGCACCCGATGATGGTCGTCTGGATGCGTATAGCCTGGAAGTACGTCACTGGTGGCAAATTCTGGCGCTGTTTCCTTCACTGCGCCGTGGCACGCATGGTCGCTGGGGAAGTGTGCGCACGCTGAGCGGCACCCAATTTAGCCTGCATACCCGGCGTCCGCATGACATTAATGCTGATGGGGAAATTATTGGCCGCACGCCTGCACATTATCGTTTAATTGGGGGGGCAATCGCGGTATTAGCACCAAATAAACCTTAACTGCTTACTGTTATGGAACGTTAATATCGGCTGATGAGAGTGTGCCACTATTCTGAATATCCTGATCTCATTTCATTTAAGTCAATAATCAGTTCGTTAAGGTGTTCCTCTTTTTACCTCTGACAACCTGATGATAATTCGAGGTGTCATTCAATCACCTTGAGATAAATCATCGGGTGCACAGTTCCATTTCTTGTATGATGGCGATGAAATCACAGGCTTTTCATCGATTGCTGCGCCTTATCACAATCTTTACATTATCCTGAAAACCTCTTTCAGGGATCATCCCCATGACTTTCCGCTCTGACATTAACGGGCTGCGTGCCTATGCGGTTATGTTAGTTATCCTTTATCACTTTGGTTTTTCCCAGATGAGTGGGGGATTCCTCGGTGTTGATGTGTTCTTTGTTATTTCCGGCTATTTAATGACCGGAATTATTCTGTCGCGGCTCAATAATCATAAATTTTCACTGATGGCATTTTATGCTGCACGCTGCAGACGTATCATTCCGCCCTTAATGGTGCTGTGCGCGATATTAATGTTGATGGGTTATTTCCTGATGCCGCCAGACGAGTATCAACGCATGGCGGAGCATGCGGTCTCCAGCCTCAGCTTTATATCCAATGTGGTTTATTTCAAACAAGGCGGTTATTTTGATACCGGATCGGTATATAAATGGCTGCTGCATACCTGGTCATTAAGCGTTGAGTGGCAGTTTTATTTATTATTGCCTCTGGCATTAATGTTCACCGCACGTTTCCTGCGCCAGCAATTTGTCTGGGTGATGGGCATCGCTGCGCTGTTGTCGTTTGGCCTGGTGCTGGCGATGGTTGCCACTGATTATCATCTCACCGCGACTTATTATTTGTTGCCCACCCGCGCGTGGGAAATGCTGGTTGGCGGATTAGTGTATCTGGCACCTAAAACCCGATTGAGCGGGCAGGGCTGGGTTCCACCACTGAGTATTCTGGCGCTGATTCTGTGTGCACTGATGTTTGATGAGAATATCGCGTGGCCGGGCATTATGACGCTGATACCGGTGCTGTTCACCGCGCTGATTCTTCACGCAGGGGTACAGGACTGCCGGTGGTTGAATCATCGCGTGATGCAGCACATCGGCAAAACATCTTATTCGATCTATCTTTGGCATTGGCCCTTGTGGGTGTTCTGGCATCTGGCGGACTGGCCGGTCACGTTCATCAGCCAGGTGCTGCTGATCCTGCTGTCACTGGCTGCTGGTTGGGCTTCTTACGTCTGGGTTGAGAACAGGCAAAGCTGGTTCAGCCGGAAAACTTATATCGCGCTGGGACAGGCTGCTGTGGTGATGTTGTTCGGTGTGACGATCGTTGCGAGGGCGGGAATCCCTTCGCGCGCGCCCGCCGTGGTGGCCTCAATCGATCACTATTCACAGCAACGCTTTGCGCTGGCTAAAAATTGCTTTGTGCTCAGCGGCATCACATCACCGCAGTGCGTATTTGGCGATGCCAGAAAGGTGAATCTGGTGGTGCTGGGTGATAGCCACGCCGCCGCCATGTTGTCCTCGATTGTGGCCAGCGCGGGAACGCAGGATGGCGTGGTGTTCATCGCACAGTCTGGCTGCCCTTCGGTGCCGGATATTCAACGCAGCGCTAGCCCAGATTGCGGTGGCTTTGTGAAGGCGGCATTGGCCGATATCGAACGCAAATACCACAACGCATCGGTATTGATCATCAATCGCATGTCGCTTTATCTGCACGGCGAGTATGGCAGCGGCAGCAGCGCACCGACCTATAGCTTCAGGCAGGGCGGCAGTTCCCTCGCCGCCTATCAGCAGCATTTTGGCGCGGCGGTGAAACAACTCGCCAGCCATCATCGTGTATTCATCATGACGCCGGTGCCGGAATTCGGCTACGACGTGATTTATCGCATGTCACGCGATGCGATGCGCGGCAAAGTGCTGACCATTCAGCAATCTCGTGCCGAGTATCAATCACGTCATCAGGATGCCTTGGCAATGCTCAATAATATCGCGGCGCTTTCACCAAACATTACCTTGCTGGATACCACGCAGGGGTTGTGTGACAGCCGCTTCTGTTACGGAGCGAAAGAGAATGTGCCGCTGTATCGCGACGACAACCACCTTTCGGAAGTGGGAAACAAAAGCCTGAGCGGGGTGTTTGCAGGGATGTGGGGGATGATTGAGGGGCGGTGATGGGAATCGCCCAACCGTCGGTTGCTGCAATTTAAGCGCGCGGCGAAGACCTGAAAATTGTCACCTTAAAGCGTTATGTCGAGGCGCTGGGCGGGCAATTAACGATTGGCGTGAATATGCCTGGCGGCCAGCACGTCGATTTCGCGCTTTAAGCCGTTTCGTTTTTTTGAGCCAGCCACACCGTTCTGCCACCGCAGGTGGCATCTTCGGTAATCTGATTAACCACGCTGAAACCGTTATCCGACAGCAGTTGGCTGAATTCATCGTAATCCAGACTGGCATGATAGAGCGGACGGTCAAGGAAAGTGCCCATTGCTTCACCGTCGCCGTGCCCGCTGGTGAACATCAATGCCGCGCCAATCTGAGCATGCTGAGCAAAGCGCGGAAACATCGCACGTTGGTGATCGCGCGTCAGGTGGAAGAAGCTGTCCCATGCGATGATACCGTTGAAAGCCTTCGCGAGTGCCAGCGTGCGCATATCGGCAACATGCCATTGCGCCTGTGGGAATCTTTCCCGACAGCGGGCAATCATCGGCTCGGATGCATCCACACCCGTGACCTTGAATTGCTGCTGCAAAAAGTACTGCGCAATTGGAATACCCGCGCCGCAGCCCACATCCAGGATTTCACCGCCAGCAGGAATCAGATCCAGAAAACGCGCCAACCAGTGCTGCTCGATGAAGTGCTTAATGCGGTAGTTATCCCAGACTTCTGCACCTTCGCGATACAGGTCAATAATATGTTCAGCTTCTTTCTCGTGATTCATGATTGGGCTTCATGTGAGATGGAGGGGGAATCATAATGCTCAGCATTCTCATGCGAAATCATCTCGTTTCCTTATCTGAATATTTTTCTGGCTCACGCTTAACGGCGCTCAACGTTCTGCGCCGAATCAAACCACTTCCTGCTCTGATTGCCAGCCAGTAAGCCGCCATCTTAAAATGAGAGGCCTTGTCCGGGCAGTGGATGAACGTTTCGGTAATGAGCTCGGATTGGCTGTGGTTGATTAGATTAACTTGATAGCGCAGCAATTGCTTTGCAGCACCCGGCCGCGCGGGTTGCTGATACTCTTCTGCGTCAGATATCTTTTCCAAACCAAAGTCGGCGCGCCAAAACTCGCCTCTTAACCCATAGCAAAGTTCTAAAGCAGAGGCGTGAAGAAGCGTGAAAGTTTGCAGACCGAATTGATCATCCTGGGTTTCAGCCGCCTTTCTTTGCAGTTTCCGCGGCAACTGTCGTATCGACATTAATGCCCGGATCACCGCGTCCTGCTCAATATCAAATGCCTTGATAAGCGGCATGATCTTTTCCGGGCTGGTGGTTTTGATTACCGCGCTGTGTTTTTCGTGAAACTGGAAATCAGGCAGGTAGGGCGGAACGTCACTCCAATTATTCAGCATTTTCTTTGACACAAAACCCAGTGAAATCATCCTTAACCTCGTTTTGGGGTGTTAATGCAGAGCCCGTTGCATGCGGAATATGTTTATTAACATAATCAGGTTGTCTGCGAAATTAAAGAATGGAATGCCCACTCGCAGGGGAAGGCGGCTCTGTAGCGGGTCATTCTATGGATGAAAATGCGCCCGGTGGCGCATTTTTATGCGACTAAAGAACCAACCAGAGATATCCTGCACTGAACAAAAATTACCCACTGAACTTTCGGGGAAGAAAATCGATGAAAAGCGCAACCGCAAAGTCTGTAAAAAAAGCGAACGAGTTGTTAAAAAGTGGTGAATTCAGGGAGGTTGTGCTGGATTTCAATATCAGTGCCGATGAGTTTTTTGAACTGGCGGATCGCTGGGCTGAACGAGGAGCCAAAATCAAAAAAGAAGATGGTTCGTTTGTTATCAAACTGGCTAAATAATGGCCAGCAAAGGCTAAAATCGCGATGTACACACTGCCGTAAGAGGCGGAATCCACGGGGAGCAGGTCATAAGGCCTCAATAACTACAGACAGGCGCTTCATCACGTGATGAGCCGCGCGGGATAGCTGCCTTGTAGAGTTAATGCATAAACCCAGAATCAGAGGACGCAGCGGCCTGTTCTTTAGAGGAATAAAGTGTAGACGTCCCGCTCTGACATCTTCCATTACGTCGAGCCAGCAAAGCACACTCACGCCTGCTCCCCCCGCAATGAGCGCTTTAATCAGGCGGATATCATTGCAGGAGATTGCTGTTTCGGGCATCTGACGCGCATGGGCGTAAATTGATCGAACACGTTCGTGAACGACCAGTGATTTGCCTGGAAGAATATGCTTTTCTTCATTCAGGTCAGACAGGGAAAGCGCCACATTATCCTTAAACCTGTGCTGAGGCGGCAGAACAATACCCATCTCGATCTCTGCAAAGGCGAACACTTCAAGTCCGACAACGCTTTCCGGGTCAAGTATCAGTCCAAAATCAATTTCGGAATCTCGTACCTGCTGTGTAACTACTGCGCTGCTTTCAACATTTAGCTGGAGATCCAGCCAGCTATTCTCTTGAGCAATGGCAGAAATCTCGTCACAGAGTTGCCCCTCCGTCAAAGCCTGAACCAGCCCGATACTGACCTTGCCGCGCCTGAGCCCCTTAATCTCATCAAATCGTTGTTTTGTCACGTTAAAGTCACGTTGCCAGCGGAGTAGGTCGGTGTAGAGAAGTTCACCTGCCGTTGTCATACGCATGCCTCCCGGCAGTCGCTCAAACGAAGGTATACCCAGATCTTCTTCCGCCTGGAGGATCTGCCGATTAATGGCTGACGCGGATACGTGAAGCCTTTCCGCTGCTTTTCGAAGACTTCCATGGCGCGCAACCTCCATAAAGTAGGCTGCAAAGCGGGAAAACGGACTCATGGCGACCCTGTATAGTTTTATGCAACAGGTATGTGCATTTATGCTGATGGATTAGTACACCTTAAATTACCCATACTGTCATGGCAATGCACAGGCTAATCATCCAGGCGATGAGATCACGCTTTCGCACAGTATTAATAAGAGGTGAGTTTATGACACAAAAGAAGCTTCATTTAGCCTTGTTCCTATTCCCGGGATATCACCTCGGAGCCTGGAGATTGCCGGACGCCATTCCAGAGATAGATCTGGACATTGACCATCTGGTGCACGCTGCACAACTTGCAGAAGCCGCCAAACTGGATGCCATCTTTTTCGAAGACCAGGCCGCCGTGCGTCGCAGTAATGACATCCTGGCGGGTGACAAATACGGTGCGGCTAACCCCCGTTCAATCCACTTTGACCCTACGATGGTGCTACCGCTTCTCGCAGCCCATACCTCCAGATTGGGTCTGGCTGCCACAGCCACGACGACATTTAACGAACCGTTCAACATTGCGCGTCGGTTCTCAACGCTTGATTTTATTAGCAAGGGGCGCGCGGGATGGAATTTAGTCACTTCCTTTAACGAAGATGAAGCGCAAAACTATGGCCTGGATGCCCACGTGGGTCACGCAGATCGCTATGGAAGGGCGGAAGAGTTCGTCGACGTTGTTAACGGCCTCTGGGAATCATGGGATGAGGATGCTATCACGCGGGATAAGCAGAGCGGTGTTTACTTCGATGTTGATAAGATGCATTTTCTTCAGCACCAGGGGACGCATTTTAAAGTTCGTGGTCCACTTCCGATGGGGCGCAGCCCACAAGGGCGACCTGTTATTTTTCAGGCCGGTGCATCAGAGCCCGGCCGGGCGCTGGCGGCACGAACGGCTGATGTGGTCTTTACACTGCAATCCACCATCGAAGGCGGGCGCGCATTTCGTGATGACATTCGTCGTCGCGCTCAGGCATTCGGGCGCTCACCTGATTCAATCAAAATCATGGTGGGGCTTACTCCCATCATTGCCGAAACAGACCAGAAGGCCAGAGAACTGGCCGACCAAATGTTAGCCCTGATTCCAGATGATATTGCCCTAAGTAATCTGAAACCACTGGCGGGTGGGGTAGATTTTTGCCAGTTTGACCTTAATGAACTGGTACCAGAACTGCCTGAATCAAACGCGGGAAAATCGCACCGGGACGCAATTATGGCCATTTCCCGTGATAAAAATCTCTCCGTCCTTGAAACTGCCCGCTACTTCGCGGAAGGTAGCTACCTTAAAGCCATCGGTTCCCCAGCCACGGTTGCCGATCAGATGCAAGCCTGGCTTGATGCCGATGCCTGTGATGGATTCCTTGCCGTGCCCACTCATTTCCCAACAGGGGTAGAGGCATTAACTGGACTTCTGGTGCCGGAACTGCAACGACGAGGCATCTTTCGTACCGAATATGAAGGAACCCATCTGCGGGACCACCTCGGACTGGTTAAATATTGATTTATATAAGAAGTTATAAATATGACAGTGCTGACCTGGTCCCCATTTATTCACACTGAATGCTGTTAGCAATGCCGACAGATAGTCGTAGTGGCTTAGGTCGGCTCTCGACTAAGCTATACCGGGGCGGTTCAGCTTTGAAACTGTAGGAACTAAGGGATCCAGATATGTAGTAGGTGAAATGTTCAGTTCCAGTATTCATATTTTGCCGTCATTACGGCGTTATGTTTGTCCACATACTGTTTACCAGTCCGATCAGTTGGGGTGATCGTGATATCTATATTGGCGCGTGTGCATTCTCCATGTGAGTTCCACTCATCGCAGGTGGTCAGTTTTTTTTCGATGGTGAAATACGTCTGGGTCCTGCTCAGGGTCAACTCACGGTCCTCGTTATCATAGCCATACTCTTCTATGGTTGAGGGTGATTGGGTATTGATCAGGCGATGATTGCCATCATAGCTATATACAGTCGTATTATTATCTATCGCCATGCTTCCTTTGCTTGCCGCGCTTGCCAGTAATCCTGATGAATTGAAGGCGTAGTCGATTGAACTCACTGCGGTTTTGTCTTTATCTTTCGGTTTCGTGCCCGCGATAACCGAACGACTAACCGCGCGGCTGATAACTCCTTTATCGTTAAGCAGGTACATTCCTTCAAGAGTCTGCCGATATGCCTCAGTGGTTTTCTGACTGTTTTTATCTGCTACGACCCCGTTTGAGTTCAGCTGAATGCTCCAGCCAAATTCCGTTCTATTCAACTCAATTTCAGTGGTTGCCGTGAAAACTGTTTTCTGGCCTGCGGAGGTTGTGACCTCTTTTGCTCGGCCGTCAATTAGCTCACCGCATTGACTGAAGTTGCTTTGAACAGATGTGCGGAGATACCCATTAGGACTATCAATAGCGATGGTTACAGATTTGGGAATTCCATTTCTGGTCTGCTGGCTCATAAGGACGAAGTTGTTCAGTTTGTTTTTAGCGAATGTTTCTGCAGTGCATTGTGCTGCATAAGTCTGAAATGTGCAGAGTGAAAATAGAGCAATGAACAGGTTATTTTTATTGAATGGCATTATTTGTTGTCCTCATACACCGAACAGTTATTCAGATTTGGTTAAGTTGGCAAAGTTTTTTTTGGCTGCTCGTTTGGTTCGACTCAGTTTTCAATAAGTGGCTTCTCTGTAATCTGGCTACATGCTTTGTACAATAAGGTCAGCTCTTCAATCACAACGCACCTTGCCCAGATGCGGATCTGATCCGTATCAGCAAGAAACAGTCAGTCTGATTTTTTACGGGTTCGTTTTTCAGGCCTGGATGCGTCACAGAGTAGGCGATTGAAACGAGTTCAAGAATCTGGCCATAGTTGTAATATTTGACACTGCTATCAATCAGTGATTTTAAGAAGATTGACAAATTATCGCGGTCATAAGTATCTACAAACGCCGGGGAGCCATCGGGAAAGTATCGATACTCAATATGTCTCTGACGCATCAAGGGTTGCAAGTTGTAGGAGAGCCTCTGCTTTTCTTGATCTGGCCCAGTAACCTTAGCCCAACGCAAAAAGTCCACCAATGGCCTCATGCTTTCCCCCACGTTGTCCTTATCAAAAGAATCAACGCCAGCGACGAACAGAAAAAGTCTTCCTTCATCGGTGATGTAGCTGTAATTTCCATAAATGCTTTTAGCTAATATGACCGTTTGCTTATAAGGCAACATCTGGTGTTTAGTTTCGTTGTATTCCTGCCCCTTTACTCCTGAATCATAGAGCGTGCTGCCCAAAGTTCCGCATCCGGACAACAGGCAGGCAAGGGTGAACAAAACGACGGATTTTATGGCAGAGAATTTCATGCAGATTCCTTTCAGTGGAAAGGAGTATCATCGGCACTCCTCAGCCTGACATTAGCGACATTTCCTTTAAAAATTTGGACAACATGCGTTGCCAACCATTCTAAGCTATCACGCTTATCCCATTACCTGAGCTCCGAACTGGCTTGACTGAACTCATTAACTTGCAAACTTATGCGTTGTGCCAGGAGCGGATGTTAGATTCAGACTCGTTTCAACCACATTGCGTTTTGAATAATATTCCATCATAATAACTCTTTGAAAGATTTTACCTTTTTATTTATAAAGCTTATGAATTATTTATCTCATTGGGATATCGGAGGCGAATACTTAACTATGACAAGCCCGATTATTATGACGCTGGCGATATTATATAGATTAATATTAAGATGCAAGATTAGGTTGTTGCCAGGATGTCAAGATAGGTTTAAAACCAGATAAATATGTTTTGCGGTGAGATTTAATACTTATTGGAAATCATAAACACTTGGTAAAAAATTTAATTGTAGGAAGAGGCTAGTCATGGAACCCATATCAATTACAGTGGCAACTTATGTAGCAACTAAACTTATTGATCAATTAATTTCTCAAGAAGGGTATGGTTGGATTAAAAAAGCATTATTCCCCACAGAAAAATATGTAGATAGATTATATAAACTAATTGAAGAGACGGCAATTGAGTTTGAAAAAACATATCCAGTTGAAAGTGGGGTAATTCCATTCTATCATTCTAAACCATTGTTTGAAATGTTGAATGAGCACATCTTGTTTAAAGAACTCCCCGACAAAAAGAAATTATTAGACAAGTTCAACGAATATCCAAGCATCACACCCCCAACTCAACAACAACTCAACCTCTTTTATGGAATGTTGTCGTTAAAAATCAATAATTGTTCAACGTTAAAAAAACTACATATAGAAGAAACTTATAAAGAAAAAATATTCGATATTAATGAAGAGCTTATTCAAATAAAACTTGTTTTGCGGTCTATAGATGAGAAACTAACTTTTCACTTGAGTGATGATTGGTTAAATGAGAAAAGTAGTCAAGCAATAGCTGACTTGGGAGGTCGATACACACCCGAACTCAACTTAAAACTAGAAATAGCAAAGATATTTGATGGCCTCGGTAGAACTAATAATTTTTCTGAAATATTTTATTCACATATAGATAGTTTTCTGATCACTGGAAATAAGTTACATAGTTGCGATGTAATCTCCTCACAATTATCTGAAATAGACCAGTCCTTAAGAGAAATTTCAAATATATATCAAGAAATCAATTTTTCTAAATCAGATGAAATCTCTATAAATAAATTTAATAACTATGTTTCCAGCTGCCAGACAGCTATTGGTGAGGCGGAATCAATATTGTGGGAACTCCGAGAAAAGTCAGAACAAGCAGGTGAAATCAAGCATTACAGTGATAAGTATTCATCCACTCTACGAGTGCTTCGGGAACTTGACTATGCGTGCAATGATCTACTTGCATTCATTAATACAACAACAGTGAAGTTAGCTAATAACCCATTCTTACTTCTCGAAGGAAAAGCTGGAATTGGTAAGTCTCATTTACTGGCTGACGTGATTAAAAATCGAATTGTTTCGGGGTATCCTTCTCTACTCATACTAGGGCAACAACTTACTTCAGATGAATCACCTTGGTCACAAATCTTCAAGAGATTACAGCTTAAAATCACTTCTCGTGAATTCCTAGAAAAACTGAATTTATATGGTAAAAAAACAGGAAAAAGAGTCTTGGTTTTTATTGATGCTATTAACGAAGGGAATGGAAATAAATTCTGGAATGACAATATAAACAGTTTTGTCGATGAAATCAGACGCTTTGAATGGCTTGGTCTGATAATGTCAGTCAGAACAACATATAGAAATGTAACAATTTCACATGAGAATGTTGAGCGAAATAATTTTGAAATTCATGAACATATTGGATTTCAGAATGTTGAGTTGGAAGCGGTGAGTCTATTTTATGATTATTACAATATAGAAAGGCCTTCATCACCTAACCTTAATCCAGAGTTTAAAAATCCTCTATTTCTTAAATTATTGTGTGAAGGAATTAAGAAAAATGGCTTAACTAAAGTGCCTGTTGGGTTTAATGGGATTTCAAATATTCTGAATTTTTTAGTGGAAGGTGTAAATAAATCATTAGCATCGCCAAGAAAATATGCTTTCGATCCCAGTTTTTCTCTTGTTAGAGATGCTCTCAACGAAATTATAAAATTCAAATTAGAGATTGGTAGTAATAGTATTTCACTTAAAGATGCTCAGTCAGTGGTTCAATCTGTTGTTAATGATTATGTTGCCGATAAAAATTTCCTCAGCGCCTTGATTGACGAAGGATTATTGACTAAAGGTATAGTGAGAAATGATGATAATTCTACTGAGGAAGTAGTTTATGTGGCTTTTGAGAGGTTTGATGATCATTTGACTGTTAAGTTTTTATTAGATGATATTGAAAATATCGAAAATGAATTTAAGTCGGATGGTCGTCTGAAAGGTTATTTTCATGGTGAATTTGACTTTTATATAAACTCGGGTATAGTAGAAGCTCTGTCTATTCAATTGCCAGAAAAGTATGGAAAAGAGCTTTATGAATTTCTGCCGGAATTCAGCAATAATCATAAATTAATTGAAGCCTTTATTGATAGCTTGATATGGCGAGATATTAAGGCTATTGATTTCGAAAAAATCAAACCTTTCATCAATGAACATGTTTTTAGGTTTGACAATAGTTTTGATCATTTTCTAGAGGCAGTGATCTCTATTTCAGGTTTAGTTGATCATCCCTTTAATGCTAATTTCTTGCATGATTGGCTAAAAGAACACACTTTGCCAAATCGAGATTCGTTTTGGACTACAAAACTTAAATATAAATATAGTGAAGACTCAGCATTTAGGCATCAAATCGATTGGGCGTGGGACAGAACAGATAAAAGCTTCATTTCGGATGAGTCAATCGAGTTGGTTGCAACTAGTTTATGCTGGTTTTTAACTTCTAGTAACCGAGAACTTCGGGATTGCTCTACTAAGGCTTTAGTGAGTTTACTCGAGCCAAGAATTCCTGTACTGATAAAAATAATTGATAAATTTTATGGTGTGAATGATTCTTACGTTTGGGAAAGAATATTTGCAGTTGCATTAGGCTGTACTTTGCGAACTGATAATGTTAAAGAACTAAAATATTTATCCGAAACCGTTTACCAAAAAGTATTTTGTTCTGAGTATGTGTATCCAAATATATTACTTAGAGACTATGCGAGAGAGATTCTTGAATTTTCTAATCATATTGGATTGGAACTTGAAAGCATTGATTTATCCAAGACTAGGCCACCATACAACAGCATTTGGCCTGACGAGATTCCTTCAAAAGAGGAACTAGAGTCCCTTTATGATAAAGATCCTTATCGGACACTCTGGAGCTCGATCATGGGAGGTGGTGACTTTTCACGATATACTATTGGAACAAATTACAATCATTCGGATTGGTCTGGTTGCAAGTTTAATGAAACTGCTATTGATCGTAAACAAGTTTTTAAAACTTTCAATTGTAAACTGACTGATCAACAAAAAGAGTTGTATGATGCCACAGATCCTGTCATTTATGATGATAAATGTGAAGAAATTAAATTTGGGGATATTAAGTTTAAATTTTCTAGCGCGATAGGTAGAAAAACACAGGAAGAAATTAAGGCGAGCAAAGAATTATTTAAGAATTCTTTGTCATACGATCTGTTAAGTGAGTTTGAAAGTAATATAGAGCCATACCTAGATCATAATAATAACCTGCTGGAAACGGATAAACACTTTGATCTTCGACTAGCTGAGCAATTTATATTCAATCGTGTTGTGGAGCTTGGTTGGGATCCGGAGAAACATGGTGATTTTGACCGACAAATAGGAACTGGACGTGGACGCAGAGAGTCATTCCAAGAACGGATTGGTAAAAAATACCAATGGATTGCTTATTATGAATACATGGCAAGGCTAGCTGATAATTTTATTCGTTTTGAAGGGTATGGTGACGAACGAAAGGAAATTCCATACCAAGGGCCATGGGAGCCTTACGTAAGAGATATAGATCCCACTATCTTACTTAAAGAAACTGGAACGAAAAAAATAAGCAATCAAGAAATGTGGTGGCTTAATGATGAAGTATTTGATTGGACCTGCTCTAATGAAGACTGGATTAAAAACTTTACTGCTATAACTAATCCATATGCTTTGATTGAAGTTAAAGATGATAATGGTGATGAATGGGTAGTATTAGAAAGTTATCCATCATGGAAAGAACCAAAAATTATTGGAAACGATGATTGGGGGTACCCACGAAAAGAGGTTTGGTGTCAGATAAGAAGTTATATCGTTAAAGTTGAAGAGTTTGAAGATTTTAGATGTTGGGCAATAGATCAAGACTTTATGGGCAAGTGGATGCCGGAAGGTACTAATAGATACCAATTATTTAATAGGGAGTTCTATTGGTCCGAAGCATTCAAGTTTTTCAAATCAGATTATTATGGTGGCTCTGATTGGACTTCGTTAACAGACCGAGAGTCTGGAGCTAAGATAGCTGATGTTAGTGTCACTTCTATTAATTATTTGTGGGAAGAAGAATTCGACAAATCAAAAATAGAAACTTTGAGTTTTTTGAAGCCTAGCAACTTAATTTTTGAAAAGATGGGTTTAAAAAGTGGAGAAGTAGAGGGTAGCTTCAATGATAAAAATGGAACTATGGTTTGCTTTGCAACTGAAGCTGTGCATGCTTCAAAGCCGTATCTACTTGTTAAAAAAGAACCATTTTTAGCAATGTTAAGTGATAATGGTTTTGAAATCGTTTGGACATTATTAGGTGAAAAAGGTGTTATAGGGGGCTCACACACATCAAGTCATCATTATGGCCGGCAGGAGTTTAGTGGGGCATTTTATTATGAAGAAAGTCAGCTAACAGGAAATCATAAAACTAGCTTAACGAGATATAAATGAATCTCAGAGCTGAATATATAAATAGTACTAGAAAGGGGCTTACACTTAAGAAATCAATCTTGAGTGTGGCAGTCGAATGGTAGCTAATATGCACGTTAAAGATGTTATCGGCGCCAATGCCTGCTCCTCGCTTATGAGGGACAACCATACTCAAATCTCCCACATTACAGGAGATTTGAGTATGGACACGTCACCGTGGAACAAAGACCGTATCATCGGTCAAAAAAGACCACTTCAGTTATCTCATATCTGAGGGATCCGAATCCGGCTTGAATTGGAAGGTAAACGCGCGATTTAGCCCTATTCAATATGGATCTGGACAGTAGGCTTCGAGGCTGTGATCTGGTCAAACTCAAAGTATCTGATGTTGCATATGGTAGCTCTGTTTCGTGCAGAGCAACGGTGTTGCAACAGAAGGCCGGTAGCCCTGTGCAATTTGAGATAACCAAAGGAACAAGAGAAGCTGATGCTACATTTATAAAGCTTAGCAATTTGCACAGTAAAGACTTCTTGTTCCGGTCTCGGGTTGGAACTGACCAGCACATATCAACCCGGCAGTACAACCATATTTTGCATGGGTGGATAGAAAAGCTTGGTCTTAAAGATTCGCTTTACAGCAAACATTCCCTGAGAAGAACAAAAGCTCACCTGATCTACAAGAAAACCAAGTATCTCCGGGTGATTCAACTTCTGTTGGGTCATAAGAAACTGGAAAGCACAGTCCGTTATCTGGGCATTGAAGTCGATGATGCGTTAGAGATCTCTGAAACGATTGAAGTCTAAGGTTGTCATGGCTGCAACAGCAGCCCTAACAACAGTGAAAGTTGCTAACCTAACCCCATGATTATTTAAATGGTGTATGGTAGAGAATGCTCTAATGTTTGCGGTTTCTAGCCCGATAAATGAAATGTAGATGGGAAATGGAACTGAGGGAAAGGCGTGAAGGAACTCATTGAACTAATCGACAACCAGAGGTCTGGCTGGCTTTTACTAAAAGAATCGCTTAAAGAAGCGAACAACCATTATGAAGTGCTTCCCTGTGACCCTATTCCCGCAGCATCTGCAATACATCAGCTTCAGGTGACGACGCACTCCATGCTAGGCGGTCTGGTATATGAAACGGGCGGAATCCTGATTGATAATGGCTGGTTGAGGATTCTAGGCTCCGGTCACCCACGACTGACACGGACACCTACTTCATGGACGCAATCGGTAACAACAGGCCGGACATTTAAAGCGCTGTTAGTCGCTGATGATGTATCCGGAGGTTTTTTTGCACTTAACGGTGGGGAATTCGGTGAAGATATTGGCGGAGTGTATTATCTCGCACCAGACTCACTTGAATGGGAAAACCTTGATATTAACTATTCCGGGCTTCTGCAATGGGCGATTCGTGGAAATTTGGAACAATTCTATCAAAGTATGCGCTGGGAAGGCTGGCGTGAAGAAACCTCTTCGATGTGCGGTGACACAGTCTACTCTTTTTATCCCTTTTTGTGGACCGAGCTGAAATTACCCATAGAACAGCGTTCAAGAGTTATCGTTACTGTGGATAAACACTGGTCGTTAAGCATGGACTTAAAATATCAAATGACTAACTTGTAGTGCGACTGACCATTCTTTAATCTTAATTGTTTTTGGGCTGGACCATAGCAGCTCTGTGCCAGGAGCGGATGTTGTAAAGCGCCGGGCATAATAATTACTAGTGGCAGTTAAGAATCACGAAAAGCACACTCAAGATTGGCCCGGGGTATCAGTTGAGGGTACAGTTACTATTATGATTTGTAGTAAGCAATCAGGGAATAACAATGGCACGCAGAGCTGAGTTACGGGGTATAGTTAAGGGTCTTAATGAGAGCTTCGTGAGCCGGAACAACGATTTCGAGGGATTCTGGACTATTGGTCAGTTAAAATTATTAGCTATCAATAACAACCTCACCACAATGGTTTTTCATCTTACTCCACCTAAATGCGCTCCCCAATCTAACCTGATAAATTATGTTGTACTCCACTATTCAGACATGCTCGAACATTTGTTAACAAAGCAGAAAATTCCTGATGCTTGGGTAAGTGAGGCTCGCATTACGATCGACTTTAACGTAAATGCTAAACACGAGAAGTTGCATGAATGCTCAACATCAGGTGAGCCTTTTCAGTGCTGTTGTCAGATAACTGATGATATTGGTCGCTGTTACTCTTCCATCGTTTATGGTCGGAGCCAGGCTCATTCTCCTGGGAAAGAATTAAAATCGACTCGAAAACTAACCGTGTAAAAAAATCAGCTGAACTTCCTCTGCTCGCTCTTAACAGTCGTTTCTAAAGGTTTTCCATATAATGAAAAGCTTTCATCAATTCATCTTCTGTAAGCGGTGACACCAAACTTGCTCCTGAATCTTTCTCAACTTTCCTCAATAGCTCGCTTCGGGTGATACCTAATCTATTCGCAACATGGTTAGCACAACTCCGTGCATGTGACGATCTATGAGCAAGGAGGCCTTCTGTGTCTAACACTTTTCTTCTTGATGATGAATGTGACATTTATTCCTCCTTAGTCGAAATTGCCTCCCATATGGCATGTTGAGATAAGAAAATTAATAGCAGTTTCTTACTATTTTCTACCGGGAGACTCCGTAAGCTCAATTTCGTAAGCCACAATAGTTGAAATGGATAAAAGAGTCTGCTCCTCTTTCAAAGTGGATCCCCAGCCCCAGGAAGCCATCACTCGAAAACCCGCCCCCAACCTCCACAACTCCCCTCACTCAACAAACTGACAAAAACGCAAAAGGTAGCCATCCGGATCCTGAACCAGAAACTCTCTCTAACAAGCCGTGGTTTCTCCAATCCGATAGGTGTTTTCACGCAGATCCCGATACAGCGGCACGCCATGTTTCCTCACCCGCGCCAGCACACGCGCAATATCATCCACCTCAATCTGGAAATTCACGCCGCGCCCCAGCGGTTTGACGAGTTCTGCGGTATTCCAGCCTTCGGCGTGAAACTGCTCAAGCATCAACTGTGCTTCGCCGAGGTTGATGTAAGCAAATTCGGGATCGCTTCGTCTGACCATAATCTCGAATCCCAATACATCAGTGTAAAAATGCAGTGAGGCAGTGAAGTCCGTTACGGTCAGTTCGGGCACCATCCGGTTCCAGTAGGGCTCATGCTGAACGGTCATTACTTATGTCCTTTTAAATAGCACGACCTAAAGTTAATGCCGCGCAACCTGTTTGCTCATGTCGCGACAAACGATAAATGAGTGTCTAAAGAGCATCACGTTAACCCGTTCAAACATCCTCTCAACCCCATATCCCTAACGCTCTGCCACCCAAAACAGCACCCGAATAAAGCGCTATCGCCACGATACTGATACAGGTCCCACATGAAATCGCCCGCGCTGAAATTCCAGTGCCCAGGTAATGCGTCTCCAGCACGATAATATTCGCTGCCGGGGGAAGCAGACAAAAGAGATACAGCGTTGCCGGATTTTGTGTAATAAGTGGCGCGTTGAACTGATTGGCTATTAGCAGCAGCAACGAAATCAGCACAGCGAAAACTATTGAGCGAGTGAGAAACGGACGCAGTTCGAGTCGAAAATCGCGCATCGATATTGTTGTCTTTGAAAGCCAAATTCCTAAAACGGCCATGCCAAGAAAACTCATCATAAATTTGGCAATTTGATACAGGCTATCAAAGTGAAGAGCCACCAAATCACTCAGCGGAATCAATGCTGCGCCGATCATCAGAGCGATGACGGGCGGGGTGCGCATCAACGTGATTGGATTAAATTTCTGGCCTGAGAGCATGCCTGCGCCCAGCGAGTTGCCGACAATTGAGCTGCCGACATAGGCGGCAATGATAATGGTCGCAGCATCATTGCCGAATAGCACGCTGGCGACGGGCAGACCCAGCCAGCCGATATTGAGATAGCTGAAGCAGAGGTTTTTAATCGGATCAGCAAAAACATAGCGACCTGCCAGCAATAGCACCATCATGCATATCGCGGTGGCGACAATAATGGTGCTCATACTGTGGAAGCGGGTCGATATATTAAAAATGATCACGATGGGAATAGCGATGCGCGTTAATATGCATGACGCAGCCGTTTTGCAATCCCAGGCGGTTTTACCCAGCAACCATCCGGAAAACAGATAGATAAGCGGAAAGAAAATCGTCACGAAACGTCCCTGATTAGCGTGTCGACCACTCCCTGAAGTAGGGAGTGGTTAAAAATACACGCTATCAGAGGTCGTTCAGTGAGTGCAACGATGCAACGCGAGTTTATGCGGTGGTATTGATGTTACGGCCAACTGCCGGATTGGCCGGCAGTTGCGGAATCGAATTAAGAATTCCAGCTGCCATCGACTGCTGATTATCCAGGGTCTTTTTCAGTACCAGGGTGCTCACTTTACTGCTGAGGTCCATATTATCCAGACCGATAGCCAGTGAAGTAATCTGTGATACATCCATCTTGCTCTCCTTTAAAACGACTAATGGGGGGCGGAAACGGCTTTGAGAAAGCCTGATACGTCTATCGGCACTCGCGGGCAAAGCTTCAATGCGATTTACGGACATGCCCGATGCCAACCGGCTTAATCAACTCATTCTCTGGCAGGGCGACTATTTCGCCTGCGGCTGCCAGGTGCCAACATCCTGCGCATTAATCGCTTTCGGCAGCAGCTTCGCCTGATAAAACGCATCTGCAATTTTCTGCTGCTCAGTCAGATCGCTCTTCTTCACTGGCTCGATCTGATAGCTGCGTTGCTGGTTCGCTTGTTCCACCGTGGCGAGCGGCAAATTACCCCACAATGGAGAGAGAATCTTGGCTGCATCCGTTGGATGTGCTTTCAGCCATTGTGCTTCCTGATCCAGCGTCTTATACACGATGCCCAACACCTCAGGATGCTTCTGCGCATAAGGCGTCGACACCAAATAGTAGCGCTGATAACTGGCGAGACCTTTGCCGCTCACCAGCACGCGCGTGTGCTGCTCGACTTTCGAACTGGTGACAAAGGGTTCCCAGGTCACCCACGCATCGACGCTGCCGTGTTCCAGCGCGGCGCGCCCATCGGCAGGTGTCAGCCATGCAGGTGTGACATCGCTGAATTTCAGTCCCGCCTTTTGTAATGCGGCGATCAGCAGATAATGGCTACCTGCGGCTTTAGTGACGGCAATCTTTTTACCTTTTAAATCCTGCAGCGATTTGATGCTGGAGTTGGCGGGCACCAGAATGGCCTGAGCTTCAGGCGAAGGCGTTTCGCGCGCGTAGTAAGTGAGGTCGGCGCCTGCCGCTTGCGCGAACACCGGCACGGTATCGGCCACGTCAGCAGAGAGGTCAACGTTGTTAAGATTCAGCGCCTCCAGCAGCGGTAAGCCGCTGGTGAACTCGTGCCATGTCACCTTAATGCCGCGATCGGCGAGCGCCTTATCCAGATCGCCACGCTGCTTTATCAACGTCAGCAAGGTGGAAGATTTTTGATAGCCGATGCGAAGTGTCTCTTCGGCATTGGCGCTGGCAAGCAGTGAGGAGAAAAGCAGTGAAGCAAGTATTGTCTTTGTAATGTTGCGCATGTGAGTCCCTGACGGTGTTATCAATTTTTAAAAATGATAAAGCCGCTCACGAGGCAATCAAAACCGCAAGTTCGCATAAGCTCTGCACATTTACAGCTATTAAAGTTGCGCGGTAATCGCCCGCAAATGCGCCCGTAACACGCTATGCAGCGCCCGAATTGCGGGGGAAAACTGCTTACGATGCGGGCAGATTAAATGCAGCGGCGTGCTTTCGCCGGGGATCTCAGGCAGCACCCGTTCCAGGCGGCGCTGCCTAATGTCTTCACAGACGTCAATCCAGGATTTATACGCGATGCCCATGCCATTGATAGCCCAACGACGCGCCACTTCGGCGTCATCACACAGCAGGCGACTTTTCACCGTGATTTGGCGGCGCATACCTTCCTGCGGGAACGTCCACTTGTCATAGACATGCCCGCCCATCACAAACGGCAGGCAGTGATGCTGGGCCAAATCTTCCAGTTGATGCGGGCGTCCATGTTGGTCGAGATAGGCTGGCGATGCCACCATAATGCGGCGATTGTCCTCGGCCAGCGGTAATGCCACGTAACTGCTGTCTTCCAGTTTGCCGTAGCGAATGGCGATATCGACCGGATCGCGGAACACATCGCTGATTTGATCGGATAACGATAACCGAACCGACAAGGCAGGGTGCTCACAGCAAAATTCGGTAATCAGCGGCAAGAGGATATTGCGGCCAATATCGGAAGGCATCGCGATTTTAAGCTCACCGCTCAGTGCGTCTTCGTGACTTTGCAGGCTATCAGCGCCCGCTTGCATCAGAGCCAGCATCTCCTGCGCGTAGGGTAGATACTTTTCACCCTCGGCGGTCAAGCGCAGGCTACGCGTGGATCGTGCAAACAGGCGACGATCCAGTTCTCGCTCCAACCGCTGAATGGCGGCACTTACTTGCCCCGGCAGCAAATTCACTTCACGGGCCGCGCGGGAAAAGCTGCCCAGTGCTGCCGACCGCACAAACAGCGTGACATCTTCCAGTCGGATCATTTTCTTACTCATCGTCAAAACAGACAGGGATTTTCACTCTAAGAGTGAAAGTGTTGCTGTGCAATCGGCATTTTTCCTCAGCGTGCAGGCCGCTATGCTGAGCTCAACTTACCTAACACCCTGATGAATTGAGGAACAGCTTGATGAAAGCGATAGTTTATAGCCAAAACGGTTTACCAATTTCCGATGAAAATGCGCTGTACGAACTGGATGTCGCCCAACCGCAGCCGGGCGCGCGTGACCTGCTGGTAAAGATCCACGCGATTGCCGTGAACCCGGTAGATACCAAAGTGCGTAACGGCGCGCCAACCGATAAACCGCGCATTCTCGGTTGGGATGCGGTCGGCGTGGTGGAGGCGGTGGGCGAGGAAGTCACGCTGTTCCAGCCGGGCGATGAAGTGTTTTACGCGGGCGATATTACGCGCGCGGGCAGTTATGCCGAGTATGGTCTGGTGGATGAACGCATTGCCGGACATAAACCCCGTACGCTGAATGATGCCGATGCCGCCGCGTTGCCGCTGACATCACTCACCGCATGGGAATTGCTGTTTGATCGTCTGGAAGTGCAGGCGGATGACAATGCCGCATTGCTGATTATTGGAGCAGGCGGCGGTGTCGGGTCAATTCTGACGCAGCTGGCGCGCAAGCTGACTAACCTCACGGTGATTGCTACCGCATCGCGTCCCGAAACTGAAGATTGGGTGCGTTCTCTGGGCGCTCATCATGTGGTCAATCATCAGCAGCCGCTGGGTGAACAGCTGGCGGCCATTGGCCATCCGCAGGTACGCTATGTGGCTTCATTGACGCACACCGACAGCTATTACCCCCAGCTGGTGGATGTGCTGGCTCCACAGGGCAAGCTGGCGCTGATCGATGATCCGGAAACGCTGGACGTGGTGCCGCTGAAGCGCAAAGCCATCTCGCTGCACTGGGAGCTGATGTTCACCCGTTCACTGTTCCAGACCCGCGACATGCAGCGTCAGCACGATATTTTAGAGCGCGTAAGCCAGCTGGTTGATGACCAGACGCTGCAAACCACGGCAGGCGAACATCACGGCACCATCAACGCGGCCAATCTGCGCAAAGCCCATGCGCTGATCGAGAGCGGTCGTGCACGCGGCAAGATCGTGCTGAGCGGCTTTTAACCCTTTGAAACACAATTCGTTAACCGCCGTGTAAGCGCGGCGGTTAAGGTAACGGCACTTTTAAGATAATCGATTCAGGAGATTGCCATGACACTTAATGACGCAGTGGCTCGTCGCCACACTGTGAAAGCCTTCGCCAGCGGTAAAAGCTTGCCGCAGGAAGAGATCGAAACATTGCTGAACGTGCTGCGTAACAGCCCGTCTTCCGTCAACTCTCAGCCGTGGCATTTTGTGGTGGCTTCCACGCCAGAAGGTCGTGAGCAGATCGCGCAATCCACTACCGGCGCCTTTGTTTATAACGGCCCGAAAGTACTGAATGCTTCCCATGTGATCGCGCTGTGCATGCGCACCGATCTGGATGACGCGCATCTGCAAAACGTGCTGGCGCAGGAAGAGCAGGATGGGCGTTTTGCCAAACCAGAAGGCAAAGCCGGTCAGGATAAGAGCCGCCGTGGCTATGTCGATATGCACCGTTACGAGCAGCGTGATATCCCGCAGTGGATGGAGAAACAGGTTTACCTGGCGCTCGGTGGTCTGCTGCTAGGTGCCGCGATGTTAGGGATTGATGCGACGCCGATGGAAGGTTTTGATCAGCGAGCGCTGGATCAGGCGTTAGGCCTGCGTGAGAAAGGCTTTACCAGCGTGGTACTGGTATCGTTGGGCTATCGCAGCGAAGAAGATTTCAATGCGGCATTGCCAAAATCACGTTTGCCGCGCGAAGAGATTTTCACCTTTATTTAAGCGGTTGCGGCGCAATTTTTTGCGTGGTTTTAACCCCGTGCGATGAATCGCGCCGCGACACGTTTCATCGCGGAAACAGCAAACTAAACCGGTTCACCCCGTTCTCACTGCTCACCGCACAGCTACCGTGATGCAAACGCATGATGCTGCGTACAATCGACAACCCCAGCCCGCTGCTGCTTTGATGGCGTGATGCATCGGCGCGCCAGAAGCGATCAAACATTCTTGCCTGCTGCTCGACACTGAGTGGCGCACCGTCATTCTCCACCACCAATTCGATCCCCTGATCGCGCACCGCACTTAACACCCGAATGGTGGCATCCCGCTCGCCATAGCGCAAAGCATTCGCCATCAGATTCGCCAGTGCACGCTGCAGCAGCTGTGGATCGGCGCGTAATTCTCCTTGCATGCGCATCTCCAACTGCATGGCGTGCTCTTCGGCCATGCCATCAAAATAGTCCTGCAATTTCTCGCCGAGCTGTGCCAAATCGATTATCTGCCAATCCATTGCCTGGCTGGCGTCTTCCGCTTTGGCGAGGAAAAGCATGTTATCGATCATCTTCGCCAGTCGCTCCAGCTCCTCGTAGTTGGAACCCAGCAATGCCTGGTAATCACCGACGCTACGCGGCTGGCTCAGCGCCACCTCGGTCTGACCGATCAAGGTGCCAATCGGCGTGCGCAGGTCGTGCGCCATATCGGCGGAAACCTGGCTGAGCTGTTGATAGCCCATTTCCAGACGACTGAGCATCTGATTGAAGGCGGCGACCAGCGGTTGTAGCTCTGTCGGAGCATCACTGAACTGGATACGGTGCGATAAACGCCGTACGTCTATGGCATCGGTTTCCGCTGCCAGCCGACGCAATGGCGATAAGCCGCGTCGCACCAGCCAGATACTGAGTGCCGCGACCAGCAGCGCAGCCAGTGCGGTCGAGACAATGATCTGATCGCGATAGCTGTTAAGCGTTTGGGTACGATCGCTCATCAGGCGGCCGGTAATGATCTCAATCCGCCCATTGCCATCGCGCGTCGGCGCTAAGGCGGCGGCAGAAATAAAGGGCGTGCCGTCCTCTGCCTGCTGGTGATGCACAGAGGCCAGATTGAGTGGCTGATCGGCGGGCACCGGCGTGATGTCGGGCATTGGTCGTGCGCCGGGATTGACCACAATCAGCGGCGGTTGACCTGGAAAGCGCAGCACTAACAAGGATTCTGTATTGCCCAGCATATTGGCAAACAGGCGCGGTTTTTGCTGAATCAGCGTAATGGCGTCTTCATCGCGTAGCAGCGTACGAATCTGATCAATGCGCGTCAGTAAAGCCGCGTCATCACGCACGCCAATTTGCTTCGCCAGGGACTGATACAGCGCAAAGCCGCTCAGGGCAAAAATCACAATCACTGCGGTGCTGAGCAGTAGTGATAAGCGAGTGGCAAGCGAGAGTTTTTTCATGCTTCAGCTTCGCAGCGATACCCAACGCCGTGCACGGTGTGAATCAGCGGTTGAGCAAACGGGCCATCGATTTTCTGGCGCAGGCGTTTTACTGCCACGTCCACCACGTTGGTGTCGCTATCAAAATTCATGTCCCATACGCGGGAGGCGATCACCGTGCGCGTCAACACTTCACCGGGATGCAGCATAAACAGATGCAGCAGGTTGAACTCTTTGTTGGTGAGGTCGATGCGTTGCCCCGCGCGCTCCACCCGACGTTTAAGGATATCGAGTTGCAGATCGGCCAGGGTCAGCACATCGGGAAGTTTTTGCTGGCCGCCGCGCCGCAGTTGCGTGCGGACGCGTGCCAGTAGTTCCGCAAACGAGAAGGGCTTCACCAGGTAATCATCCGCGCCCAGTTCCAGCCCCTTGATGCGATCTTCCAACGTGCCTTTAGCCGTGAGGAAAATAACCGGCGTCTGGGTCTGTTTATCCAGCGCGGCCATCACCTCCCAGCCGCTCATGCCGGGCATCATCACATCGAGTAAAATCAGATCGTAATGATGCTCCTGCGCATAGAACAAACCATCTTGCCCATTTTCGGCCACATCCACGATAAATCCCGCTTCGGTTAATCCTTTGCGCATGTAATCGCGCGCTTTGGCTTCATCTTCAATCACCAAAATTTTCATGCGCATCTCCGGGCGGGACAAAAGGATTAGGGCTGCGCCTGCTGAGCAGCCTGTTCAATCAGTTTCGCGACATCATCAGGATGAGATTCATACACCGAATGGCTGGCGCCCGCGACTTCAACCGTGTGGCTGTGCGCGCGTTTGGCGTACATCCGCTCCAGATCAGGGTTAATGATTTTGTCAGCTTTCGCCACCATGTACCAGCTAGGCTTGGTCTTCCATGCCGGGTCAGGAATGTTGGCGGTGAACACAGCGGCGTTGGTTGGCATCTGCGCGTGGGCTTCAAAATCCGCCTGTGCAGCCGGTAAGTCGGCGGCGAAATCGCTGTGGTAATTTTCTGGCGCGATGGTCAGATAGCCATCACTGGATTTAGCAAACGGATGCGCGCTGTTGGGGAATTTTTTGCCGTTAATCGCTTCGGTTTCGCCGTTATTGAGTGCATGAGCGGCGATATACACCAGACCCACCACTTTATTGTCATTCCCGGCTTCGGTGATGATCGCGCCACCATAACTGTGGCCGACCAGAATCACCGGTCCGTTCTGCTGATCGATGATGCGGCGTGTCGCCGTGACATCTTCCGGGAAACCGGTCAGCGGCTCCTGCACCAGCGTCACTTTATAGCCATCGTGCGTCAGGCGGTCATACACCGGACGCCATCCTGCACCACCCACAAATGCACCGTGTACTAACACAATATTCTTCACCGGTTGCGCCTCGGCTTGCGCCACGCCGCCTGCCATCGCCAATAAAATGCACGCCGCTAACGTCAGTTTTTTCAGTTTCATGTTTGTGCTCCAGATAAGGAAGGTTCGGGCACAGGATATGAAAACGGCGCTGACAGCAGGGTGAGCGAGTTATGACAAAAGAATGACAGGGACTGCGCGATAAACGATCGCAGGATTTCGTGAACGGCCTCGCAAATTGAAGCGATGCCGTCTTGCTAAACAAATTGGCTTGTGTAATTTATGCCATAACTTCACAAATAATCGTGAAGAAGGAAAGTACATTACAAATCGCACTGAAGGATCCTTCCTCATGTCAGAATTAAAGTTTGCCACACGTTTGAACTCTTTCGCCTCTGGGGCGCACTTATACTGGCCAGATCTCCAGGGAAAACCTTCTGTATTACAGATGATTGCGCGCGCCGGTAAGGTGAATGGCCTGACGCATCTCGATCTTAACTATCCGCAGCACATGACCAGTGACATTCCCACTATGCGTCAGGCGATTGCTGATGCAGGCCTGGCGGTCAATGGCATGCAGATGCGCTGGGATGCTCCCCAATTCAAAATTGGCGCCTTTACTAACCCTGACGCCAAAATTCGTCGTGAAGCTATCGAACTGACCAAGCGCGGTATTGATGCGGGCCGCGAGTTTGGTTCACGCCTGATGACTTTGTGGATGGGCCAGGACGGTTTCGATTATTGCTTCCAGGCCGACTATAAAAAGATGTGGGAAGACGCCGTCAGCGCGGTGCGTGAAGTGGCTGAATATGCGCCGGAAATCGACGTCAGCATTGAATACAAACCGAATGAACCGCGCGCTTATAGCATCTTCCCAAATGCCACCACCTGTTTGCTGGCTGTGGAAGAGGCGGGATGCGCCAACCTCGGCATCACGCTGGACTTCGCCCACGTGCTGTTTGCCAATGAAGTGCCTGCGTTTGCGGCAGCCATGGTGGCCCGTCGTTCACGCTTGTTAGGGCTGGACCTGAATGATGGCTGGGGCAAACGCGATGACGGCTTGATGGCGGGCTCTGTGAATCCGCGCGCCACGCTGGAATTTCTGTGGCAGATGCAGCGCGATGGCTATCAGGGCGCTTACTACTTCGACACCTTCCCGGATGCCAGCGGCCTCGACCCTATCCGTGAAGCGGAAATCAACATTGTGACTGTGAAGCGTCTGCTGAAGTTGAGCGAAAAACTCAACAATAACCCAGCACTGGAAGAAGCAATTAGCCGTCAGGATGCGGTGGCCTCACAGCAAATTGTGAATGACATCATGCTTGCACAATAAGCAAGCGCATAACCCTGCACCTCAAATAAAACGATAAAAAGGCTACCACCATGAAAAAGCTCTTACTCTCTGTACTGACCTCCGCACTGCTGTGTTCCAGCGTGCACGCTGCTACCTTAGCGCCGCTGAAATCTGACTCCGAGCCCGACCGCACGGACTGGACGCAGCTGGAAAGCAAATACGGCCCGATGCCGAAAGTCGACAGCAAGCTGAAAATTGGCGGCGTGTCGAAAACGCTGACCAATGAGTACTGGCGTTCACTCGGCGAGGGGTATCAGAACGTGGCGAAGAAGTATGGTTTCACCGTCGCTTACCAGGCCGCCGCCAATGAAGATGACCAAATGGGCCAGTTGTCCATCGCTGAAACCCTGATTGCGCAAGGCTTTAATGGCTTGCTGGTGTCACCTCAGACCGATATCAACCTTGAGCCAGCACTGGAAAGCGCCAGCAGCAAAGGCATTCCCGTGGTGAACGTCAACGATGCGGTGGTGCCAAGTGCCCAGTACTACGTTGGGAACGTGCAGAAAGATAACGGCGTGCGCGTCGCCAAATGGTTTATTCAGCACTATCCGCAGGGCGGCAAAGTGGCGGTGATTGAAGGCCAGCCGGGCGTGTACGCTGCGGGTCAGCGCACTGCCGGTTTTAAAGAGACGCTGCAGGCGAATGGCAAATTCAACATTGTCGCCAGCGTGCCAGCTAACTGGAGCCGCGAGCAGGCCTTTAACGCCGCATCGACCATTCTGCAGCAACATCCGGATCTGATTGGTTTCTATGCCAACAACGACACCATGGCGCTCGGCGTGGTGGAAGCGGTGCGTTCGCTGAATAAAGCTAAGCAGACCGCAGTATTTGGTACCGACGGTATTTCCGATGCCTATGCTTCTATTAAACGCGGTGAACTGACCGGCACCGTCGATAGCTTCCCGATCCTGACCGGTGAAGTAGCGATGGAAGTGATGTTGCGTCTGGTGAACGGACAGAAACTGTCGCGCGTGATTGCCACGCCACAGGCGCTGATCACCAAAGAGAATGCCGATGCCTTCTCAACCAAAGACAACGACAAATTGCGCCAGTTGCTGGCACAGCAGTAACACTGGCGGAGAGCGTATGGAACAGTATCGCTTAATGATGCGCGGCATCAATAAAACCTACGGTAGCGCCATCGCGCTGCAGGATGTGGACTTTATGGTGCGACCGGGCGAAGTGCACGCGCTGATCGGGGAAAATGGGGCAGGCAAATCCACGTTGCTGAACATTCTCTCTGGCGTGCGCCCGGCGGATAGCGGTGACATCCACGTCAACGGCGAGTCAGTGCAGATGAAAAATCCGCTCAGTGCGCGCCATGCGGGCATCGCGATGATTCATCAGGAGTTGCAGCATGTTCCTGAGCTCTCCGTCGCCCAGAATATGTTTCTGGGTCGCCCGATGACCACCCTGAACGGTTTGTTTGTCGATAAACGCGCTCAACTGGCACGTGCCACGCATATTCTGAAGCAGCTTGATCCCAGCATTAATCCCGCTGAGCCGATCAAGCACCTCAAGGTATCGCAGCAGCAGATCGTGGAGATTGCGCGCGCACTGCTGGATGAGGCGAAAATCATCGCCATGGATGAACCGACATCCAGCCTGACGCCGCGTGAGTTTGAGCGCCTGGCGGAGTTGATTGCAGATTTGAAATCCACAGGTGTTTCATTGATTTATGTGTCGCACAAGATGAATGAAATCTTCCAGGTCTGCGATCGCGCCACCATCATGCGCGATGGCCGTCAGGTCGGGGTGGTGAACATTTGCGATGAGACTGAAGAGAGCATCGTCGCGAAAATGGTAGGGCGCAAAATCGATAAGCAGGCGCACCAGTCATGGGCCACCGATCGCGAAGTGCTGCAGGTTGAGAATGTGACGCGCGGAACGGAGATAAAACCGGCTAGTTTCAGCGTCTGCGCCGGGGAAGTATTGGGCGTGGCAGGTCTGGTCGGCGCAGGCCGCACCGAATTGCTCAAACTGATTGCCGGTATCGACAAACGTAGCGCGGGTGAAGTGCGCGTAAATGGTCAGTCAGTACGCAATCACAACGTTAGTGCGGCGATTCGTGCCGGTATTGGTCTGGTGCCGGAAGATCGTAAGAAAGAGGGCATCATCAAAGCGCGTGCAGTGAAAGTGAACATGGCGCTGCCGTCGATGCGCAACTTCACGCTCGCGGGCGTTATTCGTAAAGTGAAACTCGACGCGGTGGCGCAGCAGGTGATGTCCGACTTAAAACTGCGTCCGCTGAATATTGAAAAACCGATCGGCACACTGAGTGGTGGTAATCAGCAGAAAGTGATTATTGGCCGCTGGGTAGCCGCGGATGCCGAAGTGTTTTTATTTGATGAGCCAACCCGGGGAATTGATATCGGGGCTAAAGCTGAAATATATAACCTGATTGAAAAGCTGGCCCAGCAAGGTAAAGCGATTGTCGTGGTGTCGTCAGAAATGACCGAGATATTACGTGTATCCGACCGCGTCTTAGTGATGCGTGAAGGAAGAATTACGCGTGAATTAACCGGTGATGACATTACCGAAGAGAACATCGCGCGCTTTGCTATTAACGACATTAAAGAAGCTGTATAGCACTCAATCTGCACTCTATATAGGCACAATTATGATGACGCAAACAAATACACAGCCAGCGGCTGCGCCGTCGGCAAAATTTAAACTCAATCTGCGCGATGCCGGCACCTTAATCGGACTGCTCATTATCGTGGTGACATTTTCATTCCTGTCGCCGGTATTTTTTACCGTGCCAAACCTGCTGAATATTTTGCAGCAATCTTCCATCAATGCGCTGATTGCACTGGGAATGACGCTGGTGATTATTTCCGGCGGTATTGATCTATCAGTTGGGCCGACCGCCGCACTCTCTGCAGTATTGGGCGCCACCCTGATGGTGGCGGGTGTGCCGGTTCCGGTGGCGATTCTGGCCACGCTGGGTATCGGTGCATTATGTGGGGTGTTCAGCGGGATGCTGGTGGCCTATGCAGGACTGCAACCGTTTATCGTCACGCTGGGTGGGCTTTCGCTGTTCCGCGCCATTGCGCTGATTTATACCGGCGGGAATCCGGTGTTTGGCATTCCGATGGAGTTTCGCAGCCTAATTAACAGCGATCTATTCGGTATTCCAACCCCGATCATCATTGTCGCAGTGATTGCGTTGGTGTTATGGCTGGTGATGAATAAAACCCCGTTGGGCGAATATATTCTGGCGGTGGGCGGTAACGAGGAAGCGGCGCGCGTGGCCGGTGTACCGGTTAAACGCACCAAAGTGACGGTGTTCATTATCTCAGGCACTTTAGCGTCACTGGCATCGTTGATCCTGATTGGGCGATTAGGCGCAGCAGAACCCACTATCGGAAATTTGTGGGAGTTAGATGCGATTGCGGCAGCGGCGATTGGCGGTGCTTCACTGATGGGCGGCAAAGGCAGTATCGTCGGCACCATTATCGGCGCAATCATCCTCGGAGCATTACGTAATGGCTTGACTCTGCTGAATATTCAGGCCTTTTATCAATTGCTTGCCACTGGCCTAATCATTATCATAGCGATGTTGATTGACCGGGCGACAAGAGGCAGGTAATGAAGCAAGATCCGCGAGCCATTGGCGCTCAAATTCGTATGCGATTACCGCAGCTGACGCCGCTGGAGCGGCGTGTTGCCGAAGCCATCATCGCCAGAACCGACATCAGTGAACAGACTTCGCTGCAGGAAATTGCCGAAGAGAATAATGTCTCACAGGCGATGATTGTGAAAATTACCAAGAAGCTCAACTTCACTGGCTTCCGTCATTTTCGCACCGGATTGATTTATTATAATCAATCTGAAGTGGCTGGCTTGCATGCAGAAATTGAGCCGGAAGACTCGTCGGAACAATTACTGGCTAAAGTATTCAGAACCTCGATTCAGGCAATTGAAGAGTCATTATCAATTCTGGATATTTCTGAGTTTAATCGTGCTGCCGATATTTTATTTAAAGCACGCCATATCGATCTTTATGCGGTGGGCGGTTCAGCCACCGTGGCGCGGGATTTATCGCACAAGCTGCTGAAGATCGGGATCAAGTCCACGCCTTATGACGATGCGCATATTATGCTGATGTCTGCAGCGGTGTTATCCGACGATGACGTGGTGATCGCCATCAGTCATTCAGGGGCAACGCGGGCAGTAAACGATCCGATTAAACTGGCGGCACGAAATGGTGCAAAGATTATTGCTATTACCAATTATGCCGAGTCGCCAATTGCGCGCAATGCGCATGTGGTATTGACATCAACCTCTCAGGGATCGCATCTGCTTGGGGAAAATGCGGCGGCACGTATCGCGCAATTAAATATTCTCGATGCGCTGTTTGTGGCAATCGCCAAAAAAGATTTAAAGCTGGCGGAAAAGAATCTGATGAAAACCCAGCGTGCGGTTCAGGATCTGCGGGACTTTTAGTCATGAACAAAATTATTGTCGCTGGTAGCCTGCATTACGACATTATGCTGGCGGCCCACCATCGCCCGGAAAAGGGCGAAACCGTAATAGGCAGCGGCTGTAGCTATAAATTTGGTGGTAAAGGCGGCAACCAGGCGGTGGCGGCCGCACGTGCGGGTGGCGCGGTGCGTTTTATTGGCGCAGTGGGCGCCGATGCGCAGGGCGAATTTCTGCTTGCGGCGCTGCGAGATGCCGGCGTCAACACCGATGCGGTGGCGATTTTGCCGGATATGCCGTCAGGAATGAGTGTGGCGATCAGCGATGCGGAAGGCGATTACGGTGCCGTGGTGGTGTCCAACGCGAATCTGCATATCGATGTGACTACGCTACCTGACTCGCTGTGGCAGGATGCTGGCTTGCTGGTGTTGCAAAACGAAGTGCCCGCCAGCGTGAACCTGCAACTGGCGCAGCAGGCCCGGCAGAAAGGGATTGCGGTGTGTATTAACGCCGCACCGGCGCGCGAGTTTGAACCCGCGCTCGCCTCCTGCGTTGATCTGCTAATCGTGAACGCAGTGGAAGCACGCGATATGTGTCAGATCGAAGTCACTGATTTGGCCTTTGCGGAGCGAGCGGCACAAAAACTGGCGGAAGATTTCGCGCAGGTGATTGTCACAGCGGGCGAGCACGGTCTGGCGGTGTGCCAGTTGGGTGCACCGGTGCAGAGTTTGCCCGCGATTCCGGTGAAGCTGATCAGCACTCACGGCGCAGGTGACTGTTTTGTCGGGGTGCTGAGTCAGGCGCTGGTGTCCGGTTCCTCGCTGCCTGAGGCGGCGGAGAAAGCGAATCAGGCTGCCGCAGAGCACGTTTCTCGTCCTGCCATCGCTTAATACTCCACCTCACATTTCCGGCATTAAGATTCTCTTACTGCCGGAGATAAATTCGCTTAACTCCTTCTGTTTTATAAGAATTCCCTCTGCGTCAAATCCATTTTTTTAGTGGTGGTAATGTTTCCGTCATGTTATTAAATCTCCATGCCGTTGTGAATTTACCTGCCTGCTGGAGATAACAATGAAAAAGAGTTTGTCCTTCGCGTTACTGCTTTCACTGGGCGCTTTCAGCACCTTATCGTTTGCTGAGCAGACGTTGCGTTTTGGTGTTGATCCCACTTTCCCACCGTTTGAATCTAAGGCCAGTGATGGCTCACTTAAAGGATTTGATATCGATTTGGGCAACGCCATTTGTGCGCAGGCAAAAGTCAAATGCCAGTGGGTGCAGATCGGCTTTGATGGCAGTATTCCGGCACTGCAGGCTAAAAAATTTGATGCGATTCTGTCGGCGATGTCGATGACGGAGAAACGCCGTGAGCAGGTGGATTTCAGCAACATGCTGTATATCACGCCGAGTGCGTTGCTGACGCCAAAAAGCAGCACCCTGACCGAAGATATCAGCACGCTGCGCGGTAAAAACATCGGCGTGGCGCAGGGCACCATTCAGGAAACCTACGCCAAAGCAAAATGGGCGGCACAGGGTGTCAATGTGGTTTCCTATCCGAACCAGATGGAGATCTATCCCGATCTGGTCGCGGGGCGACTGGATGGCACTCTGGCGAATGCGGTGTCTGCGGATCAGGGTTTCCTGAATACGCCGGAAGGCAAAGATTACGTCATCAAAGCCACGCTGGTGGATAAAGAGCTGCTGGGCAACGGTGTGGGAATTGGCCTGCGTAAGGGCGATACCGTGCATCTGAAACTGATCAATGATGCGCTGGCCGAACTGCACAACAATGGCACTTATGATCAGCTGGCGAAAAAATATTTCAAGTTCAAGGTCTATCCGTAAGCGCCTTTATTTACAGGAAACAGCATGTCAGATTTGCCGCATTATTCGTCCCAACGTGCCCGCTTTCTTGCGGCAGTCGAGCGCCAACACGGCGCTTTGACTTCATATCCGCATCCGCTGACGGGCCCACAAGGTGAAACGCTTTATACCGATGTCGCCGTCATTGGCGATCCCGGTGCAAGCAAATTGATGATGATCATCTCGGGCACGCATGGGGTGGAGGGCTACTACGGATCGGACAGTCAGATTGAGTGGCTCAATCGCTTCAGTCTGACTGCTTTGCCCGATGACACCGCGATTGTGCTGCTGCACCTGTTGAATCCCTGGGGAGCAGCCCATTTGCGGCGCGTCAACGAAGACAACATCGATCTTAATCGCAATTTTATCGATTTTACTCAGCCAGCCCCCGCCAATCCGGAATACCCGTCATGGCACGGGATTTACCAAGGCGATCGGACACAAGCTGATGCGCTATTAACTGAAACCCTTAACGGCGCAGGTTGGCTGGCGGTAAAACGGGTGGTGGAAGCCGGGCAATACCAATTCGCTGACGGCTTCTTCTACGGTGGACAGCAACCGAGCTGGTCTTATCGCACCATGCAAACCATCATCGCCGACCATTTATCGCAGGCAAAAACCATCCTGAGCTTCGATCTGCATACGGGAGCCGGAGCCTGGGGGCATCCAATGTTGCTCTCGATTGCTGAGCAGCAGGTCGCTGCGCATCAGTGGGGAAAGTCACTGTATGGCGAGTGGTTAACGTTACTGTTTACCGGTGCAGGTCGTGACAGTGTCACCGGAGTGACCGCGACCGCAACGGGTTATCTGTCGCAGTTCCTGCTGGAATCGCTGCCGCAGACGCAAATTTTGCCACTAGTGGTGGAGTGCGGAACGTATCCCGGCGAAGAGATGCATCGTCGCGTGCGTGACGATCATTGGTTGCATCTGCAAGGTGAACCGATCAGTGAGTCAGGGCGCGCCTTAAAGCATGAGCTGGTGGAAGGTTTCTGGCCAGCAGACCGCGACTGGCGCGATCTGGTGGCTTTTCGGACCCAGCAGATATTTGTACGCGGCTGGCAAGGTTTGTTGAACGCCGATCACAACCGACCATAAAAAGTCATGCGCGCCGTTTCCGACAGAGCGATGCCAGGCTGTGTGTTGTACGCCAGCACTGCCAGCATGCGTGTGATGTCGCCTTCGGTTGGCGTCACACGATGCATTGAGTTGCGACCACGGAACAGCACTAAGTCACCCGCTTCAATCGCCAGTGCGTCCACCGGCTGGCGCTGATCCAGCACCGCGGCAACGCCTTCGAAATTCATCTCTCCCGCATCGGCATCGCGCAAATCCTTCACATACTGGAATATGCCGCCGGCGCAGGGTTTCTGTACCAGCAGGGTGATGGCGAAGGAGGAGTTATCGAAGTGCCAGCCGAGTTCCTGACCATCGGGTGCGTAATGCAGATTGATGGAAGAGAGCGGATCGGCGTAAGGATAGAGCGCGGTTTCGCCTAGTACGTCGCACAGGAAATTTTTAAACAGTTCGTCGTTATACAGCTGGCGCAGCGGTGATTCGGCGGCAATCACGTCGTCAGTAATACAGCCTTTAGTGCTGATCACATCACGATTGCGCGGATGGTCAACGTCATACGCCTCGTCTTTCTTCATCAGATAGACGTTATGCTTGCTGAGGGTGTGATAGGCCAGATGGCGCTGAGCGTTTCCTTCGGCAATGATGCTTTGCAGCGCGTCGGGTTGTAAAAACTGACGCAGGACCAGCGCGCCATGCTGGTTGAGCTGTTCACGGCATTCACGTCGCCAGTCGGCGTCGGCCAGTGGATGCAAATCGAAACGAATCAATGCAGACATAGCAACAGTTCTCATTGTGACAGGTGTGTTATCACAGTAACTCACTGATATGTTAGTGCGTAACGATATAAATTTAATGCCCTGCTAAGGAAACTTTAATGCCCGCAAAGTCACCACGTTTACCGAAAATCAGCGTAATCCAGTCATTTAAGGTGGCGGCGGAGTTAGGTAGTCTGGCAAAAGCCGCCGCGCAACTGGCACTGACGCCTGCGGCGGTGAGCCAGCAGATCCGGCAGCTAGAGGAACAGTTGGGCAGCGCGCTGTTTGTGCGTACGCAGAGTGGGGTCATGCTGACCGAAACCGGCAAAGAGTATCTGCGCTATGTGACGGAAGCTTTTGATATTTTGCATCTCGGTCAGCAAAACCTGCGTCATGTGGCGGCGATGCCCAAGCTCACGCTCTATTCATTGCCCGCGCTGGCCTCGAAGTGGCTGCTGCCCAATATTGCGCAGTGGCGCGTTCACTGTCCCGACATTGATTTATCGCTACACGGCACCCATGCACAGGTGGATTTTAATGCCACACCAGCTGACTTTGTCATTTGCTTTGGTGAGGATCGCTATCCCCAGCTTGATAAGCAGCGTCTGTTTTTGGATGAGGTGGTGCCCGTGGTGAGCCCCAGGCTGTTGCAGCAGATTCCATTAGAAAACGTGTTGCAACAGGCTCCATTGATCCATCTTGATTGGGGCAACGAAGGGCGCTTTCTGCCTGACTGGCGAAGTTGGTATCTGGTCAAAGGGATGGCGGAACCCGCATCTCAGCCCGCGTTAAGTTTTAATCTCACCTCCCTGGCGATAGATGCTGCGGTGGCAGGCGCGGGTTTGTTATTGGGGCAGAAAAGGCTTATCGCTACAGAGCTGGCACGAGGCGATTTAGTTATGGTTGATGCGTTAAGCCTGCCGTTAAGTAAACCCTATTTTCTTGCCTGGCCCCAGCGTTCGCGCAGCCAGCCGGGCAGCGAAGCGTTAATAAACTGGCTCGGACAACTAGCAATTTAACAAACTGTTAACTGACTCAGCGTTGCACACCGTGGATTGCACTATGCTTATCCGCTTTGTGCGACGGATCGTAGACAGGGAGTTCAGTCAGTGACTTCAGATATGCATTTCTGGCTTACCACGTTGGTCATAGCCATCACCATTTTGCTGTGGGCAAGTGCACGCCTGCCGGAATATCTCACCGCGCTGCTGTTTTTTGCCGCCGCCACGCTGCTTAACATCGCCCCGACCAGCACCATCTTCAGCGGATTTGCCTCTTCAGCCTTCTGGCTGGTATTGAGCGGTTTTGTGCTCGGTGCGGCGATCCGCAAAGTCGGGCTTGCACAGCGCTGGGCTAACTATCTGGTGGTGCCACTCAGTCAGAGCTGGCCGCGCATGGTCGTTGGCACCCTGGTGCTGACCTATCTGCTGGCATTGGTGATGCCTTCCAATATGGGGCGCATCGCACTGCTAATGCCTGTTGTGCTGGCGCTGGGTGAGCAGGCCGGAATTAAAGCCGGGAGCAGTGGCAGCATTGGTCTGGCGCTGGCGGTGGGTTTTGGCACATTCCAGCTCTCCGCCAGCATCTTACCGGCTAATGTGCCCAATCTGGTGCTCAGCGGCGCTGCTGAAAACGCCTATCAGATCCATCTCCAGTGGCTGCCCTGGTGGCTGCTGCATATGCCGGTGGTGGGGATTGGCAAGGGGATGGTACTTGCAGCCGCTATTCTGTTCCTGTTCCGCGCGCAACCTCAGCCCGTGCGCCATCGCGATCAACTTGAGCCGCTCAGCCGCAGCGAATGGCGGTTGATGGGCCTGTTGGCTATCACTCTGTTGCTGTGGATGATCGATAGCCTGCACGGCTTGCCAGCTGCATGGATTGGTCTGGCGGCGGCCTGTATTTGTCTGCTGCCGCGCATCGGCTTTCTCTCAAGTGATGATTTCGCCAGCGGGGTTAATTTCCGCACCTGTATCTATATCGCCGGTATTCTCGGGGTGGCGACAGTGGTGGTGGATTCAGGACTTGGCCGACTGATTGCCAATTTGCTGCTCAGCGTGCTGCCTCTGCAGGATCACGCTTCGTTTGGTAATTTCGCGGTGCTTAACTCGCTGGTCTCGCTGCTCAACTTTGTGCTGACTGCGAACGGCGTGCCAGCGATGGTGACGCCGATCGCGCAAGAGCTGGCAACCGCATCCGGTTTTTCTCTGATGAGCGTCGTCATGATGCAGGTGTTTGCCTACGCGACGCCGCTGTTGCCTTATCAGGCTTCGCCAGTGGTGGTGGCGATGGGGCTGGGTAATGTGCCTGCCAAAGCGGGCCTGCAACTGTGCGTGCTGGTGTTTATCTTCAGCGTGCTGCTGCTGTTACCACTGGATTATCTCTGGTTCAGGCTGCTAGGCTATGCCTGACTTTCCCTCACTGCCTGAGCACGCCGTTATGTCAGCCAATAATGATTGGGTCGATTTTCGTCGCGATGACGAAACCGGTATCGAAAGCGTCAACGCGCATTTTCGCGGACACGCCTACGATCCGCACGATCACGACGAATTATTGGTGGGTGTGACGCAGCAAGGCTTACAGCGTTTTAATTGTCATCGTGCTTTGCACACCAGCACGCCGGGCCGCGCCATTTTGATTGAGCCGGGCGCGGTGCATGACGGCCACGCCCCTAACGATGAGGGTTTCACCTACACCATGCTTTATTTGCCGCAGCGTTGGGTGGCAGAGATGATGCAGCGACGAGGTCTGGGTGATGTCTCCAACATCGAAGGTGCGTTTCGCCACACGTTAAATGATGATGCGCTGCTGGCCAGTGCCATCCAGCAGGCGTGGTTTTCAGTGCATCACAGTGAAGGGCGACTGGCGCGCGACCAGAGCCTCGATCATCTGATGACAATGCTTTCCCGCCATCTTGAAACCAAACCCAGTGCGCAATCAGGTGCAGCGATGCAGCATATGCAACTTTTACGCGACTATCTGCACGATTTTATGGCGCAGGATATAGGGCTGGATGAGCTGTCACGGCTGGCGGGCATCGATCGCTTTAAGCTGACGCGTCAGTTTAAGCAGGCGTTTGGTCAGTCACCGCATGCCTACCTGGTACGACTGAGGTTGCGCAGCGCACGTGTGTTGCTGGCGCAGGGCATTGAGCCGGTGCAGGTTGCCGCTCAGGTTGGTTTTGCCGATCAGAGCCATTTAGGGCGTTGGTTCCAACGCGCCTACCGCATGACACCGGCCTCCTATCAACGACAGTGCACAAACGTTCTATATCCCACCCCCGCGACTCTTAGATGATGCTGTTTTAGACCCCATCGGAGAGTAGTGACAGATGTTTGATACCAAAATCGCCCTGATTGTTCGTGATGATTTAGCCACCTGGCAGCGCCTGAATGTGGTGGCCTTTCTCGCCACCGGCATTGCTTCTGCCGCGCCTGACATGATGGGCGAAC
>Ga0157363_1000264_pt1 | contig 40861 bp, 25 predicted proteins | sample AttsexASBM1_FD_111477 | JGI IMG/M metagenome (GOLD analysis project Ga0157363, IMG submission 111477) | Fungus gardens microbial communities from leaf cutter ant in Ribeirão Preto, State of São Paulo, Brazil - Atta sexdens ASBM1 | ecosystem: Host-associated > Fungi > Mycelium > Unclassified ... | reverse complement strand
TGTGTGTGTGTGTGTGTGTGTGTGTGTGTGTGTGTGTGTGTGTGTATAAATATATATAATTATTGAATAACATCGAAATAAGGTACTTTTGCGATTTAATCATAAACTCTAAAAGACGATAGTACTAAAGACATATATAAGACAATAATTAATACAATGATAATCGCAATCAATAAAACATCTTTTAACAGCGTATCTATAAAGATTTATAAAAACCAATTGCGTAAAATTGTATACTTAATACGAATAAAAATAATAGAAAATATAAAGAACGTAACAAAAGTTATATTTACATACTGATCATTAATCAGATAATGGAAGCACTTTAATTTATTGGACATATTTTCATATTTATCCTGAATTAAACAACTGTTTAAACAACTAATTCGTCATTATGCCATGAATGCCTGTGTGTTTTATAAATTAGAAAACAAGTTATAAATCGAGTTATAAAATAGTATATAAAGTATAATAATACATCAACATTGCGCGTATCAAGGCCATTTTCTAAATATCTTAGCTAAATTGTCTATAACAATTCGAATTGTTCGTTAAAATAGAACATCTTTCTTTGTACGACGGGGGTATATAATGGATATACCCACTAAGAAAGAACATTCACTTAATCTCGATCAACAATTTCAAAACATAGTCCAGTCTTAAATAATGTCAATATTAAAATTATTGGTTGTGCTTTCATATAGTATATCTTTTGATACATAAGCATAATAAGATATCGGCGGCAAATAAGTCGATCATCTACAATGGCAGAATAGGAAAGAGAAAATTATATAAAATCCGGTATGACTGATGAATATGGATCAAAATTCATAATCCTAAATATCTCAGGATCAAACCTACAAATATCTATGCGATAATGCACTTAAATTAATTTTCCTGCAAAAAATAATACAAAACTATAATATTTTAAATAATTACTCTATCTCCTGTACTTTTTAATTATTATATTTGAACGAGCGCGAGCGTGATATGGCAGATAGTGCACTAGTTTATCATGGCAAAAGTTCCTGGTTCAACCCTGGTAAGAATAAATATTTACGCTCGTGTCTTCTCTCAAAAAATTAAATAATCAGTGTGCGTATCACAAGCATAGAGAGAGATGTAAGGCCGGAATGAGACTATGCATTGAAGATTGAGAAAAATTGAAATTTGACCAATAAGGACAAAGAAATTTTAGCTCCTATTATTTTGGTTGGTCAAATTTCAATCTTTCAATTTTCAATGCGTAGTCTGAGTCCGATCTAACACAGGCCAGAAGTCTAATGTAAGAGAAAAAAGAATATTAAAACTTGTAACCTGGAAATCTATAACAAGCATTGCAAGTCACGTCATCATAATTCAGAATGTTGAATTCAAAGCACCTGGTCTGACTAAACAAGATAAAAAAAGATCTTTCACGAGTATTATTGTATATATATATATATATATATATATATATATATACGTAGTGACACTTTACTCTTACTTATTAAATATTCATTTTTTGCAGAAAAAATAATTTTAATTTACAATTATAATACCAAAAATAATTATTTACACACAATTACACACTGAGCAAACCTAATGATTCTTAACTTTGACATTTGGCATATTGTTACCATAATTGATCATGTAGTGTTTGAATAGAAAAATGAATTAATTAAATCATTTTTTTCTACTTTTTATTGTATCACATTTTCATGCATACTTGTAACAAACACAAAGTCAAGAACCATTAGATTTGCTAGGATCATTTGTATAATCAAAGAAGAGAAGAACCCGGAGTTTTTGATCGAGTAATTATTTATTTTGCTTATATCAACAAATATTAGTTAAATACTGAATTCCTAAATAATTTCTTGAATAATTTACGTTACATTATATACAATTTTTTTATTAAATAACTGTTCCGTTAAAATAAAAAACGATCAAATTTAATTTTTAATTAGCCTATTAACTATATACGATCCTATCTCTAGACAATCTGAAGTACGAAGGACATTTGAAAAGTTTTGAGCCTAACATAGAAACAAGTATTTTTTTGATCAACTTCAGTTTTATTTCTTTTTATTTTATTTTTCAACACATTCTCTTTTTAAGTCGTTACACTTTTCTCAGCGATGCCCTAACTCATCCAAATAATAGTTGGTGTTTTACTCTGCAAAATAGGCTTCTACGGATGCGATAACCTACTCGTTCGATAAAAATTTCTCCGAATCAAACTTTAAGGAAATCTTAGGAAACAGAAAAAAGTTGCTGGGAACGATCCAGGTCTGGTGAATATACAGTGGTCAATCAATTCGAACTGCAATTCGTGAATTTTTATCATACAACGACATCACAAAGTGTGAGATGGTGCGTTATTTTGATAGAACAGCACTTTCTTTTTCTTCAAATGTGGCCGTTTTTTCACAATTTCTATCTTCAGCTTCAATTAATAATGCGTACCCCCATTATTGTTTTATCTTTTTCAAAATAGTGATTCGATGAACACAATTCCATGACTATTCTAAAGAACAGTCGTCATCATCTTCCGGTTTTCGGTATATAAAGAAACAAAGGAAAATACGATCATTATCATCGCCGATGAATCTGTCTTCGGAACAGGTTCACCCTTTACAATCCACTGTTTTAACTGTTCTATCGTCTCAGGAGTGAAATGGATCCAAGTTTCATCAACAGTTATTAATCGAAAAATCCGACTTGTTTCGCTTAAATCGCTCCAATAGAACCTTGGAAATGTTCAATCAAATGCGTTTTTGATGAGCAAGTGCCAATACGCAATTAACTTAATAACTGCATGACTAATTCTTTAGTCAATGATAAACACGTTCTTTCGATAGCTTCTGCTATTTCTCTAATCTCGATGGTCGTCCAGTACCATTTGATGAACTTTTTTGATGTTATCGGTGATGGTTGCAGTTGTTTGCCGTCCCGAATGATCAGCTGGTTCAACCACCAGCGGTCCATCTTTTTGCGGTAACAAATAATGAAGTAACAGCGTCCAACTTAGTTTTAACTTGCGTTTTTTCAATGCAAGAATTTAATCACAGTGATATTCGTTTTTTTCCATTTTTACGAAGGCAAGTCAATAAGTTCTTAGAAAATCTGTAGGCACTCGCAGTGTCATGTCACATTACTTTTTGACAAGTAGCATCTCTCAGCTGATTACTGTCAAATTTTGAGGAATTCGCGTGGTTTCATTTCTGTAGACGATTAAAGCGAACAATATTTGTATTTTTTGCAAAATAGAAAAAAACGAGTTTCGTGCAGTGATCAAACATCTACATGAAAGGTTTAACCGAAATTAAAGCAGAGTTGGATAATGTTCATAGCACCAGCGTTTGCGACTGTATATAATTGAATGAATTTAAACGTGGTTGTACATCCATATGTGATGCACTTCGTTCGGGACGTTCAATGATCCTCCATTGAGGCTGCTACGCCAGAAATCATCGATAAAATCCACGATATTGTTTTGACTGATCAATGAGTGAAAGTGCGCGAATTTGTTGAGGCCACAGGCATATCATATGGCACAGTGATTTCAATTTTGCATGAACAATTGTGTATGAAAAAGCTATCGGCAAGATGGGTGCCGCGTTTATTCACTGTAGACCATAAATGCGACCGTGTGACGATTTCAAGATTCAATGTTTGGAGATGTTTCAACGTAATCCAGATGAATTTCTGCGTCAATTTATTACTGTGGACGAAACATGGATCTATTACTTCACACCGAAGGAACAGTCAAACCAATGGACTTCTAGGTAAGCCAGTTCCGAAGAAGGCAAAGACCATAAAGTCGGCCGGAAAGATGATGGTCACAGTTTTTTGGGATACACGCGGTATAATTCATATCGATTACGATGCGACCTTTCGTCGAAGCAAAAGATCAATGGCGATTATTACGCAGCTTTATTGGACCGTTTCAACAACATTTTAAAGAAAAAACGTCCTATTTGGCGAAGAAGAAAGTGCTCTTCCATCAAGACAATGCTCGGGTTCATACGTGCCCGGCACCGATGGCCAAATTGAACGAATTCCTCTACGAATTGCTTCCCCATCCAGCATATTCGTCAGATTTAATGTGTTTTATTATGTTTACTATATTTTTCTAAAAACTTATTGACTTGCCCTCGTACTAACATCGACTAGCATAAATGACTGTTAAACAACAATTGAGCGTTCAAAATAGTTCTAGCTTTCAGATATCTTTCAAAGCATGTATGTACGATTGTAGTACCAGAATTTTAACAAAGTAATGTCATCTTCATGTTGAGACTTAAAATTTTTCAAACGACCTATGTTCAACTGCAATGTTCAACATTACGAATAGAATTTAAGCGTATTATCGCATATATCTGCATTTATCGATTGTATTAATCTATGTATAAATTGTCTCTCCCTTCCCGAGATATTTAGATTTTTTTTAAAGAATCCTCTTCCTCATATACAGTTTCTTTCTTTTTTTTTATTCATTCTATAATTCTACTTTTAATTGTGTGTCATGAACGGCTTCATACGCGTAAGCATGAATATTTACACAATTTATATTAATCTCTTTTACTCGTCGTGCGCGTATCGAAAAAAGACAGCAAGTTCGAAATCAGCTCAAAATGGGAAACCGATTTTTTTCCCTTATTGCAAATGGCAGTAATGTCGCGCAAAATGAATTCGTTATTCTTATTATAATTACGCACACCTACATAATCGATGGCAGTATATTCCGAGTAGTTTTCGCGTCGTGTTCGTACTACCCTTCGTCATTTCTCGCACCTATTTACATGCAAAATATGCATAATTAACTTTGCGCTAAAATTTCCTATTACATTCATCGCGCGAATGCATTCATTATTAACTCGACGCATCGTCGGTCACTTACACAGCGCGTTTACTACAACACATTAATTAATGGCTCATTAAGTTTACACAATAGCTGTACGTACATTACATTGCACAGCTCGAGATACAGTATGCGCATACATGCACCGGTCGCTTTACGAATATCCCAGAGAGAATTAACGACAAATACCCGCGGATACGTACCGCGAGCGGGGATAATCCTAATCTGAATATGTCGTGTAAATACTTACACAAAAGGCCAAGTTATATACAAGTTTCTAACACCAGGCGACTTTGTGTCGGATCTCAGAAAGCTTCCACAAAACTAGCCGGAAATAGTCCCGTGCGACCGGTACGCTGCTGCATACCTTTGTACCATCCGTCGTCGCGCTTCTTCTGCACATATATTATGTCCCCTACACGGAGCTCCAGCTCGAACTCGCTATTAGGTGGATACGGTACGATACAACGGAATCTGTATCCCGTGCTAAAATTGAACATAGTTATCATGAAATAACGAGGACTGTTATAATTTTGTGTCTGATGGGCGAAAGTTAACAAGGGTTAAACCAGAGCATTTGAGGGACAAAATTATACGTACCGGTCGCGAGACGATTGCTGCTTCATTTGCTTTCCCATTCCAGCATCTAGCGAATTACTCTTGCGATGATGATTTCCAACGGTCGCGCATTGCACCATTGCAGATTCATTGGATCTAGGTAGGAATAAAGAGCCAATGTGTAATAAAACTATCGTTACAATAAATTGCAATGGCAATTTAGTATATAAGTATAAAATATAATATGTAAAATGTTTATATATTAGACGATTCAGCATCACACAAGCATAAATAAACTATATATAAATTATATATCATTTTGTACACAAAATTATCAGCAAAGAACTATGTAACAAACATTTAATGGATTTATCACAGTTATCACATTGGGAATTTTCCAAACATGCAAATTATCTGCAATCACAATGTTTCTCTAACTATATAAAATAAAATTTATCTTGTGCAAAAGAGCGTGCTACAATTCTGTGATAAGAAAAACGACTATAAACATTAATTATGCAGCTAACGTAAAATAGATTGTATAAATGTAATCTAGATTTTTCTAAGCTTACCTTGAAATTAAGCAGTTCTACCTCATAATAAAATATAAATACTAATATAAAGAAAAAACAATCAAGGAAACGATAAGTACTTATATAAAATTCTCAAATATGTATATTAACTTACTCGTAGGCATGTCTTCACCGTAAAAATTAAAAAATGTGACCGCTTAAAATATGAAGATATTAATTTTATATAGGATACTTTTATCAGTAGAAATAATATTCTGTACTTTCATTAAAGTTACACAATTGTGTTATTAATTTGTAAAAATAAAAATATTATATAAATAATATCGCAGCTTTTCTAATGTCATCGAAAAATGATGATTGTTCTTTTCGTACTTAATGAATAATTTATGGCAGAAGAGTTCCATGAATTTCGAGTCACCGGTTCATATTTAGGATTACAAACGACTAACCTCTGCGTTACTGACACTGGTAAGGAGGGTCTCTCCTTGTATTTCAGTCTCTGTGAGGATGTGACGTGCCCTTGAACAGAGCCCGGACATAAGCGGTGTGGGCTGTTTGAAGCATTTAATTCCTGTGTGGGTACCACCTGTAGCAACTGACTTGGGCAAGACCCGGATCTGCGATTGTCAATTCGTCCCACCCATCCCGTCCCAACACAATATTAGAGAAACATTTCAAGGCGTGCAGTTTGTGTCATGCCGCACAAAGCATGATAACGTTTAAACATTTACATTTTTCGTGAGTGGCTACCTAAGTGATCAGCCACTTATCTATTTACTCTATACGTGTGCATAATTATTGACGCAACGATCATGCAACGATCTTAGCAAAAAAGAAAAAAATAGCGCTTTTATTTAAACTTCGACAAACATTCATACGCGCGCATACAAATTGCTTGACAATCTGAGAACACGGTATTCGCGTAGTGTACACAATAAATGCATGTATGTGCATACGAAAATTAGAAGGATTAGATGGAATACATGTCAAACAAAATCAATTATCAGAACGTGCAAATTATAAATCACCGTTCTCGACTTTTGGTTTATAATACAGATTGTATGTACACACATACGTATTCATAAGTTCGCGATAATCTGAATCGTCTACTCACCGAACGTGCATCGGATTGACGGAATTACCGTCGTCGAATACAGGATTATCCATTGAGTACGTAGCAGGTGGAGGCGATTTAGATTTCTTAATATTAGTCAAGCGGCGCATCAATGAAACGCATTTATCCTTCTTTTCTTTCGTCTGTAATAAGTATATGTGAGCAATTATATTATCGCAATATGTACGAACATTTATCACAGGAATGATACCTTTTCTGTGGTTCTGGATGCTGTCGCGGCGGCATTCGACGGTGCGATGCCGCTCGCTACACGCAGAGTATTGTTCGGGCTTCTGTTCATATCGCCTGTGGAAGAGGAAGAAGCGGAGATGGTAATGTTACTGCAGCCATTATTAGCGTTATTGATGCCAGTTGCCGGTTGTAACGACGACACGGTGATTTGTTTACCAGGGGAAGCTGAAAAGAAATGTTCGTATAATTGTAGCATCAATGAAAAGCATAATCCAATGCGATTTACTTCAAATACATACGAATATTTGCCGTCATCACCGCACTGTGACTGCGTCCAAGTGGAGCAGCGGCATTTTGATCGTTGTGTCGGGGCGGACTAGTTTCTTGATTCGGTCCCTGATTAGACTGAGCGGCGCCGTGCCAGGACGAAGATACAGTTGTCGTGGTGGATGGGCTGATGGCACGCGGTGGTAATTCAGGCGGCGGCAGTGTACGAGGATTGTACGGTTGTGGCGCGGGACCCTTGCTCTTTGTGTACGTTACCGCCAAACGTGACTCAGTATTCGATGGGGCGTTTGATAGTGGCGAACCTTGATGTTGACTCGGTGAGTTTGGAGATCCGCGGCACAGCCCGCGTTGACATCTGCTGCAAATATACCAGAAACTGTAACTTAGAAATGACCAGACTAACCCACGAGACAAAGATTAGAACGCAAATGCTTACTTGGCAGGTGCAACGTAATTTCCAGGAAAAACCCCGCACTTCTGAGTACGATTAGACGTTCCTTTGAACCATCCGTCTTGACAGCGTTCCGTTACCATGTAAATCCCACCTTTCCGTAATTCAAGCTCATCCGCTTTCTGGGGCTTGTATGGATACAATGCTACATATGCCGCTGGCAGATGCGTCGCAGTGGATGCGCTAGTAGTAGTCTGGCCAGTAGATATACTTTGTGACGCCTGAGCAAGAACAAGATCGCTGCTACCACTTCGTCTATGACGAAGATTATGATCCGTACAACTACCGCTCGTCTAATAAAAGAAAATTTATTCAAATTTAGTATTTAAAAAATGTCAAAATATAAAAAAACAAGAGAGAATTATGATCATATATGTAGCTATCCATACAGAAATTGTTAGAAAAACATAAAGTTCCCTTACTTGTAAGGAGGAAAATGACTCATTGCCTCCACTATTATTGGCGTTATTAGGGGCACTGTCTACCGGAGGACTAAGTATTTCAGCGCTATGTCTATGATGGGGATGTGCATGGTGACCTGTATTGACGGCAGTGAAACTATGACGTTTAACATTATGTCTGTTGCCGACCGCCGGCGGTGACGTTGCAGGACTACCAGGACTACTCGGAGCAGTACTGGAACTGCTGGACGTGGTCGAACTGTTGGGGGTGTTTGGAGTAGTGGTTGTGGAGCTGCCACCAGACGATACGTTTGAGACAGAATCAGACACCTGTAATGCAACGTTCTATGCAATATAACATCAAAACACATGTCTCACAAAACACATCTTATGTTAAATTAGTAAAGAGTGCTTCCTAGAAAGAGACACAAATATAGCGTAGTATAATAAATCTCTCTTTATCTCTATTTAACATTAATAAATAAGAATAATAATGATTCATGACTGTATCACTTATTTCTTGCTAGAAAGCATCCAAATGCTTGATCAGAAATATATACCTGCACCAATTGCGGTCGAGAATGACTCGTTGTTTGCACATTACGTGAATGATCGGTTGGTATTAACGGCGTGGTTTCTTCGTTCGTCGGAGTTGGCGGGGCTACCCTCGACGGTCCCGGTTGTACACTGATTAAAACACTAATTAATATATGTTTACTTAAAAAAACATGGCAATTATATTAATCAATCATTCTACTTACTTAGTCGAGAGTTTCATTAAAGCTCTAGCAACACTGTTTAGCTCGACAAAAGCCAACGGAAAGATACCAATTCTGTCCAAAAGTTTACCTTCTGCCCAATTTTCGTCTACTCTTCGGATAACGCTGATAACTTCTCCCTGAAGAATACATTTATTTTGTACATATAAACATGTCATTGACACATTAATGGTAAATGATTATGAAAGTGTGAAACTACCTTGTTAAAAGTTAAACAACCATCCTCATCATCATTTGTCATCCTAAAATCATATAGCGCTTTACATTGAGGTACATGCGGTGTCAAAGGCGTCATCACCTGGGAATTGTGATAAAATAAATTATGATTAATTTAAATTTACATTATTCAAACTAGTCGATATTTCAAGATGTCTGATTATACCTGAACGTAAGACAAAGGAAAGACACCATGATTATTGCCACATTCCCCGAAATACCAATTGTTGTCAATCTTCTTCCGAAGAATGACTATATCACCCTTCTTGAAACTCAAATCGCTACAAGAATAAACAATAATATTTTTACAGCAAGATAAGAAAATATACAAATAAAATGTGATTGTACAACTTACAAACATCTAATGCTTACCCTGGTACTTTGGAGACATAATCATAGATCGCTCTTCCATACGCCTGATTATGTAGATGCACCTGCTTGGCGGCAGCATTGGAATGTCGTACTGGCTCGGAAGCGATAGCAGGTGCGAGATTGCCGGTGACAATAGGAGCCGGAGCAACCTGGTGACCACCAAACAGCCGTTGGGGCACGGCAGTGCCACCCGAGGACCTCGACAACGGTAGTACGGACTTGGCCTGATTTTTTGGCGCGGCGTTGCGCATCCCCTCGAGGATACGCATCAGCAACACGTTTGGCGGCAGATCGTCCACCTTGGCATCCACGAGGACACGGCATTCTGGGCAACGTAACTCGCGATGGGTACTGACGATTTCCTCCAGGCACTTCTTGCAAAACGTGTGCTGACACGGCAGTACCTTGCTAGACGTGTCGAGTCGTTCCAGGCATACCGAGCACTCCAACAAGTCGTTCAACATGCACTCATCCATCGTGGAGCGGTCCCTCGGCCTTCCGTGCACGCCTACACCCAATCGTTCGGTCCCTCCAGGTCCCTCGGTCGTATCCAATGGTATCTATTCTAGATTCCTCTTCGTCGTTGCTCTTAAACTCACTCTATCGAAACGTACTCCCTCCCTCATTTAACCCTCCCAATTGTTTCCTCTCACTCTTTCTTTCTTTCTCGTTCTTTCTTTGTCGTTGCTCCCCGCCTTCAGTCTATCTCTCTCAAATACCCACGATCCGCCGTTGCAAAGAGAAACAGACTATCGTATATAGTTGGGCTGCAATTCCGGCATCGTACGTACGTTACCGTCGAGCGCAGGAATTCAATTCGCTTTTACTCGTTCCTTCTCTCTCTTCTTACCCCTCTCTCTCACTCACTGTATAGTGTATTCCACTCTATCGTCTCTATCCGCCCTTTGCGCTCGTTCACGCTCGCTCGCGGCTCGAGAGAAGGTGTGCGCCGTCCCGTTCAGCCCTGTTCAATCCAGTTCCCCGGAATACGCACGCTTTTCTATTCGCTCGGTCAATCGACGGTTTGATTAACGACGTCTCAACGGTCTCGGCTTTCGCATGTCGCACGGCGGTGGCTGACGGCACGGCCTCGGCGCGCATCGCGGCCACGACATCGATCGCGCACATCGTCGATTCCGTTGATTCCGCTCAGGGCGGATTCGTGCACCCGCGACACCGTCGTCGTCATCCTCCACGCCGACGAACCCGACGACGACGTTACCCGAACGTTGACTCCTTCGTTCCGTCCGTGGCGTTTCCGCTTCTTTCTCTTTCTCTCTTCTTCCCTTTTCTCCCTCTCTTTCATGCGTTTTTTAAAAGTCATTCGCCTTGCACGCAGACCGGTGTGTACTACTACTGTATGCTGGTGTACTGATGTGTACGCGCCCTAGTCGCCGCCAAATGTACGCGCGCCAACTTCAGCATGCTCGCGGTTCGCATCGCGCGCACATCTAGATGCACATCTAGATATTCTCCTGCGTCATGATCATTTCACAAAAAAAAAATCAAAATTAAATTTTTATCTATTGATCTAACGTTGCGTAAACAATTATGTTATCTATTTTTAATCTTACATATTTCTTATTACTAATCTCTCATACTAATTTCTCATTCACACATACGCAACACTTAATTTACTTATATATGCCGAACCGTTCAAGTAAACGAGAATGGATTAAAATGGATTGGAATTTTTTTCTATCCGAATGCGTATTTTAAATAGCAAATACTTTTTTGGGATTTAATTAGATTCAATTGGATTCAATTAGATTCAATTAGATGCAATTGGATTGAAAAAATTGCATTTCCTATTCAAAATTTTTAATTGAGCAGTATTCACAATTGTGTTTGTGTACACAGAAAAAGCTAATATTATTTTTAGATAAAAAGCATAGAGATATGCTCCATGCAATTCCTATAAATGAATAAAAATGCATTCAAAATTGAAAATTTCATTTTAATATTCGTGAATCAATATTTATGAAAATTTGAATCCATTTCAATTCATTTCAATCCATTCTCATTTGCTGGAATCTTCATTGCGCGGCAAGTGATCGAACTGGACGTTTAAACTTAAGTCCGTTTTTCGAACACACCTGCTCGGTGTACATACACGCTTCGCATCAGTTATGCATCAACAATCAACAATCCGTTCTAGATGAAAAGGAGTGGGATTCCTTCCATCGTAGTGCAGCTGGTGGGAAAGTCAATAGCGTGCGTACTACGAACACTGGCGTAGCTTAGAGTAGATTCGAATAGAATAGATACAAATACGTTCTTGATAAAAAGTGCGTGACTCAAGTCCGGAATCGGAGTCGGGAGTCGATGTTTCTCCTCGGTTGAGCTTTTTCTTCACGCGTTAACGACACTGCTGTTTGTGAGCTATTAAAGTCTCGTGTTTACGTCTTTCTGATAGGCATACGACGCATTTCTTCTGCGAGGAATCGATGGTAAAAATCATGATTATTCTTAGCGTCAATTCAACTCGCTTTGAATACTGAAGCGTTATGACATACGGTCTCTAAGATTACGAACAGTTAACAGTCTGAATCCGCTGTTATATATAAGCGGCATCTGATTTTGCAACCAATTGGCTGAAATTGATAAAGTACTTGTAAATTGATAAAGTAATCTACACATTTTTATAACGTTTAACCTAAAGCGTTATCACAGAAACGAATAGGATAAGAACTTTGCATTAGTGGACTTTGCTTAGAAGCTGAAGAAGATTTTAAAGACACGTAAAGCGATTTATAAGTTTATTAAGAAAAAAATTAGGACAGTTATATAAAAATAATAAAACACATAGAAATCTAGGTATTTTTATGTCATGTAACTATATAAACTAGAGAACTTTCAAAAATATTGTTTATTAAAGAAAAAAACTTTTCGATGTTACAGAAAGTCTTTGATTATCAGGAACTTTTATTAGAGATTTTACTTTATTCACTACTGATTGTGTGCAGTTTATCTTACAAAGGAAGAATGCTTGAAAATTAAGGATTTACTTCCAGTATCGTTGATATGAAACAATAAACAATACTTAAATGATAGTTAAATCATAGTTTAAGATATGTTGTCATCAAGATGCATTAACTAGGACAATCGTAAAGATTACAGCTGACCCATTTGCTAATACCTTATCCAATAATATGGGTAAATACAATCAACAATACATAATGCAACATTTAATACTTTTATAATTAATTACGTCACACTGAAATCATTCTTTTATATTTGCCTAGTGATGGCAGGAAACGAAAATGTGCCAGGAGCCTTGGCAGATGATCCATTATCTGCAAGACTGCAATGGCTACGTCAGCGCAGAGAAGCCTTACAAGAGAAGCTTGCTCAAAAAAATAATGAGTTGAAAAACCTGTGCATAGAAGAGGCGGAATTAACCGGAGTTTTACCACCGGAAATACCTCTGGAGCCTGGTGAAAGTCCACCAACTTTTCGTAGAAAAGTGGGCACTTCCTTTATACATCCACAAAAATTAATTCTCAAGTTGAAGACATCTGATGTTGTAAGATTTTGTTTTAAATGTAATGATACAAGAATCGATGTAAATATGTTAGATTGGAGTTATATCCTCTATTTACGGCATGTAGGAAGAATCTGAATTGGAGTTGGAAAAACAAATACAGCTTGGAATTGTGGAAGCTGCGTTGGGTATTATTAACGATCCTATGGAAAGTAAGGCTACACGACGCAAACACAGACTCGCTTATCAGCAAAGTCAGCGAAGACTACAAGAGTTGGAGACGCAACTGAACTTTATCAGGCAGACTCGTGGTAAAACACAGCGTCCAACTCAATTGCCAGTGAATACAGGAAATTATAATACGCAACCACATTCACATATTAATGTAAAGCATAGGACAAAGAAGCCACGACCACCTTTAGATAGTACAGGTATTATATATATATATATATATATATATATATATATATATATGCATGTGTGTGTTAGAGAAAAATTATTACAATTCTTATAATTTTACAAAATAATGTTTCAATCTATAACATATAATTTGTATACATATAATTTGTATACAGGAAATGAGATAACAAGTCCGAAATCTGTTGGAAGAAGTATTCTTCATGAACCTGGTATTAGTTTGAGTCCCTTGGCACCTGAGGACAAATCGAATACTTACAGCGGACATGGATACGAGGAGCAATTAACCATACCGAGTGTTAGCAATCATCATTATCACAGTGGCACATATCCTGGCATAAGCCCTGTTGAACAATCGAACATTAAGATCGTGGAACACGATCACAATGATAATCACAATGTCTACATTTTACCCGATCAGTATCGCGCGCGTACGTATTCCCATGGAAGCGGCGGATCTCGAGGTCATTATCAGGATACCGAGAGAATGTATCGACCTTACGTGCCGAACACATATACCGAAGACGAACGTCAAATGCGTTACCTTAAATTTCAGCATATGCAGAAGCAACAATTGCAGGATCAAGTGCAGCATCATACTCACAGACTACAATATTCAGGTTCTTTTGAATACAAGCACCTCGATAATGCGGATATCTTACGGCGAAGCGGACAGGGAACCTACGACAGAGATTTTCGCTCATCTCATTATTTACCCATTGATTACCAGACCTACTATAAGAACAACGCGCAATCTCAGCAAATTTTACAGAGGCGAGATCGTGACTCGTCATTATCATCCTGCGTTAAAAACATCTCGCGGCACAGTGGTGGCAGTACATCGATCGAGGCTCCATTGCCATCCGGTTATTGGGTGCGTCATCATGATGATATTCACTGGGTGAGCACAGACGAACCTGACAGATTCGGCAGTTTAGATCGTAGACGCCGAAATGCTCAACACAATAGTGTCAGTGAAGCAAATCTTGACACGCAATCGCGTTATCGCACGGTTGCTGTTGCATGTACTAAAAGTTCGTCGAGCAGCAATGTCACTGCGTCATCCCATCAGCATCACTCCGTTCATCTGCTGCCATTATCCGAGCAACAAACGCCGACGAACAACAAGATGCTGCTGCGTACACAGTCATTGGGAAGCGTAGAGACCTGGAACTCGAGTCATTCGCACGATTCGCACGATGGTAAGGATGCGTCTGCGACGGAATACATCAATAACAATCGTAAAAGTCGTCAGAAAGAGTGGTACGAAACATCATTGGATGCAGGAGTGAGTGCGGGCTTGGATCACAATCTGATCGCCGCACGAAAAAATGTGCATTATCAATCGAGTCCACCGCTTGCTCGTATTAAAACTGCCACTAATGAAAACGTAAGAGATAATCAGATGACAGGCGGTCCGTCACTGCCAATAAGCCCTGCAAATCGTCACAAAAGAGATAATCCAGAGGAGCGGCAGCACCCAGTACAACAATCTCATCCTCGTTATGATCAGCCCATGACTAGGTCGAAAGTATTAGAAATACCGGCCGAATCGAAGCCATCCATGGATGTCTGCGATAATGTGATACGACCGTTAGGCTCACCGCAAAATTGCACGGTTGTGCAACCAGGAAAATATCAACCATATAGAGAAGTGACAAAGCCTTTCGAAATGTCGGACTTTTACAAGTACTCGACAAAATTCCGCAAGAGGAACGAAGCTGCCGCGCAGTCTCAGGTCGGCAACGGAGATTCTCCGCTCCAAGAGAATCGTCCTGCAGAAACAGGCACCGCTGATTTATCTAGAGATCCCAATTCTTATAATTTCGGATCAAACGATAATGTTACCGCTAGTCCGGTACAAAGAAGACTCTATCAGCCGGTACAGCGCATGACTTGTCAACCTTATCTCTCATCGTTGAGATAATTGTTTGCGCTCGCATATAATGTAGGATGTAATCATGCCTGTTACACAAATGTCTACAGAATTATTTATTCTGAGAATAGGCTGGTCCTATCGATAAACATTTTTTTCATTCTTTAGTTCACTATTTTGCAGCATACAAACAGGGTGTCACGCTTCTTCCCCCATAACATTACGATTTCAAATCGATTAGAAAATGTATCGTTAAACATTAATTAGTAACGAGATCTGTATATATAGATATACATACATATATATTCCGAAGATATAATTACACAATGTTGTTCACATATTTTTCGTTTCTGTTTTGAGAATTAATCATTTATCAATATCATTCTTGATATATCTATCAAAATTGTAACATAAGCATTTTTATTTTAAGAAATTTTACCTTTATATATTGCATACGAGATATGTTCTAAAAGAGAAAAAGAAAAAGTAAGAAATTGGAAGGATGCAAGGATTATTCAATCCTGATCTCGATTAATTAATTAATATTGGGACCTGAATAGTGCCTTTTATTAATGGAAGAATCAAGTGGATAATAAAAAATTATATTTTTAACTTACATCTTAACATGATTCAATAATTTCATTGAAAATTATTCTCCACTTGTTGACTTCTGATAATTGTATTCATAACTGTGTTCAGCGATGTACATATTTTTTCTACAAATGAATTGCAATGAACTGTGATTTCTTCTAAAGAAATCGTCAGATTGATAAGATATTAATTGTTGTTAAATACAATTTTTTCTGAATTATATCATTAAATAATATTAAAAATTTGCATTTTTTAGTATCCTCAGACTCTATTTTTAGAGTCTGAGAACTATTTTTATAGATTCTATCAAAAGTCGTATTTCTTACGACTGAATATTTGAAAATATGCATTTTATATATTTTACTATAGATAGATTGAAATATCTAACACTTCTATACAAGAAATAATAAAAGCGTGTGTTCTCAATCTTAGTGGATAATATCGATATGTACGTGGATGATATTTTTATATAGAAATCGTTTATATGCGCGTATATATTATATTTATATACCGCTCGGCGTATAATATTGAAAGTTAAAATAAATCTCATTAGAGATTTTATTTGTTTACCACAATGTGTTCGCCGGGAAGCAGCTTGATGTTAACTCTATGCTTGATTTATGCGATTCACGCATTAGTCAATATAGCGCTTGTTCTTATAAGTGTTTGTATGTCATACATATACAATTTGTATTGTTCTCTTCCTATAAAAATGATATACGCTACTACTGTATAGTGTACGTATCATTTGAAGCGATTCAGATTTATTTGATCCAAAAATGTTGGAAATATTTCAGCATAGACATAGAAGATAAATGGCCTTATGTTAGCTGTGATTAATTATGCGTTGCGTATTGTATGCTATTTTAAAAAAAATTTTTTTGTACCGCTTTATATGATCGGTTTCGTGTTAATAAAGATGTTAATTATTCTCATTGTATATATAGCAAAAATTTAAACAAGCGAAAAGCAACGAAAAAAAATTTTTTAATGACAGGAGCGCTGAACAGCTTTTAAAAAGGAATTCAAAATATATAATAGAATTATTAAATATCATAAAGCACACGTGATTGTCGTTTAAAACAAATGGAAAATAATTCAGCTTCAACACGAAAGAATGAAATGAAGAATGAAATGAAGAATGAAAAGTCAAAGAAAAAGATAACTATTGAAGTAGATGAAGATGATCCTTGTCTCAAAAAGAAGGAAGAGGAAAAGATTTATGTGGATATACATACTATTGGCGATGACCCAAGGTATATATATATAAAATTCATAATTCGGTATTCATAATTAATTCAGGGATATTTTTTTTTGTCAACTCCGTTTTGCAGATTTCAGCAAGCAAATCAGACACTGAGATGTTTCGTGATGTATACTGATTTCTATCGCTGTGAGCATATTTTAGGTAAAAGTTCCGAAGCATGTACGTGGTTTAAAGATGCTTTCACGACCATATGTCCAAAGGCCTGGGTGGAACAATGGGATGAACTTAGAACTACAGGCAGATTACCTTGGCAAAAATACAGAACTCAAGGCGAATTCCCCGGCAATAAATATGGCGAATAAAGAGAGAAAAAGAGAAATCAATCATATGGACAAAATTAAAATTTTATATTTAAAACGAAATAATTACGATTAGAAAACGATATCATATATATTTTGCTAATTAAGAAAAAGATATTATAAAAATTTAAATAAAAGAAAATTAAATAAAAACTATACAGTATAAGAGACAGGGAGGAAATATATGTAATTAATTTACACTTTAGATAAGAAAAAAATATTTAACTTTTATTATACAGGTACAAGATTTATTAATATGAGGTAACTTATCGAAGTACGAAGAAAAAATTACTAATTGTCCGATGATACGTAATTGCTGGATTTCTCTTCTTTTCAATTAACTCTTCTTTTTTTTTCAGTATGGTCGATTCTTCTATTTATCTTTACTACACTGGTTGATCTTGCAGTTTAGACACTTTTTTTCTTATAATTGTAAAAAATATACACTGGTCGAAATTTTATTTGAACTTTCAATAAAATACGGATACTCGAGATCCCGTAATAGCACGACGTTTTAAAATAGAGATCTTACATAAAAATGTAAGATTTTTGCGAAACAAAACGATAATTTCGGTATTGTGCACTAGAGCCTGCCATGGATGAAGACAACTTACCGATCTTCGAGTGTTGGCTCTGCATAACATCGCAACCTGCCTATATCGATATATCTATTTCCTATAGGATAATTGATGATACCTGTAAATACGAAATCAAAGACATTTGCTTGAAGAAGATGATTAAAATTATTTTCTGTTCTTTCTTACGTGTACGCGACTATCTTACATTGTATGCAATATATATACATATTGTGAACAATTAGATTTTAGAAATCAAGATATAATCAAAAAACTAAATGCATGAGCTTATGATATTTACGAATTGAAATGTTATTAATGTATTGTAAAATGTGTGATCCACATTGACACATTTGACGAGAAATTAGAACCACCTTACGTCATGTTGTATTCGGTAGTATGTAATTATTATTTCAGGTTTGATTCCTCGATTGATGAATGTATTGGCAATCCTCGTCCCTGCAAATGCCCATCATTTCGTACGGACACAGAATTCCATGGGGGTTGATGTTCCTAGCGAAAAGAGTAACAGAAACCACAAAAATCCTCAAGATTTTGAGAATAAGCCACAGACAATGGATGATCGAATACCGTAATTATTTTTCAAAAAAAGGAACACTCACCTTGGTTTCTTTAAATGTGACAATATTGATATATAAGGTGTAATTTGTTTCGTCGTCGTTGTTGTATATATCGTTGTATTTGTCGTCGTTATTGTTGACGATGGCAGTAGCGACGAGGTTTTTTCATTAGTCTGTTCATTTTGTTCTGAACTTGAGGAAGCAATCGCTGATGACTTTAGTTCTAAAGATGCAGCGGGATCAGATTTGTCTGTTCTACTTTCTTTTATGTGCTCATTATTTTGTTCTGTAGGACTACTTTGGTATAACCTGGGTTCAGAAGATGACGCATTATCTTGATTAAGAGTTGTAACTTGTTCCTCGTTACAATGATTCGATGGATTTGTTGAAGTTTTTTCTCTCCTTTCTGATATTAATTGGCATGGAATCACTTGCGAAAAATTCAATGAGATTTCTGTCGATAAACTCTTATTTTGATTAGATTGCGTCAAGCAAGTATCTCTTCTCGGTCCCGTCTCAACGATCGCAGCTTCGTCATTCATTGGCTGTTCTTGTGACAGATTTTCCTCAATGCATATATCTTTAGATGATTCTGAGATTTCTTGTAACGTACTAGAATAGGAATTTTCAGAAATATCATTAATTTGGACTCGCTTCTTCTTGGTAAACTGACGCGTATGATTAGCAATCTCCTTGAGTTTATCACTTAAAAGTTGATCTACCGCCTCTGGCAATCTAAAAAAACAATCTTCATAATCAAAATACACTAATAGAATGTCAGAATTTTTTTTTTATTTACATATAAGATAATCTAAATTATTAAATATTTACGCCACATCTATGGCTTTCATACTTGCGTACTTGTAATTTTTCCCCATGAGTCGGTTACCTAGGGTCGAACAAATTCTGGACAGTTTGAAGCACTCGCGTCGTCCAACATTGATCTTTTGACGTGCTGTTGAAACTTTTGGACCCATGCTGTTAACGCGATTACGCTGCTGTTGTAACCTTTCCTCAGCTATCTTTAACTGTTCTTTAAGTTTTCTCACTTCGTTGGCCAAGGTAGTTTGTACTTCCTTCTCCAGATCCCATTGACGAAGATTCCCTGACATTTCTGCTAAATGATCTAAGACCGTATACCTATATCATATAAATTATCACGTAAACATAATTTAATATGAAAGCTCTATTGTATGTCGTTCTATTATTATAGTTTGTTTCTCCGCAAATTATTTTGTGTAATTACCGTTTTTCAACTAATTTATGCTCAGTTTCTCTCAAATGTCGCTCTTGTTCCGCTTCTGGAAGACTCGTCAGAGAATCCACTTCTGCTTTAACATCCTTTTTAAGTGTGTCCCAAATATCATTCGCAGTTATACTGTTATCGTCAGTAACCGAGTCAGATTTATGAGAGTCATTGTTGCTATTATTATTGTCTGCAAGTACAGACGTTGAAGTATCACCGTTAATTTCTTGCTGACATTCTGCTTTATATTGGGAAAGTGACATTGTGGTTTCCATCGTCTCTTCGTGTTCACTCGAAACCGAAAATAAATTTGGAAGTTTTACAGTAGATGCAGTAGAAAAAGTACTATTGTTACTATCTACATCATTTAGATTTTTCTCGACTAGATTTTCTGTTTTGACATCAGGCTCGATCAGATTTTCATTTTGACTGACGTTTATTGTCATGTCATGTTGCACAATTGATTTGTCGTTTATAGTGACGACTCGCTCAATTGCATTCGGCTTCAACATTACTTGCATGTGTTTACAATTTATCTCGTCTGTGCTTAACGTTCTCAAAGCAGATCTATGTTGCTGTGTGTCTGTCACGGATTGCTTCTCAAGCAAATTCTCGACCGTTCTACCGTTAGCATGACTTGAAGCAGTAACATTAGTAATTCGAATGCTGAGATTATTCGGTATCGCTTTCTTACAATTTTTAGTTTGCAAAAAACTTTGTGTGGGATTAGTATGTTTAGCAATATTCACTGAAAGTTTTTTCTCAGCAGACTTACGACATATGTTTAATTCTGATGTGTCTCTCGTCATGTCATCGTTTTTTTTTCCTTCTGCTGACGATTCTTGAGGAGGATTCTTCTCTGGCGTTTTTAAATTATCTTGGTTCTGTTTAACATGCGCTTTCTTTTCGCACGATGACAAAGATTTTATTGGTGAACTTGCTACGTTAGTATTTGATAATTTATTACTGCTATTACTACTACTACTATTACTTGCTACTTTTCTCTGTAGTTTCAACTTTTCGCGCTCCAAGATTTCTTGTTTCAAACGACGATACTCCTCTTGCTGTGACGCAGGAAGATGCCTCACGGCCTGCAACAAAGTAGAAAAACCTGCAGAACAAATTAAGAAAGTTTCAGCGAGCAATTTTTCTTCAGTATAATAAATTTTCGAATTGCGAATCTAAACAATATTAATCTCTTTCAAGTAAATTAATAGCATTAAAGAATAATTAGAGGAAACATGCAATCGCCTTACCAGTGGCGTGTGCATATTAGATGAACCGTTAGCTGTTTGTGGCACATCTCGCTTTGTTGCTTGCGTGGACAAACTGGATGATTTCGCTGCTGCTGCTGCAGACTGTTCTTGTTCGTTTCTTACCTCACGCAGAAATTTACTCAAGTTCTTTTCAAAATCGGCGGGGATCTCCTGGTGCGCCTGCTTCTCCACAATAGAAACAGACTCGTTTTTCTCTCCTTCGGACTCGGTATCCGTATCGGAACCCAAACTTATCACAAATCGCTGAGTGTCAGATGCATGTAACGATATTTTTGAAGCGTTAGCGTTGGACCATGCGTTTTCGCTAGGCTTCGTATTGTTATCAATCTTTCGTAGATTCAGTCTCCTCTTCACAATCATATTCTGATATTTCTTAGCGTTGTTTACCACTTTCGTGCTCGTGATTGCTTTTCTCGTTATTTTTTTCGGAGGACTCTTTATCGTGTCTAGGCTAGTGTTTCTTTTCCTGCTGCCATTTTGCACCGAGATAGATGCATCATTAATTTTCTTCTTTATTGTTTCCGATAAAGGCTTCGATGGTAATGGCTTCGACGACAATAACTTCGTTGGCGACGGCTTCGACGGCGACGATTTCGACGGCGACGATTTCGACGGCGATGGCTTCGACGGCAATGGCTTCGACGATAATAACGGAGCATTGTTGCTCACAGTACACGTTGTGTTAACTGTAGATGGCATGGTATCTGTCAATGTTTGATTTAATGCAAATGTCTGGACATTCGTTACAACAGAGTTTGTAATTGGAGTAGCTGGAGCAATTGGAGGACTGTTGATATCTGCTGATTTCGTTCGTTTTAAAGAAGCCAATAAAATGGCTCGTAATTCGTCCTCATCCTCGTCAATGCTTTGTCTTCTACTAACGCTTTTAGTATCGGTGATTTTGTTAACTGTGTCAGAATTCAAATTGTCTGGCGCGGGATTTGTTGACAAACAATGGGATTTAATGTGTTCTTCTTGTGAATATTCGATGGATGTTAATAATATTGTGTGATTCTCCACGTCTCTCTTTTCGATCATAACATCACCGGAGTTGATAGACTCCTGCGTATCAGTGATACTTTGCAATCTCGTCAATTCTCCATTTTCTATTAAAATCTTATGTGTACTAGCGTTATCATTGCTCTTGCTCTGATCAGATTCGATTGCAATGTGGTCTAAAGTAGACGCATTCGTAATTACATCTCTATTTACATCAGCATCCAAACATGGGTTCGTTTCATTCTCAAACCATTTCATCCAACGTGCATTTTTCCTTCTGCGTTTCTCCTTTTTTCTCCTTTTCCTGCGAGCTAGAGTAGTTTCATTCGCTGTCGACGTAGTAGTGACATCAGTCTGTCCCAGCTCAACTGTCTCATGATCTTCCTTGGATGAGCCTCTTTGATCCTCTGATGTATCTAAAGATTCGTTCGCTGAATTGTCGAATGTAGAGAGCATCGACAAAGCAGGCGCAGATTTTTTCACTACTTGTAATTTTATAGGTTTGAAAATGCTGCTATTCGCGTTTGCGGCAACAATGGTCACCGGTTGCATCTCAGCATTCTTAAAAGTCGGCTCCGGCTCTGGCTCCGGCTCTGGCTGCAGCATTTCACGCTTCTTCAAATGTTGTCGCAGCCGCTTATTCGATTTCAGTATTGGCGCGGGTACCAGCTTCCTATTGATCAACGTAGGTATTTTATTCATATCTTTAGTAACTTCTGGGATACCTTGCATATATAAAGGTTCTTGTAATGTTTTTTCTATAGTAATTTGACATGGTGCTACTTCCATTGGAATGTATTCTATGGCCGGTAAATTTCTGTCGTCGCCAATGGGAGAGTTTAATGGATTCACAGATGCCTCCGGAAGATCATCTATCGTTATCATCGATTCATTCGGCGACATCGACTCGGCGTATTTAGTGACGTACGCCGTTGTCGAAGCATTTGCAACGGAATTAAATGGAGGGATTGTCTGCATTTCATAGGCGGGTTTATCATTTCTAAATGTGGAATCCATATTCACAAATATAATACTATCCTTGGCAGGTTGCTCCACGATTTGTTGCATCTGAAGAGAAGAAGCGAAAGTGCCATAGGAAGAGACAGGAGGGGTGAGATCCTTAGACACTGGAAGATCATGCGTATCTGGCACATTCGTTAAGGAATAAGTACTTTCTTGACAACAAATTCCATCTATTAGATCACAAACGACACCGTTACCGTGAGGATTTTCGAAACCTTTTCCGGTTATATCATTTAAATCCGAATGAAAAGTCTCATTGTTGTACTGTGATGGCGAATGCGCATAGAATTGCGGTTTACTTGGAAGTGCTTGGTAAGGTAAGTAAGTTTCATTATAATAAGATGTGAGGTTATTCGTTGCAAGTTCATCCTGTGCGTCGTCAAAAACCGGGCTACCAATGTTCTCGTTTACGTTAATAAACGATACGTCAGATGGCTCGATTCCAAGCAACGCTGTGTCGATAGGAACGTTCTCGGTAATCTTATCGGTCGGCGAGTATGGCAACTTTTCTTTCTCCCTTTCGATGTCAGTATCCAAATCCATGTCTTCAATGTGATTGCTCTCGGGTGATGGTGTGCATGGTGGCGACGCATATTTCAACAGCTCATCGCTAGGCACAGGTATATCATCGAGAAAACTCGAACTAAACGGACTTTCACTGCGAGTAGGTCTCTTAGTCTTAATACCGCGTTGAACTCGATTCTGATGCTTCTTCATGACTGCTGAGCGCAGCGCGATCATACGAAGTTGCAAAGCTTCCTCATCCTGGTCATCGTTATTCACAGCCAATCTCTTTTCTGATTCTACATCTGCTGAATGCTCCGATTTACTGGACTTTTTCTGCTTTGTTTCTAACGCTTTTTGTCGCAGCAACGCCAGATCATCCTCATCGTCGGCATCGTCGACTGTTTCGGATTCAACCTTTAATTTTCCCTTGAGGTGCACGTGGTCATCGCTGCTAGCTCTGTTTAGTATATTCATATTCGATAATTTCTCCTTCAGCGACGATGATTCCTTATTCCGGATGACGCTCGGTTCCGATGCATGAGTTCCTATGGAATCTAGATGCTTCACCTTTTTCAATAACCGCGTCACCTCGCCGTGTCTATCGACATAGGAACGAGTAGATTGCGGCGAGCTCAGCTTCGATGGCAGCCTCTTCGCTGCTTTCACAGGTGAGTGACGCCGGAGACTACGTTTCGGGGATCTGATCTTTCGCGGCGATTTCTTTAATATCGGAGATCTGGAATGATTCAGCGGAGATCGAGAAGATTGAAATGACGATCGTGCTATCACTGGCGACCTGTATCTTCGAACTGGCGATTTCGAGATCATCTTTGATCTACCACTTGATCTGCGAATTGGACTTACTTCCCTATATATTTTTACCGTGCTAACTTCTGCTATAGATGATAGCATATCAATAGAGGTCGGAGAAATCAATTCATCGTTAGTGAGGGTTTCATATTCCTTTTTTTTTCTTTTTTTCTTTTTTACTTTGGCCTTTGATCGATTGGATGTATCTGTAAGACCGACGATTTCCATGTCGCTGTCGCTAGAGATTGGTACTAGGTCATCATTTTTCTCTTGTAATGTCGATGCCATGTGCTTTGTTGCAGCAAATCCTGTTTCTCTGACATGATGACGGTTTTCCTTCCCTTTGACTGGATCTTATAAAATAAGATTAACTGCTACTTGATTAAAACAAGATACTAGTTCAAATAATTACTATTACTCTCTTATATTTATTCATTGAAAGATATATTTTTCTTTATACACATACAGACTAGTAAGACTTTTTTCAAAAATAATTCTATTAAAATAGGAATCTCTATAAAATTTCTTTATCTGATTATATTGTAATTAATGAAATCTACATAACACACAAATCTATATAACTTTATCCAAGAGACATCCTGAGGACATCTTTAGGATTCAAAAGACAAAGGATGTCTCTTTTTTTAGGATGTTTTTTGAAGATTTGTACTGTGTGGGAAAGTTAAAAGCAATACATAAAATATTGTAATGACAGAAATCAAAGAAATCTATATCAGAATACATTTCTTAGGGGAGTATAATTGGGAAATCATAACAATTATTCAAATCATATAAAACAATAAAGGACTCTTAATATTAAAAATTTACAATAAAATGATTGTAAAGGGCATATAAGAATCGATTTAACAAAAATGAGTGTAAAAATTATTATTATTTTTATTTACATTATTTTGTTAACTTGACTCTTATATGTGCCCTTTACGATCATTTTATAACAATTGTTTTTTTATATTATATTTATATCTTCAAAATCTATATATATATATACATATATATAGATTTTGAAGATATAAATATATATATAGAAACAAAATATACGCATAAATAAACCAAAAGATCCAAGAGGAAATGCTTTTGAATCTCTTCCAAAAGATCCAGTTCTCATCAATATAACATTAACTTTATTCTCGATTTCACTCGAACTCACTGTTTCTTAGAATTAGAAAAGATTAAATTGGATTTTAAGATTTAGAAGAAGAATAAACTTTAAATTAAATCAAAATTAAAGTTAATTTTACATGGATGAAATCAGACCTTAACTTCAAACACAAGTATGAAAAATGATCAAAGAAAAAAGAAATATCTTGGACGACAGATACGAACATGAGGTCCAGTATGACTTTACCTCTCCTGCTCTGGTTCTTAGGATGATACGGTGCATTACACCAGGTAGCACAATCGCCCCAAGATTTGCAATCAGGACATGCACGCATTCTGCCAACAACGTAGTTACTAGTCAAGTGACCCATTCCACCTTCTTCAGACGAACTAACATCTTCCAACGAAATCTCGCCTTCTTCTTTCTCATCGTCCAGGATGTCGATTGTCTCCGTACAGCCGCTTGACAGATCACTCGCCATCGTACAAACTTACCCGGCAGCGAAGAGTGAAATTTTTTGTCGCTGCTTTTTGTCTATTCGTTTCTTAGCGAAATCCGCGCGTGAATCACTCCTTCAGACTTTGAGATTAATTACGCGAGAGCACGTTCGAAAATAAAGCAAAGAATGATGTATTCTTTTGATAGATAAATTATATCTACAGGTGGAAGAAAGGAACTACGGAGGGGGAGGAGGGGGAGGGGAAATCACGTAAGTATCTTCTCACACCGTGCAAGGAAATTTTTTGTATAGAAAAAAAATGAAAAAAAATGGAGACAAGATCGTCTGACGTCCCGGAAATACGTGGCAAATCTCGTTGCCGTGAATTTAATGATGCTGAGACGCGATTAATTAACGTGCACTGTCAGCAATGAGCAATCGCTATCGCAACCTTGATTAAATACCTTGACCCCCCTTGTCCAACTAACACTAACAAATCAACGAAACCATAGCGGCCATGTTTCTTATGTCCCCACTTACATGTGTCACGTGTAATGTATTATGAATGCGTTTTCATTAAATTGTATCGGAGTGAGAGAAGATCGAGGACCATGTCCATGTATTGATTAATGGAATTTGGCTAATTGGAAAAAGCGGTATAATATTAAAATTATTCGATTTCCTAAATTAGCCAAACTCTAAGGGTATTTTCACACAACTTGCATAACCGTATAACATATGCATAAAGAAAATTATCCAATCATATTTCTTTTATAAAGATCGCATGTAAAATATATCCTAATAGCGTTTTCCACTAGACTAGTGCAACACTGATGATGCATATTGAGTGCAATTGAAATGCAAATCTATTCTAATTTGTTGTATTAATATAAATAATTTAATCCTAATCACACATCCTTTGCTGTCACAAAAACTTCATAACCTTAAAAGGATTTATTAACACTGAAAATATATAAATAGATTTATACTCCATTGCATTAATGTGCACTAATTTTCTCAGTGAAAAACGCTATAATTTTCAATGCTCAATTTTCAAGCATGCTCAATTGTACTCAATTGTGCTCAATTTCCAGCATCTAATAATTCTGATAAATCTAAAACAGGGAGGGAGGGGGGGGAAGTGTAGCATTCATTTTTTATTTGCATTTACAATATAAATCTATTCGTATTACTTAACCTTTTGCACTTTTTGCGCTAACGGTTATGAACGGCGATTCTTAATTACTTCTCAACTAGTTAGGACAAAGCAATGGCGATTGCTTAGTTCTGATTGGTTGAAAGTAATTGCCAATCACAATTGCACAATTATTAGTGTGATTACGACTTAACGAGACTTTCGTTTTCCGTCAATTTTAATCTTGAATACACAAATTTTTCGCGCAGACAATTTTATAAAAGAATACTACAATTCTAAAGAATAAAAATCGATATAATATATAATATATAATATAGGAATATTATATATTTATAAAAAAATACTTTCACAAGAGAACCTATGCAGTTATTTATCAAATTTTCTTTACTGAGATTTGTTTTTTAGAACATTGAAATCGGACATGACATAATTGTCGAGTAGATCCTTATCAAACAGAAATCGCGCCAATGCTTGATCTCCAACACCCGACAATATGGTCGTTAATCTTGCAAATTCGTTAACACTTTTCATCTGATTTTCCATGAAACCGGTGATGATAAAATCACTCGCATTCAGATCACCGTGCTTTTCCGCTATAGCATTTACCGCAACTAGTTTTTGACCAACTTCGATTTCCAATTGCAATGCTGTCTACAGAAAATTTACATAGACAAAAGAATTAACTTATACACCTGAATAGCTATTACTAAATGAAAGACTCTTATTAATTCTTAAGGGATGTATCATATTCTTAAAAAATATATATATTACATTATTTAAAATCATCTTAAATTACAATAGATTCGATTGTTAAAATAATAAAAATAAATTTACTTTGAATGCATGCAATGGGCATTTCCAATCTTGATCATTTGGCGGCGATATATCGTATAAATGCACTTTGCCGCCTCGCATTTTTATATAGTTAAAAAATTTCAAGGCATGTTCATGCTCTTCATGATGCATCCGCATAAAGAATGACTCGCAGCCGGGTAAAGCAACGTCCACGCGACCGAAATATGCAGCCTTTATACAATGAAATATAAATTTTCATAAAATAGCAATTAAATTAATTTTAATTTTATTAATCAATTTTAATTATATCAAAAGGACACATGTTATAAAGGCAATTTATAATTATAGTAATTAAAAAAATTAAAATCTATGATTTGTGTAAAATCCTAATTTCTTGTATAAATTGTATCTTGTTTAAAGTTGAAAGAAATAAAAGGGATCATGCCATCGATAAATAATAATAAAATGCCATCAGTTCCACACTTATTTGCTCATTCATAGCAGCTTCGGTTTCTTTGTGGAAAAAAAAATTGACTCTCTTTCCACTTGAGCATTTTGTTGGTTTATCAATACACATTCCTGTTTGATTATTATTTTTCGACTTTTTTCGTGTTAAGCTACATAATTTTGGTGAATTAATATAAATTGATAAAAATGTATCTTATGTGTAAAGGATAAGAAAAAACTAGACACTATATTGTGCCTATAGTCTCATAAATTAAATTTTAATATTTCATATAACAAATTCATAATTAAAAAAATTTAATTTAAAAGAATAAGTTTCTAAAAAAATATTTTTTTTATATTATTTATATGATTAAATACTTAATACTATTTAGAATCTTGATTTATTAATTAATTACCTGTAACCTAATTGTCGAATTAGCGAATAAAACTCATGATTGTGAGATATTAAAAGTTTGTAATAAGGTTTACGAATATTCAATATTCGCAACATTTTTTAATGATTTTTTAAATTAGTCTATTCACATTAATTTAAATCATTTGTAAGTTATGATGTAATGTCACTGATTTGAAGCAAATATGTGTGAACATATATGAATTTAACAAAATTTCGTATTAGAAATTTCTCGAAGTTTCTCGAAAAAAATCAAGAATTTCAAAAATTGCCATTAGAAATATAAGTTAAATAAGAGAAATAATGCAAAATAAAACACCAAGAATTGCAGTTCAAAAAATTTCCATTACTTGTTTTCTTTCTTTCATCTACACACATTAATATATATTATAAAATGCTAAATATAAATACATACAGATTGATTAATGTATTATCTAAAAAATTCATTGTAATAAAACTATTCTCCTTTTCAATGATTAAGAAATTGTTTTAAGCTTTAATTTTAATATATTATCAAATTTATATTTTTATTATAAATATAATTGTACTAAAATATTGTAACACTCTAAATTAATGTTCCATTTATTGTCTTAAGCGATATTTTTTATAATAAAATGTTGTATAATTAATAATTGTAGTGACAATAGTAGTCATCTTTTATTTTATATACTTGAAATTCATATACCGATTTGATTTTACAGACTGTCAAAATATTTTAAAATTATAAGTCTCTAGCAAACAATAAATATAACAGTTTACAATAAATCATAAATATGTCATTGATTTATTGAATTAGGTGAAGGATCTGACAGTTGATGTGTATTATTTGAGGACACGGTATTTATAGAACTGAGGCTTTCTTGTTTTATATTAGAAGTGCTAAGATTCATATTGATCACAGTCGTCGATGTAGGATTCTGCATATCTAATTGACTTTGCGCAATATCCTGTAGAGCTGCTTGAATTCGTTGAAGAAGTGTCTCTCCTTGTCTTACTACTTCTTCCAGTTGTTCACCAGCCTGTTGATTCTCCTGTTCGAGTCTGCTAAGGCTGGCTACTTGTAACTCCTGTGATGATTCTTCGCTCGGCAAACTCTCTATTAATGTATCTATATCTTTGGCACACCTTGCAATGAGATTTGCAAATAAGGCAGCATAATCTAAAATAGATGAACTATGATTTATAATCAACATGTATATTTAACCCTAAATAAATACAATCAAATCATTTGTATCCTACATTTCTTTTTTTTTTAAATACTAAGAGTACCTGACTAAATAATAGCTTCTATTCTTTTTTTTCTTTTTATCATAATTTTATAAACACCTATTAAAGATGTTAAAATATATATAAAAATAAAATTTTTATATACTTGTAAAAGTAATAAAAATTAATCCAGGACACAAATGATCTATACGTATAAAGGACTGTAAAATTATTTTATGTACTAAAGAGTAGTATTATATTATCAATATATATTGAAACATATAAAAACCTTCTTGAGATTGATGTGGCTGCGGGGTACCGATGCGATCAAAACCAGGAAATTTACTGGGCGTAGAATACTGTTGTAGAATACCAACGCTGTTGCAAAAGTGTTCTGCTTGCTAATACCAAATCGACAATTAAGATCATTAAGATGCTAAGATGATAAACATATGAGACAATAAAATAGAAATATTTTATTACCTGATTTATGGTGTCTTGCAACTGTGTTAGGCGATCTGCCATAATATTGAATTAATATGGATCACTTGTAATTAATTTAGATAGCCTCTTATAACATTCATAACAATCAATAAAGATAAGAATGCAAGAGTTTACCACCTGTCAAGACACCCTAACAATCTCAGCGCTTCTTAAAGAAAAACAATATAATTGATTAAAATATCACTTAATTTTCTATGCAACCACATTATCATAACGTACTCGAAATTTTGTTTATACCTATTTATTGAAAAAGACGTTCTAAAACAACAATTTCAGAAAACGGTAAAAAAAACCGTAATCTAACCTCCATACTTCCATGTTTTCAGCGCCACCTAGACGCTAGTCAAACACATGTTTAGGTTTCTTACTCTTTTCCATAATTCCTAGGGAATTAGAAAAGAAGTTTAGATTTAAGTTGGCTACCTTTTTTGCAAAAGAGCAGGTCACCTAAAACTAGAAATACAATAGAAAAACAATAGAAAGGTAGAAAGGTAGACAACAGATTTTTGCATCATTCTAGTAATGCACGAGACACATAAGATTTTATGCTACTCTAGATGGAACAATATGATTTAAATTTCTTTAATTTTTATTATAACTTGGAAAATAAAACTTAAATTTATGATCATATAATATTCTTTTTTCATTCTATATCTCAAATTCACTCTCTAAATTATTGACATACAATTGAGAGAAAAAATCACTCTGTTTATAATACATTGAGAATATTTACATTGTTTATAATTGTAGACATAATTGCACTAAATATAATTTCAATTGTATTTCTGTTAATGTCATTTATCAATTAACACGTTTAGTAGTCGACGATAAATATAAAATGAAACACTGTAATATAATTCTACCATTAGGTGTAGTAATGATTCAGACATTTATCTCACTTTTCCAAATATCGAAGTCAAATACTGGATTAGAAGGGTCTCATAATAAAGTAGGAAGAACGCATCTTAACATAATTTAGCATTTTCCATTGCATTTTTATAAAATGTTTACATGGGGAAATATTTACAAAAATATGAGTAGGGTATGATGAAGTATGAAGACGGGAAAAAGAATGAACAATTCAGTTGAGGGTACCACGGCATTGAGGAGCTCCGCAAAGGCAAGGGATTTTGTCATCCTCCAATGGGAATTTATAATCGTAAGTAATTTCTTCATTAACTCCTATCGGTTGTTTACTGTAGATTACGATCTTCTTTTGACTTTCGATCGTGATTACTTTTGCGTAACAATTCGGCTAAAAGAAATAAAGATTTGATAACCACAATATAAAGTATATAATATTACATATTATATAATATTATAAATATATTGCTCTGTTTCTCTCATTTCAAGATTAATTAATATTGAGTTTTGTTATAACCATATTAATAAACTAGAGATTAAGATTGGAATATAACAAATCAGAAGAAAACTAATATTTTTATCAATATTTTTATCAATTCATCAAGTTAAATTTTAATTTAGATTTTAATTTTCAATTTTTTTAATGTCAAATTTCTCTGTTTTTCACACATATACACACAACACACAAAATGTATTTATTATATTACATAGCCAGTCAAGATTAAATATAGATAGAGTGACTTACATTACAACTGTGATTTATAAACCTCGCCAAATTGCCGCATTTCGTCGCATCGATAATTGTATCTAAATCGATGCGGAAGAGGTAAGAACTTCCAATTCCAGTGGCCTCGTATTGAGCTTCTCGTAGATCGGCTACAACCGGTCTAACCATTTGTCCAACATACTCGATAACCATTTCATCGGCCGCGATTGGTTCCATGGCGAACAAGCCCCAATCGTGAATACCAGATTTAGCAAACTTCAATTGCTTTTTACGGAACTAAAACATAAAATATATATTATGAATTACATTAGAATATTATATACATCAATATTAATAGATATATTGAATTATATATATCACTACCTATATTAATAGATATTTTGAATTTATATATCCTACCTTTAATTGATTAAACTTAAGGAGATCACTGTCTGTATCAATTCCAAAAGCTGTTAATAGCCGACGTTGATTACTTCGTGCCTCACGTGACAATGCTTGCATTTTGCCAGTCAACGCTTTAGAATTATTTTTTGGACCATTCATTACACCATCACCTCCACTATAAGAGCCGCCGCTGTCTTCCACATCATTACTGCGCTGTATACTTTGAGCATAATGATGCTGCAAAAACAAAAAGGATGATTTACTGCTTTTCTATAGATTTTTTTTAATAATAAAATAACATTATAATATAAACATGTCTGAACTTTAAATTTTCTTTAGAAAAATGAAAACTTTTACAAACATATCAGATAAATCATTTTTTACTTTATGTTTAGCCTTCTCTCTGATGTCAACTTTGTAATATCCTTCCGTTCTAGCGCTTCCACTCGCATGCAATCGGAGTTCGTCTCGTTTCCTCTTTTTCGCGGGGCTCGGTACATCCGTCGGCGAATGATCAACCCAGTGCGTATCGTTCAACCAGTAACCTTGAGTGTCGTCCGCTAATAAAGCCTCGTAACTTCTTCTCAAATATTCTACATCTTCCGAGTCTATTCCCCTAGTTAAAAACTCGTACAAAATAGCCATTTCTGACATAAGATCTCGTTCTTTGTACGTGACAGTCGGTTCTGGAATCTGTTTAGGAAGCTTATCATATATATAATCATTTCGGATATTTTCTTTCTCTCCCATATGATTCTGATTGCTGTGTATTTTTGTATATTTCTTGGATTTCTGTTTCTCGGTTTTATGAGTATTATCTTTCGATTTCGCTAATTTAACAATCTTTGGATGTTTTACTTTCATCGAGGCTGGTGGTACTCGTATCATCGGTTCTACCGGTTCAGGTTGTGCAGGTGGCAACGAATACGAATGTTCCATATACACCTGCGAAGCCTGAGAACCAGGTGAACTTGGTGTCCGCTGTCCATTCAATCGAAGTTCTGTCTCCGCTTGATACCTATATAGATAATATTGTAATGTTATGATTTAAAAATATTTAATCAGCAAGTTTAATCACTCCGAGAGCGATTAATGACGTCACAAGTTTCTATCTCTTCGATTTCTAACCATGATACTTTTGGGTCGAACTTTCGTTACTCACTCTCGAAACAATCAAACCCACTATAAAAAATTTTAGATTGTTATTACACACAAATCAATAAACACGTTCAGATTATGGATGCTTTCCAGCAAGAACATACTCCGTCACAAAGAATCATTTCATTCTTGTTTAATGTAAACAAAAAACAAGGATATAACGATTCACTATGTTACACTGTATCTGACTGTGTCCTTGCTGGAAAACACTCCAAATAAAGCAGCTAGCCTGCTTACCGATTGAACATGGATTCACAAGTAAGAATTAATCATGTTCAATCGTTCAGCGAACAGGTTAACTAAAATTTATCCATTTTAAATGTGTCCATTGTAATTATTGTAATTAATCCTATATAGTATGTATTGTACTACGATTTATAATATTATATACAGAAAAAAATCAAAACACACACATTCTTTAAAAAAACTTATTTAACTAACCTTAGTCTTCTGATTTCTAAGCTCTCTTCCTCTGAGTCAGTTGTAGGAATCTCACTAAACATTTCAATCTTTTCATTATCCTTCAAAATGGGTTCATCATTGATGTATTTTGCTGACATTGTCTGTAGCGCTCTAATAATATTAGGTTGTATAGGACCTGGACTCTTGTGCCGTATAATATTATCATGTCCAGCTAGAGTCATCAGAGCTTCCGCAGCCGAATTTTCCATTTTTTGTATATCCGGTAATACCTCTTCTTTTATTGCTGATGTTATTATCACCGGTTTCATATCGCTCTGTGTTCCCTTATCTTCAGTGATCGATGTATCTTTCACTTCCTTGTCTAAGGTTCTACACACATCAAATGGTTTTTCTTCCACTACAGGTAATTTCTCAGAAATTTTTTCCTCTTCTTTTACGCTTTCATATCTTATGGAAGAAGATAATGAACTATTCAGATTGTCATCATCAATCTGCGGGAATTCGTTTGAATTTTGATCTTTAATTTTGATATCTGGTACTGGCGTTTCTCTGCCAGTTGGTGTAGGACAGTCTAGAGATCTTTGGATCGCAAGTTCCATCAAAATATCAGGATCTTCGCTATTACAAGCCAAAGGCCTATTGTCGGACATTCGGCTATCTGTATCTTGCTAAAAATAAATTTATTTTAATTAGCATATCTCCTTAAGTCTGTCGTATTTTTTTTTTAATCATTGCGCTTACTTGCACTTTATACACACCTCATCTTCAAAGCAAGCTTCTGCATCGGAACTTTCATTTGAACTATCGGAAGATTCACTGGAACTAATCTCCTCGCTACTACTTTCGATTGACGAAGACGTAGTAGACGAGGAAGAAATGGTCGGAAGAGAAGTCATCGGTTTCTTTGTTTTTTGTACAGGTGGTACATCTAGATCACTATCACTTTCAATTGTTTCCATATCAGCATGACCCGATTGTCGACTGTCCTCATCTTGCGGTAATGGGCTTGGAGCTTTGATCTTGCGCTATATATATAAAAATAAATATATATATAAAACTAAAATAATAACAATGTTTAGCGAAAAAAAAATATAAGATACAACATTATATAATTTAATATTGAGTGATAATAATTCCACCATATAATTTTACGCATAATGTTACTATTGTTCATAACTTTTGACTCCTTATTTTATTTTTTTTTCCTCTTGACTCTTCAATTTCTTTTATTAAATTAAATTTATAACTCTTACAATAATTTTCCGTTCTTATATAAATTATATCTAAGACTTGACATTATGTATATTAAATATGTTGTAAAATCAACTTATATTCCGCATATACTGCTTTGATCTTTATTTACTATGATTATTGTTTTTATTCAATCTGATCTTTGACAATTTAAATGCTCGTGAGACTTATTCGACACTACGAATTGCTTAAGTCAGAGTTCAATCAGTTCCGCATAGTGCTGTAAAAAAGTGCTAATTTGTGAATAACAGCATTCAAAGCTTTATGACAAGATTTGGCAACCGTGGAGATGAGTTGCTTGCCACTCTTCTTAAATTTAAGTTTCTCAAATATTTGAAACATAGTACAATGTAAACGCGTTTTAGTGAATAAAGAAGTTTCATAGATATATTATTTGCGCGATGTCTTCTGCGCTTAATTCTTACTGCCCGTATCCTTTCCAGTTTTTTCATAAGTATTTGAATTTGAAACAGATTCCATTAGTTTTGGCAATCTGTGACTGACTACTCTGTCTTGTCCGTTCAAGAAATCTAATATAGAATATTGCTGAAGAAAACTCCAAAAAGAGTCGAAATTCAATGAGTTCTCTAGGCTTTTAAGAAGATATTTATATCAAATAGAACAATTTTACTTGTAAAAAAAATGTGCAAAATTTGCACACCTTCTTTCGTGCTGATTCTCAGTAATCTAGATTTTTATTTTGTTATTTTACATAACATTATCTTACCCTAAATGAAGGCATCTTTGGCATACTAGCTCTAATACCCAAACCAAAACCATCATAATTGAGTCCCAGTGGTGTTGCTTGTTCTAATAATGATGACAATCCCTGCGATTTTTCTTCTTTTGTTGTATTATTGACAATAATATTATCGCTGCTACCCTGAATTTGATTTTTTTCTGATTTCTTTTCATCCCACCAAACTTCAAATAATTTGAATGCTGTGTTCTCTATCATCTTCTTATTAAAATCTTTCTTTAGAATTTGCTTTAGTTCATTTACAACTCTGCTTAATACTCCATTGATAGTAGGTCCCTATAAATAGAAATATTTTTAAAAGCTGGTTTTAAAAGTTTTAAATACAAAGTTTAGATTTATATATTTGTGTGACAATCAACCTTACCTGTGGATCTTTTGTGATATTATAATTTGCCATAGCATGTAACCGAGATTGAAAAGAGGAATAATAATTTGCTCCTTGATGATTTCCCATTGTTGCCGAAAAAGACGCTGTATTAGGTTGATAATGGCTTTGTAAATAAGTTGTTCCATAAGGATAAGGATATTGCGTTGGTCGCGGCCAATTATAAACATCGTTAGAAGGATAGTGAGTCAAATGTCCTGGGTAACCAGCTGCCGAATATAGTTGATTTGAAGGTTCAGTCTGTGCTATTACCTATCAAAAAAATATTTATGAATATAAAATAGACGATGAATACTACATTTCATATGTATAAATGTTCTCACTTCCTCAATTTTTTCATCTCCTGAACTTAAAGGACTCAGAGACATTCTGTCGTCGTCAGGCGGTGGAGGTGGAGGTGGTTCCTTAGGTGGCTCTGGTTCATTGTCATCGGGTGCTGGGCTGTAACTTCCTAATAACGCTTCATCTTCACTGGAACTTATGACACTACCTAAATCTTCATCCACGGAAAACTGACTAATGCTATTTTCATGAGCTTTTCTCCGTTCTTTGTTTCTCTCTACTATTTTATCAAAACACTGTTTGTATATCTCACGTGAGAGGAAAGGACTGGGTGGATCTGATAATATCTCATTGTCATCAAATTGAGATTTTTTATCATCTTCTGAGTCACTGCCAAATTGTAAGAAAGGAGGTGCCATTCCACCCGCTTTATCCTTTAGTAACATAGCAATTCTTGTATCTAAATCTAATGTCTTGCGAGTTTCATCAGGAGAATCACGAGGTGTACTCTTTGCTGTAGTCTGATTTTCCTTTTCCTTTTTAGGAGTGGTATGCGCTTTTGCACTGGAAGTTTTATTATTAATCGGTGTGACATTAGTATTGTCCAAATTTGTCGCATGTGGTTGAATTGGCCAAACGGAAGTTGAGCTTGAATATCCTGCTGATCCAGAATTATTACCCCACCATACATTTGAGTTCTGTTGAATTGGTACATTCTGTGACACATTTTGTGGAATATTAGTTAAATAGCTACTCGGAGGTTGATGATGATAATTACTGTAGTAAAAGTCATAATTTGTTGCTGGAGTAGAATTTTGAGAATAATTACTAGAATAATTCAATTCACTGGGCGCTGTTCCATAACCCAAATCACTACCTGCACTGCCACTCGGTGTAGGATAGTCCCTGTACTTGTTATATCTTGAATTTTCTACATATGGCTCTCTGCTCTTTTCTATATTTAGAATAGGTTTTTTACTATTTCTAAAGTCGTCCCTCTCCTCGGGCAAAGCCTTTTCTACTGGTGTCTGATGTTTTTCTGGCTCTGGCTCTGGCTTCGATGGTTCTTTTTCTACCTTCTTTTCAGGTGGTTTTTTCTCTATGGTTAACTCCTCGAACATCTTCTTACATTCTTCCCCAAAGGGATCCAGAAAAACCCTTAATACTTTCCCCATCACAGATGTATTATTCAACTTTTCTACACATGCTTTAGAAGCCTTGGTCGATTCAAACACTACTCTTGCTATGCCAAGATGTTTATTGTTTAACGGGTGGTAATAAATAGTAAGCTCTTCTATAGATCCAAACTTCTGAACCATGTTTGTTAAAAATGTCTTATCAATATTGTCGTTCAAATGGCAAAACGTTACCTCTAGTGGAGGAGGTTCTCCACAGTAATTGGAATCAATTTTAAATCTAGGTACAGGTAGATCAAGCTGTTCCAATCGAGTCCAGATTCTAGTTAATTGCGATCTGGGATCTCGAGGTTGAACCTGTGGATACGTTGGATCGCCTGGAACGGTTCCATCGTACCTACATAGTCTTGTAGCTCCTTTAACTAAAAATGGATCGACCAGTAGCTTGAAATTTCTCTGAGTCTTCTGGGTCGCTGATGGCACAGCCGTATCCTTCTGCGAATGTGTCACGTGGCTGTGACTATGTTTTGAAGACGGCTGACTCGAGTTCTGCGACGAGCTCTGAGAACTGCCATGGGAATGGCGATGACGATGCGAATGCGCATGTGAATGTCCATGTCCATGACCATGTCTCTCCATGCCGTTCATTGCCTCCGAGCATCATCCATTCACATGAACTTCTGTCGTAAACATTTATCCAAACTTTAGATGATATCACTATTATGCTGAATGCAAATCAACTTGTACAACTCATAATTTATTTGCATCTTTCCAGAAAAGCGTGTCTATCAAACATGTAAAATAAATTGTATGCGTTCACACAAATTGAATTGCAAATCAGTAGGACACAATTTCCATACATCACTCTGTTCATCACTTACAAATAATCAACTACAATTATATTTAAAAAATAGCAAATTCGTTGTTGAAACAAGTGTATCTCTTTTACATTAGTGATATGCGGTGTAATTACATGATCGAGATCGTTCATTAATCATAAAATTGCAAAGTAATCGCACGCTTACGTGTACAGACTAGTCTTATAGTTTGTTACAGGCATTAGCAGTTTCTTTCTCTTGTGCATCGTACGCGTGCAACCAGGTTAGAGGTAACGATCGCGCGAAATCTTTGCCACTCTGCTGTGAATTTTCATACGAGAACGCATCCTCTCGTAGCGTGAACGCAACACACTCGTCGCTGGATCGATACGATCTCCGGTGCGAGATTATCGATATGGCATCTTCAGATGAAACCCAAAAGCCGTCGCGTCCTGTTCACAGACTTACAACGTGGTCCCTCTCTCTCTCGCAACTTTGGCCGTTCAGTCTCACACGAGAACGTTATGCGGTTCTCCTCAACGGTACATAACCTCGAAAGTGCTTCTTAACGCTTTTCTAGGTTGGGTTGCACGCGCGACGGTGAGCCACTGAGAATATTTCCTCGTCACGGGATCCTCCAGGTAGAACGCCGTCGATGATTCTTCGGTCATACACGTTGAACGTTCCAAGAATCTCGCTCTTTCGCCTTTGCTTCTCTACCTATCTCCCACTCTTCTCACCTCACTTTTTCTGTCTATATTTTTCTTCTCTCTTTATCTCCCTTGCTTGATCTATCACTTCGACCAAAACCTTTAGATCCTTATTCAAGTTGCGATCTCTTCCTTTGCCAAAAATCGCGTAACTTTTGTAAAACGTCCAGGGACGATGCGTAACGGCGCGAGTGTCCCGAGCCTATTCCCTATCGAGCTATCGAACCGATCGTCCTTTCGACTATTCCGCTGTTGTTTCCGCTCACCGCTGATGAATTCGCGATCTTCGGCGATTCCGCACTCCGGCTGAGAAATGTGATGAAACGTACGGACAGTTTTTTTTTATCTTTTTTATCTCTCTCTCTGTTTCTCTCGTTCGCTAGCTGACCCGTCGCGACACACACGATTTTCTGTCCTTTTCTCTCTTTTTTTAGTTGACGCACCTGGAACGTGTTTGGCTGATCGTGTCTATACTACTTCACTTGCGCACATGAGTAACGAGACGCACTTTGCGCATCCCCGTGCTCGTAAACACACTCGCGCGAACCGGGCCGACGTCGTCGACGAGCAAACATGCGTCCTTCTTCGCGATTAAATTGCAGATAATATTCTTTATTTTTCCAAACGCTTTCTCTCTTTCTCTCTCTCAAATTATGGGTTAATTACTAATAGTAGACGCCCCCAACTCGTTTGCACTCTCTCTCTCCATCCCGCGAAAGTTATAACTCGCGGGCCTTACGATGACTTCGATCAAACTCCATTTAATTTAATTGATGATCAATTCAGCTCCGGTGAAATTGCTTACTTAGCAGTTGGACTCCTACATGAATTATTTCTAATTTGTCCTATATTTCGATATGTGATATATTTTAACATATACTTTTTATACGTATAATTGTTATTCTTTAAATGTTTGATATTATACAGTATAAAAAATAAATTTTGTCTCGAATCATCTCGAATTCTTGCGAATTATAGATCTTCGCGTTGCTTGCACTTTTTGCACTAAACATTGTTTTCTTTTTCTTCGATGCGCGAATATATATATATAAATATAAATATATATATATAAATATAAATATAAATATATATATATATATATATATATATATATATATATATATATATATTTTTTTTTGAGAAAATATTTAGAGAGTTCAAACCACACAAACATATATATAT
>Ga0157363_1000262_pt1 | contig 40961 bp, 37 predicted proteins | sample AttsexASBM1_FD_111477 | JGI IMG/M metagenome (GOLD analysis project Ga0157363, IMG submission 111477) | Fungus gardens microbial communities from leaf cutter ant in Ribeirão Preto, State of São Paulo, Brazil - Atta sexdens ASBM1 | ecosystem: Host-associated > Fungi > Mycelium > Unclassified ... | reverse complement strand
TCCTGCCAGTAATGGCGGGAGGTGAAAGGACGCGATTATGAGCGACACCACCCCGATCTCCGGCACGCCGGACGAACAGCATTTCGACCTGATGACCGCCAACCCGGTCTACAAGCCTTTCCGCTATCCCTGGGCCTATGACGCCTGGTTGACCCAGCAGCGCGTCCACTGGCTGCCCGAGGAAGTGCCGCTGGCCGATGACGTGAAGGATTGGCACCGGACACTGACGGCGGCCGAGCAGCATCTCGTCACGCAGATTTTCCGCTTCTTCACGCAGGCGGACGTGGAAGTGAATTCCGCGTACATGAAGTATTACAGTCAGGTTTTCAAACCGACCGAAGTGCTGATGATGCTGTCGTCGTTCTCCAATATCGAGACGATCCACATCGCTGCGTATTCTCATCTGCTCGATACCATCGGGATGCCTGAGACCGAGTATTCGGCCTTCCTGAAATACAAGGAGATGAAGGACAAATACGATTTCATGCAGTCGTTCAACATCGACAGCAAGCGTGAAATCGCCAAGACGATGGCGGCCTTCGGGGCGTTCATGGAAGGCCTTCAGCTTTTCGCGTCCTTCGCGATTCTGCTGAACTTCCCGCGTTTCAACAAGCTCAAGGGCATGGGGCAGATCGTGTCCTGGTCGGTGCGTGACGAGACGCTGCACTGCCTGTCCATGATCCGCCTGTTCCGGACGTTCATCCGCGAAAACCCGGAACTGTGGACCCCCGATTTCCGCGAGGAACTGACGCAGGTCTGCCGCACGACGGTCGAGCACGAGGATGCGTTCATCGATCTGGCGTTCGAAATGGGCCCGGTCGAGGGCATGTCGTCGGACGATGTGAAGGCGTACATCCGATTCATCGCTGATCGCCGCCTGACGCAGCTTGGTCTGGATCCGGTCTATGGGCAGGAAAGCAACCCACTGCCGTGGATCGACGACATGCTGAACGCCGTTGAACACGCCAATTTCTTCGAGAACCGTTCGACCGAATATTCCCGTGCCTCCACCTCCGGCACATGGGAAGAAGCGTTTGAAGGCAACGTTTTCAGCTAAAAACAGGGTCTGGAGAGGTTCTGACTTTCAGACAGGGCTTCTCCGTCTCTCAGAACACGCTCTGCAGCAGCGGTGAAACGCCCGTCCGTCTCATGCAGAACCAGTCCGGCCCGAAGCCGGAAAATTCCCCGTCCGCCATAAACGGCGCGGACCAGAACCAGCTTCGCTTCGCGGCCCGCTCGTGGCCAGAAGGGATAGAACTGGATCGAGCCACATCCATTTTCCAGTAAAGTTCGACAGATCCTGTCCGCACTGGCAGCTGACAGGACGAATGTCAGCGTTCCGCCCGGCAAAACCCACTTTATCAGGGTGCGCGCCCAGTCTTCCGGTGCGGTCGCTTCCGCACTCAGGGCGAGGCGGCGTCGGCTATCGGGAGAGGGCGTGCCGTGCGGACTGTGCCAGGGCGGATTGGCCATCACATGATGAAAACGACCATTGGCGGTTGGTGTGAGGGCGCGCAGGTTTTTGGGGATGTCGGGCAGATGGGCGTGGACCACCTGAATCCGCGTTTCACCGTCGGGATCAGCATTGGCGCGGATATTGCGATCGGCCAGTGCCAGAGTTTCCGGATCGGATTCCAGCCCGACTCCACGAACCCCCGGAAGGCGCGCGGTGAGGCACAGCAGGGCTGCTCCCGCCCCGCAACCGGCTTCCAGAACTGTTTCGCCAGTTTTTGCCGGAATGGAGGCCGCCATGAGAACAGGTTCCAGACCCGTCCTGTAACCTTCGGTGAACTGGTCGTAGCGCACGCGCCCTCCCAGCAGCGATCCTTCTTCGCGGGCCGGACCAGGACCGGAAAATGCATGATCGGAAAAGATGTTCGGAGGGGGCAATGGGTTGACCGTCTTCCTGCTGCCGCTCATATGGTCTTTCCAACCTGTCGTCCGGCGTTACATGGTCCGTTCGTTCTTGTCGCGACAGGAGAGAAAGAACGGGCTACGCCACATCATATCGTGCCCGTGCGCTCCTGGGCCAGCCCCCGGAGCCGTTGCGGGAACTGGAGTAATGACCCTTGGATTCTGCCGCACCGGACGTTTCTGCGACCGTTGATAAAGCTGTGCTCAGGGATGCAGGGAGCGAGAGCGCCCTTTCCGCTCTGTCCGCCTATCTGGAACAGGACATGCAGGCCTGCAACCGCGCCATTATCGCGCGGATGGAGAGCCCGGTTCCGCTCATTCCGCAGCTTGGCGCCCATCTTGTTGCAGCGGGTGGCAAGCGCCTGCGGCCACTGCTGACGCTCGCCGCCTCCCGCCTGTGTGGCTATCAGTCGACTCCCGAAAATCAGCGTCATGTCGGACTGGCAGCCTGTGTGGAGTTCATCCATACTGCAACGCTGCTTCACGATGACGTGGTCGATGAAAGCAATCTGCGTCGTGGGCTGGCGTCGGCCAATGCGGTTTTTGGCAACAAGGCGTCCGTTCTGGTTGGCGACTTCCTGTTTGCACGCTCGTTCCAGTTGATGACGGCCGATGGCTCGCTCAAGGTCATGGCGATCCTGTCCGATGCTTCGGCGACGATTGCCGAGGGCGAAGTGCTTCAGATGGTGACGCAGAACGACCTTTCCACACCGGTTGAGCGGTATCTGGAAGTCATTCACGGCAAGACGGCGGCCCTGTTCGCGGCAGCCTGTCGCGTCGGAGCAGTCGTGGCTGATCGCCCGGAAGGGGAAGAAGTCGCACTGGACCGTTTCGGGACCAATCTGGGCATGGCGTTCCAGCTCGTTGACGACGCGCTCGATTATGCTGCCGATCAGCAGGTTCTCGGTAAGACCGTTGGCGACGACATGCGCGAGGGCAAGATCACGCTGCCGGTTCTGGCTGCCTATGAAGCCGGTTCGCCCGAAGACCGTGCCTTCTGGGAGCGTGTTATCGAAAAGGGTGAGCAGACGGATGCCGATCTGCCGCATGCGCTGGCCCTGATCGAGAAGACAGGTGCCATTGCTACGACCATTGCCCGCGCACAGGTCTATGCCGCCGAGGCCGTCGAAGCGCTGTCCATTTTCCCGGACAGTGAACTGCGTCGCCTGATGACGGAGACGGTCCAGTATACCGTTGATCGCGCTCGCTGAAGCGTGTTGGCCCCTGCCTGATCGGGCGGGGGCTTTTCAGCTTTCCGTTATTGTCATGAGCGGAGCGGGGACGGTGAGCAGCTCCCACCCCTTGAAGCCGAGCCTTGCGGCGGCGGCTTCAAGCCCCGGCGCTGTATGTGGCAGCCGGGTCATCAGGAAACGGCCTTTCTGCGCTGCTTCTGCGCCGTAGGACACTGTCTGAAGGACGGTTCCGACCTGTCGCGCGACGGCGGAAGCAGGGTCCAGCCAGCGGACGTCCTTCGGGGAGAGACGCTGGAAAGCATCCATCAGAAAGGTGTAGTGGGTGCAGCCGAGCCCGACCGTATCAATCTCGTCGCCATAAGGCTGTCCGAACAGGCAGTCCAGTTCGTAATGCACGTCCGAGTCCGTAATGATCTCACCCAGAAAAGCGCGCTCGGCCAGATCGGCCAGTCTGCGCGCGCCATGAGTAATCAGACGGCAATCCGCAGCGAACTCCTGATGCAGCCGGAGTGTATAGGGGCGTCGTGCGGTAGCGGAGGTCGAAAGCAGGCCAATCACGCGGCTTTCCGAAACCCGCCCGGCCCATCGGATGGGAGGGACGCATCCGACCACCGGGATGCTGAGACGTTCACGCAATGCGGGGAGGGCGATCGTGCTGGCGGTATTGCACGCAATAACCAGCACATCGGGCTGGAGATCGTCACAGGCCGCGACCAGCAGGCTGACGATGCGCGATGTCAGCAGGTCATCCGGCCGTTCGCCATAGGGAAAGAGCGCCGTATCGGCGAGGTAATCGATATGAAGGGCGGGAAGGAGATCGCGCAGGGCCTGCACGACGCCCATCCCCCCGATGCCGGAGTCAAAACCAGACTCCGACCTGCTGGCACGGATGCGCCAGTCTCCATCAGGCTTCAGCTTTGGCCTTGAGGGCCAGCGCCTCTTCCGCGCTGCTCACACCGCCATGCTTCTTCGACCAGCCACACGGATCTTCGAGGAAGCGGCGGACTTCGGCGCTGTCTTTTTCAGAGAAGTAATTCGCTCCCGCACAGGCTTCCAGCACGTCCCACCAGGTGCACAGCGCATGGAGCGAAATGTCCATATCCGCCAGCGTTTTGTGAGCGCCGGGGAAGACGCCGTAGAAGAAGACAACGAAGGTGTGGTTCACGATGGCTCCCGCATCGCGCAGGGCATTGGCGAATCGGATCTTGGATGCGCCGTCCGTCGTCAGATCTTCGACCAGCAGGGTGCGCATGCCTTCGGGCACATCGCCTTCGATCTGTGCGTTGCGGCCAAAACCCTTGGGCTTTTTGCGGACATAAGCCATCGGCGTCATCATCCGGTCCGCGATCCAGGCCGCGAACGGAATGCCGGCGGTTTCGCCACCGACGACCGCATCGATGCTTTCATAGCCGATATGACGGCCGATCTTTTCAACTGCCAGTTCCATGATCTTGGTGCGCGCGCGCGGGAAGAAAATGATCTTGCGGCAGTCGATATAAACCGGGGACTTCCAGCCTGACGTCAGGGTGTAGGGGTCTTCCGGGCGGAAGTTGATGGCCTTGATTTCAAGCAGGATACGGGCCGTGGTGAGGGCCGCGTCGCGGTCCCACTGGGTGCGGCCCGCCATCGGGCTCTCGGCGAACTGGGTCATGCTTGTCTCCGCTGACGTCGTTTTCTCGTGGTTTACCGGGCTGTCGCCGGGAAGGGTAGGGGCAATATCGCCCCCTTTTGGACTGTGTGAATTTTATCCGCTGCCTGTCAGTGTCACAGGCTGTTCCGATCTTCCCGCTTGCATGGGAGGCCGGGGAGTTCTAGGGAGAGATATCGATATTCATTCTCATTTACGGCAGGATCAGAAGTGAGCATAGAGACCAGCCGGATCGGCCGGAAATGCGAACGCGCTGTTGTGACGGCCTATCAGGAACTGCGGGAGGTCGGCCAGCCGGACATGCAGGCCTTCGCCGCATGCACGACGCTGTACCGCATCCATCATCCCGAATCTTCCGTCAAGGAAGCCCGCCGCCTTGTCGCGGAGTGGATCGACCATCACGTCGTCCGTCAGGCCAGAGGCCAGACGCCAGGCTGCGACTGCTGAATTTTGGAGAGGAGCCTCAGCTCCTCTCGCTCATCGGGACGAAACTCCGCTCCGCCGCACCGATATAGAGCTGTCGAGGGCGGCTGATGCGAACGGACGGTTCTTCGATCATTTCCTTCCACTGACTGACCCAGCCGACCGTCCGCGCGACAGCGAACAGGACGGTGAACATGCTTTTGGGAATGCCCAGAGCCTTGAGGATCAGTCCGGAATAGAAATCCACATTCGGATAGAGACGGCGGCTGACGAAATAGTCGTCCTCGGTTGCTACGCGCTCCAGCTCCATCGCCAGATCCAGCAGCGGGTCGCGCTTGAGGCCAAGCTCTTCAATCACTTCGTGGCAGGTCGCCTGAAGGATTTTCGCCCGCGGGTCGAAATTCTTGTAGACGCGATGGCCGAAGCCCATCAGGCGCACCCCGGAATTGCGGTTTTTAACCTCATTGAGGAATGCCGGAATGCCGTCGCGGCTTCCAATGGATTCCAGCATGCCTAAAGCCGCCTCATTGGCTCCTCCATGCGCAGGTCCCCAGAGGGCTGCAATGCCTGCCGCGATGCAGGCATAGGGATTCGCCCCGGTTGAACCGACAAGCCGCACGGTGGTGGTGGAGGCGTTCTGCTCATGATCGGCATGAAGTAGCAGAATGCGATCCATCGCACGGGCCAGAACCGGATTGACGCGGTAATGGTTACCGGGTCGGGCAAAGAGCATGTGCAGGAAGTTCTCGGAGAAGGACATCTCCTCATCGGGATAGATGAACGGTTCGCCGATGGAGTATTTATAGGCCCAGGCCGCGATGGTCGGGACTTTGGCGATCAGACGCCGGGCGGAAAGGTCGCGCGCCTCCGGCTGGGAAATATCCAGCCCGTCGTGATGGAATGCGGACAGAGCGCCTACAGTCCCGCAGAGGATCGCCATGGGATGCGCGTCGCGGCGGAAGCCGTTGAAGAAGTTCCGGATCTGCTCGTTCAGCAGCCGGTGGGTATTCATGTCCTTGCTGAAGGCCTGATACTGCGCGGCCGTCGGCAGTTCGCCGTAAAGCAGCAGATAGGCGGTTTCCGTGAAGCTCGCGTTGAGGGCTAGATCTTCGATCGGATAGCCACGATGCAGCAGAACGCCTTTGTCACCGTCAATATAGCTGATGGCACTGGTGCAGGTGGCGGTGCTGCCCAGTCCGGGATCGAACGAAAACACCCCCGTTTTCTGGGACAGGGCGCGCATGTCCATGACGTCCGGGCCGATCGTTCCTTCCAGCAGTGGAAACTGGCGGCTGAGGCCATCGAGGCAAAGGGTCGCGGAACGATTTTCGGACATGCAGAAGATAACCCGCCTAAGATGTAAGAATGTTATTCCGTTTTATCTCTGAAAGGTTTTTTGTGTCCAGAGAGCCTCTCTGAACAGACCTTTCAGGGCAAAAGAAGGGTGGCCGGCTGAATGGTCGACGGACGGACGTCCAGCCAGTTTCCCGGAACGTCAAGAATCGTCAGTCCCGCAAGCGGATACCCCCGGGCGAGGGCCGAGAAACGCATATTCTGAAGGGCCGGGCCGAGGAGATCGCAGGCGAACTCACCGATGGTCGGATTATGCCCGACGATCAGAAGCGTTCGTACGGTTTCGGATGTGGCATGCACGAGGCCGTAGAGGGTATCCGGAGTTGCGGAATAGAGACTGTCTTCGATTGAGACTGAAGCCGCCTGACCCAGCGCGTCCAGTACGCCCTGAGCCGTTTGTCGGGTGAGGATGGCAGGGCTACACAGAATTTGTATTGGATCGAGCAGATTGAGTGCAGCAAGCTGTTTGCCAATGCTCGCGGCCTGTTCGCGCCCTCTGGGCGTCAGCGCGCGGTTGCGGTCGCCGTCTTGAGCTAGGCCATGCGGAACGGCCTCCGCGTGGCGCAGCAACAGGAGGCGGTGCAGGGGCATCAGATTTCCGAAGCCCTGCGCGCATTGGCGGCGATGGCTTCGTGATGGCGGATGACTTCGTGAATGACGAAGGCCAGAAATTTTTCGGCGAAATCCGGATCGAGATGCGCATCGCGGGCAAGCTGGCGCAGGCGCTCGATCTGCCGTGTTTCGCGGGAGGGGTCCGCAGGCGGCAGGTGGGCGCGGGCCTTGAGCTGTCCGACTTCCTGCGTACAGCGGAACCGTTCCGCAAGCATATGGATCAGGGCGGCGTCGATATTGTCGATGCTGCCGCGCAGGCGTTCGAGTTCAGCCAGAGCAGGATCGGGAGTGCGGGAGGGGGAAGACACAGGCTCAGGGCTCATTCAGATCAATCCATGCAAGATGGCCGCCTTTTCCGGCGCCAAGATCAGTAAAGACGGCCGTACCTCCCAGACGTCCCGTTCGGCGCCAGGGGCGTCCGTCGGTCGAGCGGCGGTCATGGCCGACATACACCGTCATCCCTTCTGGGATACGGTTGATCCAGGTCAGGCGGCGTTCGGGATAGCCATCCGGCTGCATGCGGCCGGTGGTTTCTCCAAAAAGGGCGCGGGACAGGGGCGCGGACATCTCGCCCAGACCCGGCACGGGGGAGTGGGACAACATGGCGGTGTGAAACCCCCCATGGACGAACAGCGAGCGCCCGATCCGTAGCCATGTCGGCGCCTGATCGATGGCTTGGTAGATGCGTTCGGAAAGGCCGTCATATTCCGGCAGCGAGATCTGGCGCAGCGTTTCCTCAAGCGGAGGATCGCGTCTCAGACGGCGGCCTTCAAGGGCACGACCGAGTTTTCGGTCATGATTGCCGAGAATGAAAAGCCCGCGCTGCTGCTCCAGAAGGTCAAGCATCAGCTCCATCACGCCCGCGCTGTCCGGTCCGTGATCGACGAGGTCTCCGAGCTGGATGACGAAGCGTTCCGTCGCCATCGCGTGCCGAAAAGCATTCAGATCGCCATGCACGTCCCCCACCACGCGAATGCCGTGTTCACGGATTCGCGTCATGACAGGGTCGGGAAGGGGAGGATCAACGAAGATGGCGCGTGCTTTCTGATTTTCCTTCTATCAAAGGGCCAGAACGGTCCAAGGTCAATTTATCTGTTTGAGAAAATTGTCCTTAGCCGTCCATCAACGCAGCTGCGCGCCCCAGATCGACTGACAGAACCCGGCTTACACCACGCTCCTGCATCGTGACACCATAAAGGCGATCCATATGCGCCATCGTCAGCTGATGGTGCGTCACGACCAGAAACCGCGTTCCGGCTTCCTTGGTCATGTCGGACAGGAGCGAACAGAACCGCTCCACATTGGCGTCATCGAGCGGCGCATCCACTTCATCGAGCACGCAGATCGGGGCCGGATTGCAGCGGAAGGTCGCAAAGATCAGTGACAGTGCGGTCAGGGCCTGTTCGCCACCCGACAGCAAGGACAGCGTGGAGAGCTTCTTGCCCGGAGGCTGCGCGAAAATTTCCAGCCCGGCTTCCAGCGGATCATCGCTTCCGACCATACCCAGATGGGCGCGTCCGCCGCCGAACATTCGGGCGAAGAGGGACTGGAAATGCCGGTCCACTTCCGAAAAGACGGCCAGAAGGCGCTCACGTCCTTCGCGGTTGATTGTGCCGATCCCGCCGCGCAGCCTGTTGATTGCAGCCGTCAGTTCATCATGCTCGCGGGCGATGGTTTCTGCCGTTTCGCGGGCTTCCTCGAATTCGGCTTCGGCCCGCAGATTGACCGCACCAAGGTCTTCGCGCTCGCGCGTCAGGCGGGAGAGGCGCCGGCGGGTCGCGGTCTCGGCCTGTTCGGAGAGGTCGGACGGATAAGCCGCACCCTGTGCGCCGCCTTCCGGGGGTTCGCTATCGGCCAGCAGGCGCTCTCGGGCGGCAACAGCCTGTTCCGCGCGTTCGGTCAGACGTGCGATCGCCTCACGCCCCGCAGCCAGCGCCAGATCGGCGTTGCGGCGCTGCTCCTGTGCTTCAAGCCCGGCTGCGCCCGCTGCCTCATCAGCAGCCCGTGCCGCATCGTAAGCGCTCTGGGCGTCCATCAGAATCTGGTCGTGTCCGGCGAGTTTGCGCTCCAGTTCGGCAGGAACCGCGCTGACTGTCTGGAAGCTGGTGTGCAGTTCGTCCCGTCGCTCCCGCAGATGCGTAAGGCTGGCTTCTCCGGCCGCGATCTGGCTGCCCAGCACCTCAAGTCTGGCACGGATCGCAGTCAAGGCGCCCGTCAGGCGAATATCTTCAAGGGAAAGACGCGCGCTTTCGGTGCGGGCAGCTTCCTGCAGAGAGCGCGTTGCATGGAGGGGGAGCATGGCGTCCAGAACAGACTGTTCCAGCAGTTCGGGTTCGGGACGATCCGCCAGCTCGGCCATTCGTTTCGCATGGTCGTCCTGCAGGCGGGTGACGAGCGCCTGAAGCTCCGTCTGGCGCGGTTGCAGTGCGGAGCGGCGTGCGAGGGTCGTTGCGGCAGTCTGGTCCAGCATTTGGAGTTCGCGCGTCAGACGCTGGGCGTCTTCACGGCTCTTTCGCGCGGCTTGTGTTGCTGTATCCGCCGCAGACCGTGCCACATCGAAAGCCTGCTGCGAGGTTTCGGCGGCGGTCCTCAGGGCGGAAATGTCAGGACGGTTTTCCTGCTGTTGAAGAGAGGCACGCTGTTCTGCAAGACGGGCCTGTTCCAATTCCAGCCGCGCTACGGCTTCATCCAGATCCCGCAGACGCGCCAGCGTGGTGTCGTGGCGCAGAAGAGCCTGATCCAGAGTCCGGGCGGCGGTATCGGCGGCATTCCGGGCGTCCTGAAGTCTCGTTCCCGCCACCCTGAGCGTTTCGCGGGCGGCTTCGGCATCCTTTGTGCTGTTTCGGGCCTGCGCCTGAAGGTTCTCGGGATCGGGATGGGCGGCCAGTTCGGCTTCTGTCTGCGTGACGCTGGTCTGTGCGGCTGTCAGCGCGCCTTCCGCGTCTTTCAGGCGTTCGCTGGCCTGTTCCCAGTGGGCGAGCGCAAGGGCCGCTTTCTGTTCCATCCGCGACGAGACGGTCCGGGCTTCGGCCAGTTGGGGTTCGAGTGTCGCGCGTTCCTGTCGCAGGGCGGTGAGAGCCACTTCCGCCCGCTCGCGGGCCTGCAAGGCTGCGGCACAACTTTCTTTCAATGCGGGCTGTGAGGCAAGATGAGACTGAAGAAGCGCGCGGGCGTCCGTCAGACGGCGACGCTGCTCCAGTCGGGCCGCACCGGAATCCGGCGCGTCGGCTGACCGCGTGAAGCCATCCCAGCGCCAGAGCGCTCCGCTGCGGCAGACCAGAACCTGTCCCGGCTGGAGGGTTTTTTGCAGTTCGGGCCCTGCCGCGTCGTCATCCAGCAGGAATGCGGCGTCCAGACAGCGTTGCAATGCTTCAGGAGCCTGAACCAATATCGAAAGCCGGGCGCAGTCTCGCAGCTTTGTAGGGGTAAGCGGCTCCAGCGGTCGCCAGCGCCGATCCGCTGGAACATTGTCCGGAGCAAGAGAGGCATCCAGTCCGTCCGCCAGAACTGCTGCGACGGCCCGCGCCATGTCTGCGGGAAGATCCAGCACATCTTCAAGCGGGTCGGGTTGCGCGGCCACAGCATTGAGACTCTGCTCCAATCCTTCACACTCGCCCTGCGTGCGCAGGATCAGCGTTTCCAGCGCGGAAAACTCTTGCCGGGCCTGCGCCTCCCGCTCACGGGCGGTCGTGAGGGTGGCGTCCGCGTCCGCAAGAGACCGCTGAAGGGTTTTCAGGCGGCCTTCAGCCTGTGCAACGGTATTGCGGACGTCCTGAACCGTTTGTTCCGGAACGAGAGCGTTCCGGGCTGTCGCCTCCGACGTTGCGGCGATCTGCACTTTCTGGCGCGCCTGATCGCGTGTCTGGCGGCTCTGTTCGACGGCCCGCAGAAGTGTTTTATGGCGTTGTGTGCCCTCTTCGGCTGCCGCACGGGCTTCCAGCCAGATCGTGCCGAGACGTTCCTGTTCCTGCCTTGCCTGCGCTTCCTGAGCGTGGGCGTCGCTCTGGGCCTGTGCCGTGACGTCGCGGGTTTTTTGAAGATCCGCTCTGACTGCTTCGGTCAGAAGAGCAGTCTGGGCAGTCTCACGCGTTGTTCGATCCTGCGTGATCTGGGCCTGGGTCGTTTGCAAGCGTCTGTCCAGATCGGCTTCCGTAGCTTCCAGCGTCTGAAGGCGATTTTTGCCGTCTGTCAGCGCCCGTCCGTCCAGTTCTGCTTTTAAGCGCGCGTCCTGCAAAGCCGTTATGCAGTCCTGTTCTCTGCGGCTGTCTGCTTCGGAGTGTTCCTGCATCGAGGCGGCATTCTGACGCAGCGCGTTCAGTGTCGTATCATCGGGAGTGGCCGCGTCCAGAGCAGCGATTTCAGTCTGAATCGCGTCGAGTGCGCTGGCTTCCGTATCGAGCCGCAGTGTCAGGGCCTCAAGCCCTTCCACCATCGCATCCCTGCGGATGGCTTCGGCATCCCGCAGACGGGTTGCGTCTTCCAGCGCAAGCGCCTGCTCCTTTTCGAGCGCGTCCAAACGCTCGCATTCAGCGCTGCAGGCCAAGCGAAGTTGCGGGAGCGCAGCTATCTCTGCTTCAAGCGTCTCACAGTCTGCGGCAGTCGTTTCCTGTGTCGCCCGGTCCGCCGTCAGACTGGCATGGCTTCGGGCCAGATCTCCTTCCGCCTGTTCGAGGCGCAGGCGTGTTTCGGATTCAGCCTGTCGGGCGCGGTCGAGATCCTGCTTCAGGGTCTCGGACTGCACTTTCAGGCGTTCAAGCGTACTGCGCAGACGGTCCGTCTCCTCGCGCGCTTGCGGGGCGGCCTTGCGGGCTTCGAATTCGGCGATGGCTGCGGTTTCTGCGGCGCGCTCGGCTTTCTTTAGATCCTCGCGCGCCTTGGCCAGATCGTCCCGGCTGCGTTGGACGGCCAGATTGGCGCGGGCATGCAGCAGGGCATGGAGCGCGGTTTCCGTCTCGCGAATCTTTTCGGAAAGCTCACGGTATTTCCGGGCCTGAACCGTCTGGCCTTCGAGACTCGCAAGCCGTTCCTCAAGTTGCAGACGCAGATCTTCGGCGCGGGAGAGATTGGTTTCGGTCTGGCGGAGCTTGAGTTCGGCATCGTGTCGTCTGGCATGCAAGCCGGTGATGCCCGCGGCTTCCTCCAGTAGCAGGCGCCGTTCCTCGGGCTTGGCGGCGATGAGCTGGCCCACGCGATTCTGGCTGATGATGGCGGAGCTGCGTGCGCCGGACGCCAGATCGGCGAACAGGGTCTGAACGTCACGCGCCCGCATGACGCGGCCGTTGATGCGGTATTCGCTGCCCGATCCGCGTTCGGCCCGGCGGCTGATTTCCAGCTCTTCCGCGTCCTGAAACGGCGAGGGCGCCAGTCCTGCCGCATTGCTGAGATGCAGCGTGACCTGTGCGATGTTTCGGGCCGAGCGTGCGCCCGTCCCCGCGAAAATCAGATCATCAAGCTCTCCACCCCGCAGCGCACGGGCGGAGGTTTCGCCCATCGCCCATCGCAGACCTTCGACGACATTGGATTTGCCGCAGCCGTTCGGACCGATAATCCCCGTCAGGCCCGGAAGGATATCGAGACGCACCTCATCGGCGAAACTCTTGAAACCGCCAATGCTCAGGCGGTCGATCGTCGTGGTACGGCTCGACATCAGGGGAAGGAAATACCGGTCCTAGAGGATTGGATCAGGACGCCTTGGCGACGAGATCAGCGAATTTTTCGTAGGTTTCCGGGTCCTGGTCGTAATGCGTATTGTTGAAGCGGAAATACGGCGTACCCTGGATGTTGTAGGTGTCCGCGTCCTTCTTCACCTGATCAAACAGCGCCTCGGCGAAGGCATTGTCCTTGCTGATGGCGTCGAACTGGGCTGCGGAGACGCCGGCGAGGGCAGACATCTGCTGAAGGCGCTGCATCGGATCGCCACCTGCGGCGAAAGCCCACTGCATCTGGCTGGAGAACAGGGCCTCAATGAACGGAACGTAGCGTTCTTCCGGCAGAGAGCGGGCCACCATGGCCGCTGTCAGGCCAACTCGATCGCCGCAGAAATCATGGAACTGATAGCGGATCTTTCCCGTGTCGATCAGCTTTTCCTTGATCTTGGGGAATTCTTCTGTCGCGAAATGCGCACAATGCGTGCAGGTCAGCGAGAACCATTCCTGCACCAGAACCTTGGCATTCGGGTTGCCGAGAATGCGCGGGCTCAGCCGGGCGTCAGTGGAGCTTGCATCGGCGGCGTGGGCCGTACCAACAGCGGTTCCCGCAACAGCAAGAACCGGAGCGGCGGAAACGAAAAAGCGGCGGGAAAGGGAAATACGGGTCATTCAGGAAGCCTTTGCGACTGCTTTTGCGAAATCATCATAACTCCCGACCACGTCAGGCGCGGGAACATCATTGATGCGGAAATATGGCGTGCCCTGGATCTGGAGGAAAGCGCCGTCGTGATCCTGCTTGTTGATAATGGCTTCACGCAGGGCATTATCTGCGTTGATCCGGTCAAATTCCGCAGAATTCACCCCGAACAGGGCCGCGCGCTTCTTCAGTTCGGCAACCGGATCGATATTCTGTGCGAAAGCCCATTCGTCCAGATGGTCCAGCAGATCCGTCACGAAGGCTTCGTAGCGGTCCGCTGGCAGGGAGCGCGCGACCATGGCAGCCAGCAGGGCGACCTGATCGATCGGGAAATCATGAAAGCGGTAGCGGATCTTTCCTGTGTCGATCAGATTCTTGCGGATCTGCGGAAAGATCTCCTTTGAGAAATGGGCGCAGTGCGAACATGTCAGGGAGAACCATTCGTCCACGATGATCTTGGCATCCGGAGAGCCGATAACGCGTGGCCCCATGCGCGGGTCGCTGGCGGGCACATCGTCCGCCCTTGCGAACGGTGCCGCCGCAGTGGCCACAAGAGCCATTCCGGAGGCGAGGAGGGTACGGCGGCCGAGAAGCTGGGCGGCAGGCATGGACGGGGCTCCGCTGGAAACGATGGTGATACTCGAACGACGAACACGTGGCTCCGTCAAGAGCCCCGGTCGTCTTCCTGTGTCTTGATGGTAGGAAGCGGCTTGTTTTCCCAGCCTTCCGGAACCCGCATCCGCAGGGCACGGATATGCCGGGCATCCGCATCCAGAACGCGGAATTCAAGGCCGCTGTCATGGGTCAGAACCTCGTCCCGGGCCGGGACATGTTCGGCCAGACGGAACACCAGCCCGCCAACCGTTTCGATCTCGGCTTCGCGTTCGGCATCCGTCAGGACGGCGCCAAGTCGTTCCTCAAGCTGCCGGACGGGAAGGCGGGCGTCGATATCGAAGGACCCGTCCGGACGTTCGACCCACATGGTCGTCACTGGGTCATCATGTTCGTCCGAAATATCGCCAACGATGGTCTCAATCAGATCTTCGATCGTCACGAGGCCGTCGATGCTGCCATATTCGTCAATGACGAGCGCCATATGCATCTGACGCTGACGCATCTGGAGCAGCAGGTCCAGCACGGGGATCGTGGGCGCGATCATCAGTGGCTGACGGAGCAGCGGACGGATGTCGAAAGCTTCCGGCTCGCCGACATAGGCGATCAGGTCCTTCACATGGATCATGCCTGCGATATCGTCGAGCTGGTCGCGATAGACCGGAAGGCGGGAGTGGTTTTCCCGACGCATCAGGTTCAGCGCTTCGCCGAACGGGAGAGCCTCGGGCATGGCAATAATGTCTGCGCGTGGGATCATGACGTCATCAGCCGTGATGTCGCGCAGGCGCAGCACGTTCATGATGAGGGCACGTTCCTGCCGGTCGAGTTCAGGCTCGTCGCTGGAATCCTCAGTCGGCTGGCTGGCTTCATGAACAAGCGTCGCGATGGATTCGCGCAGGCCCTGATCGCGGTTGCGGCGATTGAAAAGTCCAAAAAGCCCGCGCGACGAGCGGCTTTTTCCCGACTCTTCCAATGAGCGGTCGTTTGTATCGTCACTCATATCCGGACACTCCCTGCCATCTGCCCGTTGCCCTGCTGCCATGGATCACCAAAGCCGAGGGAGCGTAACGTCCGGGTCTCGATCCCCTCCATTTCCCTAGCTTCACCGGGGTGGTGATGATCATAACCGGCGAGATGCAAGGCGCCATGCACCACAAGATGTGACAGATGCGCCTTCAGTGAGCGTCGTGCGGCATCTGCTTCGCGTCGGACGGTCTCATAGCCCAGCACGATGTCTCCGCCATGCTCAGGCGAAAGTGGCTCGAACGTCAGGACGTTCGTGGGCTTGTTCTTGTCCCGGAAGCGCGCATTGAGGCGCTTGACGACCCTGTCCGTTGCCAGAAGGATCGAAGGGGCCGGAGACTGCGTGAAATCGGGGCCACCCTGACGGGCGACCGCGACGAGAGCGCGCCGGATTGCACGCTCCGTTCCCGGCACCGAGGCGCGCCAGCGCGCGTCCTCGATGATGATGTCAGTGCCGGCGTGTCGACTTGGAGGTTCCATTGTTTTCCCGGCGCAGCCTGTTCCGGAAGACGTCCCGGGGGGCTGGCGCTTTCTGTTCATAGGCATCGACGATACGGGCAACCAGCGGATGGCGCACCACATCTTCGGAAGAAAAACGCGTAATGCCGATTCCCTTGATGCCTTCGAGGGTCTCAACCGCTTCGCGCAGACCGGATGATACACCATTCGGCAGATCGATCTGGCTCAGATCTCCCGTAATGGCCATGCGTGTGCCTTCGCCCATACGGGTAAGGAACATCTTCATCTGGGCTGCGGTCGTATTCTGGGCTTCGTCCAGAATGACGTAGGAATGAGCGAGCGTGCGTCCGCGCATGAAGGCGAGCGGCGCCACTTCGATCTCACCCGTCCCCATACGGCGCACCACTTGATCGCCCGGCATCATGTCGTGCAGGGCATCATAAAGCGGACGCAGATAGGGGTCGATTTTTTCGCGCATATCGCCGGGCAGGAAGCCGAGGCGCTCACCAGCCTCGACTGCCGGGCGTGACAGCACGATCCGGTCCACCTGTCCCGCGAGCAGCATGCCAACGGCCTGTGCGACTGCGAGATAGGTCTTGCCCGTGCCAGCCGGACCAACGCCAAACACCATGTCGGTATTGGCCAGCATTTCCATATAGGCGGCCTGACCATGCGAACGCGGCGCGATGACGCCGCGCTTGGTCCGGATGGCGGGCAGATCCCCGAACGGAGTGGCGGGCAGGGTCTGCGGTTTGCCATGGCCCTTTTCCGGACGGCGCTGGCCATTGCCGCGCGGAGGAGGCTCCTGCGCAGTAGACGGACGGCCCTGTCGTGTATCGACCGGACGCTCTGGACGGCTGGGGAGGGCGGTCAGGCGAATGACGCCATCGACCTGCGAGGCATCGATCGTGCCGCCCTGTTCGAGCTGGTTGTACAGTGCGATGATGGCCGCCTGCGCGCGCCCGACCGCATCCGTTGCGCCAGAAATGGCAATCTTGTTGCCACGACAGGACAGCTTGACGTTGAACCCTTCCTCCAGCCGGACGAGATGCCGGTCATGGTCTCCCAGCAGGCGCTGGAGCAGGATGTTGTCGTTGAAACGCAGGGCAACGGTGCGGTTGCCTTCGGAGCCACTGCTGGTGGCGACGGGACGGGTCGGGTGCGTTGTCAGCAAGCGGAGGCTGTCTCCCGGATCAGGGTGCCGCCCAAGGAATTGGTACGGCGTGTGGTGATGGCGACCTTGACGGTGGAGCCGATCAGATGATCGGGGCCGTCGAAGTGAACAGGCTGGAGGTAAGGCGAGCGCCCGGCGATCTGCCCGGGCTTGCGGCCCCGGTTCGTCACCAGGATTTCCTGCACCGTCCCGACCATGTCGGCGTTGAAGGCGTCCTGCTGTTCGCACAGAAGTGCCTGCAATTCAGCCAGACGACGGTCCTTCACGTCTTCGGGCACCTGCATCGGCTGGCCTGCGGCGGGTGTGCCCGGACGGGGAGAATATTTGAAGCTGTAGGCCATGGCGAAACCGATATCGCGCACGAGCTGCATGGTTGCTTCGAAATCCTCTTCCGTCTCGCCGGGATGACCGACGATAAAATCGGACGACAGGGCCAGATCCGGCCGGGCCTCACGCAGCTTTCGCACGCTCTCGCGGTATTCGTCCGCCGTGTGGCCACGGTTCATGGCCTTGAGGATCCGATCCGAGCCGCTCTGCACCGGCAGATGCAGGAACGGCATGAGCGCCGGATTGTCCCGGTGTGCGTCGATCAGGCTCTGATCCACGTCGCGGGGGTGGGACGTCATGTAGCGGATGCGGCCCAGGCCCGGGATCTGCGCGAGCTGCTCGACCAGCCCCGCCAGCGTTGCACTTCCGCCGTTGCCGTTATCGCCATGATAAGCGTTCACGTTCTGCCCAAGCAGCGTGATTTCACGCACACCACTTTCGGCCATCCGCCGTGCTTCCGCCAGAACGGAAGCCACCGGGCGGCTCGTCTCCGCGCCACGGGTATAGGGCACCACGCAGAACGAACAGAACTTGTCGCAGCCTTCCTGAATGGTGAGGAACGCCGTGAGGTTGCCCTGCGTCTGCGGTGCGGCCTCCGTGGGCAGAAAATCGAATTTCTGCTCGACCGGGAAATCCGTCTCGATCACAGCACCACCCGCACGGGCGGCGCGGGCCACCATTTCGGGCAGTTTGTGATAGGTCTGCGGGCCGAGAACCAGATCAACATAAGGCGCGCGGGAGAGAATGACCTCGCCCTCGGCCTGCGCGACGCAGCCTGCCACCGCGATGATGGTCCGATCCTGACCATTGCCGACCCGCTCATCGCGGATTTTGCGCAGCCGTCCGAGTTCGGAAAAGACCTTTTCGGTCGCCCGTTCGCGGATGTGACAGGTGTTGAGAATGACCATGTCCGCGTCTTCGGGACGCTCGACCGGACCATATCCCAGCGGACGCAGGACATCGGCCATGCGCGCGCTGTCATAAACATTCATCTGGCAGCCCCATGTGATGACATGAAGGCCGCGCGGAGGCTGCACGGCAGACGCGGGATCGGAAGAAGCGGGCATGGCTGGGGAAGTCGGCGTGGCGGTCAAGGTCTCGGTCCGGGAATGGCAGAATCAGGCAGACACATCGGGGCAGGCATCCTCGGGGTCAAGCCTGTTCCGGAGAACGGCTGGCCGAGCGCAACGGGCCGACGGATGATCAGACGGGCCTGAATGGGTAATACCACCTCCGGACACGAAAGCCGGGTTGCCGCCGTGTCATGATCCGAAAGTGGCGTGGAGGCAGGCTTCAAGTCAAGATAAACCTGAACGCAGACCGGATTGTAGCCTGCATTTCAGGCCCTAGCCGCTTTCGGCTGGCCGCGGCGGAGGTCTGCGGCACCGGTATTGACGGCCTCAAACGTCGCGCGGGACAGGTCCTTGCGGGAGAGGAACTCATCCGGCGTGATCGGTTCATGCAGCATCAGAGACGCTCCCATGGTCCGCCATTGGCCGAAGGACCAGAGATGCGGCGCAAGGTCCATGTCGCCATACCATGAAAACACATTCCGGCGGCTTCGTCCGACCGGCAGGCCTTCCAGACTGTCATAAACGACGGAAACGGGCTGGATCAGAACGGGCGGGGCCTTGGGCAGGCCAACTTTTTCCAGACGTCCGGGTTTCGCGACCGCGAAAAACGACGACAGGAAAGGCAGAACGCGCGAGCCGTCCGAGGACGTGCCTTCGGGGAACAAAACAATATCGTCCCCGTCCCACAGATGTGCGGCCATTTCCTGAAGCTCGCGGCCGGTGTCCTGACGGTTGCGGCTGACGAAAATCGTGCGGCCCAGACGGGACGCCGTGCCGATGAGGGGCCATTTTCCGACCTCACCCTTGGCGACAAAGACGACAGGAAGCTCGCTGCCGATAATGGCGATGTCCAGCCAGGAGCAGTGATTGGCCACGAACACCACCGGGCGCTTGCCGTTCCGGACGTCCTTTGCAGTCCGGACGCCACCCGCGCTCTGGCCGATGACTTTTGTCTTGATGCCCAGAATCCGGCACACGCCTCTCCAGTAAATGCGCGGCATCATGATTTTCAACCGCCCGGGCAGACGCACCAGAACTGCCTGAAGACTGCACGCCCAGAACGTCCAGATCAGGACGAGGGAGAGGCGCAGCGCACAGCGTAGACGGCTGTAGAAGGATGTGGATGTTGTCGGCTGAAAAGCCGGGAAGGCGGCATTTTCATCCACGACGGGACGGTTGTGACCGCGTCGGCTCTTCGGGGTCTTGGCATCACGATGGGACATGGGTGCTGAGTGATACGGTTTTCGCAGGGACGACACAATCTTGTTTGTTTCCACGCCTTCAAACAGAGCATTTTTCCGGACTGTCTCCGTCGTGAAGGGCTTGACAGGGAGCGCCGTGCAAGGTTCCTCGGATTATGCAGTCCTGTCGTTCGGTCTGCGCGCCCGTATCCGGCTTTTACAGGCCGGAAATACCCTCAAGACAGATTTTCAGGACGCACGGTGAAGTCAGGCCGCCGCTCAGTTTCTTATTCTGTATCAGTCGTTTCGATGTCCTGCATGCTGGGTGTCGTAACGGTGTTCTGTGCGCCGTTACCCCTTTATGCGAAGGCACCCAAAACGGCTGCGACCGCTCAGCCGGTTTCAGATGGAACTTCCGAGCCCGCCATCCCTTACACCGTGACACTGACCCCCACGAAGCATCCGGAACTGGATGCCGCGATCAGCGCATCATCCCAGCTTGAGTCCCTTCAGGCATCCCATGCCGTCGGGGCCTATGCGCTCGCCGGGCGGATCCGTAGCGATTATGACCGGGTGAATATCGCGCTGGAATCGCAAGGATATTATGCGGGTTCCGTGCAGATCAGCGTCAAGGTCGGGACGCGGGTCGTAAACGGCAAGGACCCATCCTTGCCGGATCTTCTCAAGACGCTGGAAAAAAACCAGAAAGTCGCCATCACGATTTCCGCCACTCTTGGTCCACGCTTCAGTCTTGGAAGCATCGCGCTCCTTGCGCCCCTCGAAAAGGCTGTCGCACCGGCACCCGTAGCAGGCTCTCAAATCGCGAACGCGCCCACCACGAAGGCCTCCACGTCCAAAGCCAAAACCAAAGTCCCGACCGAAGCCGCTCCTGCCGCCACTGCTCCGGTAACCTTCGCGCAGGCCGTAGCACAGTCTCAGTCCGTCACGCTCGCACCAGATGAGCGTAAGGCGTTTGATCTGTCCTCTGGCCAGCCCGCAGTGGCCGAGACCGTTTTGGCTGCACAGAACACCCTGCTCAACCAGCTTCAGGAAGACGGCTACGCGACCGCAAGCGTCTCGACGCCCGTGGCCTATCTGGAGCCTCAGACACAAAAGCTCGACATCGTGTTCCGCGTCCAGCGCGGGCCAAGGGTGGTGATTGGTCCCATAGGAATGGAGGGGCTGGTCCATACCAACCAGAGCTTCCTGCGTAACCGACTGGAGTTGAAGGAGGGCGAACTATATCGCCCGTCCCGGATCGAGGCTGCGCGTCAGGATCTGGTGAGTACGGGTGTGTTTGCGTCCGTGCAGGTCCGCAATGCCCCGCCCATCATTACCCTGCCGCCCAGCCGCACCCTGATGCCGGGGATTCTTCAGGCCATGCCCATCGAGTTCAGCTTCAAGGAAGCCAAGCGGCGTACGCTGTCGGCTGAAGTTGGGTATTCGACCGATCTCGGTGGCCGTCTGGGCGCAAGCTGGACGCATCACAATCTGTTCGGCAATGCCGAACAGCTAAAACTGACGGCTCTGGTCACGGGGCTTGGCGGCTCCGCGCAGCAGGGGCTTGGCTATGATGTCTATGCGGATTTCATGAAGCCGGATTTCCTGTCGAAAGGACAGAATCTGAGCGTGCGTCTCGAAGGCGTCCGCCAGCTTCTTTATTCCTATCACCAGACCGCCATCATCGCCCGTGCAGGGCTGAACCGTCATGTCGGGAAATACTGGAACCTTTCGGGTAGCCTGATGGGCGAGCAGGAGCAGATCAAGCAGTTCGGCGACACACGGAGCTATTTCATCGTCGCAGCCCCCCTGAATGCGACATTCGACAACACGCGTCTGACCAACCCGATTGACCCGGCCACCCATGGCGTGCGGGCATCACTGTCCATCACGCCGTCGGAATCGCTGGAAAGCGGCTCGACGTTCTTCACGCTTCTCTCTGCACAAGCCTCGACCTATTTCGATCTGCACCATCTCGGGATTTCCCGACCCGGTCGCAGCGTGATCGCGGTCAGAGGCATTGTCGGCTCCGTGCAGGGGGCGTCGACCTATCAGATCCCGCCCGATCAGCGGCTCTACGCCGGTGGTCCGGCAACAGTGCGCGGCTTCCGCTATCAGGGTGTGGGGCCGCAATACGGTCGTACAAAATATGCGATCGGCGGGACGTCCATGGATGCGGGTAGTGTCGAGTTTCGCCAGCGTCTGCCAATGAATCTGGGTGTTGCCGGGTTCGTGGATGCCGGGCAGGTCGGGACAGGATCGCGGCCGGGGCAGGGAACACTCCGGGTCGGCTATGGTGGGGGCGTGCGGTACTTCACGCCGATCGGGCCGATCCGTGTGGACGTGGCGCTGCCGATGAACCGGCCCCCGCAGGGCGATAAATGGGAACTGTATTTCGGCCTCGGGGAGACGTTCTGATGCGGGTTCGCAAGGTTCTTCTCCGCGTCGCGTCCGGTCTGGTCATCGTCCCTGCGGGGCTGGTTGCCGTGGCGGTCACGGGAGTTCTGGTCGGGATCAACCTGTCTGCTGGCCAGCGGCTGATCGAGCGGAAGATTGTCCCGCTGACAGGCGGTATGGTCGAGATTTCGGGGCTTTCGGGCTTTCTGCCGCAACATCTCTCGGTGACGAAACTTCTCATCAAGGATGAGAAAGGCCCCTGGATCGAACTGGACAACGCGGACCTGCGCTGGTCGCCGCTATCGCTGCTGCATCTGGATGCGAAGATTACCAGTCTGAGTGCATCGCGTGTGGCCGTTCTGCGCAAGATGGTGTCGGCTCCTGACACCACGCCCGCGCAGCCGACACCTGCCAATACTGCGCCGTCAAAGCTGCATCTGCGGGTCGATCTGGCATCGCTGCATGTTGGACGGCTGGAAATCAGCCCGGATTATACCGTCACCCCGACCGTCTTTTCAGCGGACGGACACGCCCATATCCACAGCATCGCGCCGTTTCTGGACGGTGTGACAATCCGCACGCTCCCGGTCATGGACATCGCTCTGGCCCTAAAGCGGCTGGATCAGCCGGGTAATATGACGCTTGGTGTCCAGACGCCCAAAAACCGCATCGCGGTGGGCATGCGATATCAGGAAGGCGAAAATGGCTTTGCCACCACGCTGGGCCAGATGCCGCAGCTTGACCCGCTGGATCTGCATCTGAACCTCAACGGGCCTCGCACGGCGGCGGTGCTGGATTTCGGTTTGGGTGCGGGGGCGGTGAAGGCCGTCGCCAGTGGGACGATGAACCTGCTGAGCATGACCGCGGACCTGCATGTGAAGGCGGATGCGCCGTCCATGACGCTGCGGCCGGGTATTGCGTGGAACAGAATCGCGCTGGACACGGATCTACATGGCCCGCTCATGGCGCCGAACGGTCAGGGCGTGCTGGATATCGATGCCCTGACCGCCGCAGGAGCCGCGATCGGACATCTGCATGCCCGGTTTGACGGTCTGGAAGGTACACGACCCGAAGACACGACCGCTCATCTGGCGGCTGTGCTGGATGGTCTGCGCATTCCGGGTTCACAGCCCACGCTTCTGGCGTCCGCACCGCTGACGCTGGACATTCTGGCGCATCCGCTGGCGGCTTCGGTCCCGGTTGTGGCGAAACTGGATCATCCGCTTCTGCACGCCGCTGCAACCGCTGATCTGAAGCCTGCGCCGAAAGGTCATCTGGACCTCACTTTGCCCGATCTGCATCCGCTGGCGGCGATGGGCAGCACGGATCTGAGCGGTACAGCCGGACTGCACGCCGATTTTGCCATGCCGGTGACGAAACAGGATGACCTGACGCTGAAAAGCACAGGAACGCTTGCGATCACGGGTGGTCAGCCGCAGGCCCTGAATTTGGTCGGTAAAAGCGGTACATTCTCGCTCGATCTGGCGGAATCTCCAGCCAATGTCCTGACGCTGAAGAGTTTCGCGCTGGAGGGGGCGGCCTTGCACATGCTGGTGTCGTCCGTGATCGACATGGCGCATGGCAACCGGATGCAGACGAAGGCTTCTGTTCAGCTTCCGGATCTTGCCAAGGCCAGCCCCGCCATTCTTGGCAACACGACGCTGACCGCCACGGCCGATGGTCCGACGGACGATCTGGCAGTCAAGGCCGATCTGAGCGGGGAATTCGGCACGAAAGACGTGGCGAAAGGCCCCGTGGCGCTCCATGCCGATGTCCAGCATCTGCCGTCTCATCCGGTAGGCGCGCTGACGGCCAAGGGGACGCTCGATCATGCGCTACTGGTGCTTGATACCGCGTTCCAGCAGGACGACGTAGGGGCTTATCATCTGGATCTCAACACGCTGGGCTGGAACAGCCTGAGCGGCAAAGGTAAGTTGCGTCTCCCCAAAGGGGCGAAGGTGCCGCTCGGGGATCTGGACGTCTCGATCCGCAATCTGGGTGATTTCCGCCGTCTGATCGGGCAGGCGATTTCCGGCCATCTGACGTTGGGACTGCACACGACGGAAACAGAGGGCGCGCCGCCTGTCGTCAAGGTCGGGCTGGACGGCATGCTGGGCATGGCGCAGGCCGCAGTCCAGTCTCTCAAGGTCAGCGGAACCATCGCGAACCCGATTGATGCCCCAGAACCCTCTCTGGTGCTGGATCTCGCCGGACTGCGCTATCAGGCCATGACGGGCAGGGCACACGCCACGATCAAGGGACCTCAGACCGCAATGGCCGTCGCGCTGAATGCGGCTTTCCAGAACGTGATGGATGCCCCGGCCAATATCGACACCGCCCTTGTTTTGAACGTCCCCGAAAAGACGGTGCGCCTCGGCCGACTGGCGGCTCTGGTCAAGGGAGAGGGCCTGCGTCTGAGCCATCCTGCGGTAGTATCGTTTGGCGATACGATGGGTGTGGATCATCTGGTAGCGACTCTCGCGCCCCAAGGTGTGGCGCCCGCAACGGTTGATATTGCGGGCACGTTCAAGCCCGCACTCGCACTCACGGCGCGTCTGGATCACCTCACACCCGCCATCGCAAAGCCTTTTGCGCCGGATCTTTCGGCAACGGGTGCAATCTCGCTTGCGGCGAAACTGGGCGGCACGCTGGACGCTCCGACCGGAACGGTCTCGCTGAACGGGCGTGATCTGCGGATGAAGACCGGCCCGGCGGCGTCCTTTCCGGCGGCGCAGATTCTGGCGAATATCGGCCTTGCGGGCCATTCCGCGAAGGTGGATGCCACCTTTGGTGCAGGCCCGTCCGTTGCGCTGGCCGTCCACGGAACCGCGCCGCTTTCCAAAACGGGTGCGATCGCCCTGGCCACCACGGGGCATGTCGATCTGTCGGTTGGAAATGCCGTTCTGGGCGCAAACGGCATGGCTGTGGCCGGGAAAATCGGCATCAACCTCAATGTCGCTGGGACAGCCGCGCAGCCGAGGGCGTCAGGCCAGATCGGGCTGGAGAACGCCTCTTTCGACAACTACGCGCAGGGCGTGCATCTCAGCCGGATCAACGGGGCACTTGTTGCCTCGGGGGATACGATCAACGTCAACCATATCATCGCCCATGCAGGGCCCGGCACGATCACGCTCGATGGCACTGTAGGTGCTTTCCGGCCCGATCTTCCCGTTGATCTGCACATTACCTCCGACAAAGCCCGTCCCGTCTCCAGCGAGCTGCTGACCGCCACGATCAATACCGATCTCCACATCCACGGTCAGGCCACGACACGGCTGGATGTGGATGGAAAGGTTAATATTCCCAACGCGACCGTCAATATTCCGAATTCCATGCCTGCCTCCGTGCCCCAGCTCGACGTGATTCGTCCGGGGCAGAAGCCGGCTTCCGGTACGGGATCGAGCCTGATCATCGGACTGGGCGTGGATGTGATTTCCCCCGGCGAGTTCTTCGTGCGCGGGCACGGTGTGTTCGCTGAAATGCAGGGCCGTCTGCGGATTCGCGGGACGAGTGCGGCGCCTCTGATCAATGGTGGGTTTGATCTCAAACGCGGCAATTTCAATCTGGGTGGGATCAATCTCAACTTCACGAACGGGCGCGTGGCGTTCAACGGCTCGGGCGTGAACCATAAACTCGATCCGACGCTGGATTTCCGGGCGGACCGCAATGCCAGCGGCACGCTCGCAAGCCTTCTGGTGACGGGTTATGCTAGCGCGCCGAAGCTCGATTTCGTCTCCTCGCCCAGCCTGCCGCGCGATCAGGTCCTGTCCATCCTGCTGTTCGGAACAGACACGCATTCGCTGTCCACCACGCAGCTTGCGGAACTGGGTGCGGCGGTGGTGCAGCTTGCGGGTGGCTCGGCGTTCGATCCGCTGAGCAAGGTTCAGAACCTGCTGGGACTGGATCGTCTGGCTGTTGGTGGGGGCAGCGGTGTCGATAATGGCGGCACCAGTGTCGAGGCCGGAAAATACGTGATGAAGGGTGTCTATGTCGGCGCCAAACAGGCGACATCCGGCTCGGGCACACAGGCGCAGGTTCAGATCGACCTTACGAAACGCCTGAAGTTCAACACGACGGTGGGAACGGGTGGTCAGGTTACGGGCTTTACGACACCGGAAAACGATCCGGGGTCGAGCATCGGCCTGTCCTACGGCTACAGTTACTGAGATTTGTGGCGGCGGGCAGCAACGGCGTCTTCGAGAAGCTGTTTGACCCGCGCCACAACGTCCGACCAGTCCTGAAAACGGGTCTGGCGGACGATCTGCATCTGTGGATACCAGGGCGTGTCGTCCCGCCCGTGCAGCCAGCGCCAGCAGTTGTTGATGCGGTCCATCATGATGACGGGCTTGCCCAAGCCCCCGGCCAGATGAACGGCTGACGTATCGACCGAGACGATGATGTCGAGATTCACCATCAGGGCCGCCGTGTCATCCATCGTGTGACAGTCTGGCATGACATTCACGAGCGCGGCCGGAAAATCCGGGATCTGTTCGGCTGGGGTGTCTTTCTGAAGGGAATAGAAGCTCACACCTTCGATCCCTGCTAGAGGTGCAAGTTCCGAGAGCGGCATGGAGCGTTGACGATCCACCATGAGGGCCGCCGTATCTTCGGGCCGTGCTGCTCCGGCCCAGACCAGCCCGACCCGCAGCTTGTGATCGTCCTGAAACTGCTGGCGCCATGCTTCGGCCTTCCGGCGATCGGCGCTGAGATACGGGACGGGTGCTCCCATGGCATCCGGCGTTCCCGAAAAAGCTCGGGGCAGGCTGATGAACGGGCAGTGATAGTCATAATCGGGCGTCTCACCTCCGAACTGCACTTCCGAAACCCCGGCCACGCGTTCGCAGATCGCAGCCAGCGTTTCCGTACCCCAGATATGAATAATGGCACCCGTACGGGCGAGGGGCGGGATGTAGCGCAGATACATAAGCGTATCGCCCAGACCTTCCTCCTGCGTGATGAGAACGCGCTTGCCCCTCAGGTCCAGTGATGGAGAAATGTTGGGCAACAGGCGATCCAGCGGCATGCTGGTATGGCCGGGGAGACCGAAGCGCCATTCATGCTCTGTCCAGCCCTGCGCCATGCGGCCGCTTTTGAGCATGGTGATGGAATGGTTCAGGCGCAGGCGGGCATTCTGGGGCGCCATCGGAACGGCCTGCCGGTATAGATTGGCGGCTTCTTCCATCCGGCCCATGTTGCTGAGAATGCAGGCCATATTGCAGAGCGGTTCCCAATCCTGCGGGTCCGCGTCCCGCAAACGGGCCATGACTGAAAGCGCGCTGTCGAAGCGGCCGGTTTCCGTCAGGAGTAAAGCAAGCAGATTGAGGGTGGTCGGATCTTCAGGGTGCCGTTGCAGGCTCAGGCGCAGGAGAAGTTCGGCTTCGTCGAACCGCCCAAGCTGGATCAGCACGGTGGCTCCGGCATTCATCAGGCGAAAATCGTCAGGCTTGCGCTTGCGGCAGATTTTCAGAAGCGGGAGAAGATCGTCCCGCCGCCGCATGGCAACAGCTTCATCCAACAGCAGAGAAATCGCATGAGGCCCTGTATTCGTACTGGCCTCCTCAAGCTCCACCGCGCAGTCCTGATAGCGACGAAGATGAAAATATGCCCGCACCCTGACGTAATGCAGGGCCGGGATTTCAGGCCTTCCATCAAGAGGCGCGCGCGCTATGGCGAGGGCTTCTTCCGGTGCGCCACGGGTCATGGCGTTTTGTGCGCGGTTCAGAACGTCCGATGGGTCAGGCTGGTTGTCCTCGATCTTGGAGACCGAATTATCGAGGGCGGATCTGTCCAGACTGTCGGACATGCGGATCTCCTAGTCCGAGGCCGCTGATGTCATATCCTTAAGAGCCTCCAGAATACTGGCTAGCGTATAAGGCTTTGAGATGAAACGGTCCCGGGCCGGGTCACCGGATGTTTCCCCCCGGCGCAAATCCCCATGACCGCTGATATAAATGACCGGAAGGTCCGGCCAGCGTTCCCGGGCAGGCTGGACAAGCGTCATGCCATCTCCGTCCGGAAGGGTCATGTCCGCCACGAGGGCGTCGAGTTTAGGCTCCGCGCCGATGATGGCGCGGGCTTCGGCGCAGTGATCCGCCTCCCTGACTGTCAGGCCGTTATCCAGCAGAAATTCCGCCAGACATGTCCGGATGAGGAAATCGTCTTCGATCAGCAGGACAGTCAGGGAAGAGGGCATTTGGATTACGAGGACCAGTTCTTTTCAAAGTCGCCATAGAGAGTCAGGCCACCATCGACATACAGGGTCTGGCCCGTGATGTAGGTGCTGTCCTCCGCGGCGAGGAAGGTGATGGCGTCTGCGATCTCGCGGCTTTCACCGGGACGCTTCATTGGAATATGGCTTGAAACGGCCTTGTACTGCTCCGGATCGTTGATCCACGACATGTTGATCGGCGTTACGATGGCGCCCGGTGCCACGGCATTCACCCGGATACCACGCCCTGCATATTCCAGCGCCAGCGTCCGGACAATGTTGCCAACCGCACCTTTGGAGGCGGAATAGCCGAGATAATGCGGTTTGGGGATGATCTGGTGAACGGAGGAGTTCACGATGATCGCGCCCTCGATACCATTCTCCAGCCAGTAGCGAATGACTTCGCGGCACGGCAGCATCACGCCCGTGACGTTGACGGCCATCACGCCTTCGAAATCTTCGAGCTTGATGTCTTCGGAAGGGGATGGGATCTGATAGCCCGCATTGCAGACCAGAGCGTCCAGACCGCCCATGGCCTTGATGCTGTCAGCAACCAGACGTTTGACGTCATCTTCCTTGGAAATATCACCCGTGGCGATCGGGTGTTCTCCGCCAGGGACTTTAGGCAGCTTGTCGCGGACGGCGATCAGCTTGTCTTCCTTGCGGCCGTTGAGGGCGACCTGCGCGCCTTCTTCGGCAAAACGAAGCGCGGTGGCCTCGCCAATTCCCTGGGATGCCCCGGTAACGAGGACTTTCTTGCCGGCGAAACGGTTTTTGTAAGGGGCAGGCATATGGCCTCACCTCTCCTTTGGAATGCAGGTTTGAAACCGTGACTGAAAACACATCACGGAAAAGGTTTCTCGTGTCGCCAACGCGAGAAACCCCGTCCGGGATGCGAAGAAAACCACATCCTGATCCATATTGAAGAAATGCAGGCTTTTCAAACCGCATCCCAGGCCGCGTTTCAGGCAGCCTTCATCGTCTTGGTCAGGTTTTCAAGAACCTGTGCCGGATCGGCATTTTCCAGAACCGCAACCTCGGCCACGAAGCGTTCCTGCGCGGCTTCGAACAGCTTACGTTCCGAGAAGCTGCCATCAAGACTATCCACATTGCGACGCAGGTCGCGCAGCACTTCTGCAATCTGGATCAGATCGCCGGAGTTGATCTTTTCCTGATAGGCCACTGCGCGACGGGCCCACATGCCCTTGCTGACATGCGGCTTGCCCTTGATGACGGTCATCGCCTTGTCGACGATATCGCGCGTGACGATCTTGCGCAGACCGGCCTTGCGGGCTTTGGCGAGGGGGATCCGCAGCATCATCTGGTTGCCGGGGAAAGAGATCTGGATCATCTCGATCACGGTATCGGCGACTTCGACCATGCCGATCTTTTCCACGCGGCCAACGCCATGAGCGGCGTAGACAATGGAGTCACCTTCGTGGAAAGGGTCAGCATCCTGTTCGGGATCGGTCTGACGGGCCGTGTTGTTGGCTGCGACACGAGCCATTTCATCGGTCATGCCGCCCTTCTGGGGGCTTTTGAACGTGTTCATAGGCTCGGTTCATAGCAGAAAAACCCCTTGCTGTCTTGTCTGATCGCAAGAGGTATTTTCGGTCCCGGAGTGCTTTTTACTGCTGCCTCAGGGCTGGACGCCGTTGCTGGCCTGAATGGCCGGGGGTGGTGTATCGCCGATTGGCTGAAGCAGATCGCGCTCGATCGTGCGCGCCATGGTGAGCATGGGCAGCGCATGAACACTTTTTATAAACGGCTCCTGAAGATCGCGGCCGCTGCGGTCGAGCATCTGGAACAGCATCCCGATGATGCTTGAGCCCAGCGGCGTGATCCAGCCGAGGGTCTGTACGGCGGAGAGCGGCAGGATGATGCAGAACAGATGCGTCGCGATTTCGGGCAGCATGGAATACTGCGCGGGAAGGGGCGTGTTCTTGATGCGCTCAAGGCCGCCCTGTGCGTTGGCGATATCAGACAGGATACGATCCACGGTACCGTGAACAGCCCCGTCGATTCCGCGCAGTTCAACTTCCTCGCGGACACCAAGACCAATCTGGTAGAGCAGCATGTTGGCGGTGTTCGAGCAGGAAAAGACCTTCTCGTACATTTCTGGGCTCAGAAGGCGTTTTGCGTCTTCATTGGGTTGATCGCCCCTGAGAGCAGCACGCAGGACATGCGGATATGCGGCCATGGCGCGGGCCAGATCCGGGCGTCCTCCCAGCAAAGTCGCGGCTTCACGTCCGAAAGAACGGCAGTTGTTGGTGATGGCCCCCCAAAGGGTACGCCCTTCCCACCAGCGGTTATAGGCGGCGTTGTTGCGCATACTCAGGAAGATGGCCAGCGCCGTTCCCATCAGGGAAATCGGCAGAGAGGGCTGCTCCATCCAGTCCTGATGATAGATCTGGAACAGGATGACCACCACGAAATCCCACAGCGTCAGAATGAACAGCGGGGGCAGGGATTCCCGAAAAAGAATGGCCAGTCCATGTGGACGGTTGACGATCAAACGGCTGTCTCCTCGGATGGGCGGAATACGCAGACAAGTCCATGTCGAGCGTAGCGGCGAACAGTCTGTCCGGCCAACAGCAAAGGGTGTCTGTCTTTTTACTTTCTTTTGCAGCAGCGCCTCTTGCCGCCATGCCCTCCGATACGACATCCTGTTCTCACCGTTTCAGAGGAGAGTGATGTTATGGACGTGACCGCAGCCATTGCGTTCGAGGCCGGTCGGCCGCTGGAAATCGATACGGTTCAGCTTGAAGGCCCACGCGACGGGGAAGTTCTCGTCGAGATCATGGCGACGGGGCTGTGCCATACCGACAAGTACACGCTGTCCGGTCAGGACCCTGAAGGTCTGTTTCCAGCCATTCTGGGCCATGAAGGAGCTGGCATCGTTCGGGAGGTCGGCGCCGGGGTGAAGCATCTCAAGCCCGGCGATCATGTCATTCCGCTCTACACACCTGAGTGCCGGGAATGTCCGTCCTGCCTGTCACGCAAGACCAATCTGTGTACCGCTATTCGCAGTACGCAGGGTAAGGGGCTGATGCCGGATGGCACGTCGCGTTTCTCTTACAAAGGCCAGCCGATCCATCATTATATGGGCTGTTCGACCTTCGCGAATTTCACGGTGCTGCCGGAGATCGCACTGGCAAAAATCCGATCCGACGCGCCGTTCGATAAGGTCTGCTACATCGGCTGCGGCGTGACGACGGGCATCGGGGCTGTGCTGTTTACGGCGCAGGTTGAAGCCGGTTCGACGGTTGCGGTGTTCGGGCTGGGCGGCATTGGTCTCAATGTCATTCAGGGTGCAAAAATGGTCGGGGCGAACCGGATCATCGGCATCGACATCAATCCCGAGCGCGAGGCGATTGCGCGCGAGTTCGGCATGACGGATTTCGTAAACCCGAAGGAACTGGGACCGAATGGAGACCTCGTCGGACATCTGATCGAGATGACGGGGGGCGGTCTGGACTACACATTCGAGTGTGTCGGCAATCCGACCCTGATGCGTCAGGCACTGGAAAGCGCGCATCGCGGCTGGGGCGTATCCTGCGTCATTGGTGTCGCCGGTGCCGGACAGGAAATCAGCACACGGCCCTTCCAGCTCGTGACGGGACGCCGCTGGATCGGATCGGCCTTCGGTGGCGCACGCGGCCGCACTGATGTGCCGAAAATCGTGGACTGGTACATGGAGGGACGCATCGATATCGACTCCCTCATTACGCACAAGCTGAAGCTGGCGGACATCAATCTGGGCTTTGACATGATGAGCCGCGGCGAAAGTATCCGTACTGTCGTGGAGTACTGAGCATGTCGGATATCGAGGTTCTGGCCCATCACGCCTGTTTTGACGGTTCACTCAGGTTCGTGCGGCACCATTCAGAGGCGCTCGGCGTGCCCGCGACTTTCGGCGTATTTCTGCCGAAAGAGGCGCTGGCGGGGCAGAAGGTTCCGGTCATTCATGTGCTCGCCGGGCTGACGGCGACACAGGAGACGTTCCTCATTAAGGCCAATGCCCTGCGCTTTGCCGCCGAGCACGGCATCGCGCTGGTCGCGCCCGACACGTCCCCGCGCCATACGGGGATCGAGGGTGAGGATGATGCCTATGATCTGGGATCGGGGGCCGGGTTCTATATCGATGCCACCTCCGCGCCTTGGAGCCGTCATTACCGCATGGAAACCTATGTCGGGGAGGAACTTCCGGCCCTGACGGAACTGCTTTATCCGCTGGATGGTACCCGACGCGGCATTATGGGCCATTCCATGGGCGGTATGGGCGCGCTGATACAGGCGTTGAAATACCCAGACCGCTGGAAGACAGTCTCGGCCTTTGCGCCGATCTGTCATCCGAGTACGGTTCCCTGGGGCCAGAAGGCGTTTGATGCCTATTTCGGCGGCGATCCGGCGAAATAGCAGAGCTGCGATCCAACACTGCTTCTGCGCTCAGGGCGCACGCATCCCTCCACCATTCTCGTGGATCAGGGACTGATGGATCAGTATCTGGCAGATCTGTGCCCCGACGCGCTGGAGGCGGCGGCAAAAGAGGGCAAACAGGCGCTCGAACTGCGTCGCCATACCGCCTATGACCATTCCTACTGGTTTGTGCAGAGCTTTATTGCCGACCATCTGACCCATCATGCCAAAGGGCTTTCTGCGTGAAGCGTTCCGTTCTTGCTGCTTTCCTTTTGATGGCAGGCTGTGTGTCTCAGGCGCCAACCGGGCCTTCGCTCACGCCTGCGGCTCATACCGATTTCCGGCATGACACTCTGGCGCTGACCTGGCAGCCGGGGTTCTGCGCCACGGGCGGTGGATGCGAGTGGGACCAGACGCATCGGATCTCGATCGGTCTGCACGGGCTGTGGGCGTCGGAACCGCATGCTCTGGAGGCGCAGGGCGTGCCGGTGCAGGAATGGTGGTCGAAGGGTTGCGATCTCTACGATCATGACGACACCCCGCCCCAACTCCTGCCCACGACGGTCGAGGCGTTGCGGGGCGTCGTGCCGCATCTGAAAAAGCCGCTTTATGTGCATGAATACACCAAGCATGCCCGTTGCTTCGGCTATGATGCGGACAGCTTTTTCGTGACGTCCATGCAACTGCGGGACCGCTTCGCGGCCTCGGCTTTCGGAGTGTGGCTGTCGCAACAGGAGGGTTTTCAGGTCAAACGTGACGACCTTCTTGCCATGTTTGCGCGCCTGATGAACGTGCATGACGACCGGGCGCTGCAGGTCCGCTGCGAGCCCGCGCATAACGGACAGATGGTCCTGACGCAGCTCTGGTTCACGCTGGACCCGAAGAAGCTGTCGCGCTTCCCTTATGAGGGCGCTTATCTGTCTTCACCGGACGACCAGAATGGTTGCCCGGCTACGTTCCTCGCACCGGGCTGGCGCCTGTCGGGTCAGGCTGCTCAGCGTCCGTAAAGCTCTTCGGCGCTGATTTCGGGCTGTGCGGTATCGCGCAGTCCGTCCGGCGTCACGCCATGATAGAAACAGCTCCGGCGTCCGGTATGGCAGGCTACGCCGGTCTGATCCACGATCATGAGAATGGCGTCCATGTCACAGTCGAGGCGCGCTTCGATCAGTTTCTGTTGCTGGCCCGAAGTCTCGCCCTTGCGCCAGAGCTTCTGGCGGCTGCGGGACCAGTAACAGACACGCCCGGTCAGAAGCGTTTCGCGCAGGGCATCCGCGTTCATCCACGCCAGCATCAGCACCATGCCGTCGGGTGCCTGCGCGAGGGCTGAAATCAGGCCGTTTGCATCGAATTTCACCTGCGCGATGATGTCATCAACAATCGCTGGGGAAGGGGGGGTATAGGTCACGAACGCATCTCCTCAACGCATTTCCGGTGGGAACCAAGCGGGCCAGACGACAGAAAGCGGTTGTCCGTTGCAGGTCAGTTCGGGGGAAGACCATGCGTCCCGTCGCAGCATTGCGAGTGCTCGGTTGCCGCTGCGGGAGCGGATGTCTCCAACCTCGCGGTCTCCCGCGATGATGATGCCGCCTTCGTCCGGGAACGTGCCGTCCGGCAGCACCACAGGCAGGAGGCGGCGTTTGACGAGGCCGCGGTAATGTGTGCGGGCGGTCAGTTCCTGCCCCATATAGCAGCCCTTTTTCCATGAGACGCCGTGCAACAGGTCCATGTCTGCTTCCAGAGCCAGTGTCTGCTCGCTTTCGAAATCCATGACGTCTGGCAGGCCCAGCGTGAGTCGGCGTTCCAGAAATTCAGTAGGTGTTTCCCCGTTTTGCCCCGTCCCGGTCACGATGGCCCGCCAGCCCGCGCCATCGCAGCGCGGGTCCGAGGCATGTGTGATCGTATCGGGTGGAATGGGCCGGCTCTCTGCGCCCGTGATGACGTGAAGATCTGTTTTTTCAATCTGCACATCGGCGCGAAGGCGGAAACGGGAGAGGCGTTTGACGAGCATGTTGGCATGATCGACCGCGCAATCCATCAGGATACGGTCGGATGCGTCATACAGGAAAAATTCGCTCAGCCAGCGGCCCTGCGGCGTCAGAAGTGCGCTCCAGACAGAGGTCGCGGGCATGAGGCTCTGGACGTCATTCGTGATGAGGCCCTGAAGAAAGCTGGTCCGGTCCGCGCCTGTGAAGGACAGGACGGCGCGGTGGGAAAGATGTTGATTCATGGGAGAGACCGCAATTCCGACAGCGTCCAGCAAAACCATCCTGCCGGAAAAACGTCTGACCATAACGAGGAACCCTGCAAACCGCCAGTTCGGGAACATGGGAGTATTTTCGGGCGCAGGGTTGTTTCAGTCCGTGACGGCGGGTTGCAGTCTCGCAATACTCGGAGGATATTAACCTATCGCGGCAGTATGGCCCTGTTCCGCGACCCCGTGCCTGTCCGGAGAGAAAAGACGTTGTCAGCCGCAGAGATCGTGGACCCTACACAGAGCCCCGCCAGCGACCGTCGTCGGATCTTTCAGATTCTGGGGCCGTTCGTGGGCGTTCTGCTGGTCATCGCGGCGATCACGGGCATCAGTCTTCACAATTATCAGACAACCCGCAGAGGCGCGATTGCGCTATCCAACGATCTTCTGCGCAGCCAGCAGCGCTATGTGACGCAGGAAGTGAGCGACTATCTGGCCCCGGCTTCCGTCGGCGCCATGATCGCGCGGGACATGTTCCGCGATCCGCTGACCAACGCCACCCCCACGACGTTCATGCTCTACGGACGCTCCATTCTGGCCCACGCGCCTCAGGTGGACAGCTTCTATATCGCGAACGATCAGGGACAGTTCTGGATGATCACGCGGCATGGAAAGGATGGTTTCGAGCAGACCCATTTCCAGACCGACGATGGCAAGCAGGTCTATCACCACGTTTATACAGATCGTGATGGCAATATTACGGGAGAAGCGGCGGACCCGGCTGACGGCTATAATGTCGTGGTGCGTCCGTGGTTCGCCAAGGCCATCAAGCATCAGAACGACCTGGGTCGTCAGCTCCACTGGACCGATCCTTATGCCTTTGTGTCAACGCGCCAGTTCATCATCACGGCGTCTCTCGCCTATGATGGGCATGACGGGCATAAATCGGTGTTTGCGATTAATGTTTCGCTGAACCAGCTGACGTCGTTTCTCAATAAACTTCAGGTCGGACGCAGTGGTCAGGCCGTAATCGTGAACATGCACGGCCAGATAATTGCTGGTCATAATATGGCTCCCGGACAGGACCCGAAAACCTTCGATCCGGGGAATGTCTTTCTCGATCCCAAAACGCAGCCTGTCTTCACGCAGGCCCTCAATCGGTATCGCATCGAGGGACCCGGGACAGGGACGGTGCGGGCGCGGGGAAAGAACTACGTTACGATTGCCTCCGAACTGCCCTTCGTACATCGGCAGTGGGTTCTGCTGCTGAATGCGCCTGAAAGCGATTTTGCCGATTTCGCACAGACGGCGCGGCGGCAGAATATCGGGTTTTCGCTCCTGATCGTCATGCTGGCGTCCGTTCTGGCGTTCGCACTGGTGGCGCAGGGGCGGCATGTGGAGCGTCTGCGAAAGCGGATCCTGCGCGGACGGGAGCAGATCAGGGCGGAAAATGCCTCATTGCTGGAGATCGCCAGTACGCCGGATCTGTTCGACCCTGCCCATGAAGCACCGATTCTGACAGAAGCCCTGACCGCGCGGACCAGCGCACGCCGCGCCAGCCTGTGGCGACTGTTACCGGACGGCGATCGTTTGTTGTGTGAGGATGCGTTCGATCCGTCGCGCGATGTGCACAGCACGGGCATTGAAATCAGCCGTCGCGAAAACGCCAAGCTGTTCGAGGCTCTGGATGAAGGGCATACGCTGTCGATCGCGGATGCCTCGCAGGATGAGCGGACGCAGAACTTCCAGCGCGTCATCATGCGGTCTGTGGGTGCCAGCACGCTGCTGTTCCAGCCGGTCCGCAATGCTCTCCGGACGGTCGGTGCAATCGTTCTGGAAGATCCGGGTCAGGTCGAAACGATGGAGCATATCATTGCCATCGTGGGATCGGTCGTCGCCCTGCGCGTTGCCAAGCCGTTCGATGCGGCGGGTGACGGCACGTCCGGATTTGCGGTTCCGGCCGAGAAATACGAGACGCGCTTTGGCGAAGGCTTCCTTCTGGAGCCGTCGCCCACGGCGGGGGAGCCGGTTGCGGCGGGGTTCTACCCGCAGGTTCCGGTCATGGTCATTTCCTTCGTGGACCCTTATGCGCCGGATCGCGACAGCATCACGCGCGCCATGACCGTTATCCGCACGCTCAGTCTGGAAATCCAGAAGATCGCCCGCGACAGCGGACTGTTCTCTGTTCAGGTGGTGAGCAACAGGCTCGTTCTCGTGGGCGGCTGCTCGCAGACGCCAGACCCGTCCGCCGCCGTGCGCCTTGCGGATGCGGCGGTATCGATCCGTGAGGCCTGCCTGTCGTCTCTGGCGGCAGCGGATCTGGACCCTGTGTTCCGGATCGGGATGGATGTGGGGTCTGTCATGGCCTCCGAACTGGGAGAGGCTCCCTCCGTCTTCAACATCTGGGGCGATGCGCTCAACGGAGCCGAACTCCTGACCGGGAGTGCACCGGATGCCGGGACGATCCAGGTGTCCGAACAGGCCTATCTGATCCTGCGGGAGCATTTCCTCTTCCGGGCCCGTGGGATGTTCTATCTTCCCAATAGCGGCATTACCCGCAGCTTTGTTCTGGCGGGACGCCGATGAAAGGGTTGCGCAACCTCGACCGGATCACGATGGTCCGGACCATGCTGGTCCATCTGGGATATTTTTCCCGCACGCAGATGCGTTTTACGCTGATGATGATCGGGGCCGGATGGGGCATCATGCGCGAAGCCACCCGCCTGACGACGTGGCGGCGGACGGTACGGATCGAATTCTGGGCATCCCTGCATCAGGCGGTGGGCGGAGGGCTGCTGAGTACGCTCGTGACAGCCGCGCTGACGGGGTTCGGGATCGTGGCGCAGACGGTGTACTGGCTCGGCTTTGCAGGCATGGCGCAGATGACCGGCTCCATCCTGTCCACGGTTCTGGTGCGTGAAATCGCGCCGGTTCTGGTGGGTGTGATCCTGCTGGGACGTTCGGGGATGCTGATGCTGACCGAACTTGGAACCCTCACGACGGGTGGGCAGATGCGCGCCATGACCGGAATGGGGGTCGATCCCTTCATTTCCTTTCTGGTGCCGCGCAGCCTCGCCATGACGATTAGTGGCTTTACGCTGGGCATCATCTTCAGTCTGACGGCGCTTGTCGTGGGTTATGCAGTCTGTCGTGTGGAAGATGCGATCACGATGCCGATCTGGGCGTTCATGGATCAGGTCGCGGGGAGCGTAAAGCCGATCGACTATTTCGTGATTCCGGCCAAGTTCGTTTTCAGCGGCTACGCGGTGGGTGTCTGTTCGTGCCTCTCCGGCATGGATGTGACGACCGAAGACGATCTGGCGAGTATGCTGCCGCGCGGGTTTGCGCGGGGAATGCTGTCGATCATGATTATCAACGTTGTGTTCAGCGTGTGCTTTGATGGCTGAAAACGACGACGTCCTGTCCGATGCGCTGGAAGCCCGGCTTGAACTGGTGGACGCGCGTCCGCGGTTTGATGACAGTGGGTTGGTGTCGAGCCGCTATAATCTGCGTCTCAACCCCGGCGAGTGCGCGCTGATCGAGTGTCGGGACATGGGGCAGGCGGCACTGTTCGCCGATATGTGCGTGGGCCTTATTCCGCTTGATGACGGCCACGTCCGTTGTATGGGCATGGACTGGGCCGATCTGGACGAGCGGCGCGCCAACGCCTTGCGGGGGCGGATCGGACGGATCGTGGTTACGGGAGGCTGGGTGGACCTGTATGGGACGCATATGAATATCCTGTGGCCGCAGCTTCATCACACGCGCACGCCGATTGAAAAACTTCAGGCACAGGCCGTGCATCTGGCGGTTATGCTGGGTTTGCCGGGTCTGCCGGTGGTGCCACCGGGGCGTTTGTCGGCGATGGATCGGCAGCGCGCGGCCTGTGTGCGGGCCATGCTGGGGGAACCGGCGCTCCTGCTGCTGGAACATCCGATGGCAGGGGCTTCCGCCAGCCTGATGCATGCGTTCCTGTCTCTTGTGACCGATCTGCGGGACCGTGGCTGCGCGGTGGTGTGGATGGCTCCGGATGAAAGCGGGTGGGGGGATTATGCGTCCGATGCCACGATCCGCCTGAGACTGTACGATGATGGACTGTTTTCGATGCGAGGTTCCTGATGTTCCGCCTGCGCCAAACCGAGACCGCCCGTCCGCTCTTTCAGAACCGCTATGCGGATGAATGGGTCGGGCTGCTTGTTCTTGCCGCGATCGTCATGTTCGCGGTTGCGGTCGTGGAGGCCGGATTCCTGCGTCAGTGGCTGACACCGGAAAAGAAGCTGCATTTCATTCTGCCCGAAAGCGGTGTGGCGGGGCTTGCGATCGGCAACGATATCGAAGTCATGGGCGTCCATGCCGGTGAAATCCGCCGCCTCAAGCTCAATGAAACGGGACGGATGTATGCGGAAGGGGACTTGGACCCGCAATTCGCAAATTTCATCCGTCAGGATAGTACGGCCGTCATCCGCCATCGCCTGATCGTGGCCGGGGCGAGCTACATCGAACTCGGGCGCGGCAAGGGCAAGCCGCTGGATTGGGGCTATGCGGTCCTTCAGGCCACGGTGGAGGCCAACCCGGCGGATGTGATCACCCAGACCGTTATGGATCTGCGCAGCAAGCTGGTGCCGGCCATGAATAACGTCCAGCTCATTACGGCGCAGGTGAACGACATGATGACCGATATGCGCAAAGGACGGGGCACGATCGGCGGTCTGCTGGTGAAGGATGACGTGTTGGACAAGGCCAACGCGGCTCTGGCACATCTTGATGCCGTCATCGCGGATCTTAGGCCCATTGAAAAACAGGTCGGAGGGATCATGACCAAGGCTGACGGAACGATGGACAACGCGAGGGCGGCAACTGCGGGTCTGCGTCAGAGTATGCCCCAGATCCAGCAGACCATAGCCCACGCCAACACCGCCACAGCCCAGCTTCCGGCCCTTCTGGCGCAGGCAGAGGCGAGTGCGAGCAGTCTGCGCAAGCTGACGGATCAGCTCCGGGGATTGTGGCTGCTGGGAGGCGGAGGTGCAAAACAGGAGCCTTCCCGTCGTCTTCCGGCTGAGGCGGTGCGGCCATGAGGTACGGTTTTCTGGCCTGCACGGCTTTGGTCGTTCTGACGTTGGGCGGCTGTTCGTCTTCAACTGCAACGAAGGGGGCCAAGCCCGATCAGCCTTATGAAGATGCCATGGATACGGGCAAAGCCGTTTATGGGATCGGTCAGGCGTCTCAGGCCGAGGCGCAGTATCGAACGGCCATGGATCGGGCACTGATGCGAGACGATGCAGTCGCCATTCATGAAGCCGGGTTTAATCTCGCGACGGTGCTTCTGGCGCAGGACAAGCCTCAGAAGGCTCTTCAGAGTCTTGGCGAAACCGAGACCGCGCTGAGCCTGCGTAATGTGTCTGACACGTCTGATCTGGCAGTGATCCGTGCGGCTGCCCTGTACAGGCTGCATGATACGATGTTCGCGTCACAGGCCGTACAGCGCGCTCTGCAATCCCCTGATATGGGCATTCGCGAGAGAGCGCTTTATTTGTCTGGCCTGATTGCCGCAGATCAGAAGCAGTCTGCCACTCTGACGCAGCGTGTGAACGATCTGGCGGCTTTTGGTGATAACAGCGCAACTGTCGACCGGCATGAGCTCGCGGCCCGTCTGAACCTATTGCGCGGTCAGCCTGAACTGGCCTGCGACGAAGCACTTTCGGTTGTGAAAAGCCGCCGTGATGCTCTGGATTATCGTGGGATGCGTCAGGCGCTCACTCTGGCAGCCGATGCTGCGGAGGCCGCTGGACATCCACGTCAGGCGGAAGCCCTGCGGCAACAGGAGAGTGCCAGCCGGGAGGTAGAAGCAAAACAAGCGGGGGCTGCAAAAAACCCCTGACAGGCTCAGAACTGGCCGCGTGTATTCCCCGCCCGTTTGGCGTCGTCTTCGCACATATAGGTTCCATGCGCCGTCGCGCCGTACCAGAAGCTGCCCGGTACATGATAGACATGGGTCACTGTGTTGACCCAGACCTGAGTGCAGGTCTCGCTGTTCTTTGTGTCCGCAACCTGCGTGACAGGGGGCGCCTTCGCGTCTGAAGAGGCGCTGGCCACCGCGTTTTCGACTTTCGGAGCCTGTGCGATTGCCGTTCCGCCCAGAAGTCCAAGAACCAGAAAAGAAGCGAACATCGTTTTCATTCGGAAAATCCTTTGTCAGGTTATGTAAATAAATATTTATACTCCAATCACGAACGGGTAATGTCAGTGTTGAAGAATAACAATGTCGTTAACTCACAAATAACGGATCGCTTAGCTGTCAGGTTGTGAGACGTCATTGGGACGGCGTATCGTGGGCTATTGCCGCTTACGCCCCCTGGTTTGACGTTGAACGCCGGAGTGATTGTTAATGCATCAGATCCATCCGCAAGCC
>Ga0157363_1000261_pt1 | contig 40980 bp, 45 predicted proteins | sample AttsexASBM1_FD_111477 | JGI IMG/M metagenome (GOLD analysis project Ga0157363, IMG submission 111477) | Fungus gardens microbial communities from leaf cutter ant in Ribeirão Preto, State of São Paulo, Brazil - Atta sexdens ASBM1 | ecosystem: Host-associated > Fungi > Mycelium > Unclassified ... | reverse complement strand
GGCGAACATCGAGCCTGCGGGGACGGGCACGTCCCATCCGGCGCTCTGAAGGCCGCGCAGGAGAACATCCCGGCGGTCTTTGTACATGGCGCGGATTTCGGACACGTAGTCCTGCGGGCCGTTCAGTGCGGCGACGGAGGCGACCTGAATGGGCGTGAAGGCGCCGTAATCCAAGTAGGACTTGATGCGTGTCAGGGCCTGGATCAGCTTCGGATTACCGACCGCGAAACCCATGCGCCAGCCCGCCATGGAGTAGGTCTTGGACATAGACGTGAACTCGACGGCTACGTCCTTGGCACCCGGAACGGCGAGAAGGGACGGCGGCGGTTCGTTCTCGTTGAAATAGATTTCCGCGTAAGCCAGATCGGACAGGATCCAGATGTTTTCCCGGCGCGCGAAGGCCACGAGTTCCTTGTAGAAATCGAGGTTCGCGACAAAGGCCGTCGGGTTGGACGGGAAGTTGACGATCAGCGCCGTGGGCTTGGGCACGGAATGGCGGACGGCGCGGTCCAGAGCGCGGAGCATGTCCTCGTCCGGTGTGGCCGGGATCGAGCGGACGGAGGCTCCGGCGATGATGAAGCCGAACTGGTGGATCGGGTAGGACGGGTTTGGGACGAGGATCGTGTCGCCGGGGCTCGTGATGGCGGCGGAGAGGTTCGCCAGCCCTTCCTTGGAGCCGAGCGTTGCGATGACCTCGGTTTCCGGGTCCAGCGAGACGTTGAAGCGGCGCTCGTAATAGTTCGCCATAGCTTTGCGTAAGCCCGGAATGCCGCGGCTGACGGAGTAGCCGTGCGCGCGCGGATTGCCGACCGTCTCGATCAGCTTCTGCACGACATGCGCGGGCGGTGCGCTGTCGGGGTTGCCCATGCCCAGATCAATGATGTCGTCACCGGCGGCTCGCGCGGCGGCCTTGGCCTTGTTCACTTCAGCGAACACGTAGGGCGGCAGGCGGCGGATGCGGTGGAACTCTTCGGTCATGACCAGCTCTGGGGCAGAGGGTGAAAGGGAGAGGCGACGATAGACAGGTTTTTTCAGGAGTGGAACAGTCTGACTGTGACAGATCTCACAATGTGTCTTTCGGCCTCTCGGTTCAGCCCCCTGTTAGCCTCCGATCGTGACGCGCACGCCGTCGCCGATGGCTTCGGCCTTGAGGATGATGGCCGAGGCCGGGACGCCGCGTTCGATCAGGGCGCGGGCGACCACGCGGGCGCGGAGCAGGCCGAGGGCGATTTCACGGTTCTGATCCGCAGGGGCAAGAGCGGCATCCGCACTCATGAAAGCGCCGAAGCCCCGGATGGTCAGGGGGCGGTTGCCGCGCTGTGAGACGATATGCTGGTAATCGCCCTGCGGGTTGCCCATGACGTGGTCGGTGGCGGGCTGAAAGCGGATCAGGGTGCCTTCTGGTGTTGAGGTGTCGATATCTGGCTGGACGGGATCGCTCAGCATGGCGTCACGCGGGAGGTCGAACCCCGGAAACTGCGGCGGTGGGGGCGGGAGGTCTCCGATTTTCGGAAACTGGCCCGGAGGGGTTGGTGGGATGGATTTGGCCACCACGGGAGGAAGTTCGGCTTCCGGGGCGGGGGGCTGTGCCTGAACAGGGGGCTTTTTTGCCGGCGCCTGAGCTGGGGCGGGAGAGACCGTGGCGGGTGTATCGGGTGCCGGGTTGATGGCCGACGGGCTTTCGGGCTCCGGCTGGCCAACGGTTGTCATGGTCATGCCGCTCTGTTCGGCGTTGGCGGTCGTTACGGCGGCCGGGGTGGGTTTGGGCGGCGGCGGGATGGTCGGCAGAGCGCCCTGAGCAGCACTTTCGCGTTGGGCGAGGTTGCGCTGCGCCTCAAGGCGGGTCGTCAGCGACAGGCGGGCTTCCGGGGTCGGGAGGTTTGGCGCCTGCGTGGGCGTGCGGCCGACATGGGGGTAGGGCAGGTTTTCTCCCGGCGGAGGGGCACGCAGTTTTGCGATTTCGCCGCCTTCGAAGCCATGCCACCAGCCGGTGACGGTGTCGGTCATGTCCCGATGCTGGCAGGCCGTCAGAAGTGGCGCGGTCATCAGCAGGAGAAACGGGATTTTTCCCGCAGTTCTGCGTGTTGCCGCTGTCATGGGCTGCCTGCTGATCCCTGGGGCCACTGTGCCGTTCCTGCCGTCTTTGGAATGTCGAAATATGGCGGACACTAGCCGTTCGGAACGGGGATGGCGAGTGGTCCTGTCCACCTGAGACGGAAGGAGGACTTGGCACCGACGAAAACGAAGCGCAGGATAGGGAGTATGAAGATGCATGCTGGATCTGGAAACGATATGGATATCACCAGAATGAACCCGACCCGCCTGGATGACGAGCCGGATGCTCCGGAGCGCGAAACCCGCGAGGAAGACAACAAGACGCTGAACAGCCCGATCAGCGAGCTTGAAGGCCGTCTGTTCGATCAGCGGAAAGTTCTGATTTTCGGCGGTATCAACGACAAGATCGCCCGTGACGTGACGGGTCGTCTGCTGGCGCTGGCCGGAACGTCCGACAAGCCGATCGATGTCTATGTGAACTCGCCGGGCGGTCATGTGGAGAGTGGCGACACCATCCATGACATGATCCGCTTCGTGGATTCGATTGCGCCGATCAACATGATCGGGACCGGCTGGGTCGCTTCCGCCGGGGCATTGATTTATGCCGCCGGCCGTCCCGAGCGGCGCGTCTGTCTGCCGAACACGCGCTTTCTGCTGCATCAGCCGATGGGCGGGGTGCGCGGTCCGGCCACGGATATCGACATCGAGGCGCGCGAGATCATCAAGATGCGCGAGCGTCTGAACCGTCTTTTCGCCAGAGAAACCGGGCAGACCTACGAAAAGATCGCCAAGGATACGGACCGCAACTACTGGATGTCGGCGCAGGAAGCGATCGAATACGGGCTTGTGAACCGTATCATCAATTCTGCGACCGATCTGAAGTAAAACTACAAGCTCCAAGGGGCACGGCGTGTCTTCGGGCACGCCGCGAAGACCATCATGAAAAGTCTGGCCGAAATCTATTCCCATCTTCCCGACGCACCGTCGGAGAAGACGCTAGAGCGCGTTGACTACGAAGCGCGCCACTGGAGCAGCCCGATCCAGGGTCCGCTCAAGCCCGGTACGGAAGAACACAAGCGGGCTGTCGCTGCGATGTTCCGCGACACGTTCAATCCGTACAAGCCTTCCGTGATCGACTGGCCTGAACTTGATCCGGAGACGCTGCATCGCATCACGTCCCTGCCGATCTGGGATATTGCGGTTCAGACCGAGGGCAAGGCACGTCTGCGGATGGCGGCCTATGCGGACATGATCACCGATCCGGACATGAAAGACGCGCTTTCGCGGAATGCGTGGGAAGAGAACCGGCACAAGGAAGTTCTGTCCAAGCTGGTCGAGGCCTACAAGATTCCGATGGCACCGGAGCCTCCGTACATCACGCCGAAAGACACGGAATGGGCCTATCTGGTCACGGGTTTTTCGGAATGTGTGGACAGCTTCTTTGCGTTCGGACTGTTTGCCCTCGCCGAGCGGGCCGGGCTGTTCCCGCAGGAACTGATCGAGACGTTCGAGCCGGTGATGCAGGAAGAATGCCGCCATATCCTGCTGTTTGCGAACTGGCTGGCCTGGCATCGGGCGACCATGCCGGTGTGGAAGCGGCCTTGGTTTGAGCTGCGTGTGATCGGGGTGTGGCTGTTCTTGGCTTACGAGCGGATGGGACTGGCGCGTTCCATCGACGAAAACGGCGAAGAACATACACAGGATAACAACTTCACGGTGACGGGTGCCAAGGACATGACGGCCATGGACGTCAAGGTTCCGGACCTCATGCAGCTCTGTCTGGATGAAAACGACCGCCGATTTGCCGGCTATGATCCACGACTGCTACGGCCGACGACGACCCCTGCAATTGCACGCGCGATCATCAAGGGTGCGAAGCTCTGGGATCGGGTTCGCAACCGGGTTGCGGCCTGAGCGGTTCTTTTCGCAAGAGACGCAGGCAATAAAAAAGGGCTCCGTTACGGGAGCCCTTTTTCGTTTCAGTCTTCCGAAGCGCCGTCTGCGTCGGGTTCGGGGTCCGTCATCAGAGCGTCGGCGAGAACACCGGCTTCGGCACGGATACGCCGTTCGATTTCGGAGGCCATTTCCGGATGGTCACGCAGGAACTGCTTGGCGTTCTCACGTCCCTGACCGATCCGCTGGCTGTCGAAAGAGAACCATGCGCCGGATTTCTCGACGATGTTGCCCTTCACGCCCAGATCGAGCAGTTCGCCCATCTTGCTGATGCCTTCGCCATACATGATGTCGAACTCGACCTGACGAAACGGGGGGGCCATCTTGTTCTTGACGACCTTGACGCGGGTCTGGTTGCCGACAACCTCGTCCTTGTCCTTGATGGAGCCGATGCGGCGGATATCGAGGCGGATGGAGGAGTAGAACTTCAGGGCGTTGCCGCCCGTGGTCGTCTCCGGATTGCCGAACATCACGCCGATTTTCATACGGATCTGGTTCAGGAAGATCACGAGCGTGTTGGAGCGCGAGACCGTTCCCGTCAGCTTGCGCAGAGCCTGGCTCATGAGACGGGCGTGCAGACCCACATGGCTGTCGCCCATGTCGCCTTCAAGCTCGGCGCGCGGGACGAGAGCCGCAACGGAGTCCACGACGAGAACGTCCACGGCGCCGGAACGGACGAGCGTATCGGCGATTTCCAGAGCCTGTTCGCCGGCATCCGGCTGGCTCAGGAGAAGATCGTCGATATTGACGCCGAGTTTGCGGGCGTAGCCGGGGTCGAGCGCATGTTCGGCATCGATGAAGGCGACGGTGCCGCCCTTCTTCTGGGCTTCGGCCAGAACATGCAGGGCAAGTGTGGTCTTGCCCGAGCTTTCCGGGCCATAGATCTCGACAATGCGGCCCCGGGGCATGCCGCCGATCCCCAGCGCGATATCCAGCCCGATGGAGCCGGTGGAAATCACATTCGTTTCCACTTTTGGCCGCTGGCCCATGCGCATGATCGAGCCCTTGCCGAAAGCACGCTCAATCTGGCTGAGTGCGCCTTCAAGCGCCTTGGTCTTGTCCATTCAATCCTCGCAATAGGTTCGGGCTGGCGTTTGGAAACCACGATAGACCGGGCAGTCATTCTCGCAAAGTGCCATGTCAGTCATGGCTGTCGCCTGCCTGTGTTCGCAAATGTTCTTCTGGGGCGCATATCATGTCTGCACCCTGTGACGCCAAGGGGAAGACAGGCTTTGGTGGAAGATTTTTTTCCTGTGCGAGGGGCAGGCTTACCTCAAGGGGGCGGAAAGGCCTGCGGGGCGTTTGAGTTTCCACACATAAGCGATGATGGCCGCGACAACCTTGAAGTGCTCGGCCGGGATCTCGCTTTCCAGCGGGAGGGTGAAGAGGGCACGGGCCAGAGGCGGATTGGCGACGATCGGGACGCGGTTGTCCTGTGCGATTTCCCTGATTCTGGCGGCGACGTCATCCATGCCTTTGGCTACGATTTTCGGGGCGCCGCCGGTGCCTTTTTCGTAAACGAGAGCGACTGCATAGTGTGTTGGATTGGTGACGACGACGGTGGCTGTCTTGACGGCTGCCATCATGCGTTGTCTGGCGGCTTTTGCTCGCAAGGCTTTCTGGCGGCCTTTCACATGCGGATCGCCTTCCGCATTTCGATACTCGTCCTTGAGGTCTTTGCGGCTCATTTTCAGCTTGGACATATGGCGAAAGCGCATCCAGAAAAGATCGAAACCCGCGATTACCAGTTGTGCGCCGATCATCGAGGCCGCGGCACTGAATCCGAGATCCGTCATCATTTTCAGGAGGGGGCCGGGTTCCAATCCGACCATGCGTGACGCGGTTGGAATGGCGTTTTTACTGATATGCCAGAGAACTACGGCGAAGATTGCAAATTTTGCGAGGGCCTTGAACGTGTCCGGCAGGGTTCCGCCGCCTGCGATGTGTTTGAAGCCGGCGAGGGGAGAGACCCGTTCGAGTTTGGGGAGCAATGAGCCGGGGTGGATGAGAAAGCCCGTTTGCAGAAATCCGGCACCGAGACAGAAGGCGGCCACGGTGGCAGCTAGGGGTACGGCCAGGGACAGGCCCGCTTCAATGGCGTGATTCGTACTGTTCAGCAAACCGCCCTGTGCCATCGGGACGGTGCCTGCATTGGCCATGAGGGCTTTCATGCTGTGGACAAAATCCGTCACGAGGTAGGGCAGGATCATGAAGATTCCCGCAAATCCTCCCAGAAGAGCCACGAAGCTCATAGCCTCGCGGGACATGACGATCTGGCCGTCCTCGCGCGCTTTCTGGAGGCGGTGGGCTGACGGGGCTTCTGTTTTGTCGTCGGAGTCAGACATCGCTCAGAGGCCCGGAAGGGCCCGGAGGACGTCGAAGGCCTGTCCCTGCCAGATGGCGATCATGGTGCTGAGAGTGAGGCCGAGAAGGGCGATGCCGCCCAGAAGTTGCAGGGGACTGGCGGCGTTGTAGATCTGTAGCGTCGGCAGAAGGCGCGTCATGATGCCCAGCATGCCTTGCCAGACAAGGGACAAGATCAGGAAAGGGGCGCTGAGTTCCAGCCCCAGAGCGAAGCTGTGTTCCGTGAGCTGGATGACACCCTGTGCTGAGTCCCCCAGCAGATTCCAGTGCGCATGTGTGTTGGTCAGGAGCAGCGTGCCACCGGGAGGGATGAGGGTATAGCTGCCGAGGATGGCGCGGATGGGTAGGATATAAGCACCCGTCACGAGCAGCACGAGCGGCGCCAGTAGGTTGAGGAAACGGGCAGGAGCGGAACTGCCGGACCCGAGATCCGGATCGGGCTGAAGGACGCTGGAAATGCCCATACAGACTGCAATGATCTGACCCGCAATTGGCAGGGCCATGCAGATCAGTCGGGCCATCCAGCCGATCAGAACCCCCGCGAAAAGTTCGACGGCGATCATGCCGCACAGGGCGACAGGCGCGAGTGCGTCCAGATGTGTCTGCATGAGCAAGGGGGCGACGAGCGGAAGGAGCAGGACCGTCAGCGTGATGGCGCATCCGGCGCGGACCATCATCGGCATGGACTGTTCGCCGACGCCCGGCATGAGCATGACGACCCCACCAGTACGGGAGAGAACCAGCACGAAAGCGAGGGCCCAGACGCTCAGAACCGGGCCGCTGAGGTCAAAGCCCTGAAGCACTGGAGGAACTGCGGTGTCGGTAAAACCCGTGTTCACAGGACGGTTTCTCTGGTCACGCGCATGTCGGTCAAATCCGGGTCTGAAAGGCGGCAGGCTCAGGTTGTGCCGACGAGAATGAGCTGATCGAAGAGGTGTCGGGCAAAACCGATGAGCGTCGCAGTCATGAAGGAGCCCGCCATCACCATGACGGCCCCGATGGCCAGAACCTTTGGAACAAAGGACAGCGTGGCTTCGTTGAGCTGCGTCACGGCTTGGACGAGGGAAACCAGAAGGCCGACGCCAAGCGCGGTCAGGAGGGCAGGGGCGCTCAGTTTGAGAGCAACAATGAACGTCTGCTCCAGAATGGCGCCCAGATCGATGGCCTGCATGGTCAGATCGTCATTTTCATCACGTCCTGATACGCCTGCACCATGCGGTCGCGGATCACGGTCGTGGTCTGGAGAGCAAGCTGCGCGTTTGAAATAGCGGTGACAATCTGGGTCATGTCGCCACCGCCTGTGAGGCCCTGCGCCGCCTTGGCTTCGGCATCATGGCCGCTGTCGATCACGCTGTTGACGGACTGCGAGAGGACGGACCCAAAATCTGTGCCCGAACTGCTGCTGCCTGCTGTGGAGGGAGTGCGAAGGCCGTCCGCAATATCGTCTGTCACGCCTTCAAGGCGGCTCTGGAGGCTCTGGACGGCGTAGGCGTTATGGGCGTGGGAAAGGGAGGTGAGCATCTGTGTTATTTCAGCAGGTCGAGCGTGCGGGACAGCATGGTCCGGCTGCTCTGCATGGCGTTCAGGTTGGCTTCGTAAGAGCGCTCGGCTTCGCGCATGTCCATCATCTCGGTCATGGAATCCACGTTGGAAACCTTGACGTAGCCGCGCTCATCGGCGGCGGGATGGGACGGGTCGTAACGGGTGTCGAAATCCGACATGTCCTGACCGATGTTCTGGACGCCGACGGTCGAGGCACCGCTTTCGTTGTCCACCTGTTCGGCAAAGGTGATGGTTTTGCGGCGATAGGGATCAGCGCCCGGTTGGGAGCCGGTCGTATCCTGATTGGCGAGGTTTTCCGCAACAATACGCAGGCGCTGGGACTGTGCGTCCATGCCGCTTGCGGAAATACCGATGGTGGTGGACAGGTTCATCCGTCAGCGTCCTTTATTTGCCGAGCGCTGTCTGGAACATGCTCAGATATTTGGAATAGACGTTTACAGCGAGGTGTTGCTGGTCGTTCACATCCGCGACCTGTTCCATCTGCTGGTCCAGTGAGATCTGGTTTCCGTCCAGAGACTGTTCCGACGACGTTTCGATGACGTGCGCGCCAGAGGCGGTGTATCCGATATGATTGGGCTGCGTGACGGTGGGAGTGATGTCGAATTCGCCCAGAGCGGCTTCGAACGGGGAGACGTCTTTGGCCTGATAGTCCGGCGTATCGGAATTGGCGATGTTGCCAGCCAGCACCTGCTGACGGGCCTGAAGCCAGTTCATGCGGTCACGGCCCAGAGAAAAGAGGTCGGTGCCGCCTGCGCTTGTTGAGTCGATGTTACGCATCGCGACAGTCTCCGTCATGCAGGAACCGGGAAAATGCCGGCGAGGGGCATGATGGCGTGAAATCTTTAATAAATGGTTGCCTGAGCCGCAGATTCGGGGGTGGGCGACCGATATGCATCGCCTGTTTTGAGGAGTGCCGTCCGCCTCCTGCGTGAAATTCGTCGTCAATTAAGCGGTCATTAACTGATCTTGGGCATCATGCCGGGGAATGAGGATGACTGACCTATGACCCTGCATGAATGCGCGAACGCGATTGCCGCGCTGATTTTTATTGTTGTGCTGATTTTCTGTAGCCGGCCCCTGTTGCGGTTTCTGGAGCAGAAAAAGAGTGGTGCGCGGGGTGGGCAGGCTGGGTTGTCGCTTGTGGGACAGATGGCGCTCGACCGGACGCGGCGTCTTTCGGTTGTGCGGTATGGCACGCGGGAAGTTCTGGTTCTGACCGGGGGCAATCAGGACATCCTGATGGACTGGACGGAGCGGGAGACGTTTGCTTCGGCGCTGGATGACTCCGCTGTGGAGGACGTGGCGTGAGGCAGGCTCTGATGCGGTTTGGAGCCTTTTTGCCGTTTGTGGTGCTGCTGGCGTGCGTGTGTGTGCCGTCGCTGGCACATGCGCAGTCCGTGAGCATTGATCTGGGGCAGAACGGAGCGACGGGGGGAGCTGGGACGACCAGTCGTCTGGTGCAGCTTACGGCGCTGATTACGGTTCTCTCTCTGGCGCCGAGCCTGCTGGTGATGATTACGGCGTTTACACGGATCGTGATCGTTTTGTCGTTGTTGCGCAGTGCGCTTGGTGCGCAGGGGACGCCGCCCAATACGGTCCTGATCGGGCTGTCGCTGTTTCTGACACTGTTCGTGATGCAGCCGACGCTTCAGAAGTCGTGGGATGCGGGGATCGAGCCGATGATGGCGGGGCGTGTTGGGGAAATGGAGGGGCTGACGGCTGCGGCCCAGCCGTTTCATGACTTCATGGCGGTGACGGCGCGGCCTGCGGATGTGGCGACGTTCCTCAATATTGCGCATGAGAAACCGCCTGCGAAGATCGGCGATACGCCCTGGCGTGTGTTGGTGCCGGCCTTCATGATCGGAGAGTTGCGGCGCGGTTTTGAGATGGGATTTCTGCTCTATCTGCCGTTTCTGGTCATCGATCTGGTGGTGTCCAGCGTGTTGATGAGCCTTGGCATGATGATGCTGCCGCCGAGTACCGTGTCGCTTCCGTTCAAGCTGATCTTTTTCGTGGTCGTTGACGGATGGTCACTGGTCGCGGGAAGTCTGGTGCGAAGTTTTACCGGATAGGGTCCGGAGATGAAAAAGCCCGCCGATTTAATAATCGGCGGGGCTTTTTTGTTAGTGGGTGCTGTCGTTTGTCGTGCCTGCCGCGAGGCCTGCGGCGCGGGGGTCGGTGACGCCGCGGCACGAATCGTCGCCGTGGCAGACAATCGCGTTGATGCGACCGGCGCCTTCATGGGGGATCGGCGCGTCGTGGGCGGCGGCGCGTGCGGCGTCTCCGACGGCGTCTGCGGCTTCATTCTGCCCCGAAGCGGCGATGACGGCGCGCAGGCTGCGCTGGTCACGCAGGATTGCAGCGGAGAGCAGGGGCTGTGGTGTCCGAGCCGGGGAAGCACTGAGGACAACGCCGGTGCTGCCAGCGATACGGCCTGTTCCAAACAGGTTGTTTTCGCTCAGGGCGCAGGCCACGGCCATACCGGAATGGTCGGTCACGACGAAGGACGTCGAAGCCGGAAGGGACGGCAGGTTGCCGCTGCCGGAACGGCCGCTGTCGAGGGCTGCCTGAGCGGCGGCGAGGGTCGTGTTGCCGGAGGCACGCCATGCGGCGACAGCACCCTGTGCGGAAGCGCCCGTCGTGTAGCGGATCGCCGCGCCGAGGCCGCCATCGGCGGGTGGGGCGAGGAATGCGGCGTTTATGCCGCCCTGATGGGTCGTCAGGGCGTCCGTCTGGACGGGGAGGGTCTGTCGCATGTCGTCGTCGTTCAGGCCGCCACCCGCTTTCTGGGCGGCGGTGACGTAAACATCGGCGAGGGCGCCGTTATAGAGGTCGCCGACGCCTGCGACGCGGATGCGCTCTAAGAAGCCTGCGAGCCGGGGCTGGGCCAGACTGTCGCCGGCGGCGAGCGTGTTGACTTCGCCGCGTCCGAAAATGGCGCGCGCACTTTCATCCGCGAGAAGGGCCGTGCGGACGGCGGCCAGATCGGTCGCCAGAGCCCGGCTGACGGTGATGCCGGTGCTGGCGAGGTTCAGGGCCGGGGCGATCAGATCGTTGAACTCGACCGTTCCGTAATGGAGTTGCATCAGATACAGGCCCCGGAAGCTGGCAGGTGTGCCAGCCGGGCGGTCGGCGCCTTTGCTGGTGCCGGGGCGGGGCAGGAAGGAAATGGACTGCGCCGCTTCGCCGGGTCGGCTGATCAGGCATGCTCCGCCGCCGCCATAGGAGGCGCGGGAGGGCAGGGTAACGCCGAGGGCGAGGGCCGTGGCGATTGCGGCATCGGCAGCGTTGCCGCCGCGGGCCAGAACGTCATGGCCGACCAGTGCGGCCTGAGGCTCGTCTGCGACGACTGTGCCGATGCTGCCGCCTGCGGGGGCGGCTGTTTCGCTGATACCCACGAGGTGGGAGCCCGGGATCCATGAGCAGGCGCCCAGAAGCAGGCCCGAGGCCACTGAGGCCATGAGTGAGGCCGGGAGACGGGACGCGATGCGACGGGTTTGTGTGGCGTCCGGGGTGGAAATCTGGTGCTGACGATGCGCCACCTGGCGTTTCTCCAATGTCTGGTCACGACTGTCCGGCCTCGTGGCCTTTGCGGAGGACGGGCGCGGGCAGACGGGTCTGCGCCGTGGGTCCGGTTCCGGCTCTTGTTCCCTCATAACGGTTATCTGCTGTTTGTGGGAGGGGCGAGTTGGTGTCTTCTCTTTGCGGTGGACGTTCTTTATGGCGTATGGATCAGACGTCCTGTTTTTCTTTCAGCTGATCCGGAGCTTTCCATTGAAACACCATCTGCTTGCCACGGCGTCTGCTGTTGTTGCCGGAATGGCCTTTCTTGTGGGCGGACAGGCTCTGGCGGCTCCGGCCACGTCCTTCACGCCAGCCCAGCGCGCCGAGATTGTCGGCATCATGCGCGACGCATTGCAGAACGACCCGAGCATCCTGACGGATGCCATCCGTTCGATCCGTGAAAAGGCTGAGGAGCAGAAGCAGGATTCGACGCTTGCTGCTGTGAAGGCGCATCAGTCCGAGCTTCAGAGCGCTCCTGACTTTGCCATCCGGGGCAATCCGCATGGGAAGGTTACGGTTGTGGAGTTCTACGATCCGCGCTGTTCGTATTGCCGGTCCATGATGGGCGAGGTGGATCGTTTCCTGACCCGTCATCCAGATGTGCGGCTTGTTGAGAAAGTCGTGCCGGTTCTGGGGAGCAACAGCGTTTTGGATACGCGGGCCATTTTCGCGGCCAGTGCGCAGGGCAAATATGACGTCATGCGCAAGGCGCTGATGGAAGACACCACCAAGCCTAGCATGGAGCGGATCGTCGCTCTGGCGCAGGCCAATGGTCTGGATGCGAAAAAGCTGACGGCGGATATGAGCTCGCCCCAAACTGTGGCGCTGATCACGACCAATCTGGATCAGGGACGCGCGGTTGGTTTGGATGGGACGCCGACCTTCATTTTTGGTACGGCGGCTGTCGCGCCGGGGGCGCTTGAGGCAGATCAGATGGATGCGTTTTTGGAGCGTGCCCGCAAAGCCTGAGGGTTTGGGTACGAGAAATCCTTGCTGAAAAGTTAAAAACGGCTGGTGTTTTTAACGTTCGCGAAGGGAGACTTCGTGAACGTTAAAGGAACTCGCGCGGAACCGGTTTTCCGGGGTTTGGCAAGCGCGTATTTGCCGGTATGGTTTTCCTGTTTTCGTGAAACGGCGTTCTTCTGATCCTGACGAAGTCGTTTCGGACTTTTGACGTGCTCCACTGGTATGATGGTGTATGAAAGACGACAGACAGTCCGGCGCGGGGAGCAGCGCTGGTGGGGAACGGGGATCCGGGGATTCTGGCGCAGCAGGATGTCAGGACGGGCCCTGTGCTGAGGAGCCGGACCGGCGGCCTTCCGGGGGAACGCGCCTGAGGCGGTGGTTCCGGCAATCGCTGGTGGTGCGATGGGCCGTCTTGAGCGTTTTTAACCGCAGCCGTTCCCCCGTTTTGAAAAAAGCCCTGTTTTTTCAGGCGACGCAGGTTCCGGCGTATTTTCAGACTGCGTTCAACAGGGGGCAGCTGCGTTCCCTGAGGCTCCTTTTTCCCATTCATCTTCTGGCGCAGGCGGTGAGCGCGCCGGTGGTGGCGCTGGGTGTGTGGTCATCGAGCTGGTGGCTGGCCCTTTTTCTGTTTGTGGGGATCGAAGGCGCTTTACTGCTCTGGTTGTCCCGGGTTCAGCCAAATATCAGAAGCATGCGGAGTTTTGCGGATTACGCGGCGATCCGCAGGGCGTTGCGGGTGTTGAACGGGGCATTGGGGCTCGTCTGGTTCGTTTTCATTATTCTAGTGTTTCGGCTGCATTGTGAAGACATCCATCTTCTGACGCTTGGTGTGTGTTTTGGGCTGATGGCGCCCCTTCTGCTCTGCGCTCCGGTGAGTGGAGCCGTTGAGGCCATGGTCGTCCCGATCATCGCAGGGGCCTACGGGGCGCTGCTGGAGGGCTGTTTTTACCGGTCGGTCCTGTTTACGGCGTCGTTCTTTCTTATGGCGACGGTGTGCGGGCTTTTCGTTGTGGGGATCAACCGGCTGGTGGGTGTTCTGTTGTGGCGGATGCAGATGGCGCGTCTGAAACAGCGGGAGCAGGCAGATATCCTGTCGCTTCTCACGCGGCGCTCTGCGGCACCGACCGGGCGCTGGCTCTGGGAGACGGACGAGGCGGGTGTTCTGCGCAACCCATCGGCGGGGCTTTGCCGGATTCTGGGGCGTGATGAAACGCAGATCGCGGGCAGGACGCTGGCAAGCCTGCTGGAGATACCCGCGGCCAGCTTTGATCAGTCTGGTTCGATCTCTTCAGAACGACATCTGGCGTATTGTCTGACGCATCGGCTGGCGTTTCGGGAACTGGTGGTTCGGGCCGTGGCCGGGTCAGACGCGCGTTGGTGGATGCTGACGGGAGAGCCGGTGTTCCGGGGCGGAGTGTTTCGGGGATATCTGGGAGTGGGCGCCGACGTGACGGCTCTCCAGCGTGTGCGGGAGCGGCATTTTCATCGCGTGCGGCATGATGCTCTGACCGGGTTGCCGAACCGGCTGGCCTGTCAGGAGCATCTTCAGAAAAGGCTTCTGGAGACGATGCGTGGCGCTCAGGCGTTCGTGGTCGTTCTCATCTCGCTGGATGTTTCCAGTCTCGGGCGGCGACGTGTGGTGACGCCGGACGAGGCTGCAGAGGTTCTTCAGAAGAGCCTTTCGCGACTGAAGGCCTGTCTTGCACGGAATGTCCCCGACCATCTGAATGGCGCGGAGGGAGGTTTCGTAGCGCGGTACGGCGCGATGGATCTGGCGGTTGTGACAGGAATTCCGGTCGAGCGGAAACGCCAGTTTCTTGAGGCGCTGGCGCTGGAAATTCTGTTGACGCTGAGCGGCGCTGTTAGCATAGCCGGGGATGTCATCGACGTGGAGCCCGCGATTGGTATGGCGGTATCGACGACCGGTGATGGTGAGGTGCTGGTGGAGGCTGTCGAGACAGCGCTGCGGGATGCTCGGGGAGAGCGGGTCGGGCGTTACAGCATTTTTGATCCGTGCGAGGAGATGGCGGGAAGCCGTCAGCAGAGTCTGTTCAGGGATGTGCGTCAGGCTTTGCGGCAAAAAGCATTCGCGCTGGTGTATCAGCCCATCGTCAATGCTCAGACCGGAATGGTGATCGGATTTGAGGCGCTGTCCCGGTGGAAGGGGGCGGCGCACAAACATCTGTCGATCGAAAAGGTTATCGATACGATTGTCGAGACTGGGAGCGGGCTGGAGTTCGATTTCTGGGTTCTGGAGACAGCATGTCGGGCAGCGCGGCGCTGGCCGGTTCCATTATGGATTTCGGTCAACATGACGGCGACGCATTTTTCCCTTCCCGATATTGCGGGGCGTATTTTCCAGGTTTTGGCGCATACAGGGCTGGAGGCGCACCGGTTGCAGATCGAAGTGACGGAGACGCAGGCGCTTGAGGTCGGACCCCGTGTGCACCATGCTTTTCGCGAACTGGAGGCCCGGGGCGTACGCATTGCGCTGGATGATTTCGGCAAGGGATTTTCGACGCTGATGTATCTGCGACAGTTTCCGTTTTCCAAGATCAAGCTGGATGCGGCCTTTATTCAGGACATGTTGCAGGATGCGCGCAGCGCGGCGGTGGTGCGGAATGTGATTGCGCTGGGACGGGATCTTGGCGTCGCGGTAACGGCGGAAGGCGTCTCGTCGCCGGAGCATTGCCGGCATTTGCAGGAGCAGGGCTGTACGGAAGTTCAGGGGTTCTATCTGGGGTGCCCGGTTCCGGAGGAAGACGTACCGCTCTTCTGGGGGCGCCGGGTGGCGGATCTGTCCTGAAAAGATATGTGGAGACTGTGGATGGGAACGGCAGCATGAACCGGTTTGGAAACGGGCAGGTGGCGGTCATGGGGATTGTGAACATCACGCCGGATTCCTTTTCTGACGGAGGCCGCTTTTTTCGGCCTGAAGCGGCTCTGGCCCATGGGCGGGCGCTCGTGGCGGATGGGGCGGACTTGCTGGACGTGGGGGCCGAGTCCACGCGGCCGGGTTTCGTGCCGGTTGCGGCGGAAGAAGAATGGGCGCGTCTTGCACCGGTCGTGGGGCAGTTGGTCGAGGACGGGGTGACCGTTTCGGTGGACACGACCAAGGCGTTCGTCGCGAAGCGGGCGCTTGAGGCTGGTGCGTCGGTCATCAACGATGTCTGGGGGTTGCAGGCGGACCCGGACATGGCCTCCGTGGTGGCGGATTCGGGCGCGACGGTGGTTGTGATGCATAACCGGCATGACGTGGACGAGGCGCTGGATCTGCGAGCGGACTGGCGACGTTTCTTCGATCGATCGCTGGAACTGGCGGAAAAGGCCGGGATTATGCGCGATCGGATCGTGCTGGACCCGGGTGTGGGGTTCGGCAAGACACAGGTGCAGAATGTGGAGGCCGTGGCGCGGCTGGGGGATTTGCGAACCGAATATGGATTGCCGGTTCTGCTGGGGGTGTCGCGCAAATCCATGTTCGGGCATTTTCTGGGGCGTGCGGCGTCCGAGCGGCTGGCGGGAACGCTGGCGACCCATTTGTACGGGGTGGAGCAGGGCGCTGCGGTCTTGAGGGTGCATGATGTGCGCGAGCATGTGGATGCGTTGAAAATGCGCCAGATTTTGAAGGATGTCCGATGATCGTGCCTGCCCTGACCTCCGTTTTCGTGCGGGATCTGTGTCTGTTTGGCTATCATGGTGTCCTGCCTGAAGAGACGCGGATTGGGCAGCGTTTCGTGGTGGATATCGAGATCCGTGCGGACCTGTCGGATGCGATTGCGGGCGATGATTACGAACAGGCCGTCTGTTACGGGACGCTGTGTGATATCGCGTCGGACATTGTGACCGGAAAGCCGCTTCAGCTTATCGAGACGGTCGCCGGGCGGATTGCGCAGAGTGTGCTGGCGAAGCTGGAGCGTGTGGAGTGGGTTCGGGTTGAAGTCCGCAAACCGTCCGCGCCGGTGCCATATGTGGTGTCGGGAACGGCGGTTGTTGTGGAACAGGCCCGGGTTCACGAGGTTGCGCTCTCTCTGGGCAGCAATCTTGGAGAGAGGGAGGCTGTTCTGGCGGCGGCGGTGGATCGGCTGTCGCTTGTGGACGGGCTGGAGATTGTGAAGGTGTCGTCGCTGTATGACAGTGCGCCCTGGGGCGGGGTGGAGCAGCCGACATTCGTGAATATTTGTGTGGTCGGACGGACGACGCTGGCGCCTCATGCGCTTCTGCGGGAGTGCAAGGCGATCGAGGCGGAGCTGGGACGTGTGCCGGGCGTGCGCTGGGGCGCGCGGGCCGTGGATATCGATGTTCTTTATTATGGGACACGGGAGGTTCGGGACCGGGTTCTGACGCTGCCGCATGCCTGTCTGTTCGAGCGGGCTTTCGTGCTGGAACCACTGGCGGAAATTGATCCAGATCATGTCATTGGTGGACGTCGCGTGCGGGACGCGCTAGCAGTCCTGCCGCGGAGCCCGGGGGATGTGACCCGGCGCGTCCCTGATGGCACGGGCCGTCGGGGCATAGAGGAGCCTGAACCCGCATGACCAACCTGAACGCCACGACCGTAGCCACTGCATCGGCCTATCAGTCGGACAATCAGGAGAGCCTCTCGTCCGAGGAGCGTCGTCCGATGGGAGCGTTGCCGCTGCCTGCGGATGCGGAAGTGCGGATTGCGGGGGCTGTGCGGCAGATTCTTGAGGCGCTGGGTGAAAACCCGGATCGCGAGGGGCTGCTGGATACGCCGCAGCGCGTGGCGAAGATGTATCTGGAAGTGTTCAGCGGCCTGCATCAGGACCCGCGGGACCATCTGAAGACGCAGTTCTCTGCGGACCGGCATCATGGTGCGGTGATCGTCAAGGATATCCGCTTCCATTCGATGTGCGAGCATCATCTGCTGCCGGTTTATGGCAAGGCGCATGTGGCTTACCTCCCGGCAGGTGGGCGTCTGACGGGGTTGAGCAAGATTGCGCGGCTGGTGGAAGGCTTTGCGCGTCGACCGCAGCTTCAGGAGCGTCTGACGGACCAGATCGCGCAGGGCATGGAAGATGTTCTGGCGCCGGAAGCCGTTCTGGTTGTCATTGAAGCCGAGCATATGTGCATGAGCATGCGCGGCGTGCGTTCGCCCGGTTCCACGACCGTGACGTCCATCGCACGCGGAAGCTGGCAGTATGACAATGCGGCCCGGATGGAGATTATGTCGCTTCTGCGTGGGTAATCCGCGCCGGACGTTTCGGGACAATCTGAAAAACGGATGATTCTTCAGGGCTTTTGAAGCCTGCGTTTCTGCGCGTGGATGACTTGCGAATCAAAACGCGGACTTATATGGTCTGCGTATGGCACTTTATGGCGCAAGCACTGAATACGTCCTGCACAGCTTGTTGTGGCTCGTGGAACATCCCGAACCGGTCAGCAGTCTGGATTTGGCGGAGCTTCAGGACATTCCGGCGGCCTTTATCGCCAAGCAGCTTCCGAAGCTGGAGAAAGCCGGGATTCTTGCGGCCTCCGAAGGGCTGAGGGGCGGTTACAGGCTGGCCCGCCCTCCGACGCAGATCAGCGTGCTGGATGTTGTGGACGCGGCTGAGGGGCGGAAGAGCCTTTTTAACTGTCAGGAAATTCGCGGTCGCTGCGTTCTGTTCGACGACACGCCGCCGCAATGGGCCACGAAAGGGGTGTGCAGCATTCATGCGGCCATGCTGCGGGCCGAGCAGATCATGCGCGAGGAACTGGCGCGGACGTCTCTGGCCGATCTGGCGTCCTCTGTCCGGGACAAGGCGCCCTCTGCGTTTCTGGGAGAGGCGCAGGGATGGCTTGAGAACCGCTCCCAGACCCGCCGGACCAGCAAAGTCCGGCAGCGACGGTCTGCGGATACGGACTGATTTTTTCACATCCAACATCGGGATACAGAATGATGCGTCGTTTTATTTCGCTTGGCGCCTTGGCTTTGTGCGTCTGCACGTCCTCCCTTCATGCTGAAACAAAGGTCACGCCGCTTCTGGCCCATGATCTGCCGGGCATACCGGGAAAAGAAGGGGCCATGCTGATCGTCGATTATCCGCCCGGCGGGTCGGACCCGATCCACCGGCATGGGGCTTCGGTGTTCGTTTATGTGTTGCAGGGCAGTGTCGTCATGCAGGTCCGGGGTGGGAAGCCTATGACCCTGCATCCGGGGCAGACGTTCTTTGAGGGGCCGGATGATGTGCATCTCGTCGGACGCAATGCCAGCCAGACCGAGCCTGCCCGTTTTCTTGCGTTTTTCGTCAAGGACAAGGCTGCGCCGTTCGTCTTGCCCGCGAAGTGACGCCTGAAGGAAACGGACCATGAAAATTCTGCTGGCTGGGGCAAGCGGTGCTGTGGGGCGCCCTCTGATCGCGCGTTTGGTGAAGGCGGGGCATGAGGTCTGGGGGATGGTGCGTCGGGTTGAAAATGCTTCCATCATTCAGGAGCTTGGCGCATGGCCGGTGGTGGGGAATGCGCTGGATCGAGCGGAGATGTTCGCTCTGCTGGAGCGGGTGCGGCCGGAGGTTGTGATCGATCAGTTGACGTCCCTGCCGTCCAGTCCGTTCGATCTGGCGCAAAGACTGCCTGCGGACCGCGTGCTGCGTCTGGAAGGCGGGGGCAATCTTCATGATGCTGCCCGGGCTGTGGGGGGGCGACGTTATGTGCAGCAGTCCTGCGGGTTTTACCTGAATGGTGAGGGAGTGCTTGCGACTGAAGACTCGCGGTTGAGAACGGAGGCTCCCGGCGGGATCGGGGAGAGTGCGCGCATGTATGAGGCGCTGGAACAGCGCGTTCTGGGCGATGGCGTTATGGAAGGTGTCGCGCTCAGATACGGGTTTTTCTACGGGCCACGCACCTGGTACTGGCCGGATGGTGCGTTCAGCCTGCATATCCGCAAGGGTGAGGTGCCCGTGATTGGAGCGGGACAGGGCGTGTTTTCGTTCATTCATGTGGACGATGCGGCGCAGGCGACGGTTGCGGCTCTGGCGGCACCTGCGGGGGTTTATAACGTGGTTGATGACCAGCCGACCGCGCTGTCCCGATGGTTGCCAGCCTATGCTGCGTGGGTTGGGGCCGATGCTCCGCCGCATGTGGATGAGGCCGATACTGTCAGGCATGGCGGAGAAGAAAGCGTCTATTATCAGAACAGTCTGAGCGGGGCCTGTAATCGCAAGGCGAAGGCGCTTCTCGGACTTCAGCCTGCAAGAATACCTTGGCTAGGCGTCTGACATCACGTTTTCTCGAGGCGCATGGACTTCCGGTGCGACAGGGGCATGCTGGCCTTGCGGCTGCGGTTCTTTGCGTTTGGCTTCGGCTTTTCCGCAGGCATCAGCATGAAGGAATGAGTCCATGTCGTTTGGAAATCGCGCCTTTCAGGCCCTGACACGTTATGCGCTGGCGTATCAGCAGGATGAGTGGGGCTGGGAGATCGGCCCGCATACTTACGGCGTTCCTACCGTTCTGGAAGTCGGGGAGGCCGGGCTGCGAATTGGCGACTACTGTTCGATCGGCCCCGGTGTCACGATCATTCTGGGGAATCACCGGGCCGATCTGGTCAGCACCTATCCGTTCAAAACGCTCTCGCACTTCTGGCCTGCTGCCGAAGAAGGGCAAGACGATCACTCCAGCAAGGGAGAGGTCGTGATCGGCAACGACGTCTGGATCGGGGCGCAGGCTACGGTCATGTCTGGCGTGACGATTGGCGACGGGGCCGTGATTGCCGCGCAGGCGCTCGTGACGAAATCGGTGCCGCCTTATGCGATTGTGGGGGGTAATCCGGCAAAAGTGATCCGGTATCGGTTTCCCGAAAGCATCATTGCCCGGCTTTTGGCGCTGGCCTGGTGGGAATGGCCGGAAACTCTGGTGAAAGAGCGTTGCGGAGCGCTGATGAGCGACGATATTGGGGCGTTTCTGGCGCTTTATGGAAATGGTCAGAACGGCTCTGAAAACGGCTGATCCTGATTTGGTGAGCGGCGGGCCGCTTCATCGGGTGTCGGGGGTGCGCTATGATTTTCCGAAGCTGTCGGGCAGGAACCATTCCGGGCGTCGGCGCGATTGGACTGTGTCGGGAAACGTACTGCGAGGCGGGGTGATCCGTGGGGTCCTTCGGGAGCGGTGACGATTTTCCTGTATCGAAGGGGATCTTGATGAGCACCGCAGACAAGATGATGTCACAGATGGCCGACAAAGGCGGGTTTATTGCCGCTCTGGACCAGAGTGGCGGTTCCACGCCGGGCGCGCTGAAGCAGTATGGCATTGCCGAGAGCGACTATTCGGACGAAAGCCAGATGTTCGCGCTCATGCATGACATGCGGGTTCGGATCATCACGGCGCCTTCCTTTACGGGCGACAAGGTGATCGGGGCCATTCTGTTCGAGCGCACGATGGACGGCGACGTGGACGGTGAGCCTGTTCCGGCCTATCTGTGGCGCGAACGGGGCGTTGTGCCGTTTGTGAAGATCGACAAGGGGCTGGAGGCGGAAGCGGACGGCGTTCAGCTTATGAAGCCGATGCCTGATCTGGATGCCCTGCTGGCGCGCGCAGCCAAGCTGGGCGTTTATGGAACGAAAGAACGTTCCACGATCCGCCTGCCATCCGAAAGCGGTATCCGGGCGATTGTTCGGCAGCAGTTTGCGGTGGCTGAACAGGTCCGCAAACATGGGCTGGTGCCCATTCTGGAGCCGGAAGTGCTTATCAAAAGCCCGGACAAGGCCGCGTGCGAGCAGCTTTTGCATGATTACGTTCTCGAAGAGCTGCAAAAACTGCCCGAGGACGCCCGGATCATGCTGAAAGTCACGATTCCGGAAGTTGCGGACCTCTATGACGATATTGCGCGTGATCCGCGGATGGTTCGGGTTGTGGCGCTGTCAGGAGGCTATCCGCTGGATCAGGCCTGCGAGAAGCTGCGGCACAATCACCGGATGATTGCGAGCTTCTCCCGCGCGCTGATCGGTGATCTGCGGCATCAGATGGATGATGCGCAGTTCGATTCCGCCTTGGGAGAGGTGATCGGGGAAATTTACGACGCTTCGGTCCATAAGGCCTGAAGCTTGGTTCGGACGTCAGGAAATGCTGGCGTCCGCTTTATTCCACCAGCACTGTTCCGGGGGCGTTGAGACGGCGGGCAGGTAATGCTGCGGATTGCCGCCGAGGCGCACGGTGTTGGTGGGGGTTTCTTCCAGTTCGATTTCATGAACGCGCAGAATGTCGCCCTGATCCGCGAGAATGGCGGTCAGTTTAGCGAGCATGAGGGCGGCCATCAGTTCCGTTGTCGGGTCGCCGGGCGTGACGACGATCCGGCTGGCACGTTCGGGTTCATTGGCGCGGAACCAGGCGAGCAGCGGGTCTGTTTCAGAAAGCTGGAGCGCGTGATCGAGGCTGTTGTCTACGAAATGGTGCCAGCGTGTCTTGGCGTCCGCAAAGGGGAGGATCATGTTCGCGTGGCCGTCCAGCCGGGTCTGTTTGGCCGGACGCAGCGTGACGCGGACATATTCGTTATGGCCATGCGGGATGGCGCAGCGTTCGCTGGCACCAGTAATGAGCCGGTGCCCCATGCAGAAACGCCGCGTAAAGACGAGTTCGGCGGTCATACGGCGCCTCCATGACGGCTCTGCTGGTAGCGGCGCCATCCGTCGGCCCGCAGGTTGCAGGCCGGGCAGGTGCCGCAGCCATAGCCCCAGTCATGCTGGTGCGTACGGTCGCCCATGTAGCAGGAATGGCTGTCCCGGTTGATCAGGTTCACGAGGGGCTGGCCGCCAAGCTGCTCGGTCAGGTCCCATGTCTGGGCCTTGTCGATCCACATCAGCGGCGTATGCAGCACGAAACGCTGGTCCATGCCGAGGTTCAGGGCGACCTGCAGGGCCTTGATCGTATCATCGCGGCAGTCCGGATAGCCGGAATAGTCGGTTTCGCAGACGCCGGTGACGATGTGGCGCGCATTGCGGCGAACGGCGAGGGCGGCGGCGAAAGTCAGGAAAATGATGTTGCGGCCCGGCACGAACGTGTTGGGCAGATCGTTTTCGCTCAGTCCGATCTCGGCTTCACGGGTCAGGGCCGTTTCGGAGAGCGCGCCGAGGGAGGCGAGGTCGATCGTGTGATCGTCGCCAAGGCGTGCTTTCCATTCCGGCGAAAACGCGGCCATCTGTTCGCGCAGGGTGTCCCGGCATTCGAGTTCGATGGCGTGGCGCTGTCCGTAGGCGTATCCGACCGTCTCGACCCGATCGAAGCGGGAGAGGGCCCAGGCGAGGCAGGTTGCGGAATCCTGCCCGCCGGAGAACAGGACGAGCGCGGTGTTGCTGCTGATGGCCGTGTTCGTGCTCATGGTTAGGGGATTCCGATCAGCTTGTGCGTCTGGAGCGACAGGCGCCAGCGCGGGTGGCGCAGACAGTATGCGACGGCGGCCTGTGTGTTGGCGATGCGGTCGGGGCCGTCCATCGGCTGAAGCCAGAAATGCCGGAAGGACAGTGTCTCGAACAGTTCGGGCGGCAGCTCCGGCTGGGGGTAGATCAGCTTGAGTTCCGCGCCTTCGGTCTGGATGAGCGTGCTGTTCGGCTTGGGGCTGACGCAGACCCAGTCGATTCCGGCAGGCGCTGCGATCGTGCCGTTGGTTTCCACGGCGATTTCAAAGCCTTGTGCCTTTACGGCGGCGATCAGGGCATCATCAAGCTGGAGCAAAGGTTCGCCGCCGGTGAAAACGACATAGCGGCGACCGCTGTCATCGGCGGTGCCGGTCCAGCAGGCCGCGATGGTGGCGGCCAGAGCCTCGGCGGTGTCGAAACGGCCACCGCCTTCGCCATTCGTCCCGATGAAATCGGTATCGCAGAACGTACAGGCGGCCGTGGCGCGATCCTGTTCGCGGCCCGACCACAGGTTGCAGCCCGCGAACCGGCAGAACACCGACGCACGGCCTGTCTGTGCACCCTCGCCCTGGAGGGTCACGAACATTTCCTTCACAGCATAAGACATGACCGCAGCATGTCGGCGAGGATGGCGCAGGATGCAAGGGAAATCATCATGTCGGGCTGAAGGTGTTCTACGAAGTGGGATGTTTCGCAGGCAAGGGGGATGGGCAGCGCCTGCTTTCATGGTAGGGAAGGCGCATGGAAGACATGAATGCCCGTTCTCCTGTTCTGACCCTTGAGCCTCTGCGCGGCTGGGGGCTCGTCCGCGCCGCGTGGAGCGATCTGCAGGCGGGCCTGCGGCTGTTGCCGCTGGCCGTGACGCTCGGCTGGCTGGATATCAAGATGCGATATCGCGGCTCCATTCTGGGGCCGCTGTGGCTGACGCTGTCCACGGCTGTCATGATCGGCGCGATGGGGGTGGTGTACGGTTATCTCTTCCACATGGATCTGAAAGCCTATCTGCCGTTCCTGTCACTTTCGATCGTGTTGTGGGGATATGGCGGGACCGTCATCAACGATGCGGGGACAGTCTTTACGCAGAGCACGTCCCTGTTCCATGCGATGCGGATTCCGGTCAGTCTGCCCGTCACGCAGGTGATTGTCAGGAATCTGCTGATTCTGCTGCATAACATGGTTGTCGTTGTTGTCGTGTTTGCGGTTTTCGATGTCTGGCCGCAGCAGATCTGGAGCCTGCTGTTCAGTCTGCCGCTCTGGATCGTGGACAGTTTCTGCGTCATTCTGTTGATCGGGATGTTGGGCGCGCGGTTTCGGGACATTGCGCCCATCGTGGCGTCTCTGATGCAGATTTTCTTTTTCGTGACTCCGGTGATCTGGAAGCCGGAACTGATCACGACAGGACGACACTATCTGTTGCTTGATCCGTTTTATCCGCTGCTTGAAATCGTGCGGGCGCCGCTTCTGGGCCAGACGGTGGAGTCCATCGTCTGGGAAGCGGCGCTTGGGCACAGTGTGCTTCTGTGGCTTCTGGCGGCCATTCTGTTCTGCAGGATGCGGTCGCGCATTCCTTACTGGATCTGATCTGATGCCCGGGATTGTTGTTGATCGCCTCTGTATCGATTTTCCGCTGTATCATGGGCAGAGCCGCTCCCTGAAGCGGCAGGTCGGCAAAACGCTGGCCCGCTTTGCGCCGTCATCGCCCTCCGCTCATCTGATGCGCGACATGCGGGAACGCACGATCGTGAGCGTGCTGCGGGAGATCAGTTTCACGCTGAATTCCGGCGAACGGCTGGGGTTGATCGGTAGTAACGGTGCTGGAAAAACCACATTGTTGCGTGCGCTTGCGGGTATTTACGAGCCTGTTGCGGGACGCGTGCGACTTGATGGAACGATGCGGACGCTGCTGGACAGCAGTCTGGGCATGAATCCCGAACTGACGGGGCGTGAAAACATTCGCCTCAAGGGACGCTATGAGGGCCTCTCACGCCAGCAGATTGAGCGGATCGAGCAGGACGTGCAGGATTTTGCCGAACTCGGTCCTTATATGGACATGCCAATGAAGGTTTACAGTGCGGGCATGAGTGTCCGACTGGCCTTTGGTCTGGCAACAGCGTCTTCTCCTCAGATCCTGCTGATGGATGAATGGTTTCTCGCGGGGGACGGGGTGTTCATGAACAAGGCCAAGGCGCGCCTTGAGGAACTTGTCCAGCAGGCGGAAATCCTTGTGTTGTCCACGCACCAGCCCAAGATCATGCGGCAATGGTGTACGCGCGTCATCTGGCTTGAGAACGGACATATCCGCATGGACGGCACACCAGACGAGGTTCTGGACGTTTATCTGGAAGAGGCGGGCTGAGGGCCTGTCTCAGCCGCCTGTACCGAAACGGGCGAGAGCCCATGTTGTGCAGAGATATAGAACGATCGTCAGCGCGCATCCTGCCAATAGGGCGAACCAGAACGGCAGCCCTGCCCGGAGCAGTTGAGGGATCAGCAGAAACATGGGCAGTGAGGGCAGCACATACCAGAATGTCGCTTCCGCATGACGGCTCATGACGATGCGGTCCGGCTTTTCAAGCCAGAGTCAGATCATGCCCAGAACCGATACGAGCGGCAGAGACGCAATCAGCGCGCCAAAGCCGGGATAGCGCCGCGCAATACTGGAGGCGGCGGCGATCAGAAGCCCTGAAATCAGGCATTTCAGAATGAAGAACAGCATAGTCTTCCCTAAAAACGGGCAGTGGCTTCTTCAGAGTTTTTTTTGGAAAATGCTGCCAACTCCATGAGAGGAGTGGCGCGAGTGACGGGGCTCGAACCCGCGACCTCCGGCGTGACAGGCCGGCGCTCTAACCAACTGAGCTACACCCGCAGAGACACTTTTCAGTGTCTTGGGACCTTCCGTCTGGAAGCTGTTTGGCTTCCTCTTGGTCGGTGGCGGTGATGTATCAGCCTGCCTGTGGGGTGACAAGAGGGTTTTTTGAAAAAAAAGCCTTTCGGATCAAAAAACTGCCTTGCCCGGGAGGAAAGGGCCGTGTCCTGTGTAACGGAACGATACAGGCGGGAGAGCCTCATGAAGTTGGGACGACTGGCGGCACTGCTGTTTCTGGGGACGGTGTTGGCCGGGTGCGAGACGGGGCCGCATCAGTGCAAGCTGATCACGAGCGGAAACATGCCAGTGCTGAATGACTGGGGTAGCCCGATCGTGCGGGCCGCGATCAACGGGCACCCGGTTGCACTTATTGTCGATACGGGGGCGTTCGCCACGACGGTTGGACAGAGCTTTGTCGAACCTCTGGGTCTGAATGATATGGGGAGAACGGTTCTGATCCATGGTGTTGGAGGTCAGGACTATGGACGTGTCGTGACGATCGACACGCTGGACATGGGGAGTTCCAAAGCCACCAACATCGCAGTTGCCGGTGCCGGGAAATTTGTCGGAAAGGTCGCTGGCCTTCCGGTTGTGGGGGTGTTCGGGCGTGATTTTCTTGGGCGCTACGATACGATTGTGGACATGCCTTCACACCGTGTCCGGCTGGTTGAGACGGAAGACTGTGATATCCCCACGCCGGGATGGGAGGGTCATATCCACGTCGTGCCGATCAGCCATATCTATAATGAAGGCCATAAAACCACCCTGGAAATACGTCTGAACGGCCATCCGGTTGATGCAACGCTGGATACGGGAGCCTCGACCACCCTGATCAGTCTGGACGCGGCCCGGGCAGCGGGTGTGACGCGTGCGATGCTGGAAAAAGATCCTGTTTCAACCGGATATGGGCTGACGCGAGATCCTGTGAAAAATTATCTCCATCATTTTGAGACACTTCAGGTGGGGGATATCGTTTTTCACGATGTCTCTCTGAAAGTGGGGGGAGGGCTGCCCGATACGGATGCGCTCCTCGGGGCCGATGTTCTGAAACATTACCGGATCTGGATCCCCCGTTACGGCAACCGGATGTTTGTTCAACACGATGTCGATATTCCAGCCCCCTCTTACTGAGACTGTCTGAAGGCGCATTAACGGAGTTTCAATCAACTGTTCTCTAGGAAGGAGATTATCTGGCCGGCTGCCTGTGGCCGGCATGGTGTGATCTGTGTTTCTGGAGAGACAGCCTGGCATGTCCGACATACGCTCTGTTCCCGTACAAGGGAGTTTCCTGCTGCGTCGGCGGCTGCTTCTGATATTTGCCATTCCTGTAATCGTCGGAGTCTGTGGGGTGCTCTGGGGGGTGAAGGTGAGCGGCCTCTCTGCTGCATCTGCCAGGGCGTTTCTTGTCCCTGAAATCGCGCTTCTTGGACTGTTTGTTGTTTCGGGAATTTTTGCGTTTGTTCAGGTCGCGGGACGCGGGGATGCTCTGACAGGGGCTGTCAGGCAGCTTGCTGCCCAAGGGACCCTGCCGAAAGATGCTCATGAAGCCAGTCTGGTCCGGTTACAGGTCATGCTGGGCGAGGCGCGCACCAATTCCGAGAGAAGTGAAATCCTGGCATCTCAGGCGCAGTCTGCGCTTGCCGCTGTTCGGATCGAAGCTGAAGACGCACGGCGGTCGGCCCAGCAGGAAGCTGCCGAACATGAGCGGGTGATTGAGATTGTTGGGAATGCCATGGCGAATCTGCGCGATGGCGAACTGGGATTTCGCCTCGAAGAGGCCTTGCCTCCCCGCTACGACCGACTGCGGCAGGATTTCAACGAAACGGCGTTGAGCCTTCAGAAAGTGATGGTTTCGCTGAACGACAGCATTTCGACGATTTCATCGGGGTCTGCTGAAATTGCATCCGCGGCGGACGATCTGGCCCGCCGTACGGAACTTCAGGTCGCGCGTCTTGAAGAAACGACGATTTCTGTCGGAAATGTCACGGAAACTGTCCGCAAGACGGCTGCGGCCTCGGTTCATGCGAGCGAAGTCGCCAGTCAGACGCGTGATCGTGCGGAAAGATCTGGAGAAGTGATGATGGCTGCTACGGCGGCCATGCAGGACATTCAGAAATCGTCCATCCATATCGCACAGATTCTCGGGCTGATTGACGATATTGCTTTTCAGACAAATCTGCTGGCGCTGAATGCCGGTGTCGAAGCTGCCCGAGCAGGGGACGCGGGTAAGGGATTTGCGGTCGTCGCGGCCGAGGTTCGTGCGCTGGCGCAGCGATCAGCGGATGCGGCCAAGGAAATCAAGGGACTGATCACCTCCAGCACACAGCAGGTCAGTCGTGGCAGTTCTCTGGTCGAAGAGACGGGGGTCGCGATGAAATCGATCGTGGAGAACGTCAGTGAAATCAGTGTTCTGATCGGTGAAATTGCTACGGCTGCTCGGAGCCAGGCGAATGACCTTTCGGAAATCAGCGTTGCGGTCAGCCAGATGGATCAAAACACTCAGCAGAATGCCGCAATGGTCGAAGAAGCCACGGCTGCCAGTCATAATCTGAGTGCGGAAGCCAAGGAACTTGTGGGAAGTCTCCAGCGGTTTCACTTGCAGGATTATGGTGATGACCAGTTTGGCTTGGCAAAAGAAGACTCCATTCTGCCACCTGCCACCACGCAGTGGGGAGAAAGTCCTTTTCAGACGTCTGATGAAGGTTGGGAGGAATTCCGGTAATGGAAGCCCTCATTCTCCCTGAAATATTGGATACCAGATATGCGGTTCCGTTCTCAGAACTTCTGAAAAAACAGGAGGGCGCTTTTCTTCTGGATGGAGAGAGTGTGCAGCGTGTTGGGGGACTCTGCTTTCAATTGCTGGTCTCCGCATTTGCGACTGCGCAGACGCTGGGCACGTCTTTTGAAATCAGAAACGTCTCCGATGAAATGAAAGAAAACCTTACCCTGCTTGGCGGAGATTTTCTTCTCAAAGGGGAAGGCGCAGCATGAATATTCTGATTGTCGATGATTCCAGAACCATGCGGGATCTGATCAGTCGTGAGCTTCGCGGAGGCGGATACGACGTCGAAACGGCTGAAGACGGTGTGGATGCTCTGGAAAAGATCAAGGGATTTTCCCCTGCCGTTATCATAACGGATCTGAACATGCCGCGTATGAACGGGCTAGAACTGACGCAGGCCCTGCGTACTCGGGATGAAACGAAGTTTGTTCCGATCATTTTTCTGACGACGGAATCCGGTGACGAGCTTCGGCGTGCTGCGCGCGAGGCCGGAGCGACGGGATGGATCGTCAAGCCATTTGACGGCCCTAAACTGCTTGCGGCAGTCAGGCGGGTCAGCGCATGAGTGCGACAGAGTTTACGGATGATATGGATGCCATCCGACAGATTTTCTTTGACGAGTGCGATGAACAGCTCGCTCTTCTTGAAGAAGAACTGACGACGCTGGGTGATGAGCCGGAAGACAAAGAAAAGATCAACACGATCTTTCGGTGCGTTCATTCCATCAAAGGCGGAGCAGCGGCCTTTGGGATGGAGGAACTGGTAAAATTCTCCCATCTTTTTGAGAGTGTGCTTGACCTGTTTCGGTCAGGAGCCTTGTCGGTCACAACTGAGAGTATCGCGACCTTTTTAAAGTGTAAGGATGCTCTGTTCGATATCGTTACAGCTTTTAAAAATGAAGGGACGGCCTGTGAGGCTGCCTCCGATACTGTGGCTGAACTGGAGCGATATCTTGATTCAGGAGCGCCCGAACCGGAGCCATCCCCCGAGGATGTCGAGATGGATGACATCTTTGGAATGGCGTTTGCGCCAGTCAAAATTGAAATCGAGGTGCCGGTCGACCAGCGGTTTTCGATTTCCCTGAGAGTAACGACTGAGTTTTACGAACGCGGCGATGATGTCCGGAATATTCTGATCGCATTGAAGGAACTGGGGGCGCTTCAGGTTGAAGTGGATACTGATGCGGTTCCACTGATTGGCGATATTTCACCTGAACGGAGTTATCTGACGTGGAATCTCCTGCTGGAAACTCAGAAGTCGCGTGGTGACATCGAGGAAATTTTCGAATGGTCCGGAGACGATCTTCAAGCGACGGTTAGGCTCTTAGCCGACAATGTTACTGACGGCCCCGCATCTCTGCCTGTGAAGGTTGAAGAAAAAATAGATCTTCAGATCAAGAAGCCTGCTGAGCGCAAGGAATCCGCGACTGTCCGTGTCGACATCCAGCGGATCGACAAGCTCGTCGATCTGATTGGGGAGCTGGTGATCAATCAGGGTGCCATCCAATCACAGATGCGGCGTAACAAGGTTCACGGAGATTCTGTTCTGGGAAATGTCGTGACGGCGCAGGAGCAGCTTATTCACGAGCTTCAGGAAAACGTCATCACCATGCGGGCCTATCCGATCAAAACCGTTTTTCAGAAGCTGGGCCGGGTCGTCCGCGAGACGGCAAGGCTTACGGAAAAGCAGGTTCGGCTTGTGCTGGAGGGAGAAGACACTGAGGTGGATCGTTCCATTCTCGAAAAGCTGTCCGACCCTCTGACGCATATGGTCCGTAATGCGATTGATCATGGTATCGAAAGTCCTCAGGCCAGATCGCTGGCTGGCAAGGATCCGGAAGGGCTGCTCAGACTTCGGGCGTTTCAGCGCTCTGGGCGGATCATTGTCGAAATTCAGGATGATGGCGCTGGTCTGGATGCCGACAGGATTTACGAAAAAGCGGTTGAAAAAAAGATTATTGAAAGAGGTCAAAGACTGGATCGGGAGGAAATTTATTCCCTGATTTTTGAGCCTGGTTTCTCCACTGTCGCAGAAGTCACCGATGTTTCGGGACGCGGCGTGGGAATGGACGTGGTCAAGCAGAGTCTTCAGCAGATCAACGGGAGGATTTTTATTAGCTCTGCTAAAGGAAAGGGGACAACGTTTTCGATTTCACTGCCGTTTACGTTGTCAGTTATTGAAGGAATTATTTTCAAGGCCGAAGGCCAGGATTTTGTAATTCCGGTCAATAACGTCCTTGAGACAATTATCTTCGACGCGAAAAAAGCTTTTCATGTTGGAGAAGGGAAATACGGATATCCTTATCGGGACGGCTATTTATCCGTGATTTATGCTTCTGATATTATTGGAACGTCTTCTGATGGACTGAATCAGAAGATATGCTTTGTCATTGAGAATGAAAACGAAGAAAAACTTGCATTTATTGTTGATAAAATCATTGATCATTCAAGGTTTGTAGTAAAGAATCTTGAAGACAACTATAGAAAAATCGCCTGCTTTTCAACGGCGACCATTCTTGGGGATGGGAACGTGGCATTTATTCTGGACGTTGAATTTCTCTTTGGTGAGCTTCTGAAAAAACGGGAAGGTTCGTTGGAGGAAAGGGTATGATCATGGAAAAAGCTCTGGTCTTTTCCTTGGGGAGCCAGGAATTTTCTGTTCAGATTTCTGCCGTGAAGGAAATCAAGGAATGGGCGAAAGCGACGCCTTTTCCGGCAGCTCCGGCTTTTGTGGAGGGAGTGGTCAATGTCCGCGGTTCCGTGATTCCGCTTGTGAACATGGCCCAGATGATGGGGGTTTCTGATGATAACGATGAAAAAAAGGCTATTATTTTTCTGAAAGACGACAAGAAGATTATTGGTTTTTCGGTTTCGAATGTGACGGATATCTCGGATATTGACGAAGAAGACTTTCGACCCCTACCAGAGCTTTCCAGCGATAATCTCAAATACTATTCAAACGGCATTCTGTCCTTGGGAGGGCGTCTGGTTTTTTCTGTGAATGTGGCCTCGCTGTTTGAAGGAAGTTTGCAATGACAGTGATGGAGCTTCAGGACCAACAGGAGATATCGGACGAAAATTTCCGGATTATTGCAGGGATTGCCAAGACATCTGCTGGAATTTCTCTATCGGATAAGAAGAAAAGTCTTGTTTATTCGAGAATTTCACGCCGTGTCCGGCAGGAAGGGTTTGGCTCTTTTGATGAGTATTGTGATTTTCTGGTAAGTGGCGCCGGAGTTAATGAAAGAAATCATCTTGTTTCGGCGCTGACGACAAATGTCACGAGCTTTTATCGGGAAAAGCATCATTTTGCGTATCTGGAGCAGTTATTGCGCCAGAAATTATACTCGCGCATTGAACGTGGCGAGGAACTCAGGATCTGGTCGGCAGCCTGTTCGAGCGGCGAAGAAGCTTATTCCATCGCTATGACAGTCTTGAAGTGTCTGTCTGGCATTTCGGGACTGAAAGCAAAGATTCTGGCGACAGATATTGATGCCGACATCCTCAGTCAGGCCAAGCTGGGCAGTTATAATTCTGTGGAAGCGGAAGCCTTGTTTGAGGCCGGCGTGCTGTCGTTCTGTCGGCTCGAAAGCAATCGGGTCGTCATGTCTGAAAGAATTCGGGACATGATCCGGTTTCGCCGGCTCAATCTGGTGGAGCCATGGCCGTTTTCATCGCGGTTTCACGCCATTTTCTGTAGGAATGTCGCGATTTATTTCGACCGGGAAACTCAGGACAGGCTCTGGGGCAATCTCTCGGCGCGCATTTTTCCAGGTGGTGAGCTTTATCTGGGACATTCGGAACGTATTGCTCATCCCGAACGCTTTGGAATGGAAAGCATTGGGTATAATGCCTATCGCAAGGTTTCGACCGGAGAGATGTCTCCATGAGCGGTTCAAAGCCTTTGACGGTCGTGGTGGTCGACGACTCTCTGACAACGCGGGCGCTGATCGCGGCAGCTCTCAAACGTGATTCTCGCGTCAAGGTGGTTGGGACGGCTGGAACGCCTTTTGAGGCACGCGATCTGATCGTACGGCTGAATCCTGATGTGCTGACGCTTGATTACGAAATGCCGTCCATGAATGGATTGCAGTTTCTTGAAAAGATCATGCGGTTGCGCCCGATGCCTGTGGTGATGGTGTCGGGTCGTCTCTCCAGTCATCAAGGGCTGGTGGAGCAGGCGCTCCGGATGGGGGCTGCCGAGTGGTATTCGAAAATGGCGCTCGGGAGCGGAGAGGAGCCCTTTGCCGGGTTGGGAGACGCGATTGTTCGAGCAGGCGCCACAAAAGGGCAACCTGCCGTATCGGTAGGGGGGAGTTTGGGAGCCAGAGTGATGGCTCCCACGAAAACCGGAACTGTCGTTGGCATAGGTGCCTCGACCGGTGGCGTGGAAGCTCTAACGGATGTGCTTGAGCATTTTCCGAAGGATTGCCCCGCGACAGTCATCGTGCAGCATATGCCAAAGCAGTTTTCCGAGAGCTTTGCGCGCCGTCTGGACAGGGTTGTGAAACCTGACGTCAGGCTGGCGGAAGAGGGCGATGTGCTGAAGCCGGGTGTTGTGTATGTCGCGCCCGGTGGGGGGCGTCATCTTCGTATAAGGGGTGGGGCGCGCCCCGGTGAGTATGTCTGCCAATTGGTAACGGCGCCTCCCGTTAACGGGCATCGGCCATCCGTGGACGAACTGTTTTATTCTCTTGCCGCCACAGTGGGGAAAAATGCTGTGGGCGTCATCCTGACCGGGATGGAGTGCGATGGCGCGCAGGGTCTTCTGGCCATGCGTCATGCCGGTGCCTGTACGATCGGTCAGGACCGGGCAAGTTCTGTCATCTATGGCATGCCACGCGCTGCTTTTGAACTGGGTGCGGTGGACACGCAGCTTCCGCTATCCGCCATTGGCCCCGCTATTCTCAATCTTTGTGAACGCCGTTCTCTGGAGACGTATCCATGATTTCCGCATCTTCCATGTCCGTGCTCCTTGTGGACGACCAGACCTCTATCCGTTCGATCCTGCGCAATACGCTTGCCCAGATCGGTTTTGTGCAGATTGCCGGTGTCCGCAACGGGGTGGAGGCTCTGGAGCATCTGAAGAGCAATTCGGTTCATCTTATCATTTCGGACTTCAACATGCCGGACATGGACGGGCTTGAGCTTTTGAAGGCCGTCAGGAGCAATGCGCGCACTGCGAAAACGGGTTTTATCATGTTGACCGGGCAGGCCAGCAAGGAACTGGTGCAGCAGGCGATCGCGGAGGGCGTGAACAATTTTCTGGCCAAGCCTTTTACGGCCAGCTCGCTTAAATCCCGTATCGAAGCTGTTTTCGGACCGATCTGCGGTGCTTGAGGCTTCGAAGGGACTTCCGTTGCCTCAGGTTCTTGAAGGGCTTGGGGTACAGCTCGCCGTCAGTCTTCAGGAACTGCGCAGACTGGAGGCCGTCTGTCTGAAGGCGCTTCTGGGAGAAAATCCTCTGGAGTTGCAGGACTTTGACAGGATCGCCCAGGTTCTGGATCAGGTAGCGATCTGTTGTGAAGGGTTGAGTCGTGAGCCCGGCGTGGAGGCAGTACAGGTTCAGCGGGGTGTTGTGGATCGTTTGACGATGGGAGAGATCCGTCAGCGTCTGCTGGCGGAAGCCCCCCAACCGGCAGTAAGTTCCGGAGAGGTTGAACTCTTCTGAGGGATCAGCTTGGTGTGCTGGCATCCTGAGGGTTGGAGCGGATCATGGTGCGCTGTTTCTGCAGGCCGTGAATAATCTGTTCGACGTCCTGGGGACCAAACACGACACCAACCGGTCCATAGGCCGGATGCTGGAACGCCAGCATTGATCCTTCGGTCAGGGCGTCGATCTGAAGAGCCCAGTTTGTGGTGTAGACCGGCGTGAAGCGCGCGCCTGCAATGGGGGCTGGCGGGCGTTTTTCGATCAGGGCGGCATGAGCCAGACCCAGGCTTGTGATCAATTGGGACAACTGGGTCTCGTCGAGAGAAAGGCTACCTGAAACGCCGCTGCCTTCGAGAAAGGACAGGACGGCCGTTGTGCCATCTTCTGAACGTGTGACCTGCATGCGTGGGGCTGTCATGATGTTCGGCTCCCTGCCCGGTTGTGGTGTGATCAGATTGAAGAGCCAGTGTGGTGGAAGCCTCCGGCCCATGTCCACCAACCCAGACGTGCGCTTTGTTCGTTCAGCACCTGGGCGGCATTCTTAGCGCTGTCGGGATTGGGGAAAATCCCGAAGCAGGTGGCGCCTGAACCGCTCATACGCGCGAGAAGGCACTCGGGAAGGCTGGCGATGGACGCCAGAACCGTGCCGATCACCGGGCATTGCGACAGGGCCGGAGCCTGAAGGTCGTTGGTTGTGGCGTTCAGGTCGGCGACCATGGCTTCTGCGCTGTCCCAGCGGGTGGGGAGGAAGGCTTCAGGCCGCTCCGTAATGCCGCCGCCTGCGGCAAAGGCCCGGAAGACCTCGGGGGTCGAGACGCCGACGCCGGGATTAACGAGCAGGAGGCCCGCATCGGGCAGGACCGGGGCCGGCGCGAGGATTTCTCCAATCCCCTGCATCCGAGCCGGACGCTGCGCGATACAGACGGGAACGTCCGCGCCCAGTGTCTCCGCAATCGGAAAGAGTGTGGCCTGATCCGCGTTCCATTCGCGGGCCAGCAGGCGCAGCGTTGCTGCGGCGTCCGCAGAACCGCCGCCGATACCGGAAGAGACGGGCAGATTCTTTTCCAGCTTCAGACGAAAGGATTCGGTCAGGCCATTAAATGCTGTGCCGGCCTTGGCCTGAAGGGCGCGGGCGGCGCGTAGCACGAGGTTCTGATCGTCCGCTTCCAGCCCTTGGCCGAAGGGGCCGTCGATCGTCAGCGACATCGTATCGGCGGGGCCTTCAAGCCTGATGCGGTCTGCGGCCCCTGCGAAGACCGCGAGGCTGTCGAGCAGGTGGTATCCGTCGTCGCGTCGGCCGGTGATGTGCAGGAACAGATTGATTTTGGCGTGTGCTGTGGCTTGGGGGGCGTCTGGGAAGGTCATGGTTTCTGTTCGAAAGCTGCGAGATGGGGGCCGCCGTTCTGGAGCGCCTGTAGCAGAAGGGCGCGGTCCTGCGGCTGGGGGGTGTCGTCGAGGGACTGGTTCCACTGGTCCTGTGCCTCGGTGTGCCGTCCGAGATACCAGTAGGCGACGCCGAGATGGTAGCCGATTTCGGCATCGCCGGGCGCGTGTTCGGCAGCTTGTACAAGCATGGGGAGCGCGGTTTTGAGGTCTGCGCGGTATTTGAGAAGAGCCCAGGCGTAGCTGTCCTGAATGGACGCATCCGCGGGTTGAAGATCAACGGCTTTTTTCAGCATGGCGAGGGACTGCGCCTGATCGGTATCATGCTCGATATTGGCATAGCCGACGAAGTTCAGGACTTCGGGCTGGTCGGGGGCGAGTTCCAGCGCATGTTTCATGTCGTCCTGCACCATCGGCCAGTTGCCGCTTTCCTGAGCGGCCATCGCGCGGCCCAGCAGGATGGGCCAGAGGACCTCCTTACGGGGCGGGGAGGCCTGGAGGGCGCGGGTGTAGAGTGCGACTGCGTCTGTATGATGGCCGCGCTGGTCTTCGACTTCGGCAAGCTGGATCAGGAATTCCGGATTCTCGGGACGCAGGGCGAGAGCGCGGTGCAGGGCATCGGCTTCCTGTGCGAGGTCTCCTGAGCGCAGGGCAAGGTTGATCCGTTCCTGTGCGGCCAGGGCAGCAAGGGGATCGGACGGCGAAATACTGTTTAGTTCGGCCAGACCGCTGGCGATCTGGTTGGCTTCGCGGAAAGTATCGGCCAGAAAGATGCGCGCGAGTGTCAGGCCGGGATCGAGGAAAATGGCCTGTTGCAGGGCGATGATGGCTGGATCGCGTGGAATGCCGTCCTGTTGGATGGCGTCCGTAATCATGAGGGCCATCTGAAGATTAAGGACGGCCCCGCCGAGTGCCGGCGTTGGTTTTTTAAGGTTTGGAAGATCCTCTTCGATCGGGCCGATGACGAGGGCGGCCAGAGGAGATGTCACGCCCAGAGCGGAGACGGCGTCGCTGGCCTCCTTGTGGTGGCCATGTCGTTCGAGCCATCCGCCATAGAGCTGCGCATAGAGGATCTGGAGCGTCAGTGGATCTCCGGACGCGTTTCCTGTGCGGTGATAGAGCTGTCCGGCGAGTAGGGGGGTGGGCAGGTGGTCCGCCACCATGGCCGCATGCAGCAGATAGAGCCTGCGGGTCGTAGGCTGCCCTGCGGCTTCCGCCAGCAGGTTCAGGGCTTTGTCGGGGTGGCCCTCGGCGGCGAGGCTCCAGCTCATGAGGACAGGTGCTGCGATTGTGACAAGTGGACCGTGATGGGGACTTCGGGTGAGGATGCGGCGCATCGCGGCCCAGTCCTGCCGGGCGAAGGCGTCCTGCGCGAGAATGAGTGTGCCGATATCGCTGCCGGCGACCTGATCGGGCAGGGCGGTGGCGAGTTTGACGGCTTCGGTCTGATGACCGGCCATAGCGGCATAACGCAGGGCGTCGTGTTGTAGCTGAAAGTTATGTGGTGCGAGCGGTAGGGCGTGGGAGAGAGCCAGATTGGCGGCGGGAACGTCTCCGCGTTCCATCATGACCGTTGCTGCCAGCATCCAGCCGGTTAGGGAATTTTCCGGATTGACGGTGGGCTTTATGGTGGGAGGCAGGGCGGCCAGCGCGCTCCCTGTCAGGCCGCTGCCCAGCGCGAGAGCGGGAAGCACCAGACGGAGCGGGCGGGAAAATTCCTCAAATGATCTGGGCCAGCCGCGTGTGATCTGCATAATGGAAGAAACTCTAGCCCTCTTGAGGCTCCACGCCAACCGGCATCCCTTTGGGGGCTGTGTGGCGACGGAGTGGGAGGCCATCAGGACGGATCAACCATGACGCCCCCAGTCAGTGATGTGTCGGCGGTTCTGAGCCGGGCCGATCTGCTGGCCGCGCTTCAACTCCAGTATGACTGGGGTGTGGACGAGGCCCTGTGTGAAATGCCGGTGGACCGTCTGGCCGAGGCGACGCCGCAACTGCCGCCGCGTGTCGGGACGGAGCGGCAGGATTTTGCGCAACATGTGCCTGCGGCTCTTTCGGGAGGCGACGGAGCGCGCCGGATGCCTGCGAAGGCGGCTGGCGTGTCGGCGAGCGGGCTGTCCGCGCGGGCGGTGGAAGAAGCGCCGGATCTGCCGACACTGATGCGCCTGACCGAAGCGCCGGGCGATTTGTTTCTGGCCCGAACTGCCACACATCGACTGGAGCCGGTTTTCGTCGAAGGCGCGCCGTTCATGCTGATCGGCGAAGCGCCTGATGCGGATGAGGACCGTTCCGGCACGTTGTTTGCGGGCGAGGGCGGGGCATTGCTGGAGAAAATGCTGCGGTCTGCGGGACTGGAGCGCGGGGGGATTTCGATGGCGCCCGCCTTGCCATGGCGTCCGCCCGGCGGGCGAACACCGAGCGATGCGGAGATGCAGGCCTGTCTTCCTCTTCTGTTGCGGACAATCGCCCTGTGCCGACCGGGGTTTCTGGTGACGATGGGGGTGACGCCGCTCAAGATGCTGGTGGGGCCGGATGCTGCTGTCGGGCGGATGCGGGGGCGGTGGACGGATGTGTCGGTTCCGGGGCTTGCGACTCCGGTGCCACTTCTGCCGATGCGGCACCCTCTGCAACTGCGGGCAAGCGCGGCTGCGCGGCGGAATGCTTGGCAGGATCTGCTGATTCTGATGGAGAAACTCTCTCCAGAAGAATGAGGACTAATTGGGTACAAATACTACCATTAAAAAACTTCGGAAAAACGTAAAAAAAACGCGCGATGACAGGTGTTTGCCACTGGATTGTTTTGGGGTTGGGTTATATCATTGCCCAGTCCAAGGATGTGTGGAATTTAACAAGTTCTTGCCAAGGCCCTGCAAAGCGGGTAGCAACCCGCTGCTATGCGAAGGACACCCCCTTTCATTTCAGGCAGTAGCGCTCGAGCTTTGCTCGTCAGCGTACTGATTCTGGCCGGTGGCTCACTGTCTCCGGCGCGTGCGGACAGCACACGCAACCTCAGCCCCCAGCCGGAACCGGCCGGGGACGAGACTGCGTTTGCCGAAGCCCGGCCGTCTCTGGGCGGGGATGGCGTTGTCTCGCTGCCCCATCCGCTGACGGCGGCCATGGCCAACCGCTATCGGCTGATCTTTCAGGCCCAGCGCGAAGGCAATTCCCGGATTGTTCAGGAACAGATGCGTCTGCTGACGGATCATGTCCTGCTGCCGGATGTGCTGGCTGAGCGTTATCTTGCGCCGGGTACGCATCCTGCGGCCGAACAGCTTCGGGAATGGCTGCATGACTATGCGTCCCAGCCCGATGCATCGACCATTCAGGCTCTTCTGCTGAAAATTGCACTTCCGGGAACGGTTCAGATGCAGTCTTTCGTTCGTCCGCTTGCCGCTGATGCGCGGGCTGACGATATGAAGGGCGCGGTCGCTCCTGTTGATCCGCTGATGCATGCATTTGCCCGTAATTCGCTGCTGGACCGGACGGTTCAGGAACGGGTTCTGACGGGCGTGCGGGGGGCGGAAAGTGCGTTGCATCTCGTGGACATTACGCCGGGGATGAGCGCTCCTTACGCGGCGCAGCTTTACGGCGAAATTGCGCTGGGTCTGCTGTCACAGGGGGAAACCCTTGCGGCTTTGCGGAATGCAAGTGCTGGATTTGGTCGTGGGGACCATCAGGTTGGGCTGCCCGCTTATGTTGCCGGGCTTGCTGCTTGGCGCGAGGGGCATGTCGAGGCGGCCTATGACCTGTTCCAGTCTGCGGCCAATGCACCCGTTACGGCGCTCGAAATCCGTGCGGCTGCCGCGTTCTGGGCAGCACGGGCTGAGGGACGGCGTCATGACATGGCCGGCTATGTGAAGTGGCTGCATCGCGCCGCCACGCATCACGAAACCTTTTACGGCATGCTGGCTTCCCAGACGCTGGAGCTTGGGCGTCATGGCCATGCGCGTCTGCCCGGCGGGCGGATTGAGGTCACGCTGCATGATCCGGTGCCTGTACTTGCGGAAATTGATGTCGAGGCTGTGGGCGCCCTGCCGCAGGGGCGTCAGCTTTTTGCACTGCTTCAGATCGGCGAACGGATGCGGGCCGAAAACCTGATCCGGCGTATGTGGGTGGATGTCGCTTCCGACAGCGCGCGGTCGCGGTCACTTCAACTGGTCGCTCAGGCGGCGGGCTATGAGGATCTGTCCGAGCAGCTTGCCTCTCTGGTCATGCATCGGGAATCTGAGGTGACGCCGCCGACGCCGCTGCCTTTGCCAGCGCTGAAGCCCAGCCATGGTTTTCGGATGAATCCCGCGTTGGTCTACGCGCTGACGCGGGTGGAATCCAATTTCGATCCGTCGGCGACGTCAGGGGCCGGGGCGCATGGTCTGATGCAGATCCGTCCGGTGACGGCGAGTTTCGTCACCACGTCGCACATGACGTATGATTCGCATGGCGTGGCGGTGATTCCGGTGGCGCCCGATATGGTCAGCCGTCTGCACAATCCGTCTTCCAATCTGGAGATCGGACAGCTTTATGTGCTGTATCTCGCGAACCAGTCGAGCCGTGTTGCGACGGTGACGCCGCCTGAAGGTGGCGATCTGGTTCGGGTTCTGGCGTCCTACAATGCCGGACCGGGAGCGATTGCGCGCTGGGAAGGCGCGCAGAAGGCGGACATGCATGACCCGCTGTTTTTCATGGAAACGCTGCCGAATAACGAGACGCGCGATTATGTCCATCGCGCCCTGACCTATACGTGGCTGTATGCGCACCGTATGGGGCTGCCGTCTCCGTCCCTGAAGGCGCTGACGCGTTCGGAATGGCCGTCTTTTGGTGAAGAGCAGGCCATGGCGCATGAGCGCATGGCCCTGAACTAAGGTCCTTAAAGAAATTCGATCAGGGCGATGCCGCCTGCGATCAGGATCAGGGCGCCGAACAGAACGAGCGCCAGACGTTTTTCGATGAAATCGCGGATGGGCTCTCCGAAAGCGCGGAGCAGCGCGGCTTCGAGAAAGAAGCGCGCGCCCCGGGTGACGACGCTTGCGGCAATGAACGGGAGCAGCGGGAAATGCGCTGCCCCCGCCGCAAGCGTGACGAATTTGTAGGGCAGCGGGGTCAGGCCCTTGGCGAGGATGATCCAGACGCCATAGCGGCGGAACAGGGCTTCCAGATTCAGGATGCGCTGATCGGCATGATAGAAATGCGCGATCGGTATCCCGATATGTTTCATCAGAAACGCCCCCAGCAGCCAGCCGATCAGCCCACCCACGACGCTGGCAGTCGTGCAGACAAAAGCCAGAAACCACGCCCGCTCACGATTGGCGAGCAGCATAGGCACGAGCATCAGATCCACAGGCAGTGGAAACACGGAAGATTCCGCTACGGCGACAACAATCAGCCACCAGACGGCACGCGGCGAGGCGGCCAGTTCGGTGATGCGGGTGTAGAGCAGTGTCAGCATAGCGGCCTGATGTTCCTGTGAATGTGCGTACTGTCCTACCCGG
>Ga0157363_1000260_pt1 | contig 41038 bp, 29 predicted proteins | sample AttsexASBM1_FD_111477 | JGI IMG/M metagenome (GOLD analysis project Ga0157363, IMG submission 111477) | Fungus gardens microbial communities from leaf cutter ant in Ribeirão Preto, State of São Paulo, Brazil - Atta sexdens ASBM1 | ecosystem: Host-associated > Fungi > Mycelium > Unclassified ... | reverse complement strand
GCCTCATGCCCCCACCAGTCACTGACACTTCCCTGCAATAACCCGGCAAAAATCATCCCGGTCGATACCGAGTTGGTAAACATCGTGGTCGCGACTCCGGCCCGGCCCGGCATCAGATCCTGGAACCATAACATCACCAGCCCGGCGACAATACCAATAAATATGGCATTCAGTAGCTGCAACATCAGCATACTGTGGAATGAATGAAACAACAGCATGCCCGGATAAAACAGCACCCCGGCAAATACCGCTACCAGCACCAGAGGACGCTTACCGATGCGTTTCGCCAATAAGCCCGCCAATAGCATCACCGGAATTTCCAGTCCTGCCGCAGTCCCCATAAAGATCCCGGCGACCTTTTCCTGCATGCCCAGTGTATTGCTGATATAGAGCGGCATATCAATGATGTACATAATGTTGCAGGTCCACATCAGCACCGAAGCAATAAATAACCGGCGAACTCCCGGGATTTTCCAGCCTGAAACGGTACTGCGGGCAATATCAGCCTCCGGAAAAATCTTTGGTACCGAAGGCAGGCTAAGCCGGATAAAACATAATGCAATCAGAAACAACGACGCAGCGACCAGATAGAGGGTCATAAACCCCCAGTTCAGCGCCAGCGCAAACGAAAGAGGAGGACCGATAACCCAGGCTAGCGACATCTGAGCCCGCATCAGTGAGCTGAACATCACGACTTCCCGCGAGGTATAGTCGGCGTATTCCCTGGCCAACGCAAAAATCTGAGGCATTACTACGGTCGAAAACGCGGACAGCAATAATCCCAGGCTGATCAGCAGCCAGTAACTGCGGGTAAACGCAAACACTATCGCATTACCAATGGCCATCAGACAGCAAAGCATCAGTAAATTTCGGCGGTCCCCTTTCTTATCCGAACGTTTAGCCAGCAGGAAACTGACCAGGATTCCGGTAATGGCATTCACGGTAAAGAACAATCCGACCTTAAAAGGTTCTGCATGCAATTCTTTACTGAGGAACAGGCTCAGTGTCGGTGCCTGCAATGCGCCGGCAATACTCACGATAAAGGTGACCAGCATAAAAAACACAAATACGCTGTTGCCTTTTGCAGGCTGAAGCTCAGGGCTTTGCATAAAAATACATCCGCATCCAAGGGTGACGATAGTAAGATCATATAACAAACAGGGAAAAGCCGGCAGAGATTGTCTGCCGGCAGAGCAATTAACACCCGAAATGTCGCAAATTTTTTGAGAAAGATGAACAAAGACGGGGAGCACAGAAACAGCATCGCAGTCTTCCGTTCACCTGAAGTCTGCTCTTAATATAAGGAAATTAATATTGAGCAGTTTAAAAAAAGAGTTCCTCTTTTATGACAACTAAGCGACTGAAAGAGCAATTTATCCGATTATGGGAACTGAACCAGGGGCAGGATCAGCAAACCAATCTGGCTCAGTTGGCTGAACAACTACATTGTTCAACCAGGCATATCCGTAACCTGCTAAATCGAATGCAACAGCAGCAGTGGCTGCGCTGGGAGAGTCATTCCGGCAGAGGCAAACGTTCAGCGCTGTACTTTCAGATAACCGCCGGTGAGCTCCGTCAGCAACAGGCTGAGGCATTGCTGGAACAAGAGCAGACGGAGCAGTTATTACAACTGACGGGAGTTAAGTCACGGGTAAAGCAGATAATACTGGCCAGACTGGGCCGCAGCTTCCGTCAGGGACGACATATTCTGCGGGTCCCCTATTACCGGCCACTCCTCAGTTTACTTCCGGGGTCACCATTAAGGCGCAGTGAAACTCACATCGCCCGACAAATATTTAACGGTCTGCTTCGTGTGGATGAGCGTTCCGGCGAAGCTGTCCCCGATATTGCCCATCACTGGCAACAGTTATCACCATTACACTGGCGTTTTTATATCCGCCCGGCGGTTCATTTTCATCACGGCCGGGAACTGCATGTCACCGACATTATTACCAGTCTGCAACGTTTAACCTGTCATCCATTATTTTGCCATCTGAAAAGTATCAACTCACCGGCAGCCTGGATAGTTGATATCCATCTGATTTCTGCCGATGAGCGGCTGCCCTGGCTGCTGGGTAGCGTTGCCGCCCTGATACTCCCCGCTGAATGGCGAACCATGCCTGATTTTTCCTCTAAACCCAGTGGTACGGGTCCCTACTTTGTAGTGGAAAATCAGAGAAGCCAGCTACGAATAGAAGCTTTCGACGATTACTTTGGCTATCGCCCGCTCATCGATAATGTCACTATCTGGGTGTTACCTGAAATCAGTGAAGACCTTGTTTATCGGGGGCTGACATTGCAGGGAAACGGGAATCAGCAGACCGCCGGAGAGAGAAAGCTGGAAGACGGTTGCTATTTTATACTGTTCGATGAACGCTCAGCCGTTGCTCAGCAGTCTGCAGTACGACGCTGGCTGAGTAATCTGTTAAATCCGGAAATTTTATTGCAGCAGGCCCCTTCAGTACACCAACGTTTCTGGTCTCCCGCACGGGGTATGCTACCGGAGTGGCGACATACCCAATATGAATCTCTGACAGAAAAACCAGCAAGTCTTACCCAACTGACGATCTGCTGGTACGGTTCACATATTGAACATCTGGCCATTATGAAAATTGTCAGTCCCCTGCTCGCCAGCCATGGCATCCGGTTAATCTGCAAAGAAGTCACCTATCAACAATGGTTTAGCGGCGATGCCACTGCCGATTTGTGGCTGGGAAGTTGCAACTTTACCGCACCGCTGGATTGGTCGGTATTTGCTCAAATCTGCGAAATACCATTATTCCATCACTGCCTGGGGAATGAACTCACCCTGTCACTGCCACTCTGGCACCAGAAAAAGCTAAATACTGAACAGTGGTACCGGAAACTACATAACCACCATCGTCTGCTGCCCCTGTTCCATCACTGGCTGACATTACAGGGACAGAGAAGCATGCGCGGGATTCGGATGAACTCTCTGGGCTGGTTTGACTTTAAATCAGCCTGGTTTGTTCCTCCGGAACTTTGACGCTTTCACCGCAGGCACTAATTGACTAGAATAAGCTGTTCTCAACGGGGTGCCCACTGGTGCTGAGATATACCCGTAGAACCTGATCCGGTTAACACCGGCGTAGGGATTTGAGACTGACTCACTCAGATCCTTTGCGCAAAAAAATTCCCGCCTCAAGGAGCGCAAAGTGTTAAAAAAAGTTCTGCCAGTATTATTGCTTGTCTCCGCGCCGGTTCTGGCTGCTAAACCGGAATTGACCGTTTACACTTACGACTCTTTTTCGTCTGACTGGGGCCCCGGACCGGCGATTAAAAAAGCCTTCGAAGCGAACTGTGACTGTACCCTGAAGTATGTATCTCTCGGCGATGGTGTCGCTTTGCTAAACCGTCTAAGAATGGAAGGAAAACACAGTAAAGCAGATGTTGTGGTCGGGCTGGACAATAACCTGCTGGACGCCGCACAAAAAACCGGGTTGTTCGCCCCCACCCCCGTCGATTACAGTCATATCACCGTCCCCGGGGGCTGGAATAACACGACCTTTGTTCCTTATGACTATGGCTATTTTGCGTTTGTATATAACAAGAAGCTTCTGAAAAACCCGCCCACCAGCCTGAAATCACTGGTCGAAAGCCCTGAGAAATGGCGGGTCATCTATGAAGATCCACGGACCAGCACCCCGGGGTTAGGCTTACTGCTATGGATGCAAAAAGTTTATGGAGATCAGGCTCCGGCTGCCTGGCAGAAGCTGGCATCTAAAACGGTCACGGTGACCCGCGGCTGGAGCGAAGCTTATAACCTGTTCCTGAAAGGAGAAAGCGACCTGGTACTCAGTTATACCACCTCGCCGGCCTATCATATTATTGAGGAACATAATTCTGATTATGCTGCCACCAGCTTCCCGGAAGGTAACTATATGCAGGTGGAAGTCGCGGCCCGGCTGGCAAACAGCCCACACCCTGCACTGGCAAAACAGTTTATGCAATTTGTCACCAGCCCGGCGTTCCAGCAAACGTTGCCTACCGGCAACTGGATGTACCCGGTAATTAAAACCACACTGCCTGCAGGCTATCAGCAACTCACTATCCCCAAAACAGCCCTACAGTTTACCCCTGAAGAAGTCGCGGCACACCGTGATGCATGGATAAGTGCATGGCAGAACGCAGTCAGCCAATAATGCCACGCTGGTTAATCCCGGGGTTACTGGCGGCTCTGGTGACCTGCGGTATTGCATTGCTGGCTTTCGTCAGCCTGCTATGGAATGCTCCGCTAACTCACGGATATCGCTGGCTGAGCGATCCTTATCTGTGGCATGTCATCGCCTTTTCCTTTGAGCAGGCAGCATTGTCCACCTTGCTCTCCGTGTTTCCTGCGATCTTCGTCGCCCGGGCACTGTACCGACGCCGCTTTCCAGGTCGTAACCTGTTACTCCGCTTGTGCGCGATGACACTGGTGTTGCCGGTGCTGGTGGCGGTGTTTGGTCTGCTGAGTATCTATGGCAGAGATGGCTGGCTGGCCAGCCTGTCCGCTCTTGTCGGGATTCACTACCGCTTTTCGGTCTACGGTCTGCCGGGGATTTTGCTGGCACATATCTTTTTTAACCTGCCGCTGGCAGCCCGCTTGTTACTACAGTCTTTAGAGCAAATTCCTGCCGAACAACGGCAGTTGGCGGCACAACTCAATATGCAGGGATTTTATCTGTTCCGTTGGCTGGAGTGGCCGTGGCTGAAACGTCAGTTGCTGCCGGTAGCGGCTCTGATTTTTATGCTCTGCTTCGCCAGTTTTGCCGTCGTATTAGCCCTGGGGGGCGGACCACGGGCCACGACTCTGGAACTCGCTATCTTTCAGGCGCTCAGTTACGATTTTGACCCGGCAAAAGCCGCTGTACTGGCCTTGGTTCAGCTGGTTTTTTGTCTGTTACTGGTCTTGCTCAGCCTTCGGCTGAATACCACACTGACCGGTAACAGCCCACTGGTAAGCCACTGGAGCTCCCCTGATTATCGCTGGCGCCCCAGAATTATCGATAGTCTGGTAATCCTTCTGACCCTGCTATTACTTATCCCCCCCGTACTGGCGGTGATCATTAACGGCCTGAATTCTGATCTGTTCACCACATTGCGTCAGCCTGAACTCTGGTCAGCGACCTGGAACTCGGTCAGTATTGCGTTACGCGCCGGAATCCTGTCGGTGATTCTGACCATGATGTTACTGTGGAGCAGCCGTGAGTTTCGGCTGCGCGGAACGCTGCTGCCAGCCCAATTGCTGGATACCAGCGGTATGCTGATCCTGGCAATGCCCGGGATTGTGCTGGCCAGCGGAATTTTCATGTTTTACAACAACACCAGCGGTGTCCCAGATTCGCCGGAAAATATTATAGTACTGGTCAATGCACTGATCGCCATGCCCTATGCCCTCAAAGTTCTGGATACACCAATGCGTGACATTGCCGGGCACTACAACCGGCTTTGTCTTTCACTGGGAATTCATGGCTGGCAAAGATTGCGGCTGGTTGAAGAACGGGCGCTGAAACGGCCTCTGGTTCAGGCATTGGCCTTTGCCTGTGTCTTATCGGTGGGTGATTTTGGGGTAGTCTCTTTGTTTGGGAGTGATGATTTTCGGACACTCCCGTTTTACCTGTACCAACAGATGGGTGCCTATCGTGGGCAACAGGCGGCAGTCAGTGCCCTGCTGCTGCTGGTGGTGTGTTTTATACTGTTCACTCTGATTGAAAAAATTGCAGGAAATCATGCTGACACTGAATGATCTGACCTACCACTATCAGTCACAGACAATGTGCTTCTCATTGCAGGTCGCGCGGGGTCAACGGGTCGCAATTCTTGGCCCCAGCGGGGCAGGTAAAAGTACCCTGCTCAGTATGATAGCCGGATTCCTGCCTCTGAGTGGCGGTGAGTTGTGGATCGATGGAAAAAACTGCACCCGGTTGCCACCGTCCGGACGACCGGTCTCCATGCTGTTTCAGGAAAATAACCTGTTTGCTCATCTGACCGCCAGGCAGAACCTCGGGCTTGGTTTGCATCCGGGACTCAGACTCAATGGACAGCAGCAGCAACAGGTAACAGATATTGCTGCCAGTGTGGGATTGCAGGGACTACTCGACAGGTTGCCCGGACAATTATCAGGAGGTCAGCGTCAAAGAGTCGCGCTGGCTCGCTGCCTGTTACGCCAGCAACCGGTGTTATTGCTGGATGAGCCCTTTTCGGCACTGGATCCGGTACTGCGCCAGGAAATGCTGATACTGACTGATCAACTCTGTACCGCGCACAACATTACCTTGTTGATGGTGACACATAATCTGGAAGACGTCCGGCAAATTGCCGGACAAACACTGCTGGTTAACGACGGTCACATTGTCTGGCAGGGAGAGAGCCAGACACTACTCAACGGAGATGTAGCGGATGCAGAGCTGCCTGGCATCTCATCCGTAGTCGTCACGCGATAAATACCCGCCATAACAGTTGACGAAAGTGCGGCATCATCGGATCAAACTGTAAACCCACCAGCCCGGCAATGGCCAGAATAATCAGTAACGGCGCGAGCCAACGCAGACGGGCAGCCGGCAACAGCTTGCTGGCCCAGTCCTGCTTTTTGGTGCCGCGTAACCAACGCCATCCGGTCCAGACAGCCAGCCACAGAGCGACTGCCTCTGCCAGTAACAGCCACTTGAATAAGCTGGATTGCGCGTTATGTGGCGCGTCAATCACTACCCCTGCCAGAATACCGGGTAACAGGTAGACGGGTGGCCACAAAATACAGCCAATAATGTTCGGCGGCAAAAATTTCTTCACCGGTAATTCCAGCATTCCCGCCAACAGAGGAATCAATGGGCGGGTCGGTCCTACAAAGCGGCCAATCAGAATCGTTGCCACACTGTGTTCATTCAGCGCATGTTCAGTTTTGTCCAGTAAACTGCGATGTTTTTGCAAATATTTCCAACGGTGTAAAGGCCCCTGGAAACGCCAGCCGATATAAAATGAAAGCCAGTCACCCAGCAAACACCCAGCCAGCCCTGCCCCCCATGCCGGATATAAACCAATTTTTCCACTGCCAATCAGTGCGCCCAGACTCGCCATCAGCACCGTCCCCGGGAGGATCAACCCCACCAGCGCCAGCGACTCAAAAAAAGTCACCACGGCGACCGCAAACAAAGCCCAATCCAGTGACTGAGTCAGAAGGTGTTGGATCCAGACTTCCATAAGCATTCCTCACGTAAACTGAGCCTGGATTGTCCAGAGCAAGTGCACAGACGTCAAGCAATGTGTGAGGTTTAATACAAACTAATACCAAACCAGATACCCGACGGTGGCCGGCAGGGAATACCGGTGCCCTTCGACAGGTATGTTATACTCCAATGACTGAAACTCCGGAGATCCCGTGAATAATCCCCAACCAGGCTTCCTGCTCACCCGTCACTGGCGGGATACCCCTCGCGGCATCGAACTCACGTTCTGGCTGGCAACCGATCAGGGGCCGGTGCAGGTCCGTGTGCCCCCGCAGGAAGCGGTAGCTTTCATCCCGCAATCTGCGGCAAATCAGGCGGCAAAGCTGTTAGCCGGTGAACGAAATATTCGTTTGCTGCCATTGCAGTTGCGGGATTTTCATCAGCAGCCTCAGTCCGGTCTTTACTGTCGTCAGTACCGACAACTGCAACGGCTGGAAAAAGTGCTCCGTGAACAAGGAATTCCGGTGTATGAAGCCGATATCCGCCCAGCAGAACGTTTTTTGATGGAACGGTTTATCACTGCGCCGGTATGGTTCAGTGGTCAACAGGAAGGCATACTCATCGATAATGCCCGACTGAAGCCACATCCCGATTACCGGCCAACACTGAAGTGGATGTCGCTCGATATCGAAACCAGCGAATACGGGGAACTGTACTGTATCGGTATTGAAGGCTGCGGTCAGCGGCAGGTGATGATGCTGGGAGAGCCGACAGAGGAAAATCAGCAGGTCGACTTTCAACTCGATTACGCGAGCAGCCCTCAGCAGTTATTGGAGATGCTTAATCAGTGGTTTATTGACCACGACCCGGATGTCATCATCGGCTGGAACCTGATCCAGTTTGATTTACGGGTTCTGCAAAAACATGCCGATCGTTATCACATTCCTCTGCGCGCCGGTCGTGGAGGCAGTCCTCTGGAATGGCGTGAACACGGATTCAAACCCGGCGTTTTTATGGCACAGGCCGCTGGCCGGTTGATTATCGATGGTATTGAAGCACTTAAATCGTCATTCCGGGAATTTAGCTCATTCAGCCTGGAAAATGTATCACGTGAGTTGCTCGGGGAAGGCAAACTTACCGAAGATCCGGACCAGCGAATGGGTGAAATTAACCGTAACTTTGCCACTAATAAGAGTGCACTGGCCCGTTACAATCTGCGCGACTGTGAACTGGTGACCCGAATATTTCATAAAACCAGTCTGATGCCCTTCCTGCTGGAAAGAAGCAGTGTCAACGGACTTCAGGCCGATCGGCATGGCGGTTCGGTGGCCTCTTTTGGTCATTTGTATATCCCGCGAATGCATCGTTCCGGCTTTGTCGCTCCCAATTTGGGCGAAGTTGCCCCTGCCGCCAGCCCGGGGGGATATGTCATGGACTCACGGCCCGGATTATATGATTCGGTACTGGTACTCGATTTTAAAAGCCTTTATCCCTCCATCATCCGTACCTTCATGATAGATCCAGTAGGACTGGCGGAAGGTATGGGTAACCCTGCCGATCCTGACCCGGTACCCGGTTTTCTCGGAGCCCGTTTTTCCCGCACTGTGCATTGCCTGCCCGGAATCATCAGCCAGATCTGGCAAAACCGTGAACTGGCCAAAAAACAGAAAAATCAGCCCCTGTCCCAGGCGTTAAAAATCATTATGAACTCCTTTTACGGCGTACTGGGGACCCCGGCTTGCCGTTTCTTTGATCCGCGGCTGGCTTCATCAATTACTCTGCGTGGACATGAAATCATGCAGAAAACCCGTGATTTTATCGAACAGCAGGGTTACGAGGTTATCTATGGTGATACTGACTCAACGTTTGTCTGGCTGAAGACTGCTCACAGCGAACAACAGGCCGCAGAGATTGGCAGGAGGTTGGCAGACGATGTGAACGCCTGGTGGCAACAGCAACTGGCTCAGCAGTTCAACCTGGTCAGTGCCCTGGAGCTGGAATATGAGAATCACTACAGCCGTTTCCTGATGCCGACGATTCGTGGCGCAGAACAAGGCAGCAAAAAACGCTATGCCGGACTGGTCTGCCAGCAGGGCAAATCGCAGATCATTTTCAAAGGGCTGGAAACGGTACGGACCGACTGGACCCCGCTGGCCCGGCAGTTTCAGCAGACACTGTACGATTTAATCTTTCGCCGCCAGCCCTGGCAACAATATGTGCGGGATACTGTCGCGCAGTTGATGGCGGGAGAACTGGATGATCAGCTGATTTACAGCAAACGTCTGCGCAGGCCGCTGGGCGACTATCAGCGTAATATCCCGCCACATGCCCGTGCGGCCCTTTTGGCAGATGAGCAGCACCGTAAGGACGGCCAGCCATTGCGTTACCAGAAAGGCGGGACGATTCATTATGTCATCACCACCCGCGGCCCTGAACCCCTGAACGCCCGGACTGCACCGCTGGATTATGACCACTACCTGAGCCGGCAGCTGGAACCTATTGCCGATGGCATTCTTGGATTTGTCGACGGAAACTTTGCCACACTGATTACCGGACAACTGGGGCTGTTTTGATAGGTGACGAATGGCTCGCCTTCCAGTAACATAGCGCCCTCCCTGAATTTCATTGCTCTGCATTTATTTACCAGACCTCTTGTCTGGTCAACATGCTATTGTCTGCGGAGCATGAATATCTTTTTACATGTTAAGAGAATCGAGCTCATTATTTATGCCTTTTACACTTGGTCAGCGCTGGATTAGTGATACAGAAAGTGAACTTGGACTGGGGACGGTCGTCGCTATCGATGCACGTATGGTCACTTTACTTTTTCCGGCAACTGGCGAAAACAGACTTTATGCCCGCAATGATTCTCCGATTACCCGTGTCATTTTTAACCCGGGCGATACTATTACCAGCCACGAAGGCTGGCAGCTTACCGTAGAAAACGTCACGGATAATGACGGAGTAATGACTTACACCGGAGTGCGGACTGATACGCAGGAAACCGGTGTCAGCCTGCGGGAAGTCATGCTCGATAGTAAACTGGTATTCAGTAAACCTCAGGATAGATTGTTTGCCGGTCAGCTCGACCGTATGGACCGTTTTGCTCTGCGTTTTCGTGCCCGTAAATATCAGAGCGCTCAGTATCGCCTGCCCGTGAGCGGCTTGCGTGGTATGCGTACTAATCTGATCCCACATCAGTTGCATATCGCCCATGATGTCGGTCGCCGACACGCTCCCCGGGTACTACTGGCGGATGAAGTTGGACTGGGAAAAACCATTGAAGCCGGGATGATAATCCAGCAACAATTGCTGGCCGGCCGTGCTGAACGTGTCCTGATTATTGTTCCGGAAACACTGCAACATCAGTGGCTGGTCGAGATGTTACGCCGCTTTAATCTGCGTTTTGCGCTGTTTGATGATGAACGCTATACCGAAGCCCAGTTTGACACCAGCAATCCGTTTTACACCGAACAACTGGTCATTTGCTCGCTCGATTTCGCCTGTAAAAATAAACAGCGCCTGGAAGCAATGGCTGAAGCAGAATGGGATTTGTTGGTGGTGGATGAAGCCCATCACCTGTCCTGGAACGAAGGCAAGGCGGGTCGTGAATATCTGGTGGTTGAAAAACTGGCTGAAAATATCCCGGGGGTTCTGCTGCTGACAGCGACCCCTGAGCAGTTAGGTATGGAAAGCCACTTTGCCCGCCTGCGGTTGCTCGATCCCAACCGTTTTCATGATTACCAGCAATTTGTTGCAGAACAGCAGCAATATCAACCGGTCGCTGATGCCGTCACCTCTTTGCTCGCCGATCATCCGGTTTCTGCCGACGAAGTCGCGATGATTAATAATTTGATCAGCGATCAGGACATCGGTCCGCTGATTGAGAAAGCTAACAGCCGCGATGAGAACCGGCTCGAAGCTCGCAGGAAACTGGTATCACTGCTGATGGACCGCCACGGTACCAGCCGCGTTCTGTTCCGTAATACTCGTCAGGGAGTCAAAGGCTTTCCGGAACGACAGTTACAGCAATTCCGCCTGCCATTACCCTCACAATACCAGACGGCTATTAAGGTATCCGGCATTATGGGTAGCCGTAAGAGTGCCGAAGAACGCGCGCGGGATATGCTCTATCCGGAGCAAATTTATCAGGAATTTGAAGGTGACAGCGGGACCTGGTGGGCATTTGATCCGCGAGTTGAGTGGCTGAGCAATTACTTACTGGAAAACCGTAAAGAGAAAGTGCTGGTTATCTGTGCGAAAGCCGCAACGGCACTCCAACTGGAACAATATTTGCGTGAACGTGAAGGTATCCGCGCAGCGGTGTTCCATGAAGGTTTATCGATAATAGAACGGGATAAAGCCTCGGCGTTTTTTGCCTCGCGCGAAGAGGGTGCGCAGGTCCTGCTGTGTTCGGAGATTGGCTCTGAAGGTCGTAACTTCCAGTTTGCCAGCCGGCTGGTCATGTTTGACCTGCCATTCAACCCGGACCTTCTGGAACAACGAATTGGTCGTCTGGATCGTATCGGTCAGCAAAATGATATTCAGATTCTGGTCCCCTGGCTGGAAAATACTGCTCAGGCCGTATTGCTACGTTGGTTCCATGAAGGTCTGGATGCCTTTGAGCATACCTGCCCTACCGGTCGAACGGTCTATGACGCAGTACACCCACAGTTACTGAAATATCTTGCCTCGCCGGAAGATACCACGGGGCTGGATGATTTTATCGCCGATAGCCGGCAGCAGCACGACACGTTGAAATCGCAACTGGAACAAGGTCGTGACCGCTTGCTGGAGCTGAACTCTAACGGTGGTGAACAGGCAGTACAGTTGGCAGATGAGATAGCCGCCCAGGATAATGATACTGAACTGGTCAACTTCGCACTGAATCTGTTTGATATTGTTGGTATCAATCAGGATGACCGCAGTGACAACCTGATTGTTCTTACGCCCTCAGACCATATGCTGGTACCTGACTTCCCGGGATTACCGGAAGATGGCTGCACCATCACTTTTAACCGTGAGCAGGCATTATCCCGTGAGGATACCCAGTTTATTACCTGGGAACACCCGTTAATCCGTAACGGACTGGATCTCATACTTTCAGGTGACACCGGTAGCAGCGCTATTTCGTTACTGAAAAATAAAGCCTTACCGGTAGGTACTCTGTTGGTGGAACTGATGTATGTTGTTGAAGCACAGGCGCCGAAACATCTGCAACTCACCCGCTTTCTGCCACCGACACCATTACGGCTGTTGCTGGATAAAGCAGGCAACAATCTGGCAGCCAAAGTGGAATTCGAAAGCTTTAACCGCCAGTTGACCGCAGTAAATCGTCATACCGGCAGTAAACTGGTCAATGCGGTCCAACAGGATGTTTACCAGATTCTGACTCGTGGTGAAGAACTGGTGGTCAGTGAGGCACAGGCCGTGATTGAACAGGCCCGACGCCAGGCGGATGAAACGCTGAGCGCTGAACTGGACCGCCTGCGGGCGTTACAGGCAGTTAACCCGAATATCCGTGATGATGAAGTTGAAGCACTGGAAACTAATCGCAGTGAAGTCACCGAAAGCCTTGCGCAGGCCAACTGGCGACTGGATGCTTTACGGCTGATTGTTGTCACACATCAGTAACCGCAAACGGGGGGGATACCCCCCGATGGATATACAATGGAAGCTTATAATCCCCCTACCGAACCCTGGCTGCATATCCTGTATCAGGACAGCCATATCATGGTGGTTAATAAACCCAGCGGACTGTTATCCGTGCCAGGTCGCCTGCCTGAACATCAGGATAGTGTGATGCTGCGGATTCTGCGAGATTATCCCGGCGCACAGTCAGTGCATCGGCTGGATATGGCAACCAGCGGTATTATTGTGGTGGCATTAACCAAAGCTGCTGAACGCGAACTGAAACGACAGTTTCGGGAACGTGAACCGAAGAAGACCTATATCGCAAGGATCTGGGGGCACCCGGAAAAAGACGAAGGTCTGGTCGACCTGCCGTTAATTTGCGACTGGCCGAACCGGCCTAAGCAAAAGGTATGCTTTGAAACCGGTAAAGCAGCTCAGACCGAATGGCGGGTACTCGAATATTGCGATGACTTAAGTTGCAGAGTTGAGTTAAAGCCGGTAACTGGCCGTTCTCACCAGTTGCGGGTACATATGCTGGCACTAGGCCATCCGATTCTCGGGGATGGTTTCTACGCGCATCCCGAAGCTAAAGCACTGGCAGATCGTTTGTTATTACATGCAGAATCACTGACCATTACTCACCCGCACTACGGCACACCCATGACATTTCGCCAGCCGGCAGATTTCTGAAAATCCCCCTCAAACCGGCGGACATTACCTGTCGTGGTAATGTCCGGGTGCCGGATTATTTAAACCCTTTTTCCTTACGAATCAGATCGTAAGCAGACTGTATTTTTTGGGTTTTCTGTTTCGCCATTTCCATCATCTCCGGAGGCAGGCCTTTCGCCACCAGTTTGTCCGGATGATGCTCCGACATCAGTTTCCGGTAAGCTCGTTTAATGGTGGTGCTGTCATCCCCGGGATTGACCCCCAGCACACTGCAGGCATCCTCCAGGGTCGGGCCGCGCTGTGGTTGCTGATAGTTGCCCTGATACTGTCCACCAGCCCCCGAAAATTGCTCTCCCCCGGCCATCATCCGCAGAAACTGATCGAATTGTATCCTGGAGATCCCAAGCTCTTCTGCAATCACATACAGAACCTGGCGCTCATTCGGGTGCAGCACGCCATCGGCAAACGCGGCCTGTACCTGAATTTCCAGAAACATCCGGATAAGGTCAAAGCGTCCAAAGCAGGCACTACGAAATTCCCGCAGTTTTTCACGCAACGGATAATGGCTATCTTTACCTTCGCGGAAGGACTGCTGGGCTGAACGGCGCGACTCTCCATGCAGCTGCATCCGTTCCATAAATGCTGACGCAATCTGAATATCTGCCTCGGTCACCCGCCCTTTAGACTTGGTCAGATGCCCCATGACCTGAAAAGTGGTACGGAAGAACAGATTCTGCCGTGACTGGTTATCAGAAAAATATCCTTGTCCACTTCCGATACGAACTTTGTCGATAGCGTGGCCTATCATCAGTCCCAGAACAATGCCCCAGAAGCCTGCTCCGGAGAAAATACCCACTGCTAATCCAATTACTTTACCCCAATAGCGCATAAACTCCTCAATTCGCCATGCTTACGGCCGAAATTTGCATTATCATACCTGTCATTTGGTTAACCGCCTATCCGCAAACCGAAGAGATCAGGATTAACACCAGCGCCATTATGCGGTAAGTTAGTCTCCGTCTGATTGTCGGCATGATGCCAGTTTTTACGGAATCCCTAATACTACGTATGAATAAAAGATTACCAACCTTGCTGGCCACGATGATTGGTGCAGCGCTCTACAGCCAGCACAGCCTTGCCGATGATCTGATGTCGCAATGTATGCTGGGCGTACCCTCTTATAACCGTCCTTTAACCAGCGGTACGCCGAATGAGCAACCGGTCACTATTCATTCTGATTCCGCCAAAGGGACTTATCCTGACGATTCGGTATTTACCGGCAAAGTCAGTGTAAACCAGGGTAATGGCCAGCTCCAGGCCGATGAAATCCAGCTTCATCAGCGCCAGCAATCCGGGCAGAGTACACCGACACGTACCGTCGATGCATTGGGAAACGTGCATTATGATGATAATCAGGTAATTCTTAAGGGGCCGAAAGCGTGGTCCAATTTGAATACCAAGGATACGAATGTCTGGAACGGCGATTATCAGATGGTTGGCCGCCAGGGTCGAGGTTCTGCTGACCAGATGAAGTTAAGGGGTAATAACCGTTACACCATCCTGGAAAACGGTAGCTTTACCTCCTGTTTACCCGGAGACAACAGCTGGAGCGTCGCCGGTTCAGAGATTATTGAAGACCGCCAGGAGCAGGTCGCCGAAATCTGGAATGCCCGTTTTAAAGTGGGTTCGGTGCCGATTTTCTACAGCCCATATCTGCAGCTTCCGATCGGTGATCGTCGTCGCTCCGGTTTCCTGATCCCCAACGCAAAATACGGTAATGACAATGGCTTCGAATTCATGTTGCCTTATTACTGGAATATTGCGCCGCAGATGGATGCGACCATTACTCCGCACTACATGAGTAAACGCGGCCTGCAACTGCAAAACGAATTCCGTTATCTGTCTGAGTTTGGTAGTGGTTTGATGGAACTGGATTATCTTCCTTCTGACAGCCAGTACAATAAAGACAAAGCTGCCCGCGACATCGCTGCAGATGACAGTTCAGACCGTTGGCTGTTCTACTGGCGCCATACCGGGGTCTATGACCAACACTGGCGCTTCAACGCAGACTACAGCAAAGTCAGTGACAGTTACTATTTCAACGATCTGGCCTCAAGATACTACAGTTCGACCGACGGTTATGCGAACCAGAAATTCAGTATCGGTTATGCCGATACTAACTGGGATGCAACACTGTCGAGTAAAGACTTCCAGACATTCTCACATACCACTACCAGTATTTATCGGGTACTGCCTCAGCTGGATGTGAATGTTTACCAGAATGATATCGGCCCTTTTGATGCGCATGTTTATGGACAGTTTGCCCGGTTTACCAACACTAACCCGAATTATCCGCGGGCAGACCGGTTACATATTGAACCCACCCTGGATTTGCCGCTGTCAAATGGCTGGGCCAGCCTGGATACTGAAGCAAAATTACTGGCGACACATTATCAGCAGGATAACATTGACAACTATAACAATGGGTCCATTGACAGCTCTGCAGACCGGTATCAGCTGAAACACTCGGTTAACCGCACCATGCCACAGTTTAAAGTGGATGGAAAAATGGTGTTTGATCGCGATATGGACTGGTCGCCTGGCTATACCCAGACGCTGGAACCCCGCGTTCAGTACCTTTATGTACCATACCGTAACCAGAGTAATATCTATCCTTACGATTCAACATTGCTACAGACCGACTATACCGGGCTGTTCCGTGATCGTACTTACAGCGGCCTGGATCGTATATCTTCCGCAAACCAGGTCGCCTCCGGGGTGACAACCCGAATTTATGATAACAATCTGGTTGAACGTTTTAATGTTTCTGTAGGTCAAATCTATTCGTTTACACCTGCCCGCACCGGGAGTGATGAACTTGACGATAGTAACGACCGTGGAAGCCTGACCTGGGCCGGTGATACTTACTGGAAAATCAGTGATTACTGGGGTGTCCGTGGCGGCCTGCAATATGATACAAAACTGGATAACATTGCCCAGGGCAATGCGATTCTGGAATATCGTCGTGATGCCGATCGTATGGTACAGCTGAGCTATCGTTACAGCAGCCCGCAATATGTGGCGCAGGCGCTGAATGATGCATCACTGCTGGAAAACCCGATTTATAAAAACGGGATTTCACAGGTCGGGGCAACGGCAAGCTGGCCGATTGCGGATGCATGGTCCATCGTGGGTGCTTACTATTATGATACCCGTAATAGTAAGCCGGCAGACCAAATGTTAGGCGTTCAGTACAGCTCTTGTTGTTACGCTATTCGTTTCGGATATGAGCGTAAAATCAACGGCTGGGAAAATGATACAAGTAAATATGACAACTCAATTTCATTCAACATAGAGTTCCGGGGCCTGAGTTCAAACTACACTCTGGGAACAGCTCAAATGCTGAATCAGGGAATTATCCCTTATCAGCCTGCTTTTTGATGTTGTAATGTATAAATGTTTAGCCGGTAAATTCCGCAAAGCGGTAACAACGATGGATAAAGTATGAAGAACTGGAGAATGCTGATTCTGTGTGTAGCGATGAACGCTACTACTGCTATTGCAGCACCACAGATGGTTGATAAAGTCGCTGCGATTGTGAACAACAGTGTGGTGTTAGAAAGTGACGTCGATGACATGATGAGCACGGTGAAGACTCAGGCTAAAGAGGCCGGCCAGCAATTGCCTGACGATCAGACATTACGCCATCAGATCCTTGAGCGTGAAATCATGGACAGTATTATCACTCAGATCGGTCAGCGTGCCGGAATTCAGATAAGTGACCAGGAACTGGATCAGGCTATTCAGAATATTGCTGCACAGAACCATATGAGCATGGATCAGTTGCGCAGCCGACTGAGCTATGATGGGGTTAACTATGCAACCTATCGTAATCAGATCCGTAAGGAAATGCTGATCTCTACGGTTCGTAACAATGAAGTAAGAAGCCGTGTGACTATTCTTCCTCAGGAAGTCGATAACCTGGCAAAACAGATAGCAAACCAGAACGTACCAGGCACCGAACTGAACCTGAGTATGATCCTGCTACCTCTGCCAGAAAATCCTACTCAGCAGCAAGTGGATGATGAAGAAGCCCTGGCTAAAAAGCTGGTGGGTGAACTGAAGAACGGTGCAGATTTTGGTAAAATGGCCGTCACTTACTCTGCTGACCCACAGGCGCTGAAAGGCGGCAATATGGGTTGGGGGAAAATTGAAGAACTGCCGAGTCTGTTTAGCCAGGCACTGAGCACTGCTCATAAAGGGGATATCGTTGGCCCAATCCGCTCTGGTGTGGGTTTCCACATTCTGAAAGTAAATGATGTGCGTGGCGAATCTCAAAATGTTTCGGTCACCGAAGTCCATGCCCGCCATATACTGATCAAAGTATCGCCAATTATGTCTGACCAGCAGGCGCGTGCGAAAATCGAACAGATTGCTGCTGACATCCGTAGCGGTAAAATAACTTTTGCCCAGGCGGCAAGACAGTACTCTGAAGATCCCGGTTCAGCCAATCAGGGCGGTGATCTGGGCTGGGCCTCACCAAATATTTATGACCCTGCCTTCCGTGACGCGGTTATGCATCTGAACAAGGGCCAAATCAGCCAACCTGTTCGTTCATCTTTCGGCTGGCATTTAATTCAACTGATGGATACCCGTCAGGTAGACAGGACCGAAGATGCGGGTAAAGACCGGGCCTACCGGATGTTGTTTAACCGTAAGTTTGCAGAAGAAGCACAGACCTGGATGCAGGAACAACGTGCTGAAGCTTATGTGAAGATTCTGGATAACAATGGCTGACATACCAAGAATAGTGATCACTCCCGGCGAGCCTGCCGGGATTGGTCCTGATTTGACTGTACTCCTGGCCGGCCAGCAATGGCCGGCCGAATTAGTTGTATGTGCCGACAGACAGCTTTTGCTTGACAGGGCTGCACAACTGGGTCTGCCACTGACGCTGAGAGATTATCAGCCAGGTTCCCCGGCACAGCCCCAGCAAGCTGGGAGTTTAACTTTGTTACCGGTACCTCTGAATACCCGAACCATCGCCGGGCAGCTTTCTGTCGATAATAGTAATTATGTACTAAGAACCCTGGCAACAGCCTGTGATGGCTGTCTGAGAGATGAATTTTCCGCACTGGTCACCGGTCCGGTACATAAAGGTATCATTAACGATGCAGGTATCCCGTTCACAGGGCATACTGAGTTTTTCGCAGACCGGGCAGGCTGTGAAAAAGTGGTAATGATGCTGGCAACCACAGAATTACGTGTAGCGCTTGCCACGACTCACCTGCCTCTGAAAGAGGTCTCAGCGGCGATTACCCGGGAGAATCTGCATGAGGTTATATCTATCCTTCATCACGATTTGCAGCATAAATTTCATATTGCCAGCCCAACCATTCTGGTTTGCGGGCTGAATCCACACGCTGGTGAAGGTGGCCATATGGGCCGCGAAGAAATCGATGTGATTGAACCGGCACTGGAAGAGCTCCGACAGCAGGGAATCACCCTTATCGGACCTTTACCTGCCGATACCCTGTTCCAGCCTAAGTATCTGCAAAACGCCGACGCAGTGCTGGCGATGTATCACGATCAGGGCTTACCCGTGTTAAAATATCAGGGTTTTGGCCGGGCGGTGAATATTACCCTCGGCCTGCCATTTATCCGGACTTCTGTTGACCATGGAACAGCACTTGAGTTAGCCGGCCAAGGCCTGGCAGATCCGGGAAGCTTTATTACGGCGATTAACCTCGCCCTAAATATGATTAAGAGCAGTAATGAATAATCGCGTCCATCAGGGGCACTACGCCCGTAAACGTTTCGGGCAAAACTTCCTTAACGATCAATATATTATAGACAGTATTGTCTCAGCTATTCACCCGCAAAAAAGTGATGCGATGGTTGAAATCGGCCCCGGGCTCGGCGCTCTGACTGAACCCGTTGGAGAGCATCTGGATGCATTAACGGTGATCGAACTCGACCGCGACCTGGCAGCTCGTTTACAGACGCACCCGTTCCTCGGTCCAAAACTGACGATTTTCCAGCAGGATGCTATGACCTTCAATTTTGCTGAGTTATCAGCAGAACGTGGCCAGCCACTGCGGGTGTTTGGGAATTTACCTTACAATATCTCTACCCCGCTGATGTTCCACCTGTTCAGCTACCATGGTGCTATTAAAGATATGCACTTTATGCTGCAGAAAGAGGTGGTTAATCGTCTGGTCGCCGGCCCGGGAAGTAAAGCTTATGGGCGTTTAACCGTGATGGCGCAATATTACTGTCAGGTTATTCCTGTCCTGGAAGTTCCGCCACATTCTTTTACGCCCCCGCCTAAAGTCGATTCTGCGGTAGTCCGACTGATTCCGCATACTCAGTCACCTTATCCGGCAGTCAACGTCAAAGTGCTGAGCCGCATTACTACTGAGGCATTTGGTAAACGCCGTAAAACTCTGCGAAACAGCCTTGGACATCTGTTTCCTGAAGCTGTGATGGCCGATTTAGGTATTGATAATAATCTGCGTGCAGAGAATGTGACTATTGACCAATACTGCCAGTTGGCACACTGGCTGACTGAACATCCGGAGCAACCTCAGGAGAGCTAAACCATGAGTGGATCCAGACGCGTTTACGTCCACGTACAGACGTTTTATGTAGCTTCACAGTCTCAACCGGAAGCCGAACGTTATGTGTTTGCCTATACTATTACTATACGTAATCTGGGGCATGACACTGTCCGCTTGCTTGAACGCTACTGGCTGATTACTAATGGTAATGGCAATGAAACCGAAGTTCGTGGAGAAGGTGTGGTCGGGGAGCAACCCGTGATAGCCCCTGGTGGTGAATATCAATACACCAGTGGTGCTGTTCTGGAAACCCCTATCGGCACCATGCAGGGACATTATATTATGCAGGATGAACACGGCGAGCAGTTCCATACTCCTATTCCTGTATTTCGTCTGGCAGTCTCTGCCCAGCTCCATTAAGAATCACATCGCCGGTCTGCCTTCAGGACGGCTGTTTTACGTTGACAGGATTTTCATGAGTACCTATCTGATTGGTGATATTCACGGTTGCTACGCTGAATTTACTGCTTTGCTGAAAAAGGTCAATTTTGACCCATCAACCGATGAACTCTGGCTGACCGGTGATCTGGTGGCGCGTGGGCCCGATTCTCTGGCGGTATTACGTAAAGTGAAATCGCTGGGCGATTCGGTTCGTCTGGTGCTTGGTAACCACGATTTGCATATCCTCGCAGTCTACGCCGGAATCAGCCGCAATAAACCTAAAGATAATCTCGCAGCCTTACTGGCAGCTGAAGACTGCGACAGCCTGATCAACTGGTTGCGTCGGCAGCCTTTGCTACAGGTCGACGAGGAGAAGAAACTGGTTATGGCCCATGCCGGTATCACACCGCAGTGGGACATTGAAACAGCAACGGTCTGCGCCAGAGAACTGGAAGCTATTCTCTCCAGTGGAAGTTATCCGTTGTTCCTTGATGCGATGTACGGCGATATGCCTAATAACTGGTCTCCTGAACTCAGCGGTTTGTCCCGGCTGAGATTCAGTGCTAACGCACTCACCCGAATGCGCTACTGCTTCCCTAACGGTCAGTTGGATATGATTTGTAAGGACACTCCGGAAAAAGCCACACCTCCGCTAAAACCCTGGTTTATGCTAAACGGTCCGGTGCGCGATAACTATACTATTGTTTTCGGTCACTGGGCATCACTGGAAGGCAAGGGAACTCCAGACGGAATCATCGGGCTGGATACTGGCTGCTGCTGGGGTGGCAGCCTGACAATGTTACGCTGGGAAGATAACAAATATTTTCACCAGCCGTCACTGCAACGCAAAAAGAACTGATTCAATAACGTGTCAGCCCTACAGCAAGCTGTAGGGCTAAAGTAAACATCTCTACTTAAGTACGGCCCCTCTGCTGGCAATTACTGACTGATACCAGCCAAAACTCTTCTTACGATAACGTTCTAAACTGCCCTCTCCGTCATCATTTCGGTCAACATAAATAAAGCCATAGCGTTTCGAGAGTTCAGCCTTCGATGCACTGACCAGATCAATAGGACCCCAACTGGTGTATCCCATAATCTCCACCCCGTCCTCCAGTGCCTCTCTGACCTGAAGTAAATGAGAGTTCAGATAGCTTATCCGGTAATCATCAATCACCTGATGATCTTCTGTCAGTTGGTCGCGTGCACCGAGACCATTCTCTACAATAAACAAGGGTTTATTATATCGATCCCACAGCAAATTCAGCAGTACCCGTAACCCCACCGGATCAATCTGCCACCCCCATTCTGAAGCCGCAAGATGCGGGTTAGGGATCATATTCAGTATGTTGCCCTGGCAAGAGTCATGAGCCGAGGCATCTGCACAGGCACAGCCAGACATGTAATAACTGAAGGAAATAAAATCAATACTGTGCTTCAGGGCCGCTTTGTCCTGATCCGTTATCTCCAGACAGATATTATTCTCGCGAAAATAGCGTTGCATGTAGCCCGGATACTCTCCTCTGACCTGCACATCACCAAAAAACAGCCAGTGGCGATTTTCACTCAGTGTCGCCCAGACATCCTCCGGTTTTGGGGTTAACGGATAGAGCAATCCGCCCAGCAACATGTTACCGATTTTGGCCTGCGGGATAATTTCATGACATGCCTGAACTGCCAGTCCACTGGCCACCAACTGATGATGAATTGCCTGATAGATATGATTAAGGCTGCTGTCTGCAGCAATACCTACCCCGGTTAACGGCGCATGCAGTGACATATTGATTTCGTTAAATGTCAGCCACAAACTGACACGCTGCCGGTAGCGCGTAAAGACCACTCTGGCATAGCGTATAAAAAACTCAATCACCTGGCGGTTACCCCAGCCACCGTACTCAGAGACTAATGCCCATGGCATTTCATAATGCGACAGGGTGACCATAGGCTGAATGTTATACTTCTCCAGTTCAGTGAACAGATTATCGTAATATGCCAGTCCGGCTTCATTAGGTTCACTCTCATCACCTCGCGGAAAAATACGCGTCCAGGCAATAGATAAACGCAGGCAGGTAAAGCCCATTTCAGCAAACAACGCAATATCCTGCGGATAGCGATGATAAAAATCGATAGCGATGTCTTTTAGCTGACTTTGTGTGGATGTCCGTAGATCAATTTCTCCGAAGATGCCCTTCGGTTGTACATCTGAAGTTGAAAGTCCCTTACCGTCTTCCCGCCATGCTCCCTCTGTCTGGTTAGCGGCAATGGCTCCTCCCCATAGAAATGATTCCGGAAACAAATTCATTTATCTCTCCTTAGATAGTGGCTGTCATCTTCCGGCACGGTGGCCGTTGTTCTGTTAACCGTCAGGCAGTATCCATACTAAAACTTCTTTGGTTTGCTGCCTGCCAGTGGATTATTAGCTTTGCGTCGTTGCTACCGGTGATGTACGTGGTACCCCAAAGAAAAACGTTAACAGGCAGGAAAGTAACAGCGCTGTTATCGCTCCGACCACGGCCCCCCAGACAGAGAGGTCAACACCTTCAGCAGGAATCATCTGAGTGAACGAAAATACACTGACGAGTCCGAAAGACCAGACTTTTGCCTGGAACAACCCAACGATCCCGCCACCGATTCCTCCTGCAATACAACCCATCATAAAGGGTTTTCTGAGCGGTAACGTCACGCCATAGATTGCAGGCTCAGTAATACCAAACAAACCTGCAGTCACTGAAGTTCCTGCCAGCATCTTCAGCTTCTGCTCTTTGCAAGCCAGGAAAACACCCAAAGCAGCACCTGTCTGACCAAGCACAGCAGGCAGCAACAATGGAACAATAGTGTCAAAGCCGAGCATACTCAGGTTATTAATGGCCACCGGGATAAGTCCCCAATGCAAACCAAAGATCACACAGATCTGCCATACAGACCCCAGGAAAATACCGGCAATCCATGGCGCGATGTCATAGATCCACTGATAGCCCGAAGCCAGACACTGACTGAGGAAGGTAGATAATGGACCTATCACCAGAAATGTCAGTGGAACTATCACCATCAGGCAAAAAAGTGGAGTGGCAAAATTACGGATAGAGGATGGCAGGCGTGGATAAAGCTGCTTTTCAAGCCAGCAGCATGCCCAGGATGCAAAAATAATCGGGATCACCGAGGAGCTGTAATTGATAAAGGTGAGTGGCAGGCCAAAAAAAGTATCAACTGCCGAGGGATCACTGCCATTACTCAGTGACATGATAACCGGATGAACCAGTGCCCCACCAATTGCCATCGTCAGGAACGGAGAACCGCCAAATTTCTTACCCGCCGTGTAACCCAGTACCAGTGGGAAAAAGTAAAAGAGTGCATCACTGGCGGCAAACCATATCTGGTAAGTGCCACTCTCCTGTGACAACAGATTAAGTGCCAGCGCTAATGCCAGAAACCCCTTCAACATCCCTGAGGCCGCCATCACACCCAGTACAGGGGTAAATATTCCTGAAACCAGATCAATAAAACGCGCCAGTAAACCAGCAGCAGGTTTTGAGGGTGCAGTACGATCGGTATCCTGTCGCACTTCTCCGTCACCGGCAAGAAACAATTCTATCGCCCGGAACACTTCCCCCACATGATTACCAATCACCACCTGGAATTGCCCACCACTTTCAACAACGGCCATAACCCCTTCCAGGGCCTTAACTTTGCTGGCGGCATCTAAAGGCGTTGATGCTAGTTTGAAACGTAACCTTGTTGCACAATGAACTACCGTCTGAATATTATTTTTTCCACCCACAGCTTCGACAATCTGCGTCGCCAGTTGCACATATCCTGTCATCCTAATCTCCCTGATTTACTGTGTAATTTCCTTATTTACTGTGAATATTCTCACCTACAGACTGCCCAACCCATTCCCCCCTGCCCTGACAAAGATAATGACTCATCGTCCTGTCTGGCACCAGTTTTGCTAGATATTTTTATTCGTAGAATATTTATGATGTGCGACCAGCAAACAGTAGGTCATATTCAGATACGATGCTTAACAATTAAATGTCAAAGACCGACTACAGATTTCAAACACCTTCTCCGTAATAGTTAAAAGATAATGATTAATCTCTATAATTATGGAAAATTCCTATTGCTTTACTGTCGTCAACTTTCCCCAAAATAGCATTACAGGCTGGTTAATCCACTATTATTTACCGGGAAGATTAAAATTGTGAACAGGATCGTTTTATAAAAAGATAATTAAGGAGGGGTAAGCATCAACAGGCAATTCCGGCCGATAATGTATGCCTGCAGGAGATAATAATCGTCAGGGATCCGGCGATATACCGAATCCCCCAACATAATTAAGTACAAACTAACGGCGGCGCTCAAGAATTTCGAAGCAAAAACTGTGGGTATTATTACTGTCAGCATCATGGAACTCACTGAAAACCGAATGCCATTGGTCCGGATCGTAGTCAGGAAACTGGGTATCACCTTCCACTTCCGCATCGATGTGTGTCAGATACAACCGATCAGCTTTCTCCAGCATCTGAGCATAGATTTTTCCACCACCAATAACCATAATCTCAGAAGCATCCCCTGCCAGCCGTAAAGCGTCTTCCAGGGATGTCGCCCGGGTGACCCCTGCAGTCTCTCCCGGGGTACGGCTGATAACAATGTTCAGACGACCAGGAAGTGGTCTGCCTATCGACTCAAACGTACGGCGCCCCATAATTACGGGTTTGTTCAGGGTATGTTTTTTAAACCAGGCCAGATCGGCCGGTAAGCTCCATGGCATGGCATTATCCATTCCAATAATACGATCTGCTGCCATAGCAGCAATCAGACTAATCATTACGTTAACCCGCTCGAAAAATTGGCGACATCATACGGAAAGGCTTTGCCTTCGTCGATAGGCATTGAGACTATTTCACCGCCTTACGGGCCGGATCCCGGGTGAACTCACCGCTAACCTGTTTCCTCCGTCACGGAAAATATCCGCCTAAACAGGAAATTGGATCGCAGCCCCCCGAGGTATTGAACCAGAGCGGACCGCTTTGCATCGTCTAAAAATTATAATAAACCCTGACCAGATTCATATTACCCTGGTGGTCTGTATCGGAGGTTATGACGTACTCGTAATCCACCTGGAAGCCATAATCAAGGACAAAAGATATCCCTAACCCATTGTCTTTACGCTGATAGTTACGCCCTGTCACAAACTGCATGCGATCCCCCATAAAATAGGGTTGTACTGACTTCAGAATATAACGCTGAACTGGCAGGTTATATCCGGCATAATATTCCAGTCCCCAGGCATCTCCCGCAAAATAATTATTAACATCAATACGATGGCTGGGTGCGAAATTCTGATACCAGCCCCCACCGGCGGCCAGCCGCCACTGCCCGGGGCGCCAGCTGAACGCAGTTCCCAGCAAGTTCTGATTTTCGTTTTTATTTTCATGGAGTTGTGGGTTCCTCATCCGGGCCTTAGTGTAGTTCCATGCCATCCCCCAGTTCAGATCCGGTGTGATACTGTAATTAAAGCCCAGTGAACCACCACTCCGCCGCTTGTAATGAAGGCCATTACCCGGCAGGTAATCAACATCAGAAAACAGGTAGGCAACGTATAAACTGACATCGCCGAACTGATTCTGGTACCTCAACTGCTTCCGGGGCCGGTAAGAACCATCATAATCGCCGTTAATTCCGTTACCGGGTCCCTGTCCAAGCATATCGTAATCCCAGATATCGGTTTTAGCTCCCACCACATCATAATAAATACTATTGCGCTGACCGAAACTCAGTTCACCCCATTGTGAGCTGCGTAATGCGGTATACATCATCCTGCGTAATGTATTCCTATCCCCATCAGCATGATGATTATCCCAGTTCAACAACGCCGGGATATTCACTCCAAGTTCATAATAGTTTGTCCAAATCAGATCATCGGTAATACGGAAATCAGCAGTGAAACGAAAACGGCTTCCTCCATCGAAGACATTACGCTTATAGTTTTTCCCCTGCCCTCCGGTCATGTGGTTTATTTGCGGACGAATACTACCCCCGACTTTAAAATTTAACCGGCTAAGAACATCATTTTTTTGCGGATCAGTTTTAATTAATGTTATTTCTGCACGACCAGTTAATGGCAATAATAACGATAATATTGCAAACGACCCTGAGAATATTACGCAGCGACTTTTATTCATAGTTAACCCTGTCTAATATTAATTAATCTCACATGAGTAATCGTGTTCCCTGGTAAATCACCAGTAACAAATTATCATGGCAGAATGTAATTAATAATGAGGATAACGGGATACTTTGTCGGTTAAAGCAGGCAATCAATACACAATAATATTAAAAGATCACAGAATAAATACAGCGCTCATAGATAGTATGAGGTATTTTATTCCCGGCAGAGAGGTATTCATCTTAATGAAAAAAGGGCAGCTGTTAAGCTACCCTTTTTATATTCACTACGGATTAGAAGTCGTAGCGCAGACGAACCAGGTTCAGGTCGCCAATCTTGTCGGTGCTGGACGTAAACATATGCTCAACGTCAACACGGAAGCCGTGCTGCAGCTGGAACGATACGCCCAGGCCATTATCAATACGCTGGTAATTACGGCCGCTAACGTACTGCAGACGGTCACCCATGAAGTAAGGTTGGATAACCTTAACGCCGTACTGATCAATATGGAAATTATATCCGGCGAAATACTCAATACCCCATGCGTTACCCGCGAAGTAATCGTTGAGGTTAGATCTTTTAGTCAGCAGGAAGTTCTCATAGAAACCGCCACCTGCAGACAATGCCCAGTTACCCGGATTCCAGCTCAGAGCAGTACCAAACAGGTTCTGGTTGTAATCATGGCCTTCACCGGTAGAAGGATCACGCATTGAAGCTTTGGTGTAGTTCCATGCGGTACCCCAGGTCAGATCCTTGGTGATATGGTAGTCCGCACCTAAAGAACCGCCACCCTGGCGTTTGTAGGCCAGGCCATTGCCCGGGTAGTAGCTTGAATCCGCAAACAGGAAGCTCGCATAGACATCAACCTGGTCTACCGATTTCTTATACTTCAGCATCTTACGTGAACGATAAGATCCATCGTAGTCACCGTTAATACCATTACCCGGCCCCTGGGCTAACATATCGTCATCCCAGACGTCGGTTTTCGCACCGACAACATCATAGTAAACACTATTCTGTTGACCAATGGTCAGGCGACCCCACTCTTTACTGTCCAGACCGGTGTAAAGCATACGACGAGTCGTATGGTGAGAACCTTTCTGATAGTGGTTATCCCACTTCAATACCGCCGGAACGTTTACACCCAGTTCATAGTAGTTGATCCAGGTCAGATCATCATTGAAGTGATAGTTAGCCCCGAAACGAAAACGTGTGCCACCATCGAATCCGTTACGTTTATAAGATTTGTCGTTCACCCCTGTAGAATGGTTAAACTGAGGACGAATACTTCCACCAACAGTTAAATCCAGACGACTCAGTACGCTATCTTCAGGTACCTGAGGAACTAAATGGATCTCCGCCTGAGAGGCAAGAGGGAGCATCGACATTAGCACCAGGCCACCGGTTACAGATTTATTACGCCAGCTTTTCTTCATTAAGATTATCCACATGAATAATAAAATTTAAATTTTTTTTGTCCGGGGTATTGAGGCAAAGCAAAAAAATAACTAACACTTTCTAATTTTTGGATATGTCTGAACATACATATCGGAACATATCCTGTCAGAAAAACAAATATATTTATAGGGTAGAAAGTGCGATTTTTATCAAGAATATTTATGAGATAAGCGATCCTTGATATAAGGATCGCCTATATTACGCGAGGAGTATTACGCTTTTATTTCAGAATGCATTTCCTGGACAGAGATAACCCGATCTGTTGGATCAGCGTTTAAAGCCATTGCAGTTGCAAAACCACCATTCAGTGTTGTGTCATAATGAACTTTATATTGTAGGGCACTGCGTCTAATCAGGCGGGAATCTTCAATCGCCTGACGACCGGCAGTGGTATTAACAATATAGCTGTATTCTCCGTTCTTCAGACGGTCCTGAATATGTGGCCGACCTTCGTGTACCTTATTTACCAGGCGAGGATTAATTCCGGCCTCCCCCAGCACCACAGCAGTCCCATGTGTCGCATCCAGCTCATAACCAAATTTCAGCAGCTTCGCCGCCAGATCAACCACCCGTTGTTTGTCGCCTTCGCGTACCGATAACAGTGCGCGTCCGGATTTTTTCATGGTGGACTGTGCACCCAGCATTGCTTTAGAAAATGCCTCGGCAAAAGTACGTCCGACGCCCATCACTTCACCTGTTGAACGCATTTCCGGTCCAAGGATAGGGTCAACCCCCGGAAATTTATTAAACGGCAATACCACTTCTTTGACCGAATAATAAGGAGGGATGACTTCTTTAGTGACACCTTGTTGTGCCAGGGTCTTCCCGGCCATTACACGGGCCGCCACTTTAGCCAGTGCGACTCCTGTTGCTTTAGAGACAAAAGGTACGGTACGGGCGGCACGCGGGTTAACCTCAATCAGATACACTTCGTTATCTTTCACCGCAAACTGCACGTTCATCAACCCACGGACATTCAGCTCAAAGGCCAGGCTTTTCACCTGCTCACGCATCACATCCTGAATCTCCTGACTCAGTGTATAAGCTGGCAGAGAACACGCAGAGTCACCGGAGTGAACACCCGCCTGCTCGATATGTTCCATAATCCCGCCAATCAGGACCTGCTCACCGTCGCAAATTGCATCGACATCAACTTCTACGGCGTCATCCAGGAAACGGTCTAACAGTACCGGAGCATCGTTAGACACAGAAACTGCCGTCATAAAGTAGCGCTTCAGATCGATTTCATCGTAAACAATTTCCATCGCGCGTCCACCCAATACATAAGAAGGACGTACCACTAATGGATAACCGATGGTTGCTGCTTTTTCCACCGCCTGCTCCAACGCAGTCACAGTTGAGTTCGCCGGCTGTTTCAGTGACAGACGTTCTACCGCTTGCTGGAAACGCTCACGGTCTTCTGCACGGTCAATGGCATCAGGGCTGGTCCCGATGACCGGAACCCCCGCCGCTTCCAGGGCGCGAGCCAGTTTCAGTGGTGTCTGACCACCATACTGCACAATGACACCTTTAGGCTGTTCAATCCGGACAATTTCCAGCACATCTTCCAGAGTCACCGGTTCGAAGTAGAGGCGGTCTGAAGTATCGTAATCGGTAGACACGGTTTCAGGGTTACAGTTAACCATAATGGTTTCGTAACCATCTTCACGCAAAGCCAGAGCAGCATGTACACAGCAGTAGTCAAACTCAATCCCCTGACCAATACGGTTAGGGCCACCGCCAAGAATCATGATTTTTTCACGATCACTGTTTGGGTTCGATTCACACTCTTCTTCATACGTGGAGTACATATAAGCAGTATCGGTCGCGAATTCTGCAGCACAGGTATCTACGCGTTTATACACCGGATACAGATTATATTGCTGACGCAGTTTGCGGACTTCACTTTCCGCCACTCCGGCCAGTTTAGCCAGACGCTGGTCGGCAAAACCCTTACGTTTCAGCTGACGCAGGAAATCATAGTTAAGGCCATTGAGTCCCTGACGTGCTACCTGCTCTTCCAGACGAACCAGCTCTTCAATCTGAACCAGGAACCAGCGATCCACATTGGTCAGATTAAAGACGCCATCCACGGACATCCCCAGGCGGAAAGCATCGGCAATGTACCAGATACGATCACTGCCAGCGTCTTTCAGTTCACGGCGTATGCGGGTTAATGCTTCAGCATCATCCGGATCAACTTTCGGGTCAAAACCACAGGCGCCCACTTCCAGGCCACGTAATGCTTTCTGCATAGATTCCTGGAATGTGCGGCCAATAGCCATCACCTCACCGACGGACTTCATCTGGGTTGTCAGACGATCGTTACTGCCAGCAAATTTTTCGAAGTTAAAACGAGGAATCTTAGTGACGACATAGTCAATTGAAGGTTCAAATGATGCCGGAGTCAGGCCACCGGTAATATCGTTCATCAGCTCATCAAGTGTGTAACCCACAGCCAGTTTGGCCGCGATTTTCGCAATCGGGAAACCGGTCGCTTTAGAAGCCAGTGCCGAAGAGCGGGAAACCCTTGGGTTCATTTCGATGACAATCAGACGACCATTTTCGGGGTTTACCGAGAACTGCACATTGGACCCACCAGTTTCCACACCAATTTCACGCAGCACCGCCATCGAAGCGTTACGCATGATTTGGTACTCTTTGTCGGTCAGCGTCTGAGCGGGCGCTACCGTGATAGAGTCGCCGGTATGAATACCCATGGCATCGAAGTTTTCGATAGAACAAACAATGATACAGTTATCATTTTTGTCACGAACCACTTCCATCTCATACTCTTTCCAGCCAATCAGCGACTCATCAATCAACAGCTCATTGGTCGGAGAGAGATCCAGCCCGCGTTCACAAATCTCTTCAAATTCTTCGCGGTTATAGGCGATGCCGCCACCTGTGCCACCCATAGTAAAGGAAGGACGAATGATGCACGGGAAACCGACATCTTCTGCAACCTTTAGAGCTTCTTCCATTGTATGAGCAATGCCGGAACGTGCGGTATCGAGCCCGATGCTCTTCATGGCTTTATCAAAACGGCGGCGATCTTCTGCTTTATCGATAGCATCTGCCGTTGCACCAATCATGGTGACACCAAACTCTTCCAGCACACCGTGCTTTTCCAGTTGCAGCGCACAGTTCAGGGCTGTCTGACCACCCATGGTAGGCAATACCGCATCCGGACGCTCTTTTTCGATAATTTTGCGCACCACTTCCCAGTGGATAGGTTCAATATAGGTCGCGTCCGCCATATCCGGGTCAGTCATGATAGTCGCCGGGTTTGAGTTCACCAGCACCACACGATAGCCTTCTTCGCGTAAAGCTTTACAAGCCTGAGCTCCGGAGTAATCGAATTCACACGCCTGGCCAATCACTATCGGGCCGGCACCAAGGATCAGGATGGATTTTATGTCTGTACGTTTTGGCATTTATTGGCTCCTGATTACCTTTTACCGGAACGGAAAGTGTTAATTAAATCGATAAAGTGGTCGAACAACGGCGCAGCGTCATGCGGTCCGGGGCTGGCTTCCGGATGGCCCTGGAAACTGAATGCAGGCTTATCTGTCCGGTGAATCCCCTGCACGGTATGGTCAAAAAGGGATTTGTGGGTCACCCGCAGACACTCAGGCAGATTCTGTTCATCAACGGCAAAACCGTGGTTTTGCGCGGTGATCATCACGACATTCCGGTCCAGATCTTTCACCGGGTGGTTTCCGCCGTGATGTCCCAGCTTCATTTTCATCGTTTTAGCACCACTGGCCAGGGCTAATAGCTGATGCCCGAGGCAGATACCAAATACCGGAATGTCAGTTGTCAGAAATTGTTGAATTGCGTTGATCGCGTAATCACAAGGCTCCGGGTCACCGGGACCGTTCGATAAGAAAATACCGTCCGGATTCAGTTTCAAAACTTCTTCCGCCGACGTTTTGGCCGGAACTACGGTTAACCGTACCCCACGGTCAACCAACATACGCAGGATATTGCGTTTGGCACCAAAATCATAAGCCACGACATGGTAAGGCAATTCGCTTTCATCTTTTGCCGCTGGCAGTTCATTCGCCAGCGTCCAGCTACCTTGCAGCCAGGCATAGGTCTTCTCAGTGGTAACTTCCCTGGCCAGATCCATCCCCTTCAGACCCGGGAAACTTTTCGCCTGTTGTAGTGCTACAGCCACATCCGGATTATCACCGGCAATAATGCAGCCATTCTGAGCACCTTTTTCGCGTAATAAGCGGGTCAATTTACGGGTATCGATATCGGCGATTGCAACAATGTTATGGCGGGAAAGATAGGCTGAGAGGTCTTCGGTACTGCGGTAGTTACTGGCAATTAGTGGCAGGTCGCGGATGACTAATCCCTGAGCATGAACCCGGGAGGACTCTTCGTCTGCGGGATTGGTACCAACATTACCGATATGGGGATAAGTAAGAGTGACGATCTGGCGGGAATAGGAAGGATCAGTAAGGATTTCTTGATAACCGGTCATTGACGTATTGAAAACGACCTCTCCCACTGCCGACCCACATGCCCCAATGGCCCGACCGTGGAACTCGGTTCCGTCTTCCAGAACCAGGATTGCTGACTTTGTCAAAACTTCCTCCAGGGAATAAATAGTCACTATACCTGCATATTAATTCATGAATAGCACCTGAATCAATCCAAAAAACACCTTTCAGGTCGATTTTTGGCAAATTGGGCGCATTCTAATGAGCGTCATGCACTATGTCCAGTCTGAAAGCCAATAATATTGTTTTTTTTAACGCACTGAAGCAAAAAAGCTACTGACAGCGGCATAAATGGTGGATTAATAGCGTACTAAAACGATTGCCTGACGAGAAGCATACTACAGAAGTGAAAAAAGCGACTTTTCAGACCAAATGGTCCGAAATTAACTCTAAAGAAGGGAATAAAAACAGGTTAAATGATAAAAACAACCAAAAAAATATAAAAATGATCTGAGATGAATATATTTAAAAAATAAGGAGGGAAAATAAATAACCCTCCATTACAATCAATTGGTTACTGATTGCCATTCACATCACAACACATTACAAATCATTCAGTGAAAGTACATCCCGCATGTCATAAAGTCCATTTTCGAGAGTAACAACCCACTCAGAAGCTTTAACCGCACCTTTTGCGAAAGTCATTCGACTGGAAGCTTTATGAGTAATTTCAACCCGCTCCCCGATATCGGCAAACATTGCCGTATGCTCACCCACAATATCTCCGGCCCGCACGGTGGCAAAGCCGATGGTCTGTGGCTTGCGCTCACCCGTATGACCTTCACGGCAGTACACTGCATGTTCGGCAAGTTTCCAGTTCATTGCCTCCGCGATTGATTCACCCATCGCCAGCGCGGTGCCTGAAGGCGCATCAACTTTATGTCGGTGATGCGCTTCAGTAATTTCGATATCGCTATATTCACCCATTACTTTTGCTGCTTTTTCCAGCAATTTAAGCACAAGATTGACACCTACGCTGAAATTAGCTGCAAAAACAATGGGCACCTGCTGGCTGGTAGTACGGATCGCCTGCTTACCAGCATCATTAAACCCGGTAGTACCAATCACCATCGCTTTTTTATGGTTTTTACAGAATTCGAGGTACTCAAGTGTGGCTTCCGGACGTGTAAAATCGATCAGAACATCAAATTCATCTTTCACCGCCAGCAGATCATCAGTAATCACTACTCCGGTTTTGGTGACACCCGCCAGTTCACCAGCATCACAGCCTACTAAAGATGATCCCTGACGAACCACCACCGCGCCAAGACTGGCATTACTGGCCAGCAAGGTGGCTTCAATCAACTGACGGCCCATTCTTCCGGAGGCTCCGACAATACCTATTCGGATGTTTTTCATAACTATTCATTCCTGTGGATGTGCATAAAATGCCGGCTCAGAGTAACCAGCCTCGTGAGCGGACACCAGTAAAATAAAGTATCATTAGAATTTCAGCGAGATGAGGAGATATTATCAGCAAAAACAATGAGACGTGAATCCGTCAGCACCCGGAAATAAATGCTACCGGTAGGGCAGGTCAGCAATAGCTGAACTCCTGCAGCACCGGAACCGGCTGCAGGAACGCAGGATTATTCAACTTCTTTAATATCAACCCGAAGTTCTTTTGGCACTTCAAAGACAATATTTTCTTCGCGACCAATCAGTTCTATCGCGGCTTCACCACCAAATTCGCGTAATCTGGCAATCACCTGTTGCACCAGAATATCCGGAGCTGAAGCGCCCGCAGTTACCCCGACACAGCTGACCCCTTCCAGCCAGCTTTCACGGATATCTTCTGCAGAATCAATCAGCTTAGCCAGTTTACCGGCGCGCTGAGCCAGTTCCGCCAACCGGTTAGAGTTAGAAGAGTTCTTCGATCCAACGACCAGAATCACTTCCGCACGATCAGAGAGATGTCGTACAGCTTCCTGGCGGTTAGTCGTGGCGTAGCAGATATCATCTTTGCGCGGGCCGATAATGGCCGGAAAACGTTCACGTAATGCATCGATAATCTCAGAGGTATCATCCACAGATAAGGTGGTCTGAGTCATAAAGCTCAGATTTGATTCATCTTTAATTTTGAGCCTGAACACATCTTCAGGTGACTCCACCAGATACATCCCCCCTTCCGGGTTATTGTATTGCCCCATGGTGCCTTCAACTTCAGGATGTCCGGCATGACCAATCAGAATAGCTTCCACACCTTTGCGGCTGGCCCTGGCAACCTCCATATGCACTTTGGTGACTAACGGACAGGTTGCATCGAACAGCATCGTCAGTGAACGGGAGCGGGCTTCCGCCCTGACCGCCTGAGAAACTCCATGGGCAGAAAATATCAGAATCGCACCATCCGGCACTTCACTGATCTCTTCGATAAAAATCGCCCCACGCTCACGTAAGCTTTCCACAACATAGCGGTTATGTACTACTTCATGGCGGACATAAATCGGTGCGCCGTACATCTCCAGCGCCCGCTCCACAATACTGATCGCCCGGTCAACACCGGCGCAAAATCCCCGCGGATTAGCGAGCAGAATCTGCATTTTCGGCCTCCGGTTGTGGATTAACTTCCAGCACCTCAACATTAAAAGTGATCACTTGTCCGGCCAGTGGATGGTTAAAATCCACGGTAATGGAATCTCCGGAAACATCACGAATAACTCCCGGCATTTCACTGCCATCCATCGCCGTAAATAACATTATTGCCCCCTGTTGAGGCTCACCGGCGTTGGCAAAGTCCCTGCGCGAAAAATACTGAATCAAATCAGGATTAGCTGCGCCAAAAGCATCTTCCGCTGCCAGGGTAAACTGACGGGAATCCCCGGCAGTCAGCCCGTCCAGAGCGGCCTCAAAGGCCGGAGACAGACTTTCATCTCCCAGTCGGAATAATGCCGGTTTTCCGTTTGCACGTGTCGATTCGGCAACCGATCCATCTTCCAGAGTCAGTGTAAAATGCACCAGAAACGAATGGTTGTGCTGTAGCCTGTTACTCATGCCTTACCCTTTGTCAGCCTGTTTAGCTGAGGAAGGGATAAACCCTTCCAGAACCACCAGTGCCGCACCAATACAAATTCCACAGTCCGCAATATTGAAGGTCGCGAAATGCCAGTCACCAACATAGAAGTCAATAAAATCGACGACAAAACCATGCCATGCCCGATCAAGTAAATTACCTAATGCCCCGCCAATAATCATAGCGTAAGCAATATTAGTTAGCCTCTGGCTGGCGCGACTACGATACATCATCACCAGTAATGCGATAACGATAGCCACCGCAATTCCGGCAAAGAACCAACGCTGCCACCCGCCTTTATCCGCCAGAAAACTGAATGCCGCACCATAGTTATGCGCATAAAACAGGTTCAGAAATGGCATCAGTGAACGGCTCTCGTGCAACTGCATATTCGCCATAATCCACTGTTTGCTGGCAAAATCGACCACGATCACCAGCACCATCACCCAAAGCCAGCGTAAGCCGGTTGAACACAATGATTTACTCATCAGGCAAACTTACGCTCTTCGCCGGCACCTGCCACGTTGGTATAACAACGGCCACAGATTTCAGCATGTTCAGGATTCTGACCGACATCGGTCGTGTAATGCCAGCAACGTGGACATTTTTCGCCTTCAGCTTTAGTCAGCACCACCTTCAGACCTTTCAGATGTTCACTTTGAACAGCATCCGCAGGCGCAGACGGGTAGTCAGCAACCTGAACCGCCGAAGTCAGCAGGACAAAACGCAGTTCATCCCCCAGAGCTTTTAGTTTTTCAGCTAACGACTCATCCGCATACAGAACCACTGAGGCTTCCAGAGCACCGCCAATCCGCTTATCGGCACGGGCTTGTTCTATCACCTTATTCACTTCACTACGAACTTTCAGCAATTGTTCCCAGTAAGAACTATTCAGCGCCTCGTCTTCCGCAAGGCCAAACAGTCCCTGATACCATTCACCGGTAAACACATACTGTTCACGCTGTCCGGACAAGTGTCCCCAGATTTCATCCGCGGTGAATGACATGACAGGTGCCATCCAGCGGACCAGTGCTTCGGCAATATGCCACAGTGCCGTCTGGCAACTCCGGCGTGCCACGCTATCGGCTTTCGCGGTGTACTGGCGATCTTTAATGATATCCAGATAGAAGGATCCCATCTCGACTGAACAGAACTGCATCAGGCGTTGTACCACTTCGTGGAAGTCATAACGCTCATAAGAGGCTACGATATCCTGCTGTGCCGCCAGTGCACAGCTGACAGCCCAGCGGTCCAGCACCACCATATCTTCTGCAGCCACCAGATCAGTTTCCGGATTAAATCCGTTCAGGTTTGCCAGCAGGAAGCGGGCGGTGTTACGGATACGGCGATACGCATCCGCAGAACGTTTCAGAATTTCGTCTGATACCGCCATTTCACCTGAGTAGTCGGTAGAAGCGACCCACAGACGTAAAATATCCGCACCCAGTTTGTCCATCACATCCTGAGGGCTGACAGTGTTGCCAATCGATTTAGACATCTTACGGCCCTGACCATCCACGGTGAAACCATGAGTCAGTACCTGGCGGTAAGGTGCTTTACTTTTGATAGCGGTGGAGATCATCAGCGATGACATGAACCAGCCACGGTGCTGGTCAGAGCCTTCCAGATAAATATCTGCACTGTGACCGTTAAACTCCGGGCGCACATCCACAACAGAGCAGCTGGTCGACCCGGAATCAAACCAGACATCCAGCGTATCAGGCACCTTGCTGTAGTTTTCAGCATCATCACCCAGTAACTCTTTAGCATCCAAATCCCACCATGCCTGAATACCGTCCTGCTCGACACGCAGTGCAACCTGTTCCATCAGTTGCAGGGTATTTGGATGAAGCTCCTCAGTCTGGTTGTGGACAAACAGTGCCATCGGCACACCCCAGGTACGCTGACGGGAAATACACCAGTCAGGGCGATTCGCCACCATAGATTCAATACGAGCCTGGCCCCAGTCCGGAATCCACTGGACATCTTTGATCTCTTTCAGGGACTGAGTACGCAGGCCTTTCTGATCCATGCTGATAAACCATTGTGGTGTTGCACGGAAGATAATCGGGGTTTTGTGACGCCAGCAGTGTGGATAGCGGTGGTGTAATTTTTCCACATGCAGAAGTGCGCCTTTCTCACGCAGCAGTTCCACAATCAGATCATTCGCTTTAAATACATTAACGCCATCCAGGCCCGGGTAAGTTCCTGGCAGGTAGCAGCCATCCGGGCCGACAGGGTTGGCGACTTCAATGCCATATTTCTGACCAATGACATAGTCTTCAGGACCATGCCCCGGTGCCGTATGAACCGCACCTGTCCCCGCATCCAGAGTGACATGATCACCCAGCAATACCGGAACATCAAAGTCGAGGAACGGATGATGGAAACGCAACAGCTCAAGCGCATCGCCGCGGCATTCTCCCAGAACAGTCCATTCGGTGATCCCGGCGCGCTCCAGCACACTTTCGGTCAGCTCTTTTGCCAGAATCAGCACATTGCTACCGGCCTGAACTAACTGGTATTCAAACTCAGGGTTAACAGAAATCGCCCGGTTAGAAGGTATAGTCCACGGAGTCGTGGTCCAGATCACCAGCGATATTGGAGCTTCCGGCAATACTGCAGAGAACTTCGCTGCCACCGCGGCTGGGTCTGTCGCCTTAAACATCACATCAATAGAGGGTGATGTTTTATCGTAATATTCAACTTCTGCCTCGGCCAGAGCAGAGCGGCACTCGGTACACCAGTGAACCGGTTTTGCCCCTTTCAGTAAGTGACCATTACCGATAATGCGTCCTAACGCACGGATAATGTTGGCTTCGGTTTTGAAATCCATCGTCAGGTAAGGATGATTCCAGTCACCCAATACACCCAGCCGGATAAAATCTTTTTTCTGCCCTTCGATCTGTTCTGCCGCATACTCACGACAAGCCGCACGGAATTCAGCAGCACTCACCTTTTCACCAGGTTTGCCGATCATCTGTTCAACTTTATGTTCGATGGGTAATCCATGACAGTCCCAGCCCGGAACATAGGGAGCATCAAAACCCGACAGTCCTTTGGATTTAATAATAATATCTTTCAGAATCTTATTAACTGAGTGACCAATATGAATGCTGCCATTAGCGTACGGAGGGCCATCGTGCAGAATAAATGTTTTTTTACCTTTTTTGGCTGCACGAATAGCTTCATACAAATTATCGTCGGTCCAGCGTTGCAGCATTGCTGGTTCCCGTTTGGCCAGATCGCCACGCATCGGGAACCCTGTTTCTGGTAAATTCAGGGTAGATTTATAGTCACTCATCAGATTCTCGGTTCCATATTTCGGTTATTACACCGTTGCTTTAAGCCCAAAAAATTCCCGGGCCGTCACCACATCTTTGGCAATTTGCGCTTTCAGTTCATCAAGCGAGGCAAATCGTTGCTCATTGCGTATTTTATGCCGCAATACCACAGAGATATGGCGGCCATATAAATCAATATTTACGTCCAGTAAATTCACTTCCAGTTGCTGTCGAATCCCTTTTACGGTGGGTCGTGTACCAATATTCGCCACGCCATAAAAAGGACCACCGTGAAGACCCTGCACTTCGACCGCAAATACACCCTTCACCGGCGCCACAGGCCGTCTCAACGGGATATTGGCGGTAGGGAAGCCCAATGTTCGGCCCAGAGCATCGCCATGCACCACCTTGCCGGAAATGGCATAAGGGCGCCCCAGCAATCGCTCTGCCGCAGCAAAATCATCAGCCGCCAGCGCCTCGCGGACTTTGGTACTGCTGACTCGCTGCCCTTCATGACAAAATGTCAGGGTATTCGCAATTTCAAAGTGATACCGTCGTCCGGCTTCCTGTAATAACAGGAAATCACCTTCCCGGCCGGCGCCAAAACGGAAATCATCACCGACGGTCAGAAAGCGGACATCCAGTTTATCCACCAGGATATCACGGATGAAATCATCTGCCGTCAGTGCCGAAAAAGCACTGTCAAAACGGACGCACAGTACGGTATCAACCCCAGCCTGTTCCAGAAAGTGAATTTTTTCCCGTAATCTTGTCAGCCGCGCAGGTACCTGTCCGCGAGCAAAAAACTCCAGCGGCTGTGGTTCAAACAACATCACCACCACCGGCAGATGACGTTTTCGCCCCTCTTCGCAAAGCTGCGTCAGTAGCGCCTGATGCCCGCGATGCACTCCGTCAAAATTACCAATAGTCAAAACGCAGCCTTGGTGCTGCTTTGAAAGATTATGTAAACCGCGGATAAACTTCATGGTCGACTCAAATCGCTGGAAATCGCCGGATTATACCCTTTACGGCGTACAAATTTAACCCGTCAACCTACCCTTTCGGTGCTTCTTTACTGCTTTTCCTCATGTTTATTTGCGGCCGGGTAAATTCCCGACAATTTTGTTGCGAAAAGCTGTATTCAGGGCCAGGAAGCTGGTAGAATCTTGCGCCATCAATTACGTAACCGGGTGTTGTTATTTAAACGACGCTTATTTGCACAAATCCATTGACAAAAGAAGGCGCAAAAGGCATAGTCCTCGGCCTTTGATTTGTCCATATAGAACATATTTGGGAGTTGGACCTTGGCTAATATCAAATCAGCTAAGAAACGCGCTGTAACATCTGAGAAACGTCGCAAGCACAACGCAAGCCGTCGCTCAATGCTGCGTACTTTCATCAAAAAAGTATACGCTGCAATCGCTGCTGGCGATAAAACAGCTGCGCAGAACGCATTTAACGAAATGCAACCAATCGTGGACCGTCAGGCTGCTAAAGGTCTGATCCACAAAAACAAAGCTGCACGTCATAAAGCTAATCTGACTGCACAGATCAACAAACTGGCTTAATCGTCTGATTGTTGTCGCTTTGAAAAGAACCGGCTCTGGCCGGTTTTTTTATGCCTGAAATCCACCGGCCAGAGGTTACTGACCGGTGGGTCTGTTAGTTCGAGGGTGCCGCATAACGTAGTCGAAGGAGTACGTACCCAACGACCGCAGACAGAATTGAACCACCAAGAATCCCCAGCTTAGCCTCATTCACCAGTTGCGCATACTGCTGGCCAAATGCCAGTGAGGCAATAAATATCGACATGGTAAAACCAATACCGCACAACACACCGATGGTCGCGATATCTGCAAACCCGGTTTTGCCCGGAAATCTGGCAATCCCCAGTTTTGTACTCAGCCAGCAGATCAGGGAAATTCCCAGCGGTTTGCCAATCAGCAAACCTGCAATAATACCTAAGGGTAATGGCGATATTACATCTGACAGGCTCAGGTTATCCAGCACGACTCCGGCATTAGCAAAGGCAAACAAAGGCAGGATCAGCCAGCGACTCCAGGGAGAGAGGCTGTGCGCCAGTTTTATCGCGGCAGAATGTTCACCCTGCCCCTTCACCGGCATCATGAG
>Ga0157363_1000259_pt1 | contig 41185 bp, 22 predicted proteins | sample AttsexASBM1_FD_111477 | JGI IMG/M metagenome (GOLD analysis project Ga0157363, IMG submission 111477) | Fungus gardens microbial communities from leaf cutter ant in Ribeirão Preto, State of São Paulo, Brazil - Atta sexdens ASBM1 | ecosystem: Host-associated > Fungi > Mycelium > Unclassified ... | reverse complement strand
TACTGATTTTTGAGGTTATGTGCATCAAACGTCAAACCATATGGCATTTTAGAAGGCCAAATGTTAACGCTTTAAAACCACAAAAAGGCGGGAAGATATATAAAATTTAAATTGTTATTTCGGATGTATCAAATCTAAAGCTCAGAACTTTTTTGTACACCTAATATATATATATATATATATATATATATATATAATGCTCAAATTTTTTTTTATAGTTGAATTTCATTGATTACCTAGTCAATACGTATCAGTGATTATCCATTGATTCGGATTTAGAGAATATTGAAGTCAAAGAAGGTTATGAAATTTTAAGATGTGAGGAATTTGTGAATTCAACAATTCTGAAAGAGACATCCACTTGTCGAGTCGTTTACGCATTACGTCTATCAAAGGACTATTTGTCTTCGGCACGTGGTCATATCTGTCGAAGGTATCATCCTCCGTTATGCAAACGGATTCTGGATTAATCTTTGTAGCATGTCGCGGTGAGGGCGGCGAGGAGAGGGACGGAAAGGACCATAATTTAATCAGCCGATTTAGAGTGAACAAGTGACACGCATGTCGCGGGTGGTGTATGCGAGCGAAATCGCTCCGGATAATGCGTATATATCGATACAGCCTCCACACACAATCATCCATGCATGTGCCCACGCGGCATCCGCCCGCGCCGCCGTGGATAACGCTGCGATGTCCGATTAGACGAAGTATCGGCACGGCAAATTGATGCGTCCGCCCGCCGTGTCGATGTAAATCAGCGGCAGGTGACCGTATCGGCATGAGCGCGCGCGACGCGGCGTTTCAAAAAAGAGGAGCGATCAAAAACGAGACACCGTCCAGCCATTCGTAATATTCGTTATCGGCGAACGGAAGTCCGGGTGCGAGGCTGGCGCGCTCGATTGCTCGATTTATACGGGGTGAGCGACCCCCCGCGCGCGCACGCGGTGTCGCGGGCCGTTTTATCCACCCGAGAGTTCGGGGCGAAACAAATCATTCGTGGTAAAGATGCGTCGCGATTCGGACGCGGAGAGGGGGAGAGAGGGAGGGAAATCGATAGGATAGTTTCTATTATTTTTTTAACAATATCGGAATTTATTCTTGTTTCTGTAATTGTGGCTGCTGTTTCCACTTATACGTAAGTGTTCTGTAACGTTGAAAGAGAAATTTTATAAAATTATTATAATTTTAAGTTATGAAAAATCCTTTTAATTTAATAGCATTGATTGCCCTCATTAAAGAATTAATTAGTATCAAGAAATGGATGGCAGACACTTATGTAACAAATAATATCTCTTTAAATTATGTAAAATTTTAAATTATAAATATAGTACATATAAATACATTTCTGTATTAAGTATTGAGAGAAATAAAACGAAATAAAACGTTTCAACGTCACTTGTTCTCTGTCAATAATAATTGTATTCAAGTGGATACAATGTAATGCTTTTGTCGGAATAAAAAGTCAGGGATGACGTAGGACGATGGTCCGTCACTTCGACGTAATTGAATCGGATATCACTTGACTTCTAGAAAGCATGATCCGGCGCTCTTGAAAGGGCTGCTCGCTCCATCGACGATGTGAGTAATAACGGCGCGCATCGAGTCGACTGGCGTCCGAGAAGAATGCTTTATCGAGTGTACAAAGTGTATTGTTACCAAAGTAAATGGATGCTTAGTTAATTCGAACTAACGAGACCGTCCTATCGTACTGATCGCGCGAGATCCATTAACAGTAGTTACCGGTGCCGATTGAAGGGTCACAAATTAACGAGACTTGCAAGAAAGAATATACATAATATTACATCGATTATTTCATAGATAATATCGAAGCAACAAAGAAATTAAAAAAAAATAAAAACAATACAATACAAGAGAGAGAGAGAGAGAGAGAGAGAGAGAGAGAGAGAGAGAGAAAGAGAGATGATTTTGCTAAAATATCTAAAATTTTAGTTACACTGACTTTATGAGAAAAAAGTTCCTGATTTAAAAAAATATTAGTTGGTTCAATTAAATGCAGCGGTCACGAGATGTCAAGCAAATATTTGTTAATTTAAAGAAATATTTGTTAATTCAAATAAATAACATATACTAAATTACAAGATTTTGTTGATATGACGTATATTTAATTTAAATATATAAATACTTAAACTAAATAATCACTATGGACTATAGTTCAAGTATTTGACTAAATGCGAATATAAATGAATTTAATCAAGTTAATCACTTTTTTTCTTACAATTAATATAGATACGGATTTAAACATAATTTTGTTGTACCATAAAACTAATTATATAAGATGTTCATTTAGAAGTGCATTCATTGCAGTGCATTCATTGCAGAGAAAAGTTATGTAATTTGAAAAAATTCCTTCTTTCATTGATTTTTTTAAGTCGAAGTAAAAATTTGAGGTAAATAAAATTTATTTGATTTCAAGAAATGGCGTTCAAAATAAAAACATTTCTTTAACCGTACAGCAACGCACAAATTTCTTTGATTCAAACAAATTTCTTTTTAATCGAAAAAACTTTTCTCTGGATGTTTTAAAATTTCTACGACATTACTTATCATGCTTGAAATTCTTACGTAATTATTTTGATGGTTCAGTTTAATTATTTTTAGATCTGTATTTATAGCTAAATTTATTTTTAGATTCTTCAGTAAAATCGTTCTTCCCGTGAAAAAAATAACTAACTGAAATTATTTGTATTAAATCATAGTATAACATTTTACTTCAAATATTCTAATTATTTAATTATTATTTTATATATGAAATTTATATTTGAGAAAATAATTTTTCGAGAATGATATAAATTTTTATAAGAAATCCATCGAGGGATTCTTGATTTCTAGCCGAAACGATATCCCGTGAAACACATTCGCGAAAAGCGAGTTATTGAAAGCCAGATCGCGGTCGGCTTTTCCCTGCTAGGGTGATTCGCTCTCCATGGATATATTGTGAGTAATAACAATATACATCGACCGGCATAGACTGCCATCAGAATCTCGTCGCGTCAGCGACATTTTCATTACCGGGTTCGCTTACGCGATGCTTATCCGGGTGAGTTTCATGTCCATAAAGCTCGCCAGATGAAGAAAGCGAGGAGAGAAATGGCTGGTAAACGCAAAGAGAAAAGAGGGGAAATACGGAAAAAAACGAGTGATGACAGCATAAAAAAAAAGGAAAATACAAGAAGGAACAGAAATAACAGGATATCTAAACAAAAATAAGGTATACGATGTTCTCGTTATAAGAATGGGAATGATGGAAAAGACGTGCGAAGGATAGATGTCCGTCATTTCCCCTGAGAAGTTCGTGTTTTATGCATAAGATAAGATTTTATGCTATACGGGAGCGAAATTGGAATGTTATGATCTCTCGTGCATGCATAGATTATAAATTAATATTAACAAAAGTTATTAAAAAATTTAATTAACTCCTGTTTATTAATTAATATTGATAGAAGCTATTTAATAAAATTTTATGTAGATCATCACAAAATTTTATGATATTAAAAATATAAAACGCTTTAATACAGAAATATTAATCGACAGAATGTCCAGCGATCCTTAAATGTTTCTGAACTATTCTGAAATTCTTTTGAAAACTTATTTTTTGAAAACTCCTCAAAAACTTTTGCAATTTCAGGACAGCTGACTTGAAATTTTTGTCAGTCTCTAATTTAAAAAAAAATCGGGCTATGAAAAAAAGAAAGAAATAAGAAATATCGTCGAAAATAATTGAATTTTACATTTGACAAGATTTTTTATATGATTGACGTTATCAACAATATTTCGATGAAGATGCTCAATCATTCAGGTACCATCCAGCTATTCAACTGGTTGAGTTCGCAAAAAGAAGAACTTACCATCTCACAGAGAAATATTATTGACACAAACACACAATGAACGTTGTACATACACTGAATGCATTTATCTCATATCTCGACGAAGTAGTGTGTACTGAAGATGGCTACAAAATTATATGTTTGCGAAACATGTTTGCAAGCGATTATTTAAATTTTGTAACTATTTGTTCTAATTAAAAGTCAGGTACTTGATTAAATGTTAACATTGGTATTTATCGAGCACTTTCTATAGCGCTAATTCTCAAAGCCATTAAATTTGTTACTAGATAATTTATTTATTTCGAGAATTAATATTACTATTATTATCAATGAAAATTAATCAATCAATGAGAACTAATTGACCTGAAAAAATCAGGATTTTTTCTAAAATGTCTTGGAATTATCCTTAAATTGATTAGTCTGATCTCGCTAGACATCTTGATCAAAATTATGGAAAGTCTAAGTTTTCTTTATTTGAAGTTTCAAATCCATATTTTATCTAAAAGAATAACACAATTTAAAAGTTCTTTAGATAGAAGAGGAATGCTTTTACAAATATAATTTTTCTTTCTAACATAGTTCAAAACTGAGATTTTCTTTAATTAAAATCTTTCTAGTTAACTTTAATACAAACTCTTTAATCGTAATTCAGAGTGTCATGTTTTTAATTATTTATACGAGTTTCAAATCTCGAATAAATATCGAAGCGATTATTGTTTCCATTATGGAGGCGAAAGGAAAATAAGGATGACGAGAGCGGAAAGGATGAAAGTTGAACGGGCTGGCTTATTTCGAGTATAGTTGTACTTCGACGTATATGCAGAGGCATAAATAGACGACGGTTCCCGTGGCGATCGTTCAACGATGCCTCGCGAGGGCCATGAGCCGATCAACGTTTCGCTCCGGAATATAAAATATACCGGGTAGTCGGTGTAACTCTTACATTCCGTGTGAAGCGGGTTCGCGTCGGTCCCCCTGTCTCCTCCTCCGCCGCCCCTCGGGAGGAGGGTTCAACGAAGGGGCGAGGAGGAATCCACCGCAGCGTGTATCGGGGGCGGTGGAAAAGGCAGGCGTGGATGCCCTGATGCCGCAGTTAAAATATTGCCGGAGTTATTCGCGCGAGTGTGGAAAACGTAACACTCTGGAGAGGAAGAGAGGCAACGGGAGATGGGGGAGGGGTGGGGGAAGAGTGAAGAAGGGAGTGAGATGGGGCGACCGACGGCCGGCGGCGGTCGCTCCCGAGGGTTGGGGGCAAGGTTGATATTGAATATGATGATATCCCGGATCCGACGCCGCAGCGACTACCGCTACCACTCTCTTATTCGCCCCCCATGGTTCGTACGACATACTCCCTCTTTCTCCCCTTTCATTCTCTCTCTCTCTCTCTCTCTCTCTCTATATATATATATATATATATATATATATATATATATATATCTCGTTCTCTTTGTCGCATGCCGCGCGGCGCGGCATCGAGCACACACGCGCCCACACACGTGCCTCCACACGGCGTGTCCACGACCGCGTTCCACACGTTCTTCTTACGTCGCGCATCGCGACGCGGTCGCAACACATGTGCCGTCCCTCGCAGAGGGTTGATGTATCGTGCTGTTTCCTCTGTCTTTCGCCTTTACTACCATAGCTTTCCGTCTCCGTCGTCCATCTCTCTCCGTCGAAAGGGGGACGTCATGTGTTCTTTCACTTTGTTTGTGATTTCTCTTTCTCTTTCTCTTTCTCTCTCTCTTTCTCTCTCTCTTTCTCTCTCTCTCTCTCTCTCTCTCTCTCTCTCTCTGCGGTGCCCTTAATCGTCTTCTCGTAAGGACGGGGGTGTATACACGATGACCGTACTACCATCGGGAATGTTCCGGCATGTATGTCGGGGGAGATCCTGCCGGCTAATTGAGCGTGAACCGTCCAAGTGCCCGAGGGAGTGCGAAGGGAGTGTGTCGGCACTTGATAACAATCGGGATCGACCTGCTACGATCGGCATTGCCGATGTCTACATGTAAACGATAGTAGTATAGTCGATAGCCTAGATATGAGTGACCAAGTTCTGCAGATGTCTAATCCATAATTTTTAATATTTTATCGAAAGATTCACATGAGGAAACCGGAATGAATAGTTCTCGAATTTAATAAATCTATACTTTAACATGATTGACAAGTCTAGAGAATTATAATAGTATTCTGAATAATCATATTACATTAAGATTAATGCCTCGTATGATCTATTTGAGTTAAACTCAAATAAAAATGCTCCTCAATAAAATACAATAAATTAGCAATATGCTTCCAAATCAATTAAAAATTTTGAATTGACCTATCTCATTTAGAGCTACTCATGCGTCCGTTTCTTTGCCATAAAATTGCATGTAAAAGATGATGTATATTAGTGTAAATTGGGAAGTAATAGATTACACGAATATTTGCAATTCAATTAGTAATTAGTATGCGTTGCATTATATCGATGAAACTGTAAACTCGATAACTTGAATTAATTTTAAATTCAACATTCAAATCCCTTGCGCGTCGCAATTTTGTCTAGTTAGTTTGTAGAATTTTATTTTTCTCGAAATTATTTTACATGATTCTATATAATTCTATATATATATATTACAATTTCGTATTCATAAATTCTTAATTAATAATCACTTTGTGATATCTATAAATTTAATATACTGTGCATATTTATATAGATAATACATTCAAATGTGCATAAATGACTGATCAAGCAATTTATTTATTTGACACTCAATATTTTATATAATTCTCATTCTACACTATTCCGTTTTGCAATGCGTCAATTTATATTTTAGCTTTAATCTTTTTAATCTTATTTAATTAGATTAGAAGAGGATTAAAATCCTAGTAATATTTTTGAGTAAATTAACATATGGCAAAAAGACTAGATAGAAATTTTTTTATACGGTCAAATTCTTCGTTTATGTGTCATCGTTTATGTATCCTCGTTCAGATTGAATCTCTCTTGTTCTTCTCGTGGTCGCCCCTCGCTCCATAACTTCCTTTCCCGCGCTCTCCGCGCGCGCGACGACAGTTTCTACGCATTTTTTAAATTCCTCCCCGTAGGCGACCCACGCCGGGAGAACTGCTTCAAACGACTTTCTGGGCACGCCGTTATACAACCGGAGACACGTTCGGCAGCACGTGTTTCTTCACTTCGGCTATGTGATTTTCCTGCCGCGAAAGCAAACACGCGCAGCTGTCAAACCCACCGCGACAGTGCCCGAGGAAAGGTAACGAAACATCCGCAGGCGGTTGAAATGTACGACAATACTCGTATTTAAAAGTAATAATAATACATCCCTCTATTGTCGAAGAAATGCTTGAGGTAAGAGTGAGGTAAAAGAGGAGAAAGAAAAAGAGAAGAGAAAGGTATTAAGAATAAAGTTAAGAATAAAGTTCCCAATTTGTAAAGTAAGCCATAATTAGACATAGGCCTGTATAGTTTATAGTGTTTATATCGTGTGTGCATTTTTTTGATATTAACTATAACAACTTTTTATTAAATTATCTTAATTGTGATACGCGCGCATGTATCAAGGTATACATATGTGTATTTAATTAATCATTTTGATGAATATTATGCCAATTTAGTACATCATTCTTTAAATATATTGCTAAAATTAAGATAATTTAAGAAAGTTAAACAGAAATTTATTATGCTCGATATCCTATTTTATCTCGGTCTTAAGTATCTCATTTTACAAACCTTGGTGACCAATAAATTTTATGTTAGTTATGTTCAATGTTAAATATGTTGTTTCTGTAGTATATATTCATGTACTAAATATATGATGCTCGTGTTCAATAAATATGTGAATATTCAAGGTAGTGCGATATTTTCTCTATATACAGTGTTCTATATGTAGTAAGGGATGTAGTATGCGTGAGATATTGAACTTACATGTGTGTAATCTTGCCCGCCATGCGAGAGGATCGCTGACTAGCCCCTGAAGACCCGGCCAATAGACTGCAGTATGCCGTGGTTCCGTTCTTTGTTGAAATTGACCGATACCTAGGGAGATATACCAATGAACACTTATACGTATTACGTGCGAATTGTTACTTAAGCTGGTTATTCCAAAGTCTGCACGAATCAGTAGCATACTTTTTCCAACTTTTTTCGTATAAATAATAAACAATATCAACTTTTAGTTGATAATAATAATATTAATTAATTTTTTTTTAATAATAAGGTAGATAAAAATATTATTGGAAATGGAGAAAATAATATATTAAATTCTCTAATCTTTTAAATCTCGGCAATGCGAAAAATATATGTGATTATAATATATATATATATATATATATATATATATATATATATATAAATATACTTCTTTATTTGCGATTTTTTCTCTTTTTTTGAAGAAAGTGTATTGTGTGGGATATTAATAATCGTTGATATTAATAATGGTTGATGTATATTTAACTGATATTGGGATTAAACGCAGCGGATACAACATATGCTTTGGCTCGATGTAGATAACGATATTGGATTTACGATAATTCAGATAGCAGCGCATATTGAAGTAATAATCGAAGGAAGCCGTAAAATGCAACGGCAAGATGCAGAACGAGAGCGCGTTTACTGACCGAGTGTCCCGAGTGAAACAGCTTCTTCGGATCGATGTCAGCCAAGTCGTTTCGCTTCTCCACCGTAAATCGCTTTATTAAGTTTCAGTTTTTCCCAGTTTTTCTCGTTTCCATATCTATGTGATTCATTTTACATTTTTATCATACGCAATTTTCATACAACTCGCATCCGTCCGGAATATGCAAGCGGAATTTAAATGCCGCAATTTTATAAGCCGCGCGACATCGCGACAGATTTCAATCTCGTTCCTTCTTTCCGCTTCCTCCCTCCCCGCGAAATAATTAAATGTCAAACTGAGAAAAATTCGAATGTCCGTTACAAATTGCATAGATCTTATACACATAGATGCGCCTTTCCCGTTAGATAAAAAGAGACATAATGCGTTGTATCTTCTATACTTTGTTGTACCAAATGTATGTATGTACATACATTATACATAGAAATACATACGCGCATGCTCGAAATGACTGTATAAGAAATGATCAACAATCTCAAATATATAAGCAGTGTCATTTTAACCGATAGGTTATAGTTGGCGAAAACTTGCAAAAATGATAAGACAATATGTATATTGGAGCTATGTGATGTATATTAGAGGAAGAATGACAATATTTCCTTTTATTCGTAAGTTTAATGAACGATTTTATTTTAAAATGTAATAAAACATAATTGAAGTCTATGCATATATTCATATGACATTACGCCCGAGTTTGCGCAGTAGTCTCATTCTCATAGAAGGATAGAATTTATTAAACTTTCTTGCTCTATCAACTCGGACCTTTGATTTAGCCACAACTGCCACAAGGCGTATCCATGTTTACAAGATCTATGACGAATTGTTACAATTTTTTTTCCTAATTTTTACAAATCATATAATTTCAGTTCTTTGAATGTTGATAATTTGCATTGGACACAATTTGAATAATGTAATTTGTAATTATTCAAGGCATTTTTCGTCTCTTCTATTTAGAACTCGTTTGGTTTAACTCAACGAAGATTCGTATCTATCGAACTTGGTGTTTTAGTCGAGATTATTAGCACACACGTACAAATACACATGACGCCAATTCGACTTGTAACCTCGAGAGAGGTTCCTTGGCAACTCTCGCTATGCGGAGACCTTAATGATCCGACCTTTCGAACGCGAGAAATTAGTCGACTTAAGCCGAGCTCTATGCGAGAGAACGGCTGCTGGGATATCGAATCCGTAAATATCGGTCGTCGAGATCCGACGGACTTTTTGCGCGGATTAAGGAAGATTAAATTGATCTCTCTCTGATCGAAACGCGTGAATCGAATAAAAGATACGGCGGAATTATCATTATTCGCGTTTTCAAGACTTATTATCTTAGTGTCTTTGGAAAAGATATGAGACTTATGTACATTTATATATATTTTTTAGAGTTTATTCTTTCAAGAGCGATTATTACTTTCAACAAATTTAGGAATTCTAATATATGATTTACATGTTTTAATTAAATCTTAGTGAATATCTCTCTATTTAACTTTTTATTAATTGGAAAAGTCTACAATAATTTAAATGCATTTACAGATCCATTATTTATTGTTTTAATTATTTTAGTACATTGTGTCGTATGCAAAATGATTAATAATCATTCAATAATTAATAATCAATTCATATAATTGTTAAAATATTTAAAAACATTACTTATATAATTCATTTATTCTTAAAATATTTAAGAAGATAGACAATTTTAATTTATCGATCAAAAGTTGTTAGAAAACAATATTAAATAATAAATTCCTCCCTCACAATAGTCTCAGCAAATCTTATACAGGACGTACAATGTCATCACTTTTATCGAGAAACAAAACGTATACCTTCGTAGTATAATTTTGGAAAGCTATTTAAATCTAAGTTTAATCGATTGTTACCATATAATAGTTCAGTATTCTCACAATATTTCATCAAGGACATTCATGATACGAGGTCGCTTATTAAAGAAAATCATTCAACGATCAGTTACACTCAGAAATTAGCAATAATCGCAATTGAGAGCTTTGGCTCCTGATTGCATGGACGCGTTTAATTCGTTTCGGGTGCGTGTTTTTACCGGCCTTTTATGCTTGTTCGAACAATAAAGCGTCATTTCCATTTTACGTTGATGACGAAAACGAGAATAGTGGGATACGCGCGACACGACCATCCAATCTTTTGTCCGTTACGCCGAAATCAGACAGAATTTATGGGATCATAAACAGCTAAACCCGCGTACGCTCATCAACAAAAATACCCGCGATCATGCTCTTTGTTCGCAGGTCCGGTGAAGTGAAAGAGAAATAAGGTGAGATCTTCTCGATTCTCAAAACCTTCGGCACGCGCTTTTACGACATCTCGTTGAGAATCTTGAATCGGGCAATTAAAAGCATTTAAAAATGTATTTGAATATCATCGATCTTACTTCACAGAGATTCGATCTTAATGTTAATTACAAATGCTTTGACACTCAATCTTTGGAGAAAGAATTTGGAAAATTAATCTTAAGTTAAGACAATTATATATGATATGAATTTAGACCGATGAGAATAAATCTAACTAAATAAGAGAAATTCATATATATTTCGTCAAAGCGGATCTTAGTATTCCAATAGTTCCGTGTGAATTTATATACATACTTGATTTTGTAAACTTTAAGATAAGATATTATCGAGATTTTTAAATATTTAATATCAATAACCTTGACGGAATTAATCTTTAAAATAGAAATCTGAAAGAGCGAGCGTCACTTACTTAAAATGAAGAATCTTCTCTCGTTTGTAGCTTTAAGTAGAGGTGTGCGAATCAACTATTTATGAGATCAGATTGAATCGAATCTTTGATCATATGTTCGAAAAAACTCAAATAAAATAGGCGAATTTGAAATCGAACCACCGATAATTCGAAATTTCAAATTTATTCGGTTTCGAATCTCTCAGATTCGAAAATTTAATTTGCAGGAATCTCTGTATACTGTAAAAAGCTACGAATGTATAAAAGTTTTTATAAACAAGAAGTTTACTTAATTACTTGAAATCATAAGTTAGAACATTTTATATATATATATATATATATACATATATATATATATATATATATATATGCGATACGTCGTGTTATTGGAACAGCCAATCGGGAAAACACGTTAGCTATAAATATTCGATTGAATATCGTGGTGAATAAGGTACGAACGTCGCGACGTCGACGATAGGGCGACGGGCGAGTAAGTGGACGAAATATTTATCGTTTAATACGTACATTTTGATGGGCTTTTTGTCATTTATACAGCAGCGATCGGTAGGCTCGCGCGCGCGCGTCCGGCGAGAATTTAATTAATGACCAGCGGTGTAAAGCATACGCGCAGAAAAGATCGATCGGTATCAGATGTCAATTAGCGGCGGCACGTTGCGAATCGCATAATCGCGATGACGATAGTGCGGCGACGTGAAAAAGAAGAGCTATCTTCGTGCTTTGTGACGTGATTATAATTCAATACTTTTATACTCTGCAAATAGATAATACTCTCAACAATAATAAAATCTGCTGCGTTTAGCAGAAGAAAAAGCTGCAGCTTTGCAACTGTATGATTCTTTAATACGATTGTGATCTTGCTCTTATAATTTTTCACTTAATCAATCATCTTAAAGAATGTTACAACAGTTGCAAAGCTACTTTTTTCCTAAACGCAACCATTATTCTCTTTACGTTCTACATCATGCAAACCGTATCGCGGGATTACAACGTAAATAAAAAGGAGACTTTTTTAATTTTAAAGATGACTTTGTTAAATGTATCATATCTTTGAGTCTTTGTTTGTTAACTATTTTATTTCAATCAGAAATAAATGAATTTAATTGAATGAATTGTTTGAATGAATTGAATCACGGGCGATGTCACGACGCGTTCAATTCGACGCCGGCGGCGGTTATTGATATGAATAAAACGCGACGATATGTTTTAGCAGACGGAGTTTATACGGGAATATGTACAGTGTGTGTGTGTGTGTGTGTGTGTGTGTGTGTGTGTGTGTGTGTGTGTGTATACGCAATAGAAACATATATATTCATACATACGTATATGTATCCGTCTATAATTCTAACAAACCAGCATTCGCGCGCCACCGAATTCGCGTCGTAAATACGAGCCGTGCTGCTTGTCGTATTTGTAATCGACGTAATCTGTCTAATACGACAATGAAGTCGGTTACCCATTAAACCGTTATTGAAACCGTATATGATTACGCGAATTACGGCGGGATAGTTCGGATGTATGCGCCATTGTGTAACGCGCGTGTGCACCAAATGCCGGGTGTGTACACCGCACAGATTTGAAACACAGGCAAATATCGCAAATGCATTTGACAGGATTACACAATAACGATATATGACTATTTTATTTCATCGTGCTGAAATTCTATACGCCGTGCGTTTTCGTGTTGCATACATACGCATGCATAAGGTATATGGGCATGTCTGTTTCAAAATATTTGATATTTTCATTTCAAAGTACTCTTGCAAAATAACCAGAAAGACGGTTCAGAGCTAGATATTAGAATTAGTGTGTAAAAATAGGAGAGAGACCGGAGCCGATTGTCATACAGGGTCGATTGTCAAAATACTATAAATCAATGAGTATATGACAGAACAATCTCTTTTTTTGATTGTAGATTGCTAATATTAATTTGTTATATAAAATAATTTGCACCAAAAGCATTGTATATATTATTTATAATGATTTTTAAGGAAATGAAATTAGTGAGTAAATTTTTCTTATAATTTATCTTGTCTGACAAGTCTTTGGCATTATTAATCGCGATATCCTGTATTCATAGAAAATATCTTAGAAAATTTTTGCTATGATTAATTAATTATCCTGACAAAGTTTGTGCATACAATTTTCTTTTTTTATTAAAACTGGCTATGTGAAATAAAGTGACCAAAATGAGATGAAGTTAGGTAACATTCGATTTTAATATCTTTAAATCGATACATTTTTAAAGAATATACTTATAAATAAATTATATTTCATACAGATATATGTATATGCTTTTTCATTATTCATATAGAAAGTATGATACAAAAACAAATTACGTATTTTATAATTAAAATAATAGGTATATTTTATTTGTATTAATACTATATTTACTATTAATTAACTGACATTAAAATAAAAATTATATTATATTTTTAATATTTATAAATATTATACTTTTCATTGTGTTGTCAATAACAAATATGATACTGAGAATCAAAACGGGGTTAATTGCTATATTTCCGCAGCTTCAAAATTAAATAATTTATTTGTACGATATGATGAATTCAAGAATAATAGTTTTTTTAATACCTAAAGGATATATATTATAAGACATTATAACATTAGACATTATAACATATTTAGAAACTATATAGAGACTTTATAACATACATAATATTTCATGTATCCACTTTTTTTTAAGTCACTAATCAAAAATTGTGACAACCGACCTCGGTCTCCCCTACTAGATATTATTTGAAGAAGTGTATACAAGGCATTCTTTTTGTTGAATTATTCGATCATGCTAAATTTTTAACGTATCATTCTTTAGAAACAGTAGCTTTCATATTTTAAGATTTAATTCACCTAATTGGACACGGCGTTTCGTGCCAAGTAAATGTATTTAAGAAATGTCTTGCTTCTTTATCGATTCCCGTGCTTATTGATTCCTGAATTTATTCGTTAGATAATTGCGTTTATTGCAAAAGAGGTGCCTCTTAATTTATCGCCGATAACAATTCGATTGCGCAGAAATTTTCGGATCTTCATGAACCAAGTAGTCTTGTATTGTCGTATAAAAAAATAATAAAAATACCTCCTCGCAAAAGTTGTGAGTCATGAGAAATGCTCTGAGATTTTGCACATTTAAAAAGGGGATAAAAACGTCGTAATTTATGATATAAAAACCAGAGCAGATGTCACGCAATATTTTAGAGGTTTCTATTACAGATAAAAAATGAAAGACACACGTGAGGAGGCACATGGTACGTCAAGCAGTTCCTTTTCTAGGATGATGTGAATATCTGCTTTCTGGATAAACATACCGCCTCATGATATTCGATTCCAACGGGCGTTGCTTTATTTCATAGAGAATGTACACCTGCAGAACTGTCGTCCAATTTTGGCACGAGTGCCGGTTTCCGGTCCGAACCTAATATCTACGATATATGGTAGCGACATTAAATCCGCACGTGTAAAAGACAATTTTGCTGAAATATTAAAAAATTTAGGTACATGCAGATCTAAAAATAATTTTGTTGGGCCATCAAAATAATTATGTAGCAACTAGTTGCTAAATCAACTAGAACATCAAAACTTCTTGTACACATTTTATTCAACATACTTACTTGAGATTAACACGTAATTATTTTAATAATCCAGCAAAATTATTTCCAGAACTTTACTGAGAGAAATATTTTTTATATGATTTTGTTGATATGCACTTACAAAAACATTTTTACTTTTTAATTTAAAAATAATGTCGTTTGGTTAGAATAATGAAATTTTAATTTAATTTTAGAACATAATTTTTAAATTAAAACACAATTTTTTAATTAAAAAGAAAGTAAGTTTTTATAACTCGCATATCAACAAAATAATGGTTATTTATATCAAATTTCTTTCAGTGTGTATCTAGCTAATAAATACTTCAGCAAAATCGTTCTTTTCATGCGCATTTTTATTCTTTCAAAATCAATCAGCCAGAATCATGCAAAACGGATAGAATAACAATTTAAAAAGAACATTGTGAAACAACGACGGTAATAATTCCATGCGATGTCATTTACGTCACAAAAATACAGAATGTAATTCATCACGAAGAACGACGCAAGAACGTAACCGCGATATTTTTGCAGCGAACTTTTCAAAATTGAATTGCTCGTGTGCACGCTGTGTCGCATCCCAATATGATTCTCGTTTCATTCTTTTTTTACTTTTTACGAGACTGGACTTGGAGTAATGAAGGATATATTTACGGCAAACTTTAGCGCGGTCACAGTCACGCATGATTTACTATCACTCTTATTTTTTGAACATTACACTTTTGTGCTAGGCCTCTCCTTTATATATTTTACGCGGTATTAAATTTATACTCATCCCCCTCTTATCATCTCTTTTTATCATCATCATACTGCACTGTTCGGTGCCTGTTTACCACTGTAGTTTATCGTAACGCGATCTTTTTGTTCATTTAACCGCAAGTGGACCAAAGGCTCATCCTGTCGCGGAAATCCGAATTCGCCACCAAGCCGCGTACGAGCATGTCGTCAGTTGGTTAACCCGCAATATCCTAACTTCAGCTCGTATATGGTTGCCCTATTTGGTTATCAAATAATTCGTGTCCTATTGTAAACACCGATTGTAACCGCGGTATAATATTGCTCCCTTCTATTGTCTTAATTCCTCTGTGATGTATGTAAAATGATTCATAAAGTACAACTTGATGTATGATTTGATTTTCTAAAAAATTTAGAGATGATGAAAAGCAAAAATTTAGCGATAAAAAATCGACTCTACTCTCTAATTGAACTGAATCTCTCTACGCTCTAAGAGAATGAAAATACTATCTCTTTTAGAGTAAAATTTCACGCTTTTTGAAGAAGTGAAATATTTTCACTCTTCTAAAAAAATAGCCGTATTTTCACTCTTTTGGCGAGAGATTTCATTCCAAAAAATTTAAAGAATAAAATAAAATAATTAAGATAATAGAGATGTTTGATTAAGGCCTCGTTTGGAAACATCACTCGAGTGCCTCCGTATTACTTTATTCGAGATTTTATCTTTGTTCATCAAATTTTCTTATTTTTGTTCAAAAAATTTTAAAGTCACTCGGGTGATATTTCGAAAAGCCTACAATAATAATGTCAAATATATGATATCTTAAAATAAATTAAAGCCATTTATATCTTCTTATTTAAATTACGAAGTTTTGCATTTAATTTATGTTCAGTATCGTTGTAGAAAAAAATCGTTGTAGAAAAAGATAATTATTTTTAATATAAAAAATGAAGCGAAATCATAAATAGAGAATAAAACTGAAAAAAGTACGAGAATTTTTAGCTTAAAGTCAAATTCTTAGAAAATCTCACATGCAGGAATCCATTGTTATTTCCATTGCTATTACATACATATGTATGTAATAGCGTTTTCACGCGATAAAATCAAATTCGCGATGCTTCGATTAGCACATTTCGACATGCGAAACGTATAAATCGCGGATATAGTTAGCGCGCGCTGTTTAGCGATTCGTTATTACGAAATATTGTATAACCGCGCTCTGTCGGGAGCAAATCATTTAGAAATTTAATGTCATGAATGTTAAGTAACGTCCCTCGTTTACGTCGCTCGTTAATGTACCAGGGGAGAGCAGGTAATTCAGTAAGCATAAATTTTAGAGCTGCCGTTCTGTATTCGCTGCTCCTTTCAGTCAATATTTCAATCAAAGTCATATCGTAATTCTTACTCATGCTTTTGCTTTTATTTAATTTGCTATTTTCACATTTAAACAAATTTACTCTTTTGGCTGTTTATAGCAATTGAAAAGAATCGAATGAAATGATGTAACCCTGTTTAATTAATTCTATATTAATTATTTTAGGATATAATGGCTGCTATTTTTATTTGTATTACTTGTTTAGAATTAGACAAAATTTTATTATACAAAAAATTTGCATGAAAGAAATATTTCTAATATGCTTCTAAGATATTATTATATTAATCATTCCAAAAGTTTTTGATATAATAATAATAAAATTGTTAATATTGTATGTAATATGGGGAGAATGATTTTGCTAAAGTATTTGAAGCTTTAGCTATAAATACAGATTTGAAAATAAATAATAAAAATGTTGGATCATCAAATAATTACATAGAAAATTTAGCATGATAAATAATGCTGCAAAAAGTTTTGACATTTTAATAATCATGTCTAACAAGCAATCTATATTATTTTGATAATTCAATAAATTATTTTCAGATGTATCTAGCTAAATATTTCAGAAAAATCTTCTTTTCCTGTGCAAATATTAAATTTTTTAATTACTACAGTTCGATTAGAATATTTAGATAGCATTCTATTTAGACAGAAGGCGAGCAATAAAGTCATTTTAACAGATTATAGATTATAACCGTGATATCGGCGTTTATGAATTAAAGCCACGTTTCCGATATTACTGTGATATTGTACGATGCGTTATTTGTGTGAGCAACTTCATAATACGACCCTATCTTCCCTTCTGTTGTAACATCGACTCCCCCCGATAATTCTAAAATTGATGTCTGAATATATTCTTGATAGTCTAGGAATGAAAAGTGACGCGTAAAGAAAAAATTTTCACAAAATTTCCCTAAAAATTTTGCAATCCTCATTCAAGATAAATATTTTTCTAAATCTTTATAGATTGTAAAGTAGATAATTGTGATATACGATTTAAATGACAATAATTCGAATGACTATATGTTTTGCGATTTTGTTAATTCTGGGTATCATAGAAATAAATTCTTTCGAATGATGTTAGTTATATATTTTTGTGGACTTGAACGTCGTTGTTAATGCCAAATGATTTAGTGTCAAATATTTAGTAATGCGCTCTGCATCATTTAGCTTAATGTATACGCGAGGTTAAACGTTGCACGAAAGCGCTCTTGAACGTGACATCTTTTCACATGCTTTCAAGGCGATGACAAACGCCTTCTGCTTTGTCGCACGCCATCCGATGAAGAAAAATTATGCATTTGCAACATCACAAACGAGGTCTTGATGGTGCAGGCTGCCAACAACAAAACATGAGGAAGTGACATTGTAAAAGTGAATTGAAAGCTCATGCATTTACGTAAAAAACTATATCTCCTAAAGAACGAGATTCTTCATTATAAGTTCTTTATTTTATAATTTTTCTATGGACGAATTAAGAAAAACCATATCTTTAAAAGCTTATCTCCACCGAAGCCAATCATCATATTGATTTCTTCTTCTACCTTAAAAAAAAGAAGAAACTAGTATGGCAATCAACATGATTAGCTTCAATGAAAACATGCCTTGAAATTATTGTACTAAAATCCGGAATCATTTCAGAGCATTTAATTTACATTTCCTTAGTTTAATATTTATTCTTATTTATACGAACCTTTATAAAAGTTTCATTTTTTTCACCAATAAATCAAAAAGTCGCGTTTGATTTATTTATCACTTTGTTTGTCAGAATGGGTTAAAACAGACGATAATGATTCTCGCGAATCAAAATGGAAAATCAGACTCCGACTATGTAAATCCGTGAATTATACGCCGGGGCTGATCGTATCGAATGCACAGATAGTTTCGTAATAGATTTGTAACTCCTAGTCGCGCTTTCGTCTGGCCCGCGGTTGTTCGATCGACCGCCCTTGGTAATTCTACGATTAATGCGTTCAATCCATCCCGCATTACATGCACGCTATCGCAGCACGCGACGATTTGTGCGTGGAGAACAGCGGTTTCCCCCGATTTTCTATCGCAAATGCGCGAATGGTTACCGAATTGTTACTGTTCGCTGCAGATGTTAGTAATATCTACAAGCATCAATAACCTTCGACGTTTATATCCGTCCCACATTTACAAAATATTTTTCACAATATTTCCATTTCGATTGCTAACTCCTTTATCATCATGAAATCACATTGTGAGAAAATTTAAGTTAAAGCTTTGTATTTTTAAAAAATGTATAATATATGACACAAAAAAAAACAATTATAATCTTATCTTATCGCAAAAAAAAAACAATTATAATCATTACGTATTTGTTGATAATTTATTGTTACATGAGCAGAGTTTCTAATATATTTCAATCTTTTTCATCAAACGATAGTTATTACGAATTGAATTAAGTATAAACATTATAAATTTATTTCCTTGATTCCAAGAATAAATCACAAATTGATTAAAATTGATTAAAATATGCAAGCCGACTTAAAATTACAAATGTTTTCTCGTAAGATTTTTATGAGTAACGGTCTCGAATGTTCTATCGACGGTTCCACAAATAACTTGTATAATATAAAATAATATGAAACGTCACCTGTACGTTATATTTATTTTCTCGAAATTCAATTAATAATTAAAGATTCTTTCCAAAAATCTAGCAGGCAATATTAAATGTCCAGAATCTATTAAGTAGGAGAGAAAGAATATATTTACAAACAATATACATATATTAATTTTAAATACCTACTACAACCAGTCCAACAGAAAGTTGAGTTCTTTACATTTTTTCTTATTCTCAAGAAGACATAATAGACATGTCAAAGAACGCTAAAGCTTTGAAAGAAAATGTTAAAATTATTCAAATCTAATATTCAAATAAATTTTTTTTCTTCGTATTTAGTATTCACTTAGTTGGAACGACACGGATTGGAATCAGAAAGACAATTCTTGATTAATTATTCATGCGACCGCGTCACCCGCATTTAAGTTATCAAACTTAGGAAGACATGAATAGTACGCACCCGAAGACGCAGTGAAACCGGCGTGCATGGCGTACCGCGGCGCAGCCATGTGCTGGGGATGTGGAGTCGGTGGTAGAGTCGCATGTGATGGCGGTACCGATGCCTGGGGATGGACCGTCGCCGTCGGTCTCGAGAGTATCGTGTCGATGCCGTGGGGATTGCTGCCAACGGAGGTGATGGAGGTTGCCGGGCTATGCTTGCCGCTGCCAGTAGGCGATGATTGACCTTGCGTGATAGTGGATAATGGCACCGTGATACGCGGCAACTGGATGCCGCCTTGTTGCTGCTGATGTGACGGATGATGCTGCTGCTGGTGCGACTGCTGCTGCTGTTGCTGCTGTTGCTGCTGTTGCTGTTGCTGCTGTTGCTGCTGTTGCTGCTGTTGATGCTGATGACTCCTCTCCGCCATAGAATGCAGCGCTGCCAATGGCTGGCTACCGAGCATGCCACCCCCGGCAGCGCTCAGATTGAGAAATTGCAAAACATGGGGCGCGGCCGCCGCGTGGAAGTCGTGAAGCCAGGGCGGCCGTGGGGGTGGTGGCGAATGGCTCGAGGCGGGTGGCGGCGAGCACGAGCCCAGCGAGGAACCTGCGGACGAGCTGCGGTCGCCTTGGTCCAGGTGATGGTTATTGTTGCGTCGGTGCGCGTCGCTGAGCGACGATGACATGTTCTCAGTGATCTCGAGTCCGCCGCCCTCCGGCGTGGAGCGCGATGGCGGGTCCGGGCACGGGTCTCCGCTGTCGGCGCAGGCCTTGCCGCTGGTCAGAGAACACACCATCTCGCACCACGCATAGTTCGGTAGTGAGCGAAAAATCTTAGCCGGTGCTTAACTACGTGCTGAATTGAGGCGTGTAGCCGCCTCGGAACCACGGAGTCCTCGCGCGTGAGAAAATTCCCGAGGACCACCCGCCGTACCGAGGAGAAAGTCCGGCGATACGCCGATCAGTCCTTCGTATGGAGGTAACGGTTGTCTCACTTGTCGCGTTTCGCTGATTGAACAACGACGCCGAAGCACCGAAGACACAGGACACGTTTGACACTCAATCGCGATCGCGACCGCAAGTGGCACTGTTCTCTCTGAAGAGGAAAGATGTTCTGTCGTTTTTACCTTTTCCGTTTTATTTCTTCCGTTTCACTGGTGTCTCATCCAGGTCAATCACTAATCCCCATGATTTCCTGCGGATCGCACGGCGCGTCGTCTGCGCGCGACAGGCTGCCGATGACGTTCCGCGAGTGGCGATCGATGAGTGGAGAGCAGTAATCACCGCACACCCTCAACAATCACCGGTTCGCCGATTTCGCGCGATGACATGGAGAAGGAATGATCAAGGAACGATCAGTCACGGACTGTTCCGGTCTGAGGTGATCACCGGGTAGTCGACACGCGCGATCAGGAAGTCGTCCGTGCCGCGACGATACGGGGTCCTCGCCGAGTGACTCGCCGCGTCGCTAAATGGTATGCGAGTAGGGTGCATCGGGTGCGCGCTCTCTCTCCGGCGGGAGATCGAGTCTCTCTCCGTGCCTTCGTCCTTGCCCTCGTCCTCGCGCGCGCGTTCCGGAAACCGACACGGCGGAGGGAGAGATAGGTCGGCCCTCGACGCGAATCGATTGGCGTATAGTCCGTGGGTCGTTTAAGTGCTCGGGGGCGGTACCGTCACCGGATTGGTCGGCCTGGTGGTTTTCCACCGGAAGAAGAGGTGTTCCGGGCGGGGCCTCTCAATCTCGCGTTAGCTTCTTGTTAAGCGTCTTTCATTGTGTGTTTAAATTCGTAATTTATGATCCCGACTGAATAAAACAAGAACTTGCTGGTTCACTCGCTCGTCCGTTCGCTCGCTCGTACGTTCGCTGGCTGGCAGGCTGGCTGGCAAGCTGGCTGGCTGACTGAGCCTCTTTGGATCTGAGACTGGCCCTCTAGTTTGCTCGACGACTGGGCACCTCTGCACGACTACGATGACACTACTGTCTCGATAACTCGCTTCCTTCCTTCCGTCGTTCCTTCCTCACTACCTAACTGTCTCCTACCGTATCTCTTCCCACTTTACCTTCTCGTACCATTTAGCTCTATCCTTCCCGCCCACTCGACTCCTGTCTACCATCTACCTACCCTTCGGTCTTTCAACCAGTTCGAGTACGCGTAGACAGAGCAAATCGAGTTATTCGTTGCCGATGGTCCATTTGGTTCCATTCTGTTCCTCCTATTCATCGTACGTATGCCGATGCACGTGTCAACGAGAATTCGGTTACTTCATTCCGATGAACCATTGCCACGTCGCTCTCAGTGCGGCGCGCGGTTGACGTAACTAATGTCGGATGAACTCACAGGCTCTCTCCGACTCTGGCAGTCGACCAATGTAATGTCGACCGTGCTTCGTCGCTCAGTTCCGCTCTCGTCTATTGGATCCGCGTTTTAGACTCGCCTTCGACCGAACGGATAATTTACGGCGGCTGACTGCACTTCGCGCTCCGATCATTAAGCGCTGCGTAGGCGGGGTGTGCGCGCTGCTTTTCTCTTTTCCCTCTTTCTTCTTCCACATTCTCCTTTTCTCTATGATATTTGCTCGAGAAGGAGTTCCTCCAGTTAGACGTGCGCGATCGTATAATCCTTAAACGAATTTCTCGCAAATTTCTTCCGTTGTGAGCTAAATTTCACCATATGTGAGCTAAATATTCTCAAACTTGGAGCAGATTTTTTCGGTTCGAAATTTTTTTATTTTCATGTTTTAAACATAGATTTTTCTGATCCTACTAAACAGTTTTATAAATACAAGATAAAATTTTGCTGGATGAAATAGCTATAACGTTTTAGTTATAGCTATAATATCTAACTTATAATATTCGTCTTTCGGAAAATCATTATTGTGGTAAAAAATTTTAACGAGTGAAATTCAATTTCACGATTGTGAAAAATCATGCAGAAAAATCATACAGATGCGACTTTTTGAACGACAGTGTATGTCCGAGCGCAGTATCTGCATCATTAAATGCGAGCGTACCGAGATCGATCGTTTAAGAGTAATTATGCTAATGCGGCCCGATTATGATGAAGGTTCGAAATAAGCTTACAGGGTATCATCATTACCACGTTCAAATACGTGCGTATTATTAATAATGAAACAATAATGGATATTATTAAAGCAGCATGACGCAATAATAGCCGGCTAGCAGCGCAGTTGCCAATATTTGTTGCACCGTATTAATCACCAGTCGCATTAATATTGCACTTGTGCACGTAGAAGGCTTTTGCAATCCGTTTCGCGCTACAAATTGTTGCCTAATTCGCAAGAAAGCTTTTCGAATGCTTCTCATAATTTCACAACTAGGACTATCCGGAACAGATTGAACATTTCTATTATATATGGTAGACGTTTGACAATAATTTTTTCGCAAAGTACGCATTTTCCTTATATCCTCTATTTAATTATTATGTCGATTCTTACATTTGGCGAAGGGCAACGGCATAAAATGAGAAAAGGTTTCTCGGGCCAGTATTCTCCCGGCGCGAAGCGACCGAGCGAGATTTAAATCTATTTTATTTGACCCCGAAGGATCAGTCCTTTTCATGGAGAGGCGACTCCTTTTCGAGGACCATCAAACGAAATAGACGAACTCTCTCCTTCTTTCCGTTTTTCGGTCTTCCTTTCCACGGACGTTCTTCGCAAATTATGTAAAACATGATGGGCAGCCAACGAATATTGATTCCAATCGCTAGATGTTTTATGGCTTGTATTATTTTCAAGGATAACAATTGTTCGGTCCGACGGAAGATTTTCCATTCGCGCGAATTTCTCGCGAGCCAAAAATTCAATTCTACTCGAAACGATCTCTTCTGTTATGCGTCATCAGTATATCAGAAAATGAAAAAAATTATTTTCCTAACAAATCCTGCAAATAAATATCCGACGCTGAATGGAATTTTTTTTGAAAAATTTTTTGAAATTGTAGAGTCTTGAATTGTATCATACGATATCTTTACGTTATTTTCATTATCTGTTTATCTTATTGTTTCTATTTATATACTTTTTTATTTATATACTTTTTCTATTTATATACTTCTGTAATACCATCTTGTTACTTTTCAACAGAATTTAACGATTAATTATATATATGGCAATTTTTTTATAACATCTTTAATATTTTTTTATGCAATCTTTATTTGATATTATGCTGGGATCTTTTTTTTCCAAATTATCGATTATTTTATGTGCCATTCTGTTATTAAGTGAGCTAATGTTTGATGTGTCGATATCCGGCGCAAATCGAGTGGCAATAAAAGCGTTCTTATTTAAACACCGTTTCGCAGGATTATATCGAATAATTTGTTAGCTCCGATAAGCGCAGTAGAACACGCCATATGCCGCACGTGATCGCGAAATATTAAATCCTAGTTGTACCACGTATCATTGCCCTCGCGTTGCCACGGCCAAGCTTATCTGTCAAATATACCTCGCTTTAATAAACCGTACAATACGAAACATCACGTGAAAGAAATTCGTTATTCTTAGCAAATAAAAGTGGCTCATTTATTTGCGTTTATAAATACATTTGTGAGTAATTTCGAAGGCGGTTCAGGCGGACCAAATAGTTGTGAAATACTTCTTGACACCTCGCATAATCGCTTTGAGATACAACGCGTGCTCGAGACATAAATTTGTCGTTAAAAAACTATACCCATTATTCGGTTCCCTTCCTGCAGAAAGTCGCTATACAAATTCGACTACTTGTATTCTCGGAGTCCCATCCCTTAACCCTCCCTATCAACGACGGCCTCTTCGCTAAACCCTCTCTGATGGACCCCCTCTCCCCTCTCTCGCTCTTTCTTTCTCTCTTTCTCTTTCTCTTTTGTTATCCCTTCGATTTAGGGAGGAATTATTATGCAGAGAAGCCAAATTGTCCCATAAAATCGTGCAAGTTACACATCCCGATGCGTCTGAGTTTCATCGTAGTGATTAACTGACAATAATGGTGAAAATCGGCGGTTCGACGCTGCCGATTAATCGTGTATTTACTGGCGCAGGACCGCCTGCAGAAGACTCTTTGCGATCGACGTCGTTTTAGGGTTTTACGCGTGTATCAGCTGTCGTATCCGCTTTGCCGCGTGACGATGGGTTAATTTATCGGAAAATTAGCTTCAATTAAGGTCGAAAGGGAACGCAAATATTTATTCAATCGCAGTTAATTGCTCGAAAAAAGAATGTAGTCTCGAAATTCAAATTTCTGAACATATCATGAAATTCTGATCGTCTTTATATTATTAATTTAAATATAAATTATATAAAGAAAGCACAAAAATATTCAAAAAAAATAAAATCATGTTAGTTATTTTACTCATTTCTTTTTAATGTACAGAAAAAAATTTGATTTTTTATTTGCTAAATATTTTCATCAAGTATTAGTTCAACCGAAATTTTTATTTGTCCGACTGAAAAATGTCTTGGAGTCAATACTTAACATTCGCCTCTTACGTACCTTGTGCTCCCTCATCGGGACATAAACGTAAAATTAGCAGTCCATTCGTACGCCCGAGTAGCACAGCTACTGAAAATCTTTATCTATACTGAAGGAACACGCAAAACTCCCCTGTTACTCCGCGTGTCGCCAGTATAGCTAATTTGTATTCGCAGCACGACCTCACGTCGCATGATCACGCCGTATGGATTCAAATCCGAAACGCATCGAAAGTTCGCGATGTCGTTTTGCCGCCGCATAACTCACAGAGGACATGAAACTTTTTCGGTGCCCCTCGACTCGATAATACGTTTCTGTCAAAGTTCGAAACAAGTCGCTCGGCAAAGGGCGGCCAGTGAGACACGATCGCCGTCAAACGTGATCTTTTTTCCTCTTCAATCGATTCGCGATTATTATTTCGCGAATCGCTTTCAAATAGTAGTTTGAAAAGTGTAAGAACGGTTTATTTTTAATCCGTTGCTGCATCTACGTGCGTATGGTGCTGCGAATTTAATGCGATGTGTGGAACAAATCTAAAACGTTTTGAGAAAAGAAAGAGGGGAAAAAATACTGTTAAATTTATAATGACAATGTCAAATAATACCCAATTTAAATTATTTTTAATATTTATAGGTTCATAAATCGTTTATTATTATTTATAGGTTGCCACTATTCCTATTTAATATGATGTTAATTTAACTGAAATTATGGATAAAAAAACAATTTAATTTAAAAAATATAGACATTAAACTTGATTTAGATTTAGTTTATTATTATTTATTTACTAAGTACATATATATTAATGTGAAAATCGTTTATTATGTATTAAATTATATTAATATGGACATTGTTTAAATTTTAAAATTAATTACAGAAATGGATTGATTTACATTTTAGCATACTTGAAAGTTAAAAATAACAAAGTAATATAATAAGGGTTATCATTATTCTTTTGATTTCTAACAAATGCGGATAAAAATAGGGAATAATTAATTTTATAATTAAATTAAATAATCGAAGAAATGTATAAATATAGTTTTATTCGTACATTATATTTTTGTGCATATGATACCAAAGTAATTATATTATTATATATATTGTAAACTATCAAAAAAGAGAGAGAAAATTAGATCATGTATATATATTTTAATTAATCAGACAACTTCTCGATTGTTCATTAGATATAATAAATATGCACATATTCCCCGACAATTGTAGAAGAATCAAAACGAAATTTATCTCAATTGTCTAATAATAAATGTCTCGATCCTTCGATAATTATGTATTAATTTGGATAAAAGTGTCCCATACAATGGGACACTTTTGTCTCGTCCTTTCGTACAATAAATTTTTCCAACTAATACATACATGTATATATTACACATACAATAAAATATATGTATAATATATGTGCACATTACAACGTCTGTATTCTTCGATAGGCATTTTCTTCCGTTCGGAACGTCGGCGTGGTGTGGCGGCGATAAACGGGATGTCGAGCGGCGTCTCATCTCGACATCTCGGAGGGCGGCCTCGGTAAGTGCGACCTAATTTTACGGAACATCAGTTCTTATTAATAACGCAACAAAGCGCAAGGCAGGTGAAAAGAGACATAACTTGGCTGTTGGTGAAGAAGTCATTTCGCTCGGACACCGGGCCCTGGGCGCCATTGTGCTTGCGACTCGTCACACGCCGATGATTGCATTATATTAAGCGTGCAGAGTCGATCACTCGCCCGTGGATAATCTGTATCGTGGCGGGCCCGTGCGTGACAGTTATTCCCTTATTCATCCTCCTCGTCGTAATAGCCCGTGCTTTTTGCCCGGGATCGCCTTTGCAGTTTGACTGCATATGGCCAATATTGTTTTATTTCTGTCCCAGACATTATATCGATCGATTGCGTCGTAAAGATGTCGATTTTGCGACGGACTCACGAATATGAATTTTCGAGAGTCGAGGGGTGAGATAGAGTTTTTTCACGGCACAACTCACCAAGAGTTTTTTTTAATTTTATCAATATTTTTTTATGTCATGTATGTCTATTTGAAATATAAAATATAATACGATATATATGTCTACAATATGGAATTAACTTTTTTATTACAAACAATTTCAATAACATTAATTATATTTGTTTATCACAATATGAAGTAATGGTTCTAATCTCGACTCGTGTAGCAATATTGTTAATGAGCCATTTTAGCCCTTCGGGGAACCATATTGCATAAGAGTCATAATTCATCCCCATGTAGACGACAAACAATAAGGCCAGACTTCGTGAAAACATGCAGTAATACCGGAATGGATAGACGTATATTGTTATACATCTACAAGTTAATTACATTAATTTGAAAACGAGAAGATCTATTCAGTATAAAGAAATTTCGCAAAATTAATATGAACCGGCTGGTACAAAATACGGTGAATATAATTTGAACCACAACGATGACGTGTGTTTTTAACTCATACTAAGAAATTAAACGTTACTTGAGTTTTAAAATAAATTTCACATCCACTATATTTATATTATCATATAAATATAATTATATTAATTTAAAAATATTATATTATATTATCAATCGATTAAAATTTTTCATTAAATTATTAAATAGAACGTGCATTTGAAATTTTGACAAAATTTACTGTATATTTTTTTTTTGCTAAAGTATCTAAAAATAATTTTGTTGGATCATCAAAATAATTATTAAGACGCTCAAGCATAATATAATGCTACAACTGACATTCTAGTAAACAGCTTGAAAATCTTACATAACTATTTTAATATACAACAAAATTATTTTCAGATCTGTATCGCAATATAAATTTTTTAACATAATCATTATCTCAGTGTATTTTTATCATTAGATAAAAGAGCATTAATACTAACTGTGGGTTTTTATATACAACATTATCGAATAAAACTCGTTACTATTCTCAATGGAGATATGGCACAATGACGATGACTTCTCCAGCAACGACTTCTCTAGCTAATGCCGAAGAATAGACAGTGAATATGATCCGTCCTCTTAAAACACTATTCGTCAGAGAATAATTCGTCTATCCTTCCCGAGTAAAAAACTCATATTTTACGCGGGAACAAAACGTGTCTTAGAACGGCTACCCCTTGTGTGAGCCTCCGACACACAACGGTACGACCGAGAATCGAGATCCTATCCCGGATTTAGCCCGGGTAGCTTTCTCGACTTCAAAGGATTAGACGAAGGATGCGATAGTAGGAAGCCAAGAGGTGTTTTTCGCTGAGTTCTCATACGAGAACTCTCTTTCTTCCGCAGCGAATAGTTTTACATTTCGTCACATTGTTGCGTCGACATTTATAAATGCTTGTGGTCCAGCGATGGTCGATTATGACGATTATATGACGACGGGCAGGAAACGAGGAGGGTAGGGGAGGCAGAGGGAGACCGGAGATGACGCTGGATGTGAGCTATGATGCGATGGGACGAGTGTGATTCAGCGAAATCAATGCGTCTTCAGGAATACTGAAACGCCTGTTAGTGATGCTTCATCATTTCGCGATAATATTCGCGGTCGCCGCACCGATTAATGAGCCGAAGCTCAACGTCGCTTTGAATACGGCGTATCCGGAGTCTCTAATAGCCGCACATCCTTCTTTAAAAACGTATTATCTCGCGAAAGCGATCCGCCGAATAATATTTTAATGAAATTCGAATTGAGATGGTTGGCATCATATTTTCATTTCATAAATAACGCGTACCGGCTGTTAAGATAAGTTAACATAAGTCGATGTGAAATCGTTTTATATCATGAAAAACGTTCGATAAAATGTTGCCTTACGTGAGATGAAATTACATTTGCTGCGTAAAAAAAAATGACAAATGATAGGAAAGATTCCAAAGTTCCTTTGTGGAAATTTCGTATAAATAGATGTACGTGTGAACGAGAATATACATAATTAATTTATCTGACGGAGTTAATGTAGTTAACTATTTGCGTTTGCAACTATTTGTATTCACTCCAACGAGTAAACAATTAATGTACACAATTAACATACAGATTATTACACGGCTAATTGCTGCTGAATTTTAAGTGCAATCCGCCATTTATTGGTATTGATTTGGTCGGTGAATCGAGTCGATTCTGTAAATGAGAATTACTAAAAAGCAAATTATGTCTCTCACATTTGCAATTCATATTTTTATATCTAAGGTAATAAAACATGCTTTAAATAAATAAAAAAGACAATAAAGTATTTTGTAACGTAAAAATTTATTGAAGATTATTGCGAATATAATCAGTATATATTTTAATGTACATTTTCATCGAGTCATATTATCCCTTATCCCAAAATACTGAATTATTTATCACTAAATGATATAATTACATTTTTTTTACTATTTGAAACAGAAATGTGTCGAAAATATAACTGACTTTAATCTTAAATGGTATTCGTCCGGAATTTAATTAACTAATATTCGCGGGTTCAGCGTGTTTTCCAACAATGGACACAGTGTAACATAGTTTTACATTGTATCAAAGTGTTCCAACTATTACACTGCTCGACACTGTAAAAAGATAAATACGATCGTGTAAAATATGCGCGCATTTAGCGGATTCTGTTGAGTGAACGTTCATTAATATTAGTGTATTCTTTTCCAGAATTTTCCAATCAGAATTTTCAGAATCAGATTTAGAAGAATACTTCAATAGAAGCGAGCGCTCATTCAACTGTTGAGTCTGCTGAACGCAGCCAGTGTTATCAACTTTTCAAAAAGTTATTTATCGTACTTATTTTGTAATAAAATCGTCAAAAATCGCTGATTTTGAAAAAAATTATAACTTAAGTCCAAATAAAAATCATAAATCTCTCTCTATTATTGATACATTAAATATAATCATATGAATAAGAATGGAAGACTACAATGCATTCTGATATTACTTTGAAACTAAATTGCGTTCCAACAAGTATCTTACAGTGAAACATAATGTTCTGTGTCCTAGCTGGAAAAACAGCCTCAGTGCACTTAAATAGTTTAAATCAATGTATGCTTAAAGTTAATATACTTGAATGATTTTTTATTTTGATGATCAAAATTCGAGGAATAAGATTACGTAACTTAAAATTATGTAATATTGTGAAAAATATTTGTTATAAACAATTTTTCAAAATGTAGTTGGAGAAAATGTCTGAACTTCTGAACCCGCGAAAATTGATAGGGTTAATACCTAAATTTGATAAAATTATTTTTGCTAAAATTACAATTTCCAAACGGCGTGCGAATACAACTGCATGCTTAAAAAATCGTTTTCCAGTAATTGAACTTTCGATTCCGAGGCTGAATAATTGACGCTCCACAACATCGTAGCGCCATTAATGGCCTACTGATGATCAGTGCTTCTTTCTTATAGGGCTACTTTATATCCGCGGCTGTAAAATGCTTATACGATCCATCGTAAAAGATCGAAACGCATATATTACGTGAACGGGGTGTATCGTATACATTGCGATACACACAAAACACACGTGATCAGTAAAGACCGGCGGAATCACCGGGACGTCGTTTTTACGATCAAACCCTATAACTACATTCGATGGAATTATTTGAATTTCCCAACATTTGAAGATATTAAAACACCGGCCGGAATAACGTGGCGGCCGTATTAATCATTCGTCCACGTCAAATCTGTTGAAACCGAAACGTGCATGTCCAAGTTACATGGATCGATTTGCGATTTATCGGCCGTTTTCGATGGCGCCGATATTCCCATCATTTCAGCATTACCGAGATAATCGAAGCAAATCAATTGTATTTTCGAGAGATTACCAGTGATCACAGTAATCACACGTTTCCCATATTTTTCCACATATTTTATGTGACAGAAGAAGATGCGAATAAGGACACTTTATTTTTCATTTCATGCTACAACAGGCTTTAATGTTTATCTTATACATATAATCTCTCCAAAAGAACTACGTCAAAGATCATAATACAAAATTTATAACTGACAGCAGGTGTACATCAATATCATCTATTATTTATTCTACAGAATAACATGAATATATAAGTGGAGAACATTAAAATTGACGTTAATAACTTGGAAAATAATTTTAATCGTTCGTTTTCATGAAAAAATCGTTCTATTGTAAAAGAAGGTTCTTTAAAATTTCGCCATGATTACGCTCAAATTCACGACGCTCTCAGTTTCTATATCGTGCAATCGCAATCCATTTTCGAGCAACATCTAATGACGTGCTCCACACTGCATCAGAGAATTAGGTGTAAAAGTGTGACTTCCAGCAGTGTGCATGTCGCTACCGGCCATCAGATATCCTGTGAATGGACCTATATAACGCTCAGATGCTTTCTCCGTACGCTTACGATGACTGATAGACCGAGGAAGGACACTGACTTAAGCCTGTTTGTCGGTCCTTACCAAGTCCCGGTGCAGCAGCTGTATCCCCTCCCCCCTTCCCATCGTTCTCGTTCGGGGCACCGGATCCTTTCATGGCCCCCAACAAAAGCGGCTGTCGTATTTGGACAGCATTAGCGTTAAATTTGGTCAATGAAATGGTTTAACAGGACACTGCCGTAGAATATGGTGCTAGGGGAGAACCTATATCTTTGATTCGAGAGAATTTCCCGTCACGGATACGCGACTGACACGATTGTGTTGTAACAATCAAAAAGTGAAGCGCGATGGTGACTCCTTTAGCTCTTTATAAAATACGATTAAATTTAATTATATGATATTATATCTAACTGTGTTAACACAAAAAAATTGTCTTTTATACTATTAGATCTATAGTATTAAATTGAACCCTATTTAAATTGCCACTGCTTCTATTCAATATATTATTATTTTTAACTAAAACAAAGAATTTAACTCAAGAAATGTACATTTAATTTCACTTAAATTTAGTTAATATTAAAGAAAATAAGGTTATAATATTTAGTAAATAATATTTAGTAAATATTAACTAAATTTGAGTCTTTACACATTTCTTAAGTTGATGAGTAAATTGAAAATTTTTATAACTATAATGTCAATGATTTTCAAAGTTTTACAGATAATTTTAATTATTCTTTTAGACAGCTTCAGATGTTTTCAAAGTCTTCGAATCTAGAATAATTTTACACTGTTTTTATAATGTCAATTTTAACCGAATTTGAACTGTTTTAAATCATTCAACTTGTTTTAGTATAAAATAACGATATATTGAGTAAGAATAGTGGCGACTTAAATTAGATTTATAAATTTAACACACATAAATGTAATAAAAAAAGACAAAGGGCTAATGAGAATTGGCGCTGTAATAAGTGAGTTATTATTTCATAAAATATGTTTTAATATATAACTAATATTAGTCTTGAAAATTTAGATGGTTTGATCCAATCTTTTAATCATCATCAGTAATATCTATCTAATTGCAATGCTAAGATCTGTCATATACGCAAATTAGATAACCAGATAGAACATGAGGCGATTCATCATTCTCCAATTTTTTTTTCAATCTGAAATCTTTTTTTATTATATTTATATTTATTACATTTATTTGTCATTTCTTGGGAATTTGTTTCTATTGATTGACACTGTTTAACAATGTAAAAGAAGAGAATCTTAATATTTTGTCATCTATTATTGCAACGTGTAAGTGTAACGATACTCCGACTACGACTGTTATAGCGAGATCGGTGAAAGTAAGTTATTAATCATGCATGCAACTGTACACTTCCGGCTCGCTATAAGCATAAGAATAAACGATTCATATGAGAAATATAATGCACGCTTTGCCTCCGCTAATTAAGAACTCCTCGCTACTATATTCGGTTATTTCAATACTTTGCCACTGTCAGTCATAATTACATTGGTTACAGAAGAGATCCGAGATCGAAAAAAATATCTGAGATACTTATTGAATTAGCGACGCCAATTGATTGTTGTGACAAGACAAATTTAACGTTCAAGCTACTTAGAGTTATATATAATAAAATTGATTTAGAATTATATCTAATTTTATCGTAATTTTATTCTTAATCCGATGGAATCACGATAAAATAATTAATGAATGTACAAGCAACAAAATATTTTATATTTTGTACGAATATGTGTTAAAATCCTGTCTGGTCATGATATAATTTTTCCTTTTTAGCAAAATTATGTGTACACGTTTTTTAAAGAAAGAGATATTATGTAAATACATGTTATTATTTCTTCCTGGTATTATTTCTTCATTTTCAATCTGGGTGTTTTTTGAGGAGCACGTAAATTTTACTCTCAAATTTCTTCAAAATAAAGGAAGGTGTGAAGTCTGTTTCTTTTTTCTCTTAACAAGATAAAATATTCTTGTTAAAAACCTGTTTAGTAATTTAATACTCTGAAAAAAAAACTTTCTAAATCTAAGTAATATTTTCTTATCGAAATAAATATTTAATATAATAATAAATTATATTAAAATAATATTATATAATAAAATAAAATTATATTAAAATATTGAAATAAATTACTAATGTAAATATATATTATTGGATTTAAGTTTTAAATGTAATTAAGTTAATTACTTTCTTTTTTTGAATAAATATTTATTTGCAGTAAAAAAATAATTATTTAATACTATTCAAGAAAATATTATTTAGATTTTTTTCAGCAATGTTAAAAACCTGAATTTTTCGCTCGCACTTCGTAAAACTCTACAGAATAGTAAAATAAACAGATTGCAAATGGAAAATTTAAAATAAGAGTTCGAAATTAAATTATACCATAATAAAGTAACATTTGATCTAGAAATCAATCTTTTCAAGCATAACATTATAATACTACAATAGAATCATATATAGCATAGTAAATTCGTGACAGTATATTTAAATAGAAGGAGTAATTAGAATTATCTGATATGTCCTGATACTATCGCCATGTTTTATTGTTATTACCGAGCATTGTCTGCGTATCGGGAGGAACGGACATAGTAGGCCTCTACGACACTTAAAAACAAAATTCACGCCGTTAAATCGAGCTATAAGATCGCTATCTACCCATCCAACAACAAATCTCGCACCCGCCGCAACATCCCTTCCGACATGGCGGGGAAAACATTTAAATTCTCCTCTCTATTTCTTCTCTCTTTCTATCTTACGCTGCTGTTTATATCGTGGATTTCTGACAAGGGTGCCAGGACACCCGTCTCAAGCAAATTATCCTAAACAAATTCGCCATTGCCTGTTAGGCACAAATTTGATTCACGCATGTGTCAGTGCGTGTACTACTATTGAGATTGATGGCAGATATAAGATATAAAAAATTAATAAAAGATTAGGACGTGTTTCTTATTAATAACAAAAATTGTTATTAATTATTACATAAATATCATATCTTATTTATAATTAATTGTGAAATAATTCCCACACTATATATGTCTTTCAAAATCTGTTGAAAGATTTGAACTTATTATTCTGGAAATTATTTTTTTAACAATAAAGAAATATTACGATATATAAACACATTATTTTTTCTCTTTCACTTTATTCTTTCTCTCTCAGAAACATTTTAAAAAATAGATTTGATTTTGTCATATTTTTAATGTAAGTATTAACGCCGAAAGGATAAATATTTTCTCTTTATTTAAAAACGTAGGTACACACGAAAAGTGTAATATATCCTCTTTCATATAAGAAATTTAATTATTACGGGTGAGCAATCATTCATCGGCACCCTTCCTAATCGAGACACGGATTTACCACGATGCCGCTGCTGTTATTATTATTTATCCAGTTTATTAATTCCTTAATTCCTTAGCACGGTGTAGCCATCCCAGTGGACGCGGCGGCGGACGCGTCGCGGAATAAAGACGGGGCCCTAATGCATCAATGTCATCGCGAGCAACATTGTTCCCGACGCAACGACTCGCGCGCCTAACGACGTATTTATGACGTCACTTTGCGGCTTAAATAATAACCAGTCGGTGATGGATGGCCGCGGTGCGGCGCGGTGCGGTGGCCGCGTAGAAAACCGACATCATTATTGTGATCGGGGGAAGAGTGGAAGGCCGATCACGTGAGTTTCCACGGTGGATTCCTCGCGAGCGGGCGCACAATGCGTTGCACGGCGAACAGATGCAGCTAATCTCTCCGTATTAGCGAGAGCTCGATCACGTCGATCTCTCCTACCGGTCGCTTGTCCATCCTTCTGGTGGCCCGCAAGACACGCCTCTGGTTGGTGTCGGTGCAATCTGGTTCTGTACAGGGTATCCTAGTGAACTATCGTTCACATATAAGGTAATGTGATACAAGAGTTCGAACATGATATAATTCTGAACAAAATAAGATTTGAATTCAATTTTCGATATTCAAGTTTAATTTTTTCCTGTTTATCTTCTATCCAAATTAACTTGCATAACTGCATAATCATAAAGAAAATTATTCAATTGCATATTTTTATTACAGAGACGCACATAAAATGCGATTGGATAATTTTCGTTTATTCTATGCAAATTTCTTTACATATATCTTTAGTATTCTTTACACAGTAATCATGGTTACCAAACTTGAAGTGGAATTCAAAGCTTATTTTGTTCAGAATTATATCATGTTCGAAATTGTACCACTTCATCCATTCGATTGGAATCGCATTTCTCGTTAATGAAACGATTGAGATGCCGATTGCCTTTAAGTTACAAATGATATATGTAAAAACATCTATAAGTCAAGGTCATTTTAGCATTTATTTACTACACGGAAAAAAATATTTGGTTGAATTAACTGGAATTCTGATGATTGGAAAATGACGATCCAAAATTCTGATTAAAATTAAAATTTTAGTTGAGGTAACACACATATTCAGAATTTTCTTGATTAAATTTATTGAAATTTTAGTAGATTTAACCAAAAATCTAGTAGACTTAATTTATCAAAATTCTGGATCATTCATTTTCCATCAGAATTCCAGTTAATTCAATTAAATATTTTTCTTCGTGTATCGTTCAAATGGTTCCGTATTTTTTATTCTTCTTTAAATTGATTAATTTTATATTATTACTTTAATCTCTTTAGACTCAGCGTACATTGAAATCTACATCAAATTTAAAGACATTACCCGTTAAAATTATTTAATTTTATCAACATTTGATATATGTAATAATGTGTGTGTTGGAAACATAATCAAAATTTTGAAAAAAATTAGTTGTTTATTTAAGTACGAACTGAATTAAAGAAAAATATTAACATGGTTCTAATAAAATCAAGTCTAAAGGGATTAATGATCATTATTAAACAAAAGAAATCATCTTTGAATTTGTGCAATTAAAATTCTGTAAAGTACAGATAAATTATGGAACACCTATTTATACGTGCATACATATGCCATATTTTTATTAACCCTAAACTAACGAACTTGTACGCAGCGGAAGTAACCCCTCTACAGTGGAGACCATTGCAAAATATGATGTACACTCGAGAAATCTAACGACGGGGCCCTTTGGGCGGGACCTCGGGACAAAATAGTCAGCCGCAGGTTCATTACGATCTCGACAAATCGTGTGTATATATACCCGGGAGCCCGGAAATTCCCGTATGATTTATGGCACATTTTCGATCAAGGAGAACGGAGTCGAATCTGGTCCATGGCGGATCGACCGAGCGCCACAACTATGAGAGATAGAAGAGGAAACGACTCCCGCACATTGACTTCTCGCGATCTAGGGTGGAAGAGGATTTCGCCGTTCCGCATTTTGCTTGTGCGCGCCTTTTCTCGGGACTCCAGACAAACGGATACTGGAAAGTGCGCTGCCACTTTTTCGGTCACGGCGCACGGCATAGAAACGCGTCTCACGCGAATGAAATCCAGGTACAATGCATCCAAAAGCATCAAATTAGGCGGTGCAGGTCAACTGCATGGGCGTCCCGTCCCTTCATCAGTTCGTGACTTTCGGCTGAACTCGGGGCGGCCCGAAACGACGACAGCGGCGGTTCTCTATCTCGCTAACGCGGCACGGGGCCCAAAAGCCTAGGGGTCCTACCCCCGTCCGGATATAGGGTTGCCCTTATAATGCCATAATACAAATAAGCAGTCAGTCAGTCGGAGTCAGTCGCTGCTATGTGCAGCCCGGCCACGTATTGCCGCGTCGGTCTATTATAGTTCTTGATCTCCAGCCATTATGCGTTCTGCCTTTCTGCATCGTCCCCTTCTCCTCCGCCTTCTTCTCCTCCTGCGGACCCCCATGCCTCTCCTGAATCACGCTGCAAAGTCACTCGCAGTGAGCTGTATTACTACGACGTTCCGTAGTGGCAGTCGTTCCCTGCCTCTTTTCATCCCTCGCATTAATGTATCTAAATATATAGGGTGTCTTATACATTTTTCTAATACATATACTTAAATGATATTTCTAAATAACGATGTATTTGAAGATTTTTCTTTGAAAAAAAATTTGTTTAACAATTTCGTTGAAAAGAGATCGTATCGTTTGTTGAAATTTTCTACGATATATTTTTGTAAGTCATAAACTAAAAATCTTAAAAGTTCATGTTATTTCATATCTATTCTTTAATTAATTCTATGTCTTTATTAATTATTCATCTTTCTGAAGTTCAATTGAATATTTAAAAGTTATTAGTGTCTTGACATTAAAGAAGATTTAAATGCAATATGGTCAAAGAGTGTGTCTCTGTCCTTAAAATTCAACATCTGGAACACCCTGTATATACACATAAATGAGCATTACGCACACGTACAACAAATTCTCTTTGTGTGAACAGCCTGCAGAGTCCCTTCGTTGCATTCTCGGTCGAATCATCGTCGGTGGTTTCGCATTGATGTCCCTGCTCGAGAGCATCGCGAGCAGAACTGCGACATGTTTAAAAGCCCCTAGTTGTGTTTCTTCAACACCCCGGTTCTCACGTTGTTCTTTGTAATAGCTATCCAAGAGGTTTCTCTGATTGTTAGTTGGGTATCATTGAGCGATTATTATCTTTCCTTTCATTTCATCAAATGTCCTAACATTCAAAATTACTTACATTGCACACAGACATTTACATTGTTTAAAAATTTATATTATTCAATAGTTATAAATTTTTAGATTTTAATACAAAATTTACAATTATGTAATCCAGTGTTAAAAATTGCAATGTCTTAAAAAATTAGAATAACAATAACACAACAAATCTTTATTCTCTTGTTAATTTTAATTTGTTCTTGTAAACTAATTATCTCGGTGCAGGTGATAGTAGCAATCATTAGTCTTGTAATCGTACATTCGAGAAAACGTGACAATGTCTACAGAGTGTCGCGATTGTTGGTGGTAATTAACGTACTACGAAGTTTTCGGATCGGAAATCGAAGCTCGTGGCTGTTTAGCTCGCTCACTTGCCCGCGCGGATAAAATTAAATGAAAATTCATGCCTTAAAGTTTATAATGGAATCTACCTTTCCGCCTTTTTTTAACGAGAAACTTTATAAGCCGCGGCTGCTCGACACGGTAATGCCGACGGAAACTTATTTAAAACTCCCCGTATTTCGATACGCCTTCCCTCTAATATCCTCAAGTACACGCGTGACATGGCGTTAACTTGGCTCTCATTTTTTGCGTAATAGCTTGTACTCCAGAAATCGCATACTTCTTTGCAATTGCAAATTCTTTAATTAATTCGAGATTTTTGATTTTTTTCAATAAAATTTCAAACAGAAATTTTACTTTTTTATTTTTTGTCCATTTTCCTTCATGAATTTCTTAAGCCTTAAATAGAATTTTGCATTAATGCAAAGAAACAAGATATATTTTGAGAATAACTAAGCATTCAATCAAATAGTATTTTTATTATTTGGTGTACTTAAATGAACAGTTAATTTAAGAGAATTATTAAAGCATTTCTTAAAAATATAGATGATTGCGTTTACTTGCAAGAGAAATGGGATAAGACATTTTCGCCGACGATCTTTCATCACGCAATTCATGACGCAAAACCTCCAATTTCCGCGATACATTAGCCTCGCGGCGCAAAATGCATCCACTTACGCAGGAGACGCACCCCTTTCCCATCCTTTCATCCTGACAGACAGGGATAGAGACGGAGTAGGCAGAGATCTATCGGAGAATTAGTGAGATCTACAAGTTGCACCCCCCCCCCCATAAATGAGATAGATAGATAAATAGAGAGAGAGAAAGAGAGAGAGAGAGAGAGAGAGAGAGAGAGAATGTACGTGGAGGCGGACTTAGACTACTAGGCTCCGAGTGCGGATTTTCCCCCATCTTCGCCCCGGTTTCACGGACGTTCCCCTCGCCTCTCCCTCCTGAAGCCCTCCCTCTCGCTACTCAACCCCCGATACCCTTGTTTCGCTCTCGCCGATTTAATCCGGGATTCAGCACTCAATTTGGTGCGTTACACGGCGGTTTGTATGCCCCGGCTCGCCTTACCCGCCACATCCGCTACCCTCTCTCATCCTCTTCTCTCTTTCTCTGCCACCCTCTACACGTATTACCTACCTACCTTCCGCACACACATACACAGTAACCCGCCCATATCCCGGATCGCTCTTGTTTCCACCCCGTTCGCTCTCTTTCTCTTACGAAGAGACCGTTTATCCTCTTTTATTCCGTCCTTTCTATCTTCTCTCTCTTCCTCTTTTATTTTTCCCGTTCTCTATTCTCTCCTCGCTATCCTGTCTCTTCCTCTACCTTTTTCTCTTTTTATCCTACGTCCGCGTCTCTATCTCTTTATCTTTCTCTTTTCCTCTTAGTTGAGAACAACCACCCCCGCTTAAAGCCTTCCTCTCATCCCTCTCACGCTGTCCCGAGAGGGAATACTTGCCGACGCTTCTGATGTTTCCACTGTCCGTCTCCCTCTCTCGCTCCTTACTGCCTCCGACGCAAACGGCGTCGTCACCACCACCGACGTCGCTTTCTCACACTCTTCTTCGACGACGCTACTTGGATTCGACCTACGTTTTTCATCCCTCTGCTCTCCTCCCTTCAAATGGGACCGAGCGAACGCAAGCAAAAGCGTCATCGACGTCGTCGTCGTCGTCGTCCCCTCGTTCGCATTTAAATTAGATTAGATAAGTTAATCAATGCGATATTCAAAGTAAAACCCGGGATTTTGTGTCGACTGACATGAGCGAACTGGCAAATCGGAAAGAGAGGAAGGTAGGAATTATTGGCAGTTAGAAGCATGATCACTGGTTCTCGCTCGCATGAAATCCGAAGAAAAGAAGGAAGGAAGCAGGCAGGGGTTGCATGACCAATACACTCTTTTATTTTTCTGCGTATCGAATCGAAAGGGGTCGGGGAATTCCCAGCGCACATTCGTCACGCTCGCTTATCGAAGTTTATAGCAAGTGATCGAGTTTCGTCGGGACGACGACAACTACAACGATCATGATTACGATTCTTATGACTAAATTCCTTTCGGGGATAATCCGCTGGACGTTCCGGACGCCTCGGGGTGGTATCATCTATCGTTGTCGAAATCATAATTTTGGGATATTTGACGGTTTTAGAGATGCTCTATCGACCAAATAATTAAAACAAAAAAATGATGCATATCTTATTTGATGAGACATTCAATGCTGAAGGATATAAACGAAAAAAGGCGATATCACGATATTATAATATAGTAAAATCTTGATTATTTAATGGTAGCAAAAGTTTGGTTTTCTTATCACAGTATATATATATATATATATATATATATATATATATATATATATATTTATATATATATATATATATATGTATATAATAATATACATAAATATATTTTTTTTTTTTTTTTTTATGAGAGAATAAATATATTTATATTT
>Ga0157363_1000258_pt1 | contig 41203 bp, 36 predicted proteins | sample AttsexASBM1_FD_111477 | JGI IMG/M metagenome (GOLD analysis project Ga0157363, IMG submission 111477) | Fungus gardens microbial communities from leaf cutter ant in Ribeirão Preto, State of São Paulo, Brazil - Atta sexdens ASBM1 | ecosystem: Host-associated > Fungi > Mycelium > Unclassified ... | reverse complement strand
TCGATTCACGCAACCTGTTGATTAACAAGGCGTTTATCGTTCCGACTGCGTTGGAAGTGGTGCGCATTATAAGGGGATCTGAAACCCCGTCAACCCTTTATTTCAAATAAAGTTCAAATACTTACGCGGGCCCTGAAAACCTTCAAATCACCCGCGTTTCGCGCAGCGCGATGATCTGCACGTCGCTCAGGCCCAGCACCGCCTTCAAGACCTCTACCGTGTGCTCACCTAATAGAGGAGGCGCATGCCGGTACTCTACAGGTGTACCCGACAGCCGCAACGGGCTGGCCACCTGGGGGACACGACCCGCCAGCGCATGGGGTAGCTCGAAGGCCAGACCGCGGGCGATCACCTGGGGGTCCTGAAAGGTCTGCGCAACATCGTTGACCGGACCACACGGCACCCCGACCGCCTCCAGTTCATCGACCCACTGCGCCGTGGTCTTGAACACGGTGGCCTGCCGGATCAGGGGGATGAGCTCGGCCCGGTGCAGTACCCGCGCACGGTTGCTGGCAAACCGGGGATCCTGCGCCCACTGCGGCTGCCCGGCCACCTCGGCGAAACGCTGGAACTGGGCATCGTTGCCCACGGTGAGAATGATGTCGCCATCGGCGGTAGGGAAATCCTGATAAGGCACGATGTTCGGGTGGGCATTGCCCAGCCGCTTGGGCGCCACCCCCGTGGTCAGGTAGTTCATCGCCTGATTGGCCAGGCAGGCGACCTGGACGTCCAATAGCGCCATGTCGATGCGCTGGCCGACACCCGCACGGTCACGATGGGCGAGCGCGGCCAGGATCGCCACGCTGGCATAGAGCCCCGTGAGGATGTCGGTCAGCGCCACCCCGACCTTGACCGGCCCTGCACCGGCCTCAGGCTCTGGTTTGCCGGTCAGGCTCATGAGCCCACCTAGCCCCTGCACCATGAAGTCATAGCCGGCACGTCCGGCATAGGGCCCTGTCTGACCGAAGCCCGTGATCGAGCAGTACACCAGGCGCGGGTTGAGCACCGAGAGGCTTTCATAGTCCAGGCCGTAAGCCGCCAGCCCACCCACCTTGAAGTTCTCGATGACCACGTCCGAGGCTGCGGCCAACTCCCGCACCAAGCGCTGGCCTTCCGGTTGCGTGAAATCGATGGTCACCGATTGCTTGTTGCGATTGGCCGCCAGGTAATAAGCCGCCTCACTCGTGTCGTGACCATTGGCGTCCTTCAGGAAGGGCGGACCCCAGGCGCGGGTATCGTCGCCGCTACCCGGCCGTTCGACCTTGATGACCTCGGCGCCCAGGTCGGCCAGGATCTGGCCCGACCACGGCCCGGCCAGCACGCGCGACAGGTCCAGCACACGCAGATGCGACAGCGCCCCCATGCTCGCCCCCTTTTTTCTATCTATTAATAGAACGCCTGGATACCGGTCTGGGCCCGCCCCAGAATCAGCGCATGGACGTCATGGGTACCTTCATAGGTATTGACGACTTCAAGGTTGACCAGATGACGCGCCACACCGAACTCGTCGGAGATGCCATTGCCACCTAGCATGTCCCGGGCCAGGCGCGCGATCTCCAACGCCTTGCCGCAGGAGTTGCGCTTGAGCAAGGAGGTGATTTCCACCGCCGCACTGCCTTCATCCTTCATCCGCCCCAGGCGCAGGCAGCCCTGCAGCCCCAGGGTGATTTCGGTCTGCATGTCCGCCAGCTTCTTCTGTACCAGCTGGTTGGCAGCCAGTGGCCGACCGAACTGCTTGCGGTCGAGGGTGTATTGGCGTGCCGTGTGCCAGCACGCTTCGGCCGCGCCCAATGCGCCCCAGGAGATCCCGTAGCGCGCCGAGTTCAGGCAGGTGAAAGGCCCCTTCAGGCCACGCACCTCGGGGAAGATGTTGTCCTCGGGCACGAAGACGTTGTCCATGACGATCTCGCCGGTGATCGAAGCGCGCAGCCCGACCTTGCCGTGAATGGCCGGCGCACTGAGCCCCTCCCACCCTTTTTCGAGTACGAATCCGCGGATGTCGCCGTCGTCGTCCTTGGCCCAGACCACGAACACATCGGCAATCGGACTGTTGGTGATCCACATCTTGCTGCCGGAAAGCCGGAATCCACCCTCGACACGCCTGGCGCGAGTCAGCATGCCACCTGGGTCGGACCCATGGTCAGGCTCGGTCAGGCCGAAGCAGCCGATCCATTCGCCACTGGCCAGCTTCGGCAGATAACGCTGCTTCTGTGACTCACTGCCGAAGGCATGGATCGGCACCATGACCAGCGATGACTGCACGCTCATCATCGAGCGATAGCCCGAATCGATCCGCTCCACCTCGCGCGCGATCAAGCCATAGCAGACATAGTTCAGGCCGCTGCCGCCATATTGCTCGGGGATGGTGGCCCCCAGCAGCCCGACCTCGCCCATTTCACGGAAAATCGCAGGGTCGGTGCGCTCGTGCCGAAAGGCTTCCAGCACACGAGGCGCCAGCTTGTCCTGGGCGAAGGCCGCCGCGCTGTCGCGCACCATGCGCTCTTCTTCGGTGAGTTGCTGGTCGAGCAACAGCGGGTCACTCCAGTGGAACTGCGCCTTCGTCGTCATGAACACCTACCTCGCGGTCATTCAAGGGGATCTGTGTTCAGCCTAGGCAGGGCCCGCGTTGAGAGCAAACGAGGATTGCGCACGCAGCTGTGCAATAACCTCACTCTATATAGACGGATGAACAAGGCTTCCGAGCCTGCGAAGTGAGATTTTCGTATGCGACGCAAGATTCCAAGCACCACGGCCTTGATCTGCTTCGAAGCGGCCGCTCGGCACCAGAGCTTCACCCGCGCTGCCGAAGAGCTGGCCTTGACCCAAGGCGCGGTCTGCCGCCAGATAGGCGGCCTGGAAAGCTTCCTCAATGTCGAGCTGTTCCACCGTACCCAGCGCGGCGTCCGACTGACCGAGGCGGGCCTGTCCTATAGCCGCCGGATCGCCACCCAACTGGATGCGGTAGAGCGGGACACCTTGTCGGTGATGCGCCAGCAGGGGGCCAACGTCATCGAACTGGCCGTTGTCCCGACCTTCGGCACGCAGTGGCTGCTTCCACGCCTGAAGGACTTCCAGCAGCGGTTTCCCGAAGTAACCGTCAACCTGACCAATCGCACCCGGCCTTTTCTGTTCGCCGACACGACGTTCGACGCGGCGATCTACTTCGGCGAGGGCGAGTGGCCCGGCACCCAGGTCGATCGGTTGATGGGGGAGGGCCCGGTCCCGGTCTGCTACCCCTCGCTGCTCGAAGGCCAGCGCACGCTGAGTGCCCATCAGATCGGCGAGCTGCCACTCCTGCAGCAGACCACACGCCCTTATGCCTGGCGGCAGTGGTTCGACAGCCAGCAGGTGAGTGTGGCCCTCGACATGACAGGTCCACGTTATGAGCTATTCTCGATGCTGGCCCAGGCGGCCATGCACGCCATGGGCATCGCGCTGATCCCACCCTTCCTGATCCAGCGCGAGCTCGAAGAAGGCAGACTGGTGATCGCCAATCCGCATGCCCTGACCAGCACCAAGGCGTATTACCTGGTCGTGCCCGAGCGCAAGACCGAGTCGGCGTCCCTGCGCGCGTTCCAGGCCTGGCTGATCGAGCAGGCGCAGCGCTATGCGGCAGGCGGAGAAGCCCAGTAAACAATTTTAAACACTCTTCGGGAGCGCCTGACAACGCCTTAAGGTACGTTGTCACTCGTCATACAACATCATGAAGTTCCCGTTTCCCGGGTGCTTTCGATCATTTGCGACGCTCACGTTTGCAATCGCGCACCGGCGCTCGTACTTGCGATTTTTTCTTTTACTCTGCGTAACGCCCGGCCTTGCCGGGTGGCCCAGTCGTGACTGCGATACACAACTACAAAGGCTCAGCGCAGGAGAGAAGACGTGCACATTGGTGTTCCGTTGGAGACGCAAGCAGGCGAAGCGCGGGTTGCCGCCACGCCGGAAACCATCAAGAAGCTGGTCGCTCAGGGCCATCGGATCACTGTGCAGCGTGGTGCAGGCCTCAGGGCCAGCGTGCCAGACGGTGCCTACGAAGCGGCAGGGGCCACGTTGGGCAGCGCTGCCGACGCCCTGGGTGCCGAACTGGTCCTCAAGGTCGCCGCGCCGGACCTTCAGGAGTTGAAGCAGATCCAGCCCGGCACGGTGCTGGTCGGCATGCTCAACCCGTTCGACGCAGCGCGGATCGCCCGGTTCGCCGCCCACGGCATCACCGCCTTCGCCTTGGAAGCCGCGCCCAGGACGTCCCGTGCGCAAAGCCTCGATGTGTTGTCTTCCCAGGCCAACATCGCCGGCTACAAGGCAGTCCTGCTGGCAGCCTCCCACTACGCACGCTTCATGCCCATGCTGATGACGGCAGCGGGCACCGTGAAGGCTGCGCGCGTGCTGATTCTGGGGGCGGGCGTGGCAGGATTGCAGGCGATCGCCACGGCCAAGCGTCTGGGCGCAGTGATCGAAGCCTCGGACGTACGTCCCGCGGTCAAGGAGCAGATCGAATCACTGGGTGCCAAATTCATCGACGTCCCCTACGAAACCGATGAGGAGCGCGCCTGCGCCGAGGGCGTCGGGGGTTACGCCCGGCCCATGCCCGCCAGCTGGATGCAGCGCCAGGCCCTGGCCGTGCACGAGCGTGCCAAGCAGGCCGACATCGTCATCACCACGGCGCTGATTCCAGGTCGCAAGGCGCCGACGCTGATCAGCGCCGAGACGGTCGCGCAGATGAAACCAGGTTCGGTGATCGTCGACCTGGCCGCTGCCCAAGGGGGTAACTGCCCCCTGACGGTGGCCGACGAGGTGGTGGTGGAGCAGGGCGTGATCATCGTCGGGCCGACCAACCTGCCGGCCCAGGTGGCAGCCGACGCCTCGGCGTTGTACGCCCGCAACCTGCTTGATTTCCTCAAGCTGATCTGCACCCCGGACGCCACGCTTTCGATCGACCTTGAAGACGACATCGTCTCCGCCTGCCTGATGTGCCGCGATGGCATCGTCAGCCGTGCGGCCGCCTGAGGAGCCAGAACCATGCAAGACATGCTGATTTCAGACGGGCTGTACAACCTGATCATCTTCGTGCTGGCCATCTACGTGGGCTATCACGTGGTCTGGAACGTCACGCCCGCCCTGCACACACCGTTGATGGCCGTGACCAACGCCATCTCGGCCATCGTGATCGTCGGCGCCATGCTGGCGGCGGCCCTCACGGTGACGCCCGCAGGCAAGGTGATGGGTACGCTGGCCGTGGCCCTGGCCGCAGTCAATGTGTTCGGCGGCTTCCTGGTGACGCGTCGCATGCTGGAGATGTTCAAGAAGAAAGCCAAGACCGAGGAGCGCAAGCAACCATGAGCATGAACCTGGTAACGCTGCTCTACCTGATCGCCTCGATCTGCTTCATCCAGGCACTCAAGGGCCTGTCGCACCCTACCACCTCACGGCGCGGCAACCTGTTCGGCATGGTCGGCATGGCCCTGGCCATCCTTACCACGGTCGGACTGGTCTACAAACTCGGTGCACAGATGAGTTCGGTCGGCATCGGCTACGTGGTGCTGGGCCTGCTGGTGGGCGGCACGGCCGGCTCGATCATGGCCAAGCGCGTGGAAATGACCAAGATGCCCGAGCTGGTCGCCTTCATGCACAGCATGATCGGCCTGGCGGCGGTGTTCATCGCCATCGCCGCAGTGCTCGAACCGCAGTCGCTGGGCATCGTCGCCGGTATCGCAGACCCGATTCCGACCGGCAATCGGCTCGAGCTGTTCCTCGGCGCGGCCATTGGCGCCATCACCTTCTCCGGCTCGGTGATCGCCTTCGGCAAGCTGTCGGGCAAGTACCGCTTCCGCCTGTTCCAGGGTGCGCCGGTACAGTTCGTCGGCCAGCACACACTCAACCTGATCCTGGGCCTGATCACCGTGGCCCTGGGCCTGCTGTTCACCTTCACCGGTCACTACAGCGCGTTCACGCTGATGCTGGTCCTGGCGTTCGTCATGGGCGTGCTGATCATCATCCCGATCGGCGGTGCCGACATGCCGGTCGTGGTGTCGATGCTCAACAGCTACTCGGGCTGGGCCGCTGCCGGGATCGGCTTCTCGCTGAACAACTCCATGCTGATCATCGCCGGTTCGCTGGTGGGCTCCAGCGGCGCGATCCTGTCCTACATCATGTGCAAGGCCATGAACCGCTCGTTCTTCAACGTCATCCTCGGGGGCTTTGGTGGGGACGTCGAAAGCGGGGGTCCCGCTGGCGCCCAGGAACAGCGTCCGACCCGCTCCGGCTCGGCCGACGATGCAACCTTCCTGCTCAGCAATGCCGACAGCGTGATCATCGTCCCGGGTTACGGGCTGGCCGTGGCACGCGCCCAGCACGCCTTGAAAGAGTTGACCGAAAAGCTGACCCACCACGGGGTCACGGTCAAGTACGCGATCCACCCGGTGGCCGGGCGCATGCCCGGGCACATGAACGTCCTGCTGGCCGAAGCCGAGGTGCCTTACGACCAGGTGTTCGAGATGGAAGACATCAACGCCGAGTTCGGCCAGGCCGACGTGGTCCTGGTGCTGGGTGCGAACGACGTGGTCAACCCGGCGGCGAAGAACGATCCCAAGTCGCCGATCGCCGGCATGCCGATCCTGGAAGCGTTCAAGGCCAAGACCATCATCGTCAACAAGCGTTCGATGGCCAGCGGCTATGCCGGCCTGGACAACGAACTGTTCTACCTGGACAAGACCATGATGGTGTTCGGCGACGCCAAGAAGGTCCTGGAGGACATGGTCAAGGCCGTGGAGTGAGCCCTGGCGAAGCTGCGTCCGTCGCGCTGCCCGTGCCCGGACCTGTCCAGGCACGGGGGGACGCACGGGCGGCGGCATTCGACCTTGGTCGCGGGACGGGGCAGGGCGAAATCACTAGACTGCGCATCTAGCTTGAGCAGCCCGAGATAACAACCATGTACCGTGATCGTATCCGCTTGCCCTCTCTGCATGACAAGGTCATGAGCGCGGCCGACGCCGCCGGCCTGATCCAGAACGGCATGACCGTCGGCATGAGCGGCTTTACCCGCGCCGGCGAAGCCAAGGCCGTGCCCCGTGCCCTGGCCGAACGGGCGCGTCAGTCGCCGTTGAAGATCAGCCTGATGACCGGCGCCAGCCTGGGCAACGACCTGGACAAGCAGCTGACCGAGGCCGGTGTCCTGGCCCGGCGCATGCCCTTCCAGGTGGACAGCACGTTGCGCAAGGCCATCAACGATGGCCAGGTGATGTTCATCGACCAGCATCTGTCCGAGACCGTTGAGCAGTTGCGCAACCAGCAGCTCACCCTGCCGGACATCGCGGTCATCGAGGCCGTGGCCATCACCGAGCAAGGGCACATCGTGCCGACCACTTCGGTGGGCAACTCGGCCAGCTTCGCCATCTTCGCCAAGCAGGTCATCGTCGAGATCAACCTGTCGCACAACGCCAACCTCGAAGGGTTGCACGACATCTATATCCCGACGTACCGGCCGACCCGCACCCCGATCCCGCTGGTCAAGGTCGACGATCGCATCGGCAGCACGGCGATCGCCATCGATCCGGCCAAGATCGTCGGCATCGTCATCAGTCAGCAGCCCGACTCGCCTTCTACGGTCCTGCCCCCGGACAGCGAAACCCAAGCCATCGCCGATCACTTGATCGACTTCTTCAAGCGTGAAGTGCAGGGCGGCCGCATGACCAACCGCCTCGGCCCCTTGCAGGCGGGTATCGGCAGCATCGCCAATGCGGTCATGTGCGGCCTGATCGAGTCGCCGTTCGAAGACCTGACGATGTACTCCGAAGTCCTGCAGGACTCCACCTTCGACCTGATCGATGCCGGCAAGCTGAGCTTCGCCTCAGGCAGCTCGATCACCTTGTCCGAACGCCGCAACGCCGATGTCTTTGGCAACCTCGAGCGCTACAAGGACAAACTGGTGCTGCGTCCGCAGGAGATCTCCAACCACCCGGAAGTGGTACGCCGACTCGGCATCATCGGTATCAACACGGCGCTGGAGTTCGACCTGTACGGCAACGTCAACTCGACCCATGTCTGCGGTACGCGGATGATGAACGGCATTGGCGGTTCGGGCGACTTCGCCCGCAACGCCCACCTGGCGATCTTCGTCACCAAGTCGATCGCCAAGGGCGGTGCGATTTCCAGCGTGGTGCCGATGGTCAGCCACGTGGACCACACCGAGCACGACGTGGACATCCTGGTCACCGAGCAGGGCCTGGCCGATCTGCGTGGGCTGGCGCCGCGCGAACGGGCGCGGGCAATCATCGACAACTGTGTGCACCCTGATTATCGCGCCGCCTTGAACGACTATTTCGAGCGCGCCTGTGCACGGGGCGGACACACGCCTCATCTGCTCCGCGAAGCGCTGGCCTGGCATGACAACCTGGAAATCACGGGGCGCATGTTGGCGGTGTAAGGCTATCGAAGCCTGCCTGGCTGTCGTCTGCGCGATGGTCGGACAGGCTTCATCGACTTTCCCAAAAAGATCGCTTCTACAACTGAAGCAGTCAGCACAGCAGTTCTGTAAAAACTGTTCTACTGTTATGGTAATCCCGCTTTTTTCCGTTTGAAATCTCGGTTTTCTAGACAGGTAAGCACCTTTATGGTGCAGACCAGTACAGTTGTGCGAATTAACAGTGCAACAGTCGCATTCAACAGTTAACTGGAGCACTGCAATACCATCCAACTGTACCTACTGTAATGGACAAGAGAAGAGGATCATTGGCATCAGTTGAAATCACTTACTCGATGCCGCCACAAGCGGAAGGATGACTCATCATGGAACGTACCCTCAGTTCCGGCCTGGTTTTCGAAACCAACTCCCAAGAATCCAAAGCGTCGCTGCCTCTGCGCGTCGCTTCCAACCTGCTGCTGTGGCAGCGTCGCGTTTCCAGCCGCCGTCAACTGGCTCGACTGGACGCCCGCCTGCTGGCCGATGCCGGTATCAGCGAAGCCCAGCGCCAGCAAGAGCTGAGCAAGCCGTTCTGGCGCTAAGCAGGTCGCTGGCTCGATCAGCGCCTTTTAAGAAACCCGCCGTGGATACCACGGCGGGTTTTTTTTGGTCTGCAGTAAACCCAATCATAATGGCGACCATAACAGTTTTACGAATTCCATTATCGACAAGTACAGTTTGTGGCGCTCGTATGACTATCGGTCCGACTCACATGATAGTCTTGCTCTACTTGAGCTATCGGAATGCCGACGATTGTCCTACAGTCCGCTCTAGACGTTCATAATCCTCTTTCTCTTCAGGAGTTGTCCCATGTCTCGTCTTTCCCTTCTTGGCGGCGCCATGCTCTTGACCCTGGCTGGCATGGCCCAGGCGTCCAGCTTCGTCGTTACCACCGACTCGTTGGTACGCGGTATCGCCGCGTCGACCGATGCCACTTCCGATGCTTCGTCCTCACTGCGTGACAACAAGATCGTCGAAGCAGCCCGTGACGACGCTGCCAGCTTCGTGGGCAGTCAGGGCGCGATCCGCGGTGCCAAGCTGGAAAGCGCGTTCGCCTATCTGCGTCAGCAAGCGCCAACGCTGCAGGCCAGCGACGCGCAACTGGCCCAGGCCATTCTGGCCCATTGAACCCTGTTGTTTCGTCGCGCACCTGGCGCGACGTGCTGCGCCCTTTCGAGATCCGTGTGAAGCGTTCCATGCGTCAAGCTCTTCCCTGGCTACTGCTCTGTGCCTGCATAGACAGCGCCCAGGCCTTCGACCCCACGACTCAAGGCCTGGTGATTTCGGGCTATGCGACGAGCCAGGTCACCACCGGGCCCTTCGACAGCAAGCTCGTGCGCCAGGCGCGCGACGATGCAGCCATGTTCGTGGCGACCGACGGACAGGTGGAAGGTGTGCGCCTGCATGCGGCGCTCGACCACCTGCACCGGGTACTGCCTGCACAGACCCACGATGACCTTGAACTGGCACGCGCCATTCTCGTCCAATGACCATTCCTCGACTCCCTGTACTTTCCGGAGATGCTCCATGCGTAAACCGCTGATCGCCGCCGCTCTCGGCTTCCTGCTCCTGGCCGATGTAGCCCATGCCCAGACCCTGGTGGCCACCAGCAACATCATCGTGCGCGCCTTCGGCCGCTCGATCGACTTCACTTCGGACACCACCACGTCGATTCGCGACTCCAAGGTCGTGCGCGAAGCACGTGACGACGCCGCCAGTTTCGTCGCCAGCCGTGGCGATATCCGCGGTGCGCAGCTCGAAGCCGCGTTCAATACACTGCGTCAGCGTGTGCCTGAAGCGCGCGACGCCAGTGATCAGGTCCTGGCTGAAGCCATTCTGTCCCTGTGAGACGGCTGCGTGCCTGGCTGCTAGGCTGCGCTCTGACGCTGCTGGGCACGCCCGTCCTGGCTGACCTGCAGTTACAGTTGCAGGCACAGGACCTCGATGCCCCACAACGCCAGGCGACCCAGGCGCTACTCGATGAAGCACTGGCAAAACTGCCGCCTTCGTTCAAGCAGCGCCTGGACCGCACGGTCCAGGTCAGCTGGGCCTCGGGCATGCGTCATGATGCCTACGGCCAGGCCTCGCCGAACGCCACCCTGACCCTCAACGCGCGGCTGTTGCCCAGCCTGGTCGATGGCAGCGCCGCCAAGACCCCCACGGGCCGCACCCACGGCACCGTGCGCCAGGAGTTGCTGGCCACGGTCCTGCACGAATTGACCCATGTCTACGACCGGGCACGCCTGTGGCCCGAGGCCGAGCGCCGCGTGATCAACCGGTGCCGTCGCCAGCACGACACCTTGGGCGCCGTCGGCCTGCCCCATGACTGCCGCGGCCAGACCGAGCGCCGCTTCACCTTGAGCGACGATCCGCGCCTGCTCGACCTGGCCGGCTGGCCGCAGTACGTGGGTCGGCGTGGCGAGCGCGAGCGACACAATGGCCAGGTCGCACGCAGCCCGGACAGCTACGAGCTGGACAGTCCCAAGGAATTCATCGCGGTCAACATGGAGTATTTCCTGCTCGACCCGAGCTACGCGTGCCGGCGCCCCGCCATGAATGCCTATCTCACCGAGCGTTTCGGCTGGGCGCCGGTGCAATCGGCCTGCCCCAAGGGCCTGCCGTTCCTCAACGCCGGCAACGACTTCGCCCGCGAGCCCTTGGGCGAGATCGACCCGGAGCGCGTCTATGCCGTCGATTACCTGCTCGCCGAGGCCAACCAGAACTGGGTCAGCCGCTGGGGGCACAGCATGTTGCGCCTGGTCATCTGCGCGCCAGGGCGGCCTCGCGGACCGGACTGTCGCCTCGACCTGGACCAGCACCTGGTGCTGTCCTACCGTGCCTTCGTCAACGATGTCCAGCTGTCGAGCTGGGACGGGCTCACCGGTGCGTACCCCTCGCGCCTGTTCGTGCTGCCCTTGGGCCAGGTGATCGACGAGTACACCAAGACCGAGCTGCGCAGCCTGGCCTCGGTGCCGCTGAAGCTGGACCGTCCTGCGCTGGAGAACCTGATCCGCCAGGCGGCCGAGATGCACTGGAGCTACGACGGCAGCTACTACTTCATTTCCAACAACTGCGCGGTCGAGACGCTCAAGCTGCTGCGCAGCGGCACCGGCGACCCTCGCCTCAACGACCTGGACAGCATCATGCCCAATGGGCTGCTCGAGGTGCTCGAAAGCCGTGGACTGGCCGATACACACGTGCTGGACGATCCGCGCGAGGCGCTGCGCCTGGGGTATCGGTTCGATTCGTACCGCGACCGCTACCAGGCGATGTTCAAGGTGCTCAAGCAGCAGTTGCCAGTGCCCCAGGCCACGGTCGAAGATTGGCTGGCGCTGGAGCCCGAGGCGCGTCGACCCTGGTTCGCGCAAGCGGACCTGCGCACCAGCGCGGCGCTGCTGCTGCTGGAGCAGGCCAGCCTGCGCCGTCAGTTGCTGTTGGCCCAGGACGAAGTCAAGCAACGCTACCTCAACGCCCAGTCCCTCAAGGACGGCACCATCGACAAGGCCAACGACGCCTTGCAACAGATCCTTGCCAACAGTGGCTTCCTCAGCCGTCCGGCGGAGCTGCTGCCCAACACCGGCTATGGATTGCCCCAAGAGGACGAGCGCAATGCCTTGCAGACGGTCAGTCGTGAGCGTCAGGCGCAGTTGAATCGACTCAGCACCCACCTGGACCAGGAAATCCGCGCGCTGCTCGAACCAGCACGGGCGGCCGCCATCGTGGCCGTGGAAGGGAACGTGAAGCAGATTGGTGAACACCTGCGAGGGCTGCACAAAGCGGCAGGGGGCCTGGAGCTGCCTTGACGTGGCGACGCCGCGATGAGGCAAGGTATTGCGGTCCCTGTGTGAGCTGACTTGCCAGCGACAGGGCCTGTGCATCCGCCCTAGCATCGGCAGACCGGCGCCTGACCTGCTAGCCATGCGGTGAGGCTGCTGCCGTCATCGCGGGCAAGCCCGCTCCCACAAGCTGCTTGCGCAGGGATGCCTATATTGATGGCTGCAGAGGTCTGTGTGGGAGCTGGCTTGCCAGCGATAAGGCCCTGCCAGGTGCCGCATGCGGTCGGGCATGTACCAAGTAGAAAAGACAGTTGCTCCCACAAGCTGCTTGCGCAGGGATGCCTATATTGATGGCTGCAGAGGTCTGTGTGGGAGCTGGCTTGCCAGCGATGAGGCCCTGCCAGGCGCCGCATGCGGTCGGGCATGTACCGAGTAGAAAAGACAGTTGCTCCCACAAGGAGGGTGGGGATAGACCCGACCGGGTCATCCGACCTACTCGATCCGCCCCAGGTTCTCGGCCACATGGTCCTCCACCACGTCACCTCCAAGCGTCTCGCCCTGCTCGCCGGGCAAATGCTCGTCCAGATGCAGCCATGACAAACGGCTGTCGACCCAGATATGCCCCTTTGGCCTGACCCGCTCCGGCGTATCGAGCGTGCCCACCGTGACATCCACGGTGTCCGGGCTGCGCTGTGTCAACAGCGCCACCTGGGCGCCGCACACACTGCAGAAACACCGGACGCAACTCGAAGGTGCGGTATAGCGTCCTGGCTCCCCTGCCAGCCAGCGGAACCCCGAGCGCGGTACGGTCAGCCAAGTGACCACCGGCGCACCGCTGGTCCGGCGGCAGATCGAGCAGTGGCAATGGGCGACATCCGACAGATCGCCTTCGACCTGGTAGCGCAACCCGCCGCAATGGCATCCCCCTTCCAACACGTTCGACATACGTCCTCCGGTCAACTTTCGTGAAGCGAAAGCTCGGTGAAAGCTTTCGGCCATAGGATTGGGACACCACCGGCACAAGACCGGTCGGCCAGCGTCCAGTAAAAATTCCTGGCGCGGCTCAAATCAACAACAACAATGGTGATTCCGATGTCCTTCCGTGCCCGCCTGCACCCCGCATTCCGTCCGCCGCTCCTCGCGCAGCGCCAACCCCGCTGATCCGCCCCGAATCGTCCTGACTTTCGTCGCGCCACGCCTGGAGTACCGCCAATGCTGACCTTCCTCGGCTTTGCCATGGTCGTCACCTTCATGTACCTGATCATGACCAAGCGCCTGTCGGCCTTGATCGCGCTGATCCTGGTACCGATTCTGTTCGCCCTGTTCGGTGGCTTCGCCGCTGACATCGGCCCGATGATGCTGCAGGGCATCAGCAAGCTGGCGCCCACGGGCGTGATGCTGATGTTCGCCATTCTGTATTTCGCCTTGATGATCGACTCCGGTCTGTTCGATCCGGCCGTGCGCAGGATCCTCAAACTGGTCAAGGGCGACCCGCTCAAGGTGTCGGTCGGCACCGCCGTACTGGCCCTGGTGGTCTCGCTGGACGGTGACGGCGCCACCACCTACATGATCTGCTGCGCAGCCATGTTGCCGATGTACAGCCGCCTGGGCATGAGCCCGCGCATCATGGCCGGTCTGATCATTCTGGCCGGGGGCGTGATGAACATGACGCCCTGGGGTGGACCCACCGCCCGCGCTGCCAGCGCCTTGCACGTCGACCCCTCCGACATCTTCGTGCCGATGATCCCGGCCATGGCCTTCGGCGTGCTGGCGATCCTCGGCATCGCCTACGCCTATGGCAAGCGCGAGCGCGTACGCCTGGGCGAACTGAGCCTGCCGACCGACGATACCGACCACAGCCAGATCAGCGTCTCGCAGTTCCCGGAAGCCCGGCGGCCCAAGCTGCTGTGGTTCAACGCGGCCCTGACCCTGGTGCTGATGGTGGCGTTGATCGCCGGCCTGCTGCCGCTGCCAGTGCTGTTCATGATCGCCTTCAGCATCGCCATGATCGTCAACTACCCATGCCTGCAACAGCAGAAGGACCGGATCGCCGCCCACGCCGGCAGCGTCCTTGCGGTCACCGGGTTGATCTTCGCCGCCGGGATCTTCACCGGCATCCTGTCGGGGACCGGCATGGTCGATGCCATGTCCAAGAGTCTGCTGGCGGTCATCCCGGACGCCCTCGGCCCTTACCTGGCCGTGATCACTGCGATCGTCAGCATGCCGTTCACCTTCTTCATGTCCAACGACGCGTTCTACTACGGTGTGCTGCCAGTGCTGTCTGAAGCCGCTGCGCACTACGGCATCACCCCGGTGGAAATGGCCCGTGCTTCGATCGTCGGCCAGCCCGTGCACCTGCTCAGCCCTCTGGTACCCTCCACGTACCTGTTGGTGGCCTTGGCCGGCATCGAGTTCGGCGACCACCAGCGCTTCACCCTCAAGTGGGCAGTGCTGGTGTGCCTGTGCATAATGTTCGCCGCGTTGCTGATGGGGATTTTCCCGCTGTTCAGCAGTCTGTAGTACAACGCCCCCTTACACCGCACGCCCCGTCCTTTCGGGGCGTCGCCATCATCACCCGAAGGAATTGACATGGAATGGCTGACCAGCCCAGAAATCTGGGTTGCCTTTTTCACCCTGACTGCGCTCGAGATCGTGCTCGGGATCGACAACATCATCATGATCTCGATCCTGGTCAGCCGCATGCCCAAGCACATGCAACCCCGCACGCGCATCTTCGGCCTGGCGCTGGCCATGGTCACACGCATCCTGCTGCTGCTCTCGATCACCTGGGTCATGCGCCTGACCGCCGACCTGTTCGTGGTCCTGGGCCAGGGCATTTCCGGACGTGACCTGATCCTGTTCTTCGGTGGCCTGTTCCTGTTGTGGAAAAGCTCCCAGGAGATCTTTCATGGCCTGGAGGGTGAAGAAGAAGCCTCCGAAGAACCCAAAGGCGGTGGCGGCAAGTTCTTCTACACCATCGTGCAGATCGCCATCATCGACATCGTGTTCTCCCTGGACTCGGTGATCACGGCCGTGGGTATGGTTTCCCACGTGCCGGTGATGATCGCCGCGATCATCGTCGCCGTGCTGGTGATGATGCTGTGCGCCGGGACCATCGCCGACTTCATCGACAAGCACCCGTCGTTGAAGATGCTGGCGCTGTCGTTCCTGATCGTCGTGGGCACGGTGCTGATCGCCGAAGCCTTCGACGTTCACGTGCCCAAGGGCTACGTGTACTTCGCCATGGCCTTCTCGCTGGCCGTGGAAGCCATCAATATCCGCATGCGCACGTCGATCGCGCGCAAGAAGGGGGAGGCCGCCGAAGCGGTCAAGCTCAAGGATACCGTCGGCCACTGAGGCCAGCACCTGCTCGTCGAACAAGGCCGCCCCGTGCGGCCTTGTCCGTTTCTGAGCCTCCCTTCGCCTCGATCGGGCATATGCGCTGGCGACCTGACCCCGCAGCGACTACAGCTTAAACCAGTACCACGCAATCGCTGGCCACCGGGCCGAACGTCATTGGAGGACCTGGCCATGCTGACCCTGCTCGACCTGTTGTCTGCCGTCACCTTGCTGGTCTGGGGCACCCACATCGTGCGCACAGGCATCCTGCGGGTCTACGGCTCGAGCCTGCGCCGCGTGCTGGGCCAGAACATGAGCCGACGGCCCCTGGCCTTTCTGGCCGGCATCGGCGTGACCGCCCTGGTGCAGAGCAGCAACGCCACGGCGATGCTGGTCACCTCGTTCGTCGGCCAAGGTTTGATGAGCATGACCCCGGCCCTGGCGATCATGCTCGGTGCCGACGTCGGCACGGCGCTGATGGCCCGAGTGCTGACCTTCGACCTGTCATGGCTCTCGCCGCTGCTGATCTTCCTGGGGGTGATCTTCTTCCTGTCGCGCAAGCAGACCCAGGCCGGGCAGCTGGGACGAGTGGGCATCGGGCTGGGTCTGATCATTCTGGCGCTGCAGCTGATCGTCCAGGCTGCAGCGCCCATCACCCAGTCCCAGGGCGTGCAGGTGCTGTTCGCGTCACTGACCGGCGACATCCTGCTGGACGCACTGGTCGGCGCGTTGTTCGCGCTGGTGTCGTATTCCAGCCTGGCGGCCGTGTTATTGACCGCCACCCTGGCCGGTGCCGACCTGATCGGCCTGCCAGTGGCCATCGGCCTGGTGATTGGCGCCAACATCGGCAGCGGCCTTCTGGCTTTTTTGACCGCCACCTTGCAGAACGCCGCGGGGCGCCGGGTCGCGCTCGGCAGCCTGCTGTACAAGCTGATCGGCCTGCTGCTGGTGATCCCCGTGCTGCATCCGCTGGTGGACTGGATGCAGACCTTGAACCTGCGCCCCCAGGAGCTGGTGATCGGCTTCCACCTGCTCTACAACACCTTGCGCTGTGTCCTGCTGCTGCCCACGGTCGGGCTGATGGCCACCCTGTGCGAGGCCTGGCTGCCCGATCGGCGCGAGCCGGTCAGCGCCGCGCAGGCGCGCCACCTCGACCCGACTGCGCTGGACACGCCCAGCCTGGCCTTGGCCAACTCGGTGCGCGAGACCCTGCGCCTGGGCGACCTGGTCGACAGCCTGCTGGACGTCCTGCGCCAGGCCTTGCAGGGCGACGGCAGCGCCTTGCCCCGGCAGGCGCGGCAGCTCAGCGAGGAAGTCGACGTGCTGTACAACGCCATCAAGCACTACCTGGCGCGGATGCCACGCGAAGACCTGCCCGAACAGGACAGCCGGCGCTGGGCCGAAGTGATCGAACTGGCCATCAACCTCAAGCTGGCCAGTGACCTGATCGAACGCATGCTGCGCAAGGTCCAGCAGCAGAAGACGTCCCAGCGCCGCGCCTTCTCCGAGGTCGGCCTGGAGGAGCTGACCACCTTGCAACAGCCCTTGCAGGCCAACCTGCGCCTGGGCCTGTCGGTCCTGCTCAGCGCCGACCCCGACAGCGCACGGCAACTGCTGCGGGAAAAGCGCCGGTTCCGGGCCCAGGAACGGCGCCTGGCCCATGCCCATGTCAGCCGTCTGCAACGCCGCGTCGTGCAAAGCATCGAGACCAGTTCGCTGCACCTGGAGCTGATCGCCGACATGAAGCGGTTGAACTCTTTGTTTTGCAGCAGTGCCTATGTGGTACTGGGTGGCTCGGACACGGGCGGGCTGATGCTCGACACCGTACCGGATGAAACCCGCCTGCCTTGAACGCGTCTTTGACGCAGACCGGCCTGGAAGCTTGCTCATGCGTTGCCTGATGTTCGTCGTACTGCTGCTTTGCGCTTTTCCCAGTGTCGCCCTCGACCGCTCACGCGTGGAGGGCTACCTGCTGCCCAATGGCCTACAGGTCATTCTCAAGTCGGGTTATGAGCGCGACCACGTCTCCATCCGCCTGGTCGTCGGTGTCGGGCTGGACGACTTCGAGTGCGATCAGCGGGAACTGCCCCATCTGCTCGAGCACTTGCTCTTCAGTGGCCTGGACGGGCAGGACGAAGGTGGGCTGGAAGCCCGCATGCAAGCCCTGGGTGGGGAATGGAACGCCTTCACCAGCAGCGCCGACACGACTTTCGTCATCGAAGCCCCGGCGCGCAACCAGCGCAAGGTGCTGGACCTGCTGCTGGAGATCATTCGGGACACCCGCCTGGACGAGAAAGACCTGGCGGTCGCCAAGCAGATCATCGAGCGCGAGGATGGCGGGCACTACGGGCACCTGCAGCGCTGGCTGGACCGCCAGGACATCGGTCACCCCGCCAGCGACCAACTGGCCACCGAACTGGGCCTGAAATGCAGCGAACGCTCCGACGTCCAGGCCATGACCCTGAAACAGGTCGAAGACCTGCGCAACCGTTGGTATGCCGCCAACAACATGAGCCTGATCGTGGTCGGTGGCCTCGACAAGCTGCTGCCGGCCTACCTGGAACGCACCTATGGCGAGCTGCCAGCCACCGAGCCGGAAGACCGTCGCGCGCTGGACAGCATCAGCGAACAGGCCGAGCCACGCCGCGAGCTGGTGCGGGGCTGGGTCGGTGACAACGTCAAGCTGCACTGGCTGTTCATCGAGCCGGTGCTGGACACCGCCCATGACCAGACGTTGGAGCTGGTGGCGCGCTATCTCGACTGGGCCCTGTACGATCAATTGCGCCTCAAGCAGGGCTTGTCCTACGGTCCCTCGGTGAAGCGTCAGAGCTTCGGCGACAGCGGCATGCTCAGCCTCAACGCGGACCTCGAACGGGGGGATGTGGATCAGGCCATCGCGGCCATGCAAGGTCTGTTCGAGCGTCTGCGCACGGACGGCCTCGACCCGAAGACCTTCGCACGGATCCAGCAAGCCGCCATCGCCCGGGAAAGCTGGACGACCCAGGGCAATCCGGCGCTGGCCGACTATTACTGGGGCGCCCTCAACACCTACGCCGAGGGTCGCTTCGAAGACCCGGCAAGCACCTTGCGCGAGGTGACGCTGGAGGACGCCAACGCAGCCCTCAAGGCTCTGCTGAAGGAGCCGGGCTATGTGCGCATCGAAGCGCCGCTGTTGAGCGATGAGGGTGTCTACGGCGTGCTGGCGTTACTGGCCGTGGTGGCACTGGCCTTGATCTGGCTGCGTCGACGTCGACGCCGTCGTCGCCAGCGCGCTCCCCAGGCTCGCCCAAGCGGCGCTACACGACGGCGTTGAATCGACGGTATGCTGTGAGAGGTTTCCTATGCAGTCCTCATCGATGTCACATCTCTCTCACTGGTTGCACCGCCTGATCGAGTTGCTCAAGCGCTATCCGGGCGTCATCGCCCTGGGTGGCTTCCTGTCCGGTATCGGCAGCTTCATCCTGGTCGACCGCCAGGCCAGCCTGGCCAGCTGGATCGCCGTGGTGATGCTGGTCAGCTGGGTCTGGCTCATGCTCGAGAACACCCTGACCCGGCTCTTCGCGCGTACTTTCAAGCGTGAAATTCCGCAGCCACTGCTGCGCTACGCGACCCAGATGATCCACCAGGAAAGCCTGTACTTCGTCTTGCCGTTCTTCTTCGTCACAACCACCTGGAACAGTGGCCAGCTGGTGTTCACCGGCCTACTGGCGGCCGCCGGCCTGGTGTCGATCGTCGACCCGCTCTACTACAAATGGCTGGCGCCACGGCGCTGGCTGTTCATGGCATTGCATACCCTGACGCTGTTCGCCGCTTTGTTGACAGCCTTGCCGATCATCCTGCACCTGACCACGGCCGAAAGCTTCAAGCTGGCGCTGGGCGCGGCCATGCTGCTGTCCTTCCCGAGCCTGGCCAGCAGCTTCCCGATCACCGGCTGGCGCCGTGCGCTGGCGGTGCTGGGGCTGACCCTGGCGGTCGGCGCAGGGGGCTGGCTGCTGCGCTCCTGGGTTCCGCCGGCCACCTTGTGGATGACCGAGGTGGCCGTGAGCACCCAGGTGCAGGGCCGTGAGCCCGGCGATTCGCTCAAGGAGGTCAACGTGGACCAACTCAGGAGCAACGGGCTGTATGCCTACACCGCCATCAACGCCCCACGCGGTCTCGACGAGCGCATCTACCATGTCTGGCAGTTCAACGGCCAGGAAGTCGATCGCATCGCCCTGGACATCCACGGGGGACGCAAGGAAGGCTACCGGGCCTGGACCCATAAGCAGAACTTCCCGCCAGACCCTACCGGGCGCTGGCAGGTGAGGGTGCTGACCGAAGACGGTCAGGTCATCGGCGTGCTGCGCTTCAAGGTCACCCAGGGGGCCCAGCGCACGTGATCTCTGTCACGCACGCCGTCTACCCCTTCGTCCGGCGCGCGATGCGGCCTCAGGCGAAGAACCAGTAGCAGACCAGGATCGCCGCTACCACGCCAGAGAACTCGGCCAGCAGCGCGCACCCGACGGCGTGCCGAACACGCTGGATGCCCACCGCGCCGAAGTACACGGCCAGCACGTAGAAAGTGGTCTCGGTGCTGCCCTGGATGGTTGCCGCCACCAGCGCAGGGAAACTGTCCACGCCTTTGGCCTGCATGGTCTCGATCAGCAGCGCCCGGGCAGCGCTGCCGGAGAAGGGCTTGACCAACGCCGTGGGCAAGCCGTCGACGAAACGTGTGTCCAGGCCCATCCACTGCACCGCATGGCGGATACCGTCCAGGGCCAGGTCCAGGGCACCGGAGGCGCGCAACACGCCGACGGCGCAGAGCATGGCCACCAGGTAGGGCAGCAGGCTCTTCGCGACGTCGAAACCTTCTTTTGCCCCTTCCACGAACGCTTCATACACCTTCACCCGCCGCAGCGCGCCAATGATCAGGAACAGCATGATCACGCCGAACAGGGTCAGGTTGCCGAGAATGGACGACAGGAGAGCCAGGGCAGAGGTCGACAGCGTGGCGAGGAAGGCCATGAAACCGCCCAGCAACAGGGCGCCGGGCACCAGGTAGGCCAACACCACCGGGTCCCACAGCCGCAGCCGCTGCATGACGGCGACCGACAGCAGGCCCACCACGGTGGAGACGCTGGTCGCCAACAGGATCGGCAGGAACACCAGGGTCGGATCGGGCGCGCCTTGCTGGGCGCGGTACATGAAAATGGTGACCGGCAGCAGGGTCAGCGACGAGGCATTGAGCACCAGGAACAGGATCTGCGCATTGCTGGCAGTGGTCGTGCTGGGGTTGAGTTCCTGCAAGGCACGCATGGCTTTCAGCCCGATGGGCGTGGCGGCGTTGTCCAGACCCAGGCCATTGGCCGCGAAATTCAGGGTGATCAGCCCCAGGGCAGGGTGGCCTGGCGGTACTTCCGGCATGAGCCGGGCGAACAACGGGCCGAGCACTTTGGCCAGCCACTCGACGATACCGGCCTGCTCGGCGATCTTCAGAAACCCCAGCCAGAGCGTGAGGGTGCCGAACATCAGCACCATGACGTCCACCGACAGCTTGGCCATGGCGAAAATGCTTTCGACCATCGCGGCGAAGATGCCAGCGTTGCCTGCGAACAGCCACTGGGCCATGGCCGAGACGGCCGCTACCAGGAAAAAGCCAAGCCAGAGGCCATTGAGCATGCGCGCCACCCTTTGTGAAATGCGGGCGATGATAACGCATTGCGGCGCCGGGCTTCAGTGAGCGAGAGGGATGGCCTGACGAGAGACAGTCTCCATCAGGCCCGAAGACGGCTCACCCGCAGGCGAGCCGTGGGGACGGCTCAGCGCTTGGCGGGTTCGCCGACCGTTGCCGACGGGGCCTGCTTGCTGAGGTGCGGCAGGGAATTCCAGTAGGCCTCACCCTTGGCCGCGTCGTACATGCCTTCCCAGCGCGCGATCACCAGCGCCGCCAGGGCGTTGCCGACCACGTTCAACGCCGTACGGGCCATGTCCATGATGCGGTCGACGCCTGCAATGAAGGCCAGGCCTTCCAGCGGGATACCGACGCTGCCCAGGGTGGCCAGCAGCACCACGAACGAGACACCGGGTACACCGGCGATACCCTTGGAGGTCACCATCAGCGTCAGTACCAGCAGCAACTGCTGGCTGATCGACAGGTCGATACCGTACAGCTGCGCGATGAACAGGGCCGCGATGCTCTGGTACAGGGTCGAGCCATCGAGGTTGAACGAATAGCCGGTCGGCACCACGAAGCTGCAGATGGACTTGGGCGCGCCATAGGCTTCCATCTTCTCGATCACCCGCGGCAGCACCGTTTCCGAGCTGGAGGTGGAGTAGGCCAGGATCAGCTCGTCTTTCATGATGCGCATGATCTTCAGGATCGAGAAGCCGAACAGGCGTGCGATCAGGCCCAGCACCATGAAGGCGAAGAAGGCGATGGCGAAGTACACCAGCAAGACCAGCTTGGCCAATGGCAGCAACGAGGAGAAGCCGAAGTTGGCGACCGTCACGGCGATCAGAGCGAACACGCCGATCGGCGCGTAGTTCATGATCATGTGGGTGACCTTGAACATGGTTTCCGAGACGCCCTGGAACGTGCGCACCAGCGGCTCGCGCAGGTCCGCCTGCAGGCTCGACAAGCCGAGACCGAACAGCACCGAGAAGAAGATGATCGGCAGCATCTCGCCGCGCATCAATGCTGCGAAGATGTTGGATGGAATCAGATTGAGCAGGGTTTCGATGAAGGCGTGCTCGTGCTGCACTTCCGCTGCGGTCGCCTGGTACTTGGAAATGTCCACGGTGCCCAGGGTGCTCATGTCGATCCCGGCGCCCGGATGGAACAGGTTGGCCAGCAGCAGGCCGACCACGATGGCGATGGTGGTCACGATCTCGAAGTACAGGATGGTCTTCAGACCGATGCTGCCCAGCTTCTTGGCATCGCCGACACCGGCGATGCCGACGATCAGCGAGGAGATGACGATCGGCACGACGATCATCTTGATCAGGCGGATGAAGATGTCACCCGCCGGTTGAAGCACGTTGCTGATCCACCATGCCTTTTCTGCACTGAAATGGTTCAGCAAGGCACCGACGGCCACACCGAGGACCAGGCCGATGAGAATCTGCCAAGCGAGGCTTAGTTTTGCCTTCTTCATGTCTTCACCTTCTTGTTTGCACATCTTAGATATCTGGCTGCAAGCCGCTGCTTAGAGCGGTTCCTGCGCGAAATCGCTAGGTCCCGAGACGGCACACTCGCCAAGCGATCGGCAGGCCTGGCACGGGCACCGGGAGCAGAGCCCGGTGAAAAAGTCGGCAACTATTGCGATGACGACCACCCTCGTCTAATGCCGTAAACGAGTGGGTCATGCCGAATCGGCATGAGGCAAGGCGGGTTTTGTCGTGGCTTCGTTGCTGACAGAGACGTGCGTTCGGATTGCCGAACAGCTAGGGAACCCATTTCCAGGCGGTGCAGGGAAGGATCAATCAGGTGCGATCAATGTGTTCGACAATCCGAATGCCCGCAGACAGGCGTCTGCAAACGAGCCGGGCGAGGGAAAAAAAGATGGATGGCAGGTGTGGGAAAAGAAGACGCTGGAGGGAAGAAGTAGCGCTTCGGAAGCCAGATCGATCAATGCTACAACACTGAGCATTGATCGATCTGATGCTTCCGATGCTGCTTCGCCTGACCCGGCCCCCTGAAAGAAGGTACTCCCTGTACCCCTAGGCCGCTTCGACACGATAGGTCAAAACAGCCCGGCCCCTTGGTCATGCGCTGCACCCTCATCGAGGCAGCGCACCATAGAAGCTGCAATCCCGAAAAGGTTCAGCTTCCGTTGATAACTGGACGCAACCGGTAGTCAGTACCAGGCCGGATCGCGTTTCAACTGCTCCTGGAGCAGCTTCTTCATGCCGTCATCCGGATCGCCCAACCACGTGTAGGTGGCGTGACGCGTCGGTGACTTGTCCTGCGGCAGACCTTCGGGTACCTCGACCAGCATCCCGTAGGCATCGTCCTTGTCCCAGCTGAAGGCGACGATCAAGCGCTTGTACGTGCAGTTGCCCTCGGACTCACAGACCGGACCAACCAGGTACTTGTCACCGTCTTCGGTGACCGCTGACATCTGCTGAGGTGAACTGCCACTCAGGTTGATCACCCAGTCGGGCAGACGCTCCTGCGTACGGACCACCTTGGCCCATGTCTCACGGTATTCCTTGTCCGAGCCAAGCAACTGGTTGGCCCGGACCTGGCCATCATTGGCCGCCATTGCCGCACTGCTGCCGCCCAGAACGAGCGCAGCAGCCAAAGCTCGGCAGAGCACTGCCTTCATTACGACTATCTCCTGCCACGGCCGAAGAAGAACGACGCCACGAACAGCACCAGGAACACGATGAACAGAATCTTCGCGATACCGGTAGCGGCGCCAGCGATACCACCGAAGCCCAGAACGGCCGCGACGATGGCGATGATCAGGAAGGTAATGGCCCAGCTCAGCATGGTGTATCTCCTTTATTACTCTTTATTGAATCCTGATGCCGGGTCAGAAGACCCAACTGTCTTGGTGAACGACGCTGTCCGTGGTCGCGGAAGACGCTTGCGAAACGGGCAGGTGGGCTGGCGCGCTGACGGGCATGCTCGCCCGGGTGGCCTGAATGTGTGCGATCAGTGCGGTTTGTGCCGCGACCTGATCAGCCATGCGGGCCGACTGCCAGGTGTGATACAGCTGGCCGATCAACAGGGTGACCATCAGCGCGAACGTGACGAGCAGCACCTGACGCAGAGGCAGGGCAAGGGTCGTTTCGCGTTGAGTGGTCTGGGCGTTCATGCCGGTACTCCTGTTGTTCGTATTCTGCGGTTCGTGCAGATAACAGTGCAGCCAGCATGCCAGTCTTGATTCGACTAAAAAATCCTTTAAAAACAAAGGCTTAATTAAAACCGAAAAGACCGTGTAGGACGTATCCTGCACGATCTTCGAAATAGTTCCGTGCGATTTGCACGATCACCCCTCGACCTTGGTCGCCACCTTGAGCAAATCAGGGTCTACGCCTCGTACACCAAGGATCTGTCGAGCGATCTCCACCGCGATCGACTTCTGCTGAGCACTCACCACCTCGCCCGACAAACGCACCATGCCTTCAGCACTGGCTACCTTGATCTTCAATACATCCAGGTTACGGCTGAAGCGAAAACTTTCCTGGATCTTGTCGACGATCCATTCATCGTTCGGCTGAGCCCCCGTGGAGGCTTCAGCGGGTGTGGTTCGCGCCTGAGCCATGGCCACGCTGTCCAGGCTGATGAGGTTGTTCACCATGTACACACCCTCGGTGCTGCGCGCCAGGACCCCGGCCAGCTCCTTGGCCTGCGCATTGTCGACCTTGCCACGCAAGGTCACGACGCCGTCCTGCGTGTTCACCTCGACGGCAGCCTTCTGCGTCAATGTGCTCCACGCCAGGCGAGAGCGGACGATGGCAGACAAAGTCGCGTCTTCGAGGCGTTGCGCGTAGGCCTTGAGCTCCAGAGGCTGTTCGACCAACTGAGGATTCACGTGCAGTTGGTTGTCCACCTGCTCGATGCCTCGTGTCGCCTGGGCCACGTCCTCTGCCAGGCGACGCTGCACGTCGTTCTCCACGTCGCCTGTCAGCGTGGCCGCCTGGCCATCGACTCGGGCCTTGATTGCAAAGGTGTTGAGCACACGGTTGAGCGACAGGGCCGTTTGCACCGCGCCCTCCAGCCGTGCGTCCTGAGCGGTTTCGGCCTGGGCCACGGGGAGCAGGCAGGCTTGACCAAGCATCCAGAGGCCGATCCAGGTCGCATTTCGGTAAGGGGTAAGCATGTCCATCTCCTTAAACGCATTAGAAACAGCGGTTCGCAATGACCATGCCAGCCCCCAATCGAGCGAAAGACCTTGTTTTTCAATGATTTAAGGCCTGCGACATAAAGCAGCTAGCATGCATTCAGCAAAATCAATCAGAATTGACCATGCAACTTGCCCGATTTTTCCGACACTAACCGAGATAATTCTTAAAGGAGCGTAGGAAATGGAGTCAGCCCAAGACAGTCAGGGCCGTATTCTGCTTGTGGATGATGAGTCAGCCATCCTGCGGACCTTCCGTTATTGCCTGGAAGACGAGGGTTACAGCGTCGCGACAGCCAACAGCGCTGCCCAGGCCGACACGCTGTTGCAACGCCAGGTGTTCGACCTATGTTTCCTGGACCTGCGCCTGGGGGAAGACAACGGTCTGGACGTGCTCGCCCAGATGCGTATCCAAGCGCCCTGGATGCGCGTGGTGATCGTCACCGCCCATTCGGCCATCGACACCGCCGTGGACGCGATCCAGGCCGGTGCCGCCGACTATCTGGTCAAACCCTGCAGCCCCGACCAGCTGCGCCTGGCCACGGCCAAGCAGCTGGAAGTGCGTCAGTTGTCGGCACGCCTGGAAGCCCTGGAGGGTGAAGTCCGCAAGCCCAAGGATGGCCTGGACTCCCACAGCCCGGCGATGATGGCGGTGCTCGAGACTGCGCGGCAGGTCGCCACCACCGATGCCAACATCCTCATCCTGGGCGAGTCCGGAACCGGCAAGGGCGAGCTGGCACGGGCCATCCATGGCTGGAGCAAGCGGGCGCGCAAGGCCTGCGTCACCATCAACTGCCCTTCGCTGACCGCCGAGCTGATGGAAAGCGAACTGTTCGGCCACAGCCGCGGCGCGTTCACCGGTGCCAGCGAAAGCACCCTGGGCCGGGTGAACCAGGCCGACGGCGGCACCCTGTTCCTCGACGAGATCGGCGACTTCCCGCTGACGCTGCAACCCAAGCTGCTGCGCTTCATCCAGGACAAGGAGTACGAGCGCGTCGGCGATCCGGTGACGCGCCGCGCCGATGTGCGCATCCTGGCGGCGACCAACCTGAACCTCGAAGAAATGGTTCGTGAAGGCAAGTTCCGCGAGGACCTGCTCTACCGCCTGAACGTCATCACCTTGCATCTGCCGCCGTTGCGCGAGCGCAGCGAAGATATCCTTACGCTGGCCGATCGCTTCCTGGCACGCTTCGTCAAGGAATACTCGCGCCCAGCCCGAGGCTTCAGCGAAGAGGCCCGCGCCGCGCTGCTCAACTACCGTTGGCCAGGCAACATCCGCGAGCTGCGCAACGTGATCGAGCGCGCCAGTATCATCTGCGGTCAGGAGCGGGTGGAGATCGCGCACCTGGGCATGGGCGAGCAACCTGCGGGCAATTCGCCGCGCGTCGGCGCATCCATGAGTCTGGACGAACTGGAGCGCGCCCATATCGGCGCCGTGCTGGCCACCAGCGACACCCTGGAGCAAGCGGCGCGTACCCTGGGGATCGATGCCTCCACCCTGTACCGCAAACGTAAGCAGTACCACCTATGAAATGGGCGATGAAGCTGCGTACGCGGCTCTTTCTCAGTATTTCCGCGTTGGTCAGTGTGGCGTTGCTGGGCTTGCTGCTCGGGTTGGTGAGCGTTATCCAGATGGCCTCGGTGCAGCAGGAACAGGTGCGTGAAACCACTCAATCGCTGGCGCTGGGCCTGAAGCTGCGGCAGAACCTGGGAAGTCAACTGACCCTGATCCTGAAAGCCGACTCCGACCGGGAACGCCTGCTGAGCCTGCAGAACGAGTTCCAGACCGTACTGGACGACAGTGCCGACCTGGCCAGCGCCAAGTCCGGTTTCAGCAAGACACGTGCGACCTACCAGCGCTTCCTCCAGGCCTACCGCGAATCCGAACAACCGTGGCGCGACATGAGCCCGGAGGCGCCACTGGGCGCCGCGTTCAACGCCATTCGCACCGACTTGATCGATGTTCACCAGAATGCCTTGGCGTACATCAGCCAGAGCGGCGAGCAGGCCCGCGACCGTTCGCTATTGGTCGGCGGCCTTCTGGGCATCATGGGGCTGACCGTCCTGGTGCTGGGCTTCATTACCGCGCATAACATGGCGCGCCGGTTCGGCCAGCCGATCGAGGCCTTGGCCAAGGCCGCCGACCAGGTGGGCGAGGGCAACTTCGATGTCACCCTGCCGGTGACCCAAGGCCAGGAGCTGGGCCTGCTGACCAAACGGTTCGGGCTCATGGCCGATGCCTTGCGCAAGCATCAGGCGACCAACGTCGACGAACTGCTGGCCGGGCAGCAACGCTTGCAGGCCGTGCTCGACAGCATCGACGATGGCCTGCTGATCATCGATCGACAGGGTCGGCTGGAGCACCTCAATCCCGTGGGCCAGCGCCAGCTCGGCTGGGACAACAGTCGCGTGGGCATCAGTCTGGCCGAGGCGCTGCAGCGGCCTGAACTCGAGCAGCAGCTGCGTCAGGTCTTGCGCGGCGGCAGCCTGGACCGGCCACCCGAGGACCTGAGCCTGGAAGTGGACGACGAGTCGCGTCTGCTGACCTACAGCCTCACCCCCGTCAGCCATCCTCAAGGCCCGATTCTGGGTGCGGTCATGGTCCTGCATGACGTCACCGAGCAGCGGGCTTTCGAGCGGGTGCGCAGCGAATTCGTGCTGCGTGCGTCCCACGAGCTGCGCACGCCGATCACAGGCATGCACATGGCGTTCGGTCTGCTGCGCGAACGGCTGAAATTCCCGGCCGAGGCTCGTGAGAACGACTTGCTCGACACCATCGGCGAGGAGATGCAGCGCCTGACGCAGTTGATCAACGACCTGCTCAACTTCTCGCGCTACCAGAGCGGTCTGCAGAAGCTCGAGCTGGCGCCTTGTACGGTCGAGGATCTGCTTCAGCGTGCCATGGACCGATTCGCACTGCAGGCGCAGGCCAAGGCCATCGAGCTGGTCCAGGAGCTGGAACACCCCCTGCCGCGCCTTCAGGCCGATGCCGCCCAGCTCGACCGCGTCCTGGACAACCTGCTGCACAATGCCATCCGCCACACGCCCCAAGGCGGGCGTATCTGCCTGCAGGCGCGACGCCATGCCGAACGTGTGATCATCAGCGTCGAGGACAATGGCGAGGGCATCGCCTACGGGCAGCAGGGCCGTATCTTCGAGCCGTTCGTCCAGGTGGGGCGCAAGAAGGGCGGCGCGGGGCTGGGTCTGGCGCTGTGCAAGGAAATCGTCCAGCTGCACGGTGGCCGCATGGGCGTGTTCTCCCGACCGGGGCAAGGCACCCAGTTCTACATGGCCCTGCCCGCCTAACCGTGATCAACGCGAGGTCAGCGTGCGGCGCTGACCCTCGCTGACCAACTGGATGAACTGACGGGCCGTCAAGGGCCGGGCGAACAGCCACCCCTGGCCGTACTCCACGCCTTCGCTGCTGAGCAGCTCTGCCTGGTCTTCGTATTCCACCCCCTCGGCGATGACCTGCAACTGCAAGGCATGGGCCATGCGCACGATGTGCGGGGCGACGCCACTGCTGGCGGCATCGTGCCCCAGGGCATCGATGAAGGCCTTGTCGATCTTCAGGCAATCGACCGGCAAGGTCTGCAGGTAGGCCAGGCTGCAGTAGCCCGTGCCGAAGTCGTCGATCAGCACCTTGTGCCCCATGCTGCGCAAGGCCTGCAAATGGTCGCGTGCCACCTGCACGTCCACCAGGCCTCGCTCGGTCACCTCGAAAGCGATCTGTCGCGCGGCAACGCGATGCAGGGCCAGCAGACGCGTCGCCACCAGCCCGATGCGCGGCGCGGTGACATCGCAGGCCGCCAGGTTGATCGAGATGTACAACTGCGCATGGGTACGCAGCAGGGCGCCCAGTTGCTCGAGCACACGTTGCAGGACGAAATCGGTCAGCGGGCGAATCTGGCCGGTGTCTTCGGCCAACGGGATGAACAGCTCGGGACTGGTCAGGGTGCCATCGGGACGCCGCCAGCGCACCAGAGCCTCGGCGCCTACGCAGCAGCGACTGGTCAGCGTGAAGATCGGCTGGTAGAGCACTTGGAGCTCGCCACGCCGCAAGGCCCCTTGCAACTCGGCACTCATCGAACGGCGCTGCAGCGCCAGTTGCCCCACCAGCCAACCGATGCAACAGGCGCTCAGCAGGCTGCCGACTACCAGCAGCCACAGCAGCCAGCCCAGCTCCAGCGGCGCAGAGGTACGTGGCACGATCAGGGCCAGCTGGTACTCAGGGTACTTGGTCGGCATGCGATAGATGAGGCGATCCGGCAGCTCGATCAGGGCCTGTGTCGAATCGACTGGCCACCGGGCGCGGGGGGGCCAGGGCTGCACGGGGCCCAGTACCGGGATGGCGCGCGCACCCTGATCGAACAGCACCAGCACGCTGCCGCCGGCTGGCAGGTCCACCACGTCGGTCAGGTGCCCGCGGGAGGTGGAGACCAGAAAGTGCCCGCGTCCCAGCATCAGGACGGCCAGGTTGTCGTCGGGCTCGGTGGAGGTATTGAGCCAGATGTCGTAAACCGGCCCATTGATGTCCGGTGCTCGCAGCGGCACTTCCCAACGGACACCCTCACGTATCGAGCACACGGTGGCGCCATCGACATAAGCCGCCTCGTAGACGAAACGGTAGCGAAATCCCACCTGTCGCAAGGCGGTCAGCATCGCGCCGTCACATCGACGCGACGACAGCGACTGCAGGTGGTCCACGCCCTGGCGCAACTGCCCGAAGACCTGCTCGAGGCGCTCCAGAAAACGCTCGCCGCGCGCGTTCATCGAGGCAATTTCCTGCTGCTTCACCTGGTGCAGGGCCAACGACAGGCTGATCGCCAGCAGCAGGCTTGCGCTGAACAGGGTCGCGACCAGGGCCAGCAGCCGTGGTCGCTGCAACAGGTAGGCAAAAACGGGGGCGAGGGCTGACATCCACGGTATCCGGTCGAGTGTCCATGAGCAGGGCAACTGTCCGGCAAGTCAGTCTCTCGCAAGAGCGCTTCAATGCATGCTGTTCAGCACTTGCAGGATAGCTGCGGTTTGCGCATCCGCCACGCCATCGTAACGCTGGGGCCGGAAGTGCATCTGGAAGGCCGTGAGCGTCGCGCGGGTGGCCGGGTCCCAGACCCCGGTCGGTGCGATGGCGTAGCCGGCGCGGGCCAGTTGCTGTTGATACCAGCCGATGCTCGGCGGGTTCGCGGCATAGTAGACCTGCTGCCGGGCCACGGCGTTGGCGTCAGGCCAGAGCCCCAGGCCGGCCTCGGCCAGGCGTTTCCAGGGGAACAGCGGGCCTGGATCCTGCTTGCGGCCTGGGGCGATGTCGCTGTGGCCGATGATGTTGCGCGGCGAGATACCGTGGCGCTTGATGATGTCCTTGACCAGGGCGATCACCGCCTGCACCTGGGCCTCGCTGTAGGGGTACCAGCGGCGACCATTGGGGGTATCGGTGAAGCCTGGGTTGACGATCTCGATCCCGATCGAGCTGGCGTTCAGCCAGGTCCGACCCTGCCACTGGCTTTCCCCGGCATGCCAGGCCCGGCGGTTCTCGTCCACCAGTTGATAGACCGTGCCCGGGCCATCGCCGATCAGGTAGTGGCTGCTGACCTCACCCTGGGTCAGCAGCGCCAGCGAACGCTCCAGCGAAGCATTGGTGTAATGCAGAACGACGAACTGGACACGGCTGTCCTGATTGGCCGAGACGTGACTGCGGTCGATGCGTAGCCCCGAAGAGCATCCCGCGAGCAGCAGCAACAGGGAGGCGAGCACGAGTTTTTTCATAGGGTGAACAAGCACCTGGTCAGAAGAGTGGCGTCAGTATAACGGGCTGACCCGCCAGCGCACGTGGTGCACGACGGGTCGCACCCACCCCACAGGGACATGATTGGCAGACCCTCAGCGGTCGGTCTGGACCTGATTGCGGCCCTGGGCCTTGGCCCGGTACAACGCCTGGTCGGCACGCTTGAGCACTGCCTCGGCCAGGTCGCCGGTCTGGAAGGCGCTGATCCCGATCGACACGGTCACGGTGACCCGCTCGCCCTTGAAATGAAACGGGCAGGCCTCCACGGCGGCACGCAGGTCGTCGCTCGACGCGCGGCCGGCCGCCAGTGCGCTGCCGGGCAGCAGCAGCACGAACTCCTCGCCGCCGAAGCGCGCAATGAAGTCTCGGCCACGCAAGCGTGTGCGCAGCACGTTGGTGACGATCTTGAGGACCTTGTCCCCGGCCAGGTGGCCATAGCTGTCGTTGATCCGCTTGAAGTGGTCCAGGTCGAGAATCGCCAGGCACAGCGGCTCACCGGTCGCCTGCCAGGCCTGCACGTCGTGCTCGAGACGCTCGCTCCAGGCGGCGCGGTTGGGCAGCCCGGTGAGCGAGTCGATCAGGGCTTTCTGGCGCTGCTCTTCGAGGTGACCGCGCACATCCAACGCTTCCTGCTCCATCGCCGCCACGCGTTCGGCAAGCCCTTGCAGCCGACCGGCCAGCGCCTGCTCACGCTGGTCCCGTGCGTGGCAGTGCTCGTCCAGCGTGGTCAGCAGTCCTTCCAGACGATTGTCCAGCAGCGAACGCAGGCTCGCCAGGTCGTTGACGTCCTGGACACTGCTCTGCAAACCATCGACCTGCTCGCGCAATCGGTGGTCCAGCTGTCGCGAGGCCGAGCGGTGGTCGGCGTGACCGCTGCTGGCCGCCTGCAACTGACTCTGGAAGGTCTCCAGGCGCCCGTTGAGCTGCTGCAGATAAGCCTCGAACTCGTGCTGCCCACTGTCGTTGATTGCCAGCATCAGCACGGCCAGATCGTCCAGCACGGGGATCAGTTCGTACCAGTTCAGGCCGCTGGCGACCCGTTCGCGCATGGCCAGTGCCTGGGTCTTGTACCGCTCTGGCAAGGTCAAATCGTCGAGCAGACCGAGCAGCGTCTGTTCGATGGGCGCCGCCACGCTGCTGTAAGGGGGCTCGACGGCATAGGGCAGGGCGTAAGGCCCGTCGTCGAGCGGCGCGTCCGACATCTCTTCGTTGGCGGTTGACGGGGGCGACACCGGAGGCGAGACGGGCAGAGGTGGCACGCTCGGCATAGGGGATGCGGACATGGCCTCAGGGGGTGCAGGCACGGTCTCAGCGGGTGCAGGCACGGAGGCCATGTCGTCTGCCATGGGAGGCTTGAGCACAGGGTGCACGTCGCCTGTCCCAGCCGTTGCCGACACAGGTGGCGCTACAGGCGGCGGGTCGATCGGTGCAGGCGCAGCCTCGGGTGCAGGCGCCGATTCAGGCTCAGACTGAGACTGAGGCTCAGTCGATGGTGCCAGTGTCAGTGCGGGTGCGGGTGTGACCGGAGCGGCAGCCGGAGCCTCGCTATCACGCGATCCGAACAATCGTTGCAGCAGGCCGGGCCCCGAGGGTGGTGCCTGCGTACGCAGGGCCAGCAGCGCACGCCCTTGCAGGTTGCTGAGTTCACTCAGCAGCAGGGGCATCTCCCTGGCCTGGCCAACGCGCTCGTCGAGTTGCTTGGCGAATTTCTTCAGTGGCTTGCCCACGTCGCTGGGCAGGGGCAGGTGCTGCAACTGCTGCACCAGCGCCGACAAGGCCGTACTGACCTGGCCCAGGCGCGTTTCACGGCGCTGCTCGGAATCGAGTACGGCTTTCTCCAGGCGCGGGATGAGCCCGGCCAGCGCGGTGTCGAGGTTGTCGCCGCGAATGACTTCGCGCATCTCCTTCATGCACGCATCCACTGCCTTGTCGCTGCCTTCGGCCGCCAACGTGCTGCGCACCAGACCACGACGCAGCAGGTCGAGACGTGCCTCCCAGCGACGCTCGAGCGCTTCCTGCTGCTCGAGGCTTTCCAGGTATTTGTCTTTCCAGCGCTGGGCGTCGTCGGTCATGCCTGGATCCGCATTCGGAAAAAGGGCTGTCAGCTCACGACCGGCAGCGTATCCACAGTCAATGCGTCAGGCAAACGAATCTCCACGGCCACCGGCAAATGGTCGGAAATGGGCTGCGACAGCACCTCGACCCGCTCCAGCGTCAAGCTCGGGCTGAGCAGAATGTGGTCCAGGCAACGCTGGGGTCGCCAGCTGGGGAAGGTGGCCTCGACCTGGGGTGCGATCAGGCCCAGGTCACGCAGGGGCGAGTGCTCGAGCAGGTCATTGGCGTGGGTGTTCATGTCGCCCATGAGCACCTGGTGACGGTAGCCGCCGATCAGTTCACGGATGTAGGCCAGTTGCAGGGCGCGGGTCTTGGCGCCCAATGCCAGGTGCATCATGACCACGACCAGCGCGTCCTCACCCTCGCCGAAACGTACCAGGATGGCACCGCGGCCTGCCGGCCCCGGCAAGGGATGATCCTCGAGCGCGTGAGGCTTGAGACGGCTCAGCACACCGTTGCTATGCTGGGCGAAACGCCCGAGGTTGCGGTTGAGTTGCTGGTACCAGTAGGGGAAGGCGCCCAGTTGCGCCAGGTGCTCCACCTGGTTGATGTAGCCCGAGCGCAGACTGCCCCCGTCGACCTCCTGCAAGGCGACCAGGTCGAAGTCGCCGATCAGCGCGCCGATCTTCTGCAGGTTGCCGGCACGGCCGGTGTGCGGCAGCAGATGCTGCCAGCTGCGGGTCAGGTAGTGGCGGTAACGTTCGGTACTGATGCCCACCTGAATATTGAAGCTGAGCAGCCTGAGCCGCCCATCGGCAGGCAGCTCAGTACCTTGCAGATGGGCCGAGTTGACCTGCGGCTGATGCAGGCCAACGCCTCGCGTGGTCTTCAAGCGGGCCATGGTCAGCGCCGCTACTTGGCGGCGCGCTCCTTGGCGATCAGCTGGTCGGCAACCTGCAGGACACCTTCAGGCCCGCCAGCGGTGCCGAGGTCGAAGCGGTACTTGCCATCGACGACCATGCTCGGCACGCCCGTGATTTCGTACTTCTTGGCCAATTCCTTGGCCTGGTTGACCTGGCCCTTGATGGCGAAGGAGTTGAAGGTGGCCAGGAACTTGTCCTTGTCCACGCCCTGGGTGGCGAGGAATTCGGCCATTTCCTCAGGCTTGGTCAGACGCTTGCGCTGGTTCTGGATGGCGTCGAACACGGCGTTGTGCACCTTGGCTTCCACGCCCATGGCTTCGAGGGTCAGGAACATCTGCCCGTGGGCATCCCAAGGGCCGCCGAACATGGCTGGCACGCGCTTGAAAACGACGTCCTGTGGCAGTTTTTCGACCCACGGGTTGAGGGTCGGCTCGAAGTGGTAGCAGTGCGGGCAGCCGTACCAGAACAGTTCGACGACTTCGATCTTGCCGGGCACCGAAACAGGAACCGGATTGCTCAGCTCGATGTATTGCTCGCCGGCGACAGGCTCCGCGGCCTGGACGGCAGCTACTCCGAAAGCGCTGGCGGCGACCAGCGCGGCGCTGAGAAACAGTTTACGCATGCTTTGCTCCTGAGGCAGTCATTGGCCGCTTGGCGACCTTGCTGAATAGTCTGAGACCGATCGTAAAGGGTCGAGTTCTCGAGTGTAACGGTTGCGGTCATGAAAAAGGGTGAACGATGTCGGGTCTGCACCTGACGACCCAGCGTCGAATTGGACGCGGGCGAACAACGACACTCTTGTTACCCCGGTGCCATTAACCTTGTGTTAACGACCGCTCAATGCAAGCCCTGGATGTAGCTGGAAAGCGCTTCGATGTCTGCATCGCTCAGCCGTCCGGCGATCGACCGCATCACCGCGGCAGCGTCCGTTTCGGTACGCTGGCCCTCACGAAACGCCTTCAGCTGCTTGCTCACGTAGGCGGCATGCTGCCCGCCCAGCCGAGGAAAGCCTGCCGAGGCCAACCCCGCGCCATCGGGCGCATGGCAACCGATGCAGGCGGGCAGGCCGCTCTGCAGATCACCGCCGTTGAACAACGCACGGCCTCGTTCGACCAAGGCAGGGTGGGCGAAGCCTGTGCTCGTCGACTGGCTGGCGTACCAGGCCGCCAGGTCAGCCAGGTCCTGATCGCTCGAGGAGGTCAGCAGGCCGGTCATTTCCGGTACGGCCCGCGCGCCTGAACGGATGTCGCGAAGCTGCTCCAGAAGATAGCGCTCGCCTTGACCGGCGAGTTTGGGAAAGATTGGCACCAGGCTGTTGCCATCGGGGTTATGGCACGCGCCGCACACGGCGCTCTTGGCCTGGCCTGCCGCCGCTTCCCCTCGCAGGGGTTCTGCCTGGGCAGTGCCCACGCCGCAGAGCGTCAGCAGCACGCCAGCCGCGTACAGACGCATGCGTCGGCGCAGGGGGTCCTGGCGAAGAAGCGCCATGGCGTGACGTGGACCCGGTTGGTCTGGGGAATCGTGCAATGCCTTGGAATCCTGTGTAGCCTGCGCGAACGGCGGCTCGTTGACGTCGCCTCGGCGGCCTGATGCCGGGGCCGGTGTCGGTGCAACGCGCACACGAAAACCGCGTCACTATATACTTGCGACCTTCAAACGGAAACGCACCGCTTGCCGCGCCCAGGCCCGGCAACGCCCCTATCGGAAACCCCATGCACGTCAAGAACCCCATCCTCGGCCTCTGCCAGCAGGCTCGTTTCGCCATCAGCGCGGCCAAGGTCGAGCAATGCCCTGATGACCAGGGCTATGAAGTCGCCTTCGCCGGCCGCTCGAATGCCGGCAAGTCCAGCGCCCTGAACACGCTGACCCATGCCAACCTGGCCCGTACCTCCAAGACGCCGGGCCGCACCCAGTTGCTGAACTTCTTCGCGCTGGACGACGAGCGCCGCCTGGTCGACCTGCCCGGCTATGGCTACGCCAAGGTGCCGATTCCGCTCAAGCAGCACTGGCAGCGCCATCTGGAAGCCTATCTGGGCAGCCGCGAGTGCCTGCGTGGCGTGATCCTGATGATGGATGTGCGCCACCCGATGACCGACTTCGACAAGATGATGCTCGACTGGGCCAAGGCCAGTCAGATGCCGATGCACATCCTGCTGACCAAGGCCGACAAGCTCACCTTCGGCGCCGCGAAGAACACGCTGCTCAAAGTGCAGGCGGAGATCCGCAAAGGGTGGGGTCAAGGCGTGACCATCCAGCTGTTCTCGGCGCCCAAGCGCCAGGGGCTGGAAGAGGCCTATGGTGTCCTGGCCGGCTGGATGGAACTGGAAGACAAGCCCGCCGCCGAGTGAGCCACGGCGCCTGGCGAACCACCAGGGCCGGTCGAGCGCTGGCCCGGATCGCCAAATGGCAGGCAAAAAAAACCCCGGACTTCATGGGGGGAGGGGGAAGTTCGGGGTCCAAGTTCGGACCGCTAGGGCGGGGTCCGAATATCTGCCAACACTTAACACAACATAGGAGCATCGAACGGCTTGCTCAGCCATTCAGGGACTCTGAGTAGCATTTCACCCCTTAAGTTCCCTGGCAGTGAAAATGATTTTTATCTTCCGCTTCCTGCCCTGTGCATGGGCAAGCGGCCGGCCCGGCGCATTCGCCAGCGGCCGGACGCCTGAGAGCGTCAGTGCGCCTCGTCCCAGTTGGGACCGGTACCGACCTCCACCAGCAACGGCACATCGAGCTGCGCGGCACCGCTCATGTGCTCGCGAATCTCCCGGCTGACCTGTTCGACCAGGTCCTCGCGCACCTCCAGCACCAGTTCGTCGTGCACCTGAAGGATCACCCGCGCATCCAGCCCGCTTTCCTCCAGCCACTGGTCTACCGCGACCATCGCGCGCTTGATGATGTCAGCCGCCGTGCCCTGCATGGGTGCGTTGATCGCCGTGCGTTCGGCGCCCTTGCGCAGAGAAGGGTTCTTGGCATTGATGTCCGGCAGGTACAGGCGACGCCCGAACAGGGTCTCGACGAAGCCTTGTTCGGCGGCCTGCTTGCGGGTGCGGTCCATGTAGGCCAGCACGCCTGGATAGCGCGTGAAATAACGGTCGATGTAATCCTGGGCCTGCTTGCGATCGACGCCGATCTGCCGCGCCAGGCCGAACGAGCTCATGCCGTAGATCAGGCCGAAGTTGATCGCCTTGGCGCTGCGGCGCTGATCGTGGGTGACCTGCTCCAGCTCGACGCCGAACACCTCTGCCGCCGTGGCCCGGTGCACGTCCAGGTCGTTGCGGAACGCGTGCAGCAGCCCTTCGTCCTTGGCCAGGTGGGCCATGATGCGCAACTCGATCTGCGAGTAGTCGGCAGCCAGCAGGCGGTAGCCCGGGCTGGCGACGAACGCCTGGCGAATGCGACGGCCCTCGGCGGTCCGGATGGGGATGTTCTGCAGGTTCGGATCGCTCGACGACAACCGCCCGGTGGCCGCCACGGCCTGATGGTACGAGGTGTGGATACGCTGGGTGCGCGGGTTGATCTGCTCGGGCAGGCGGTCGGTGTAGGTGCTCTTGAGCTTGCTCAAGGTGCGGTACTGCGTCAGCACCTTGGGCAGCGGGTAGTTCTGCTCGGCCAGCTCGGTCAGCACCGCTTCGGCCGTCGAGGCCTGCCCCTTGGCGGTCTTGCTCAGCACCGGCATGCCGAGCTTTTCATAGAGGATCGCGCCCAGCTGCTTGGGTGAGCCCAGGTTGAAGGTCTCACCAGCAAGGTCGAACGCTTCGCGTTCCAGCTCGGCCATCTTCAGGCCCAGCTCCTGGCTCTGTACCGCCAGCGGCGCCGGGTCGACCAGCGCGCCTTGGCGTTCGATCTTGGCCAGGACCTGCACCAGCGGCATTTCGATGTCCATCAACACCGGTTCCAGGCTCGGCGTCTTCGCCATCCGCTTCTGGAAGACCTGGTGCAGACGCAGGGTGATGTCGGCGTCTTCCGCGGCATAAGGCCCGGCCTTGTCCAGAGGGATCTGGTTGAAGGTCAGCTGCTTGGCACCACGGCCGGCGATGTCTTCGAAGGCGATGGTCTTGTGGCCCAGGTACTTGAGTGCCAGGCTGTCCATGTCGTGGCGTGTGGCCGTGGAGTCCAGCACGTACGATTCGAGCATGGTGTCGTAGGCGACCCCGCGTAGCTGGATGCCCTGCGCCGGGTCACCGCCGAGCGCGCAGTTGGCGAGGATGTTGATGTCGTACTTGGCGTTCTGCGCGACCTTGGCCTTGCCCGGGTCCTCCAGCAGGGGCTGGAGCGCGCGCAGGACCATGTCCCGGTCGAGCTGGGTCGGCGCATCGGGGTAGTCATGGGTCAACGGCACATAGGCCGCTTCGTGCGGTTCGACCGCGAAGGACACCCCGACCAGTTGCGCCTGCTGGGCATCCACGCTGGTGGTCTCGGTGTCGAAGGCGAACAGCGGTGCCTGGCGCAGCTTTTCCAGCCAGGCATCGAAGCGCACCGGGTCGAGCACGGTCTCATAGTTCGGCTCGACCAGGGCCTCGGGCTCTTCGACAGGCTCCAGCGCCGTGCCGGCCTGAGCGGCTTCACGCTGCAGATCGGCGATCCAGCCCTTGAACTCCATCTCGGTGTACAACGCCAGCAACGCGTCACGATCGGGCTCGCCGCACACCAGCGCATCCACCTCGATGTCCAGCGGCACGTCGATCTTGATGGTCGCCAGCTCGTAGGACATGAACGCCGCCTCGCGGTGCTCCTCGAGCTTGGCAGGCAACCCCTTGGCGCCACGGATGGGCAGCGTCGGGACCTTGTCGAGGTTGTCGTAGAGGTCGCGCAGCCCCCCACCGATGCCGGTCAGCAGGCCCACGGCCGTCTTCTCGCCCACCCCCGGCACGCCTGGGATGTTGTCGACCTTGTCGCCCATCAGCGCCAGGAAGTCGATGATGTGCTCGGGGCCGACGCCGAACTTCTCGTGCACGCCGTCGATGTCCAGCACGCTGCCGGTCATGGTGTTGACCAGGGTGATGTGGCCATCGACCAGTTGCGCCATGTCCTTGTCGCCCGTCGAGATGATCACCGGGCGCCCCGCCGCGGCGCTACTGCGCGCCAGGGTGCCGATCACGTCGTCCGCCTCCACGCCCTCCACACAGAGCAAGGGGTAGCCCGACGCGCGCACGCTGGCGTGCAGCGGCTCGACCTGCAGGCGCAGGTCATCCGGCATCTTCGGCCGGTTGGCCTTGTACTCGGCGAACAAGGTATCGCGGAACGTGCCGCCCTTGGCATCGAAGACCACGGCGAACAGGCTGTCCGGGTACTGCCGGCGCAGGCTCTTGAGCATGTTCAGCACGCCCTTGACGGCACCGGTGGGCAGGCCCTTGGACGTGGTCAGCGGCGGCAGCGCATGGAAGGCTCGGTACAGGTAGGACGAACCGTCCACCAGGACGAGAGGGGGTAGGCTCATGAGCAGAATCAACCTTTTCGACGGGTCCGGCGCTAGAATGGCCAGAATCATTGACAACAAAGGGACAAGGTTATCATGCGCTCATTCAATCGCCTGTTATTGCTCGGTCTGCTGGTGACCCTGCCAGTCGTCGCCCAGGCGGCGGACGACGCGCCCTCGGCCGACCCCGAGGTGACCATTCGCACGGAAGGCGACCGCACCATCCAGGAGTACCGGCAGAACGGTTTCCTGTATGCCGTCAAGGTCACGCCCAAGCACGGCAAGCCCTACTTCCTGGTCCGCGCCGACGGCACCGACGCCAACTTCATCCGCTCCGACCAACCGGACATGCTGATCCCCGCCTGGAAGATCTTCGAGTGGTAAAGTGAGGCGCTTTCACATCAACTCGGCGCCCTCGAACAGAGGCGCCCCCACGAGCTTTCTTTCATCATGTCCGTCTTCACGCCCCTGACCCGGCCGCAACTGGAAACCTTCCTGGCACCTTATGGCCTGGGCCGCCTGCTCGACTTCCAAGGCATCGCCGCCGGTACCGAGAACAGCAATTTCTTCATCAGCCTGGAACAGGGGGAGTTCGTGCTGACGCTGGTCGAACGCGGCCCGGTCGAGGATCTGCCGTTCTTCATCGACCTGCTGGACGTGCTGCACGAGGCCGACATGCCGGTGCCCTATGCCTTGCGCGACGTCGAGGGCAACGCGCTGCGCGAGGTCGCCGGCAAACCGGCACTGTTGCAGCCGCGCCTGTGCGGCAAGCACATCAAGACCCCCAATACCCAGCATTGCGCCCAGGTCGGCGAGCTGCTCGCGCACATCCACCTCGCCACCCGCGAACGGATCCTCGAGCGCACGACCGACCGGGGGCTGGCCTGGATGCTCGAGGCCGGCGCCGAGCTGCTGCCGCGCCTGGATGCGGGTCAGCGTCAGTTGCTGCAGGCCACGCTCGACGAGATCGTCACGCACCGCGCGCAGATCCTCGCCTTGCCTCAGGCCAACCTGCACGCCGACCTGTTCCGCGACAACGTGATGTTCGAAGGGACCCACCTGACGGGTGTGATCGACTTCTACAACGCCTGCTCCGGGCCGATGCTGTACGACATCGCCATCACCCTGAACGATTGGTGCTGCACGGCGGACGGCAGCCTCGACCTGTCACGCGCCCAGGCCCTGCTCGGTGCCTATGCGGCCCTGCGGCCTTTCACTGCCGCAGAGGCCGAACTGTGGCCGGTCATGCTGCGCGTAGCCTGCGTACGGTTCTGGCTATCACGCCTGATCGCGGCCGAGTCGTTCGCCGGCATGGACGTGATGATCCACGACCCGGCGGAGTTCGAGGTGCGCTTGGCGCAACGGCAACAGGTCGTGGTGCGGTTGCCGTTCGCACTGTGAGGCGGCGCTCACGCCGATGCAGGCGGTGACGGGTCGGACGTCATCGCGGGCAAGCCCGCTCCCACAAGCTGCTTGCGCAGCCATCCCTACACTGGCGGCTGCAGAGGTCTCCTACAAGCTGCTTGCGCAGCCATGCCTACACCCACGGCCGCAGAGGTCTCCTACAAGCTGCTTGCGCAGCCATGCCTACACCCACGGCCGCAGAGGTCTCCTACAAGCTGCT